>Ga0315273_10000145_pt1 | contig 63089 bp, 61 predicted proteins | sample YL17G02_0_MG_FD_205753 | JGI IMG/M metagenome (GOLD analysis project Ga0315273, IMG submission 205753) | Sediment microbial communities from Yellowstone Lake, YNP, Wyoming, USA - YL17G02_0 | ecosystem: Environmental > Aquatic > Freshwater > Lake > Sediment | place: USA: Wyoming | collected... | reverse complement strand
AATAGACCTCTTGCGAAAGTCTTTTTTGCCACAGAGAGCGCAGAGAAATGAGTTTTAAGAGCCTTATCTCAAAGGTCTCTGTACGCTCTGTGGCTGTATTAAACTCACTTATGCAAGAGGTCAAATGAGTCAATTGACCATTGTTCAAACCTTCAGGACGATGAATCAGTTTGCTCAAAATATTTTGGTTATCCTATTTTGTTTGCGAATTAGATAAGTTTTGTTACAATTGTAAGACATTTTACGAACACAATCTATTACAGGAGCAGGCATGATCAAGAAATTCTTGGATTGGCTTTGTCAGCCGCTTGGTCTGATCGCTGTGCTTATCGCGGCCCTGGCGTTACTTAGCCTGGCTGCGTATGGGATTGCACAGACGCAAACGTCACCGGAACAGCCCATTCAATTCACGCATAAGGTGCATGTTGGTCTTGGGGTCCAATGTTTATATTGTCATCCGGGTGCGTTACGTGGATCTTCCCCCGGCTTGCCAACGCAGACCAAATGCTGGGGTTGTCATCAACAGGTTGCAAAGACTCTAACAAGTCCCAAGCTGGCAGTATTGGTTGAATATGTTAAGGAAAACAAACCGATTGAATGGGTGCCTGTGGCGCAGGTCCCGGATTTTGTTCATTACAATCATCGCCCGCATATCGCCGCAGGTTTGAATTGCGAGAACTGTCACGGCGATTTGTCAAAGATGGAGATTTACGAAAATCCGCAGGTGATGAACATGGGCTGGTGTTTGGCCTGCCATCGTGCGAAGGCGGGAACTGATCAGGAAAAATTGATCAAACTCACAGACTGTGGCACGTGTCATTATTAAACCGGTGAAAAGGAAAATAAAACCATGAGCAATAAACTTTCCCGGCGTGACTTTCTAAAATTGGCGGGTGTAGGCGCTGCCACGACAGCCATACTCACAGGCTGTGGGCCGGCTTCGCGTTATGTAAAGCGCGAACCCTACATGAAGATGCCGGAATATTTGTATAATGGTCTCAGCACCTATTACGCCACGACCTGCCGCGAATGTGCGGCTGGATGTGGCCTCATCGTCCGCACGATGCAGGGACGCGCCATCAAGGTTGAAGGCAATGCGAAAAATCCTGTCAACCTCGGCAAAACCTGCGCGCGTGGTCAGGCTACCTTACAGGGTCTGTATAACCCTGATCGTGTGACTGATCCAATGAAGCGTTCGGCGCGTGGTTCAGATAACACATCAAATGTTGATTGGGATACTGCCATTCAGGTCGTGTCCGATGCCTTTGCTAACAACCGCTCGAACGAAGTGGCTTTCCTGTTGGGCACTGGTTCAGATCATCTCTTTGATCTCGTCACCGATCTTTCCAGTGCATTGGGTGCGCTCGCTCCTGTCCGTTTTGGCGCGCTGAGTATGTTTGAGTCGCGTGCCACTTTGATGCAGGCCGCGCAGAATATTCTCGGTCAAAAATGCCTGCCCTTCTTTGACATCGGAAACTCAGACTTTGTGCTTTCCTTCGGCGCGAACTTTCTTGAGACATGGCTTTCTCCCGTTGCATACACACGCAATTTCGCCAAACTGCGCCGTGGAAATCCTGACCACCGCGGCAAACTCGTGCAGATCGAAGCGCGCATGTCGCAAACTGCAGCAAAAGCGGATAAATGGCTGGCGGTCAAACCCGGGACCGAAGGCCTGGTCGCGCTTGCGATCGGCCGCCTCGTTGCTGAGGCCAAAGGCGTGTCACTGCCCAAGGTCTTTGCGAATATTGATCCGCTCGATGTGGCATTCACAGCCGGTATTGAACTTGATGCGCTGGAACGTATCGCCGCGACGTTCGTCAAAGCCCAACATCCGCTGGTAATTCCCGGTGGCGCGGCGCTTGGTTTATCCAACGGTCTTGCAATTGCTGAAGCCGTGTTGACCTTGAATGCCTTTGCTGATAATTATGGCAAAACCGGTGGTTTGTTTATCTCTCCGCTTGCTCCGGATGAAGACGAATATCATCGTCCTGCCAACTCCAAAGAGATGGCCGCCTTTGTGGAAAAATTGAAATCAGGCAATATCAAGGTATTGTTTGTGCATGGCGTCAATCCTGTCTTTGAATTGCCCGCATCCCTTGGCTTTTTGGATGCGCTTGCGAATGTGGAACAAGTCATCTCGTTTGCGACCTTCCCCGATGAGACTGCCCTGCAAGCTGATTACGTTTTACCCGATCACCACGGACTTGAGTCCTGGGGATATCAACGTGTCGCGGCTGGTGTTTCACAGTCCACGCTTTCGGGTGCTCAACCAGTAGTATCACCTTATTACAATACACGTTCCACAGTTGACCTTTTGCTGGCCGCCGCGCAAATGGCGGGTGGCAAGCTGGCATCTGCACTGCCTTTCAAAGATGAAGTGGAATTCATTCAGAGCAAACTGGTTAATCTCCTCGGCGCGGCGGACGGCTTTTTCTCTGCGCCCGAGATCGATACGTTCACTGCATACTTCCAGCAATTTGGCGGCTGGTGGAAGACGACGGACGGCCTTGCAACTCCATCCCCGGCTGATGCGCTCAATAAGAATGTGAATCCTGGTAAAGCAAAGTTCGCGGGCGAAGGTGAGTTCTTCTTCGTTCCATTCGTTTCACCGACATTGGGTGAGGCCGGCGCCAATAAGCCCTGGTTGCAGGAATTACCGGATCCCACCGCCACGGTTATGTGGAATACGTGGGTTGAGATCAACCCGAAGACCGCCGAAGAATTGGGAATCACAGATGACGATGTGGTCAGGATCGTGAGCGAGGCCGGGGCGTTGGAACTGCCTGTTTATCGGTATCCAGCCATCCGCCCGGATACGATCGCTGTGCCTTTTGGTCAGGGTCATACTGCCTACGGTCAATATGCGGCCGGGCGCGGAGTCAATCCGACCGATCTGCTCGGTGAGTTTTTCAATGAAGCAGGCGATCTGGCTTTTGCTGGTATGCGGGTAAAAATCGAAAAGACTGGCAGGAAACAACCGCTTTCACGTCTTGAGAGCATTATTGGTGTGTATGGTGTTGGCCTTGGCGAGGAGCATTAATTATGGCGACTAATTTGAAAGTTCCCGTGTACGGTAATTTGGCTGAAGAACAGGCTGGCAAGTGGGGCATGACCATTGATATGGATGTATGCACCGGCTGTCAGGCATGTGTGGCGGCTTGCGCAATGGAAAATAATATTTCATTCGTTGGCGAAGTTGACTCGGGTTATGGCCGTTCAATGCACTGGATTCGCATCGAGCGTTTCTGGGAAGGTACGTATCCCGAAGTCAAGATGACATCCTTTCAACCGATGCTGTGCCAGCAATGCGGACAGGCGCCCTGCGAACCGGTCTGCCCGGCTTTCGCAACTGTGCATAGCGTGGCTGAGAGTATAAATTTGCAAGTCTACAATCGCTGTGTGGGCACGCGCTATTGCGCGAACAACTGCCCTTACCAGGTGCGTTCTTTCAACTGGCGCGATTATGTACGGCCCGAGCCTTTGCCCAATCAATTGAATCCGGATGTCACTGTCCGCCGCCGCGGTGTGATGGAGAAGTGTTCCTTCTGCATTCAACGAATCCACAAAGCGGAAGACCTTGCTAAATCTGAAAGTCGCGAAGTACGCGATGGCGAATTCACTACCGCGTGCGCGCAGGCTTGTCCGGCTGATGCAATTGTCTTCGGGCGCATTGATAATCCCGATAGTTTGGTGAGTCAGTTAGCCAGCCTGGATCGCGGTGTGAAACATCTTGAAGAATTGGGCACGCTTCCAATCGTGACCTATCTCAAGGGAGGGTAGAAATGGCTTCAAAAGAACAAACGAACCCACATGAAAAGCACCTCAGTCATGAACAGCAACTGCGTGAAAAACATTTGATGCTCGACCCGCTTCCACGCGGACAAATGAACGACATGGTCATGGAATCCATGTACACCACCTCGTGGAAATTCTGGGCTGTGTTCGCAGTGCTAAGCGCCATTGTTGCTTATGGCCTGTTCTATTCGTGGGGCAAAATGATTGCGGAAGGTCTCGGCATTGCAGGTGTCAACCGCCCGGTTTACTGGGGTATCTTCCTGGTCAACACTGTATTCTGGATCGGTATCAGCCATGCAGGGACGTTTATCTCCGCGATCCTGCGTGTGTTCAAAGCTGAATTTCGCCGCCCATTCACACGCGCTGCTGAGTTGATGACGACCTTCGGTCTCGTGCAGGCTGGTTTCAGCATCTTCATGCATCTTGGCCGTGTCTGGCTGGCTTATTGGCTGATGCCTTATCCCAATCAGCGTGGACTGTGGCCGAACATGCATTCGCCGCTTTCTTGGGACCTGTTGGCCATTACGACATATTTGCTGTCGTCCACCATGTACCTGTTCCTGCCGCTCATCCCTGACCTGGCGATGGCGCGTGATCGAACACAGGATGGTTGGCGTAAGACCTTCTATAAGGTTCTTGCACTCGGCTTCCGCGGCACCGAAGGCGAATGGACTCATCTGCGCAACGCCATGAACATCTTCGCGTTTGCCATCATCCCCGTGATGTTCTCCGTGCATACCATCGTCTCCTGGGACTTTGCCGCCGCCACCCGTCCCGGCTGGAACTCGACCATCTTTGGCCCATACTTCGTCGTTGGCGCGTTGCATTCCGGCATGGGCGCGGTCGCGATTGTATTGGTGGTCGTACGCGGCACAATGAAGAACATGAAATATTTCATCCGTGCCGAACACTTCGATGGTCTTGGTAAACTCATGCTGATCGTTTCAATGGCCTGGGCTTACTTCTTCTTCAACGATTACATGGTTCAATGGTACGGCGGCGATAAGTGGACGAAACAACTGCTCCACTTTCATGAAAGCGGCCCGATGGGCTGGATGTGGTTCGCCATGCTCATCTGTAACATAGTTGTGCCGTGGCTTATACTATGGAATTCAAAATGGCGTTCCACGCCGTGGCTTATTTTCGTTGTTGGCTTGATAATCAATGTTGGTATGTGGTTTGAACGCTACATCATCATTCCCATCTCGCTCACCATCAACCGTATGCCATTCACATGGCGCATGTATCATCCCGGCGTGGAAATTCCGCTGGGTATTGGCACACTAGCCTTCTTCATCCTGCTTTACATGGCGGCTTCACGCCTTATCCCACTGGTTCCTGTGTGGGAAGTGCAGGAAGGCCAGATGGCCCACTCGCTCAAAAAATTCGGACGCGAGACGGTCGTAACGGTCAGCGAACTGGAATAGGAGGTACGCAATGACTTATGGAAAAACCCTTTTAGCGGTCTTTTCGGACCTCGATCCTGCCGCCGATGCAATTGAGCACCTCCGCTCTTTAGGCGTCCACGACGACTGCATGAACGTCATTTCCGGCATTCCCGTTACCGAAGCCATGCTTGGCCGCCCATCCCAATGGACGAATGTCCCGCGTCTTGCCGGCGGTGGGGCGGTGGCAGGATTTATCATCGGGATTTTCCTCGCCTTAATCGCCCCGGATATGTATCAGATCCAGGTGGGGGTACAGGCTTATGTCCCCGGCCCACCCAGTGTCGTTGTAATCTTCGAAATGACAATGCTTGGCATGTTACTCTCCACCTTTCTCGGCGTGTTTCTCGATAGCTACTTCCCATCCTATCGCCCGATGAAGTATGTGACTGAGGTCAGTGACGGCAAAATTGCCATCCTGATCGAATGCCCAGGTGTGGATGAAAAGATAATTACGGATGCCATGATGAAATTGGGCGCTGAATCCGTACGGCCCGCGGAGGCGCAACACCTATGAGACTATTAAAACAACTCCTTGTCGTTTTTGCTGTTTTGGGCGTCCTCGCGAGTGTGCTGGTAACTTTCACATATGATGTGATTAAAATTGACTGGGTTGTCTTTATGGAGGTCCAGCCATCGTTTAAGCCTATGGAAAATCCGTTACAGGTCCCCGCACGTTCGGTCCCGGTGGAAGGTGCTGCATACATTCCAACCCTAGGCGTGCCTGAAAATCCCGTAGCAGTTGATGATACATCCATAGCACGCGGCGCAGAACTTTATCAGATCAATTGTAAAATGTGCCATGGTGATGCTGGTGCAGGGAACGGGCCAATTGCCCCATTCCTTGTGAATTTCAAGCCTGCGGATCTGACCAGCCCTGCTGTGCAGTTCTTGAGTGATGGCGCCATATTTATGGCTCTTACCAATGGCAAGGAAAACCGAATGCCGGCGCTCAATGAAAATCTCACCGTGCGCGAACGTTGGGATGTGGTTAACTTCGTCCGCACGTTGAAGAAATAGGGAGGCAAATATGAATGATTTTCGCAAAATAGTTTACGTTGTGTTGGTTGCGTTTATCGCCATGCTGGCGATCTGGATCGGCTTTCTGACCAGCCTGGGTTGTGGATTTAATATGGCTTGTCTGGGTGCTGTTCCGCAGGTGGACCGTACTTCCATCCCTACTTTGATTCCGGCTACCCTTCCTGCACCTGTTCAGTTTTTAGCGACCTTTACCCAGACACCGGGCGCTGAGGCATCCACGCCGGGCGCGGTGACGGGTGGGCCAACGGAGGTAGCTGTAGCTCGTCCTTCCAATCCGGGTGGACCAGGCCCCACGGTTGATTTGACCGGCAATGTCGATTCCGGCAAACAGATCTTTGTCGCTAATTGCCAGCTTTGTCATGCGGCAGAAGGCAAAGGCGGCAATCCCAATCCTGGTTCAGCGGATGGAACGATCCCGGCGCTTAATCCCATTGATGAAACGCTTGTCAGCTCAGACAATAAAATTTTTGCAACCAATCTTGATCTGTTTCTGGAGCATGGTTCCATTCCTGCAGGCCTCAGCCCAACTTTTACGATGCCTGCCTGGGGTGATACAGGCGTGCTCACTTCGCAACAGATCGCCGATGTGATTGCCTATATCATCAGTTTGAACAAGTAACATTGATGGTCGTAAAATATAAAAGACCTCCTTCATGAGATAAAATGCAGGAGGTCTTTTCGTCTGTGGCGGAGAGGGCGGGATTTGAACCCGCGAACCGTTTGGGTTACACGCTTTCCAAGCGTGCGCGCTAAGCCAGACTACGCGACCTCTCCATTTTTTGTGCGGAGAAAATTATACCAGAGTTTTTATTGCTTCCTTCCTGCTTTGCTCGATGGTTCGCGCGGCTTCAGCATACCCCAGCGACTCGCGCCAAGATAGAGAATTTCAAGGATAAGATCGGCGTACGAAGTTCCTTCTGCTTGTGCTTGTAAACATAAATCAGAGTAATTCTTCGTTAAACCAGGAAGGGTGTTAATTTCCATTAATGTCGGTTCCCCATTTATATTTAGTCGGATATCGGTACGAGATACATCAAGAGCACTTATAGCGTTGTGAGCTTGAAGAGCAAGAGAGTAAATTTGTTTTTCCAATTCTGCGTCGATGGTCGCGGGGCAAAGGGTTTCAGCGCCCCCAATTTCCCCCACATTTTTTTCCTTGAGGGTTTTGCTGTAAACGCCGGGGGTCACGGATTTACTAGTCTCAACTTCTGTAATTGGAAAGAAATGATATCCATTGTTTGTATACCAATCCGGGTATCTATCATTTTCAGGGTTGCCAAGAATCCCGACAGTGAATTCCCTGCCTGGCAGGAATGTTTCCACCAGGGCAGGTTGTTTAAAGCTTGAAATAATCCATCCGGCATATCTTCTAAGTTCATCTTCGTTTTGAACAATTGATGATAATGCAATTCCTGCACCTGCCCCCTCTCTTGATGGCTTGACAAATAATGGAAATACCAGATCCGGCTGTAATTGCTCATCTCCCTTATTAAATTCTTGAAACGGCGCAACTGGTAATTTGTTGTCCCGCCAAATTCTTTTGGCAAGGGTTTTGTTTAGCGATATGGCATTTGCCAGCACGCGGGAGCCGGTATAGGGAATCCTTAGGAACTCAAGCATGGCAGGTACCTGAGATTCACGCGCTTCTCCGCCCAATCCTTCGGCAAGATTAAAACAAATGTCGAATCTTTCCCTTGTTATTAGTTTTGGAAAGTTGTTATCAGCCGGGATAAAAACAGTTTTGTGCCCGTCGTTTTCCAGGACCTGTCTGATATCGTTGACCGTTTCGATCGGGTCATATTCTGCTGCTATTTCTGGAGATGAGTCTGCCCAAATGATTGTGTTATGATCTTTGATATTAGAAACAACGGCAATTTTCCAATAGCGTTTCATGCGGCGGCCGGGAGTATTTTCTTCTTCCCCGCGTGTGAGATGCTCGGACATTAATTTTTTTCCTTTACTCCTAAATGAAATAACGCGTGCTGGTATAAGCAATATAAGCGCAAGCTGTGTATATGACAAGGGTATTGAAGTATGTCTTAATGCAGGCGATGTTTGTAACTGGACAAGCCTTGTCCTTTCAGGTATTATTGGGCCGCTTGTACTCTTACTCACGAAGGCATGGAGCGATAAAGTTTGTAGAGGGTACGCGTGGAAAGTTACATATATGACCCGGATAAGACCCTTATCCGGGTTCTTGTACGTAAGATACGAATCGAGGCCGGACCTCTGGCCTAAACCCAGAAAAATTGTTGTGGAGGCGAAATGACGGATTTGATTAAGCAGATCACCAGTGATTTGCAGAAACAAATTGAGGGCTTTACTCCTGAAGTTGGCATCAGTGATATAGGTATCGTGCTTGAGGCCGGTGATGGTATTGCTCGCGTGCAAGGGTTGGCGAATGTGCAGGCACAGGAACTTGTGCAGTTTTCCAATGGTGTGATGGGTACCACGTTTAATCTCGAAAAGGACAGTGTCGGTGTGATCGTGATGGGCGATTATGCCGGCATTACCGAAGGCATGAAGGTGCGCGGCACGAAACGTATTGCTTCTGTGCCCGTTGGCGATTGGTTGATCGGGCGTGTGGTCAACGCGCTGGGTGAGCCGATTGACGGCAAAGGCCCGATTGCAACGACAAGTTTTCGCCCAATTGAGCGCATTGGGCCGGGTGTAGTCTACCGTCAGGATGTGGATACGCCTGTTCAAACAGGCATCAAGTCCATTGACGCCATGATCCCGGTAGGCCGTGGTCAGCGCGAACTCATCATCGGTGACCGCCAGACCGGTAAGACTGCCATCGCGATCGATACGATCATCAATCAAAAAGGCAAGGATCTGGTTTGTATCTACGTGGCAATCGGACAGAAAAAAGCCGCCGTTGCTCGTACGCTTGGTGTTCTTGAGAAAAACGGCGCAATGGAACATACCATTATCGTGCTTGCTGCTGCCGATGAATCAGCCACCATGCAATACATTGCTCCATATGCTGGTACCGCCATCGGTGAAGAGTTCATGGAAACTGGCCGCGATGCGCTGGTCATCTTCGACGATCTTTCCAAGCACGCATGGGCGTATCGTCAGGTTTCTTTGCTCCTGCGCCGTCCTCCCGGACGAGAAGCTTATCCCGGCGACGTGTTCTACCTCCACTCCCGTTTGCTTGAACGCGCCGCGCGCCTCGCCAATAAATATGTCATCGTGAAGAATGATTTCAAAGAAACCCTGGCTTCTGAAAAAGATGGCGTGGATGGAAAGGTTTATACCGGCCCGATCTCAAAAGATGAGGTTATAGAAGCTCACAAGCAGATGAAGGATCAGCAAGATTACAAGATCGTCAAAGTCAAAGGCTCTGGCGGTTCGCTCACCGCGCTGCCGATCATTGAAACTTTGCTTGGCGATATTTCCGCTTACATCCCCACAAACGTGATCTCGATTACAGATGGACAAATGTTCCTTGAGGGTAACCTGTTCAATGCCGGTATTCGCCCGGCGGTGAACGTGGGTATTTCCGTTTCTCGTGTAGGCGGCGATGCACAGACCAAAGCCATGAAGCAGGTGGCTGGTCGCTTACGCCTCGACATGGCTGCTTATCGTGAATTGGCTGCATTTGCTTTGATGGCATCTGATCTCGATAAGGCCACTCAACAACAACTCAGCCGCGGTCAGCGTATGCAGGAGATCCTTAAGCAACCGCAATATTCGCCGATGTCACTGCCTGACCAGGTTATAGTGATTTTCGCGGGCACCAACGGTTTTGCTGATGGCATTCCCCTTGAAAAGATGGCGCAATGGCAGGCCGAGATGCTTCGTTATGTGGAAACATCGCATCCTGAAATTGGCAGGGACATAACCGAGAAAAAGGCCATCACAGATGAAAACCGTGAAAAACTTGTGAAAGCATTGGATGCCTTCCGCACCGGCTGGCAGGCATAACCCATGGCATCCGCTCGTGAGATGCGGCTTCGCATCAAAAGTGTAAAGAACATCTCGCAGGTGACGCGCGCCCTCGAAGCGGTTAGCGCGGCGAAAGTCCGCAAGGCGGTTCAGGCAGTGAGCGCGACTCGTTCGTACGCAACCAAAGCCTGGCAAGTGCTGACTCATGTCGCCGCTCAACCCGGTCGCCAAAGCCTGCATCCGTTACTGACGGTTCGCCCTGAACCAAAGACTTCCCTTGTAATCGTATTGACGGGAGATCGCGGTTTGGCTGGCGCATACAACACAAACGTCATCCGTTATGTGGCGCAACGCTTCGAAAAATATCATCTGCCCGTCAAATATATTTCGGTTGGACGTAAAGGCCGCGACCTGCTCATTCGCCGCGGCAAACAAGTGATCGCCGATTTTAGCAATTTACCCGCCGCGCCGTCATTCATGGATGTATCTGCGGTTGGCCGCATGGCTGTCGATGAATTCACGAAGGGTGATGTGGATGAGGTCTATATGATCTACACTGACTTCGTTAACATGGGCCGCCAGGTCACTACCATGAAGAAACTTTTGCCGCTCGAAGTTGCAAGTAGGGAAGGTCTTGTGCAAGACTTTGGCGAAGCAAAGACAGGCCCTGTTGCGGCGTATGAATACGAACCTGATCAAACCGAAATTTTGGATACGATCATTCCGCGTTTTACGGCTCTACAGGTCTATCAAGCTGTGCTTGAGTCTCAGGCTAGTGAACACGCCGCACGCATGATAGCCATGCGCAACGCAACAGATAATGCCAGGGAATTGGTTGGCGCTCTGCAATTGGCATATAACAAGGTGCGCCAGCAGGCGATCACCAACGATATCTTGGACATTGTGGGCGGCGCGGAAGCGCTGGCCAGTAAATAACCGGAGGAAATAATCATGGCAAATGTAACAACAGGCCGTGTTGTACAAATTCTTGGTGGTGTGGTGGATGTGGAATTCCCCGAGGACGGAATCCCGGAGCTTTTCGAAGCGATCTCAGTTAACCGTCCAGGAAAAGACGCGTTGATCCTTGAAGTCCAGAAGCATTTGGGGAATGGCTGGGTCCGCACAGTTTCGATGGATTCAACCGATGGCCTTCAGCGCGGCATTCCCGCGATCGCAACCGGCGCGCCGATCATGGTACCGGTTGGCCCTGCTACGCTTGGGCGCATCTTTAATGTGCTCGGCAAGCCTATAGATGAGAAAGGCCCTGTGGCCGCCGCGACCCATTACCCGATCCATCGCCCTGCTCCGCCATTCTCGGAACAGTCTACGCATGTGGAAGTGTTTGAAACCGGCATAAAGGTTATTGATTTGATCGCTCCCTTCACCAAAGGTGGCAAGACCGGCATCTTCGGTGGCGCAGGCACAGGTAAGACAGTCATCATCATGGAACTCATTCGTTCGGTCGCGACCGAACACGAAGGTAACTCGGTGTTCGCGGGTGTAGGTGAGCGCACGCGTGAAGGTACCCAACTCTATCGCGAAATGCTCGAATCGGGCGTTATGAAAGATACCGTCATGGTCTACGGCCAGATGAACGAACCTTCCGGTGTGCGCCTGCGCGTAGCTCTTTCTGCGCTTTCAATGGCGGAATACTTCCGCGATCACGGCAAAGATGTTTTGCTCTTTGTGGATAACATCTTCCGCTTCTCCATGTCTGGTTCGGAAGTTTCGGCTCTGCTCGGACGTATGCCGTCTGCGGTGGGTTATCAGCCGACTCTCGCCACTGAGATGGGTGAGCTTCAGGAACGCATTACATCCACGCGTACCGGCTCGATCACATCCATGCAGGCCGTTTACGTCCCTGCGGATGACTACTCCGATCCCGCGCCTGTGGCGACATTTACACATCTTGATGCGACCATTGCCCTCGAACGCTCCATCGTGGAAAAAGGCATCTACCCGGCTGTGGATCCACTCGGCTCCACCTCCCGAATTCTTGATCCCAACATCGTGGGCGAAGAACATTACCGCACTGCGCGTGAAGTTCAGCGCTCTCTGCAACGCTATAAAGATTTACAGGATATCATCGCCATTCTCGGTATTGACGAGCTGAGCGAAGACGATAAACTTCTTGTGGCACGCGCTCGCAAGATCGAACGCTTTTTCTCCCAGCCTTTCTACGTGGCTGAGCGTTTCACAGGCATTCCCGGCCGTTACGTGCCTCTGAAAGAAGCCGTGAGCGGTTTCCGGGAAATCCTTGATGGCAAATGTGATGATCTGCCCGAACAAGCCTTTATGATGGCGGGTACAATTGAAGATGTTCGCGAGAAGGCTGAAAAACTCACCAAGGGCGCGTAGTAACGTTTCAACGTGCAAACGTTTGAACGTTCAAACGGAAGTGGAAAATGACCATTCGTTGTGAAATCGTTTCTCAAGATCGTGCTGTCTTTCAAGGTGACGTGGATATCGTCGTCCTGCCGGGCACGGACGGTGAGTTCGGTGTCCTGCCTCATCACGCGCCTGTGCTAACTACCCTTAAGTATGGTGTTATCAAAGTCCGCCGTGGTGATAAGGAAGATTTATTCACGGTAGCGGGCGGTGTTGTAGAAGTCCAACCCGATATTGTGACCGTCCTTGCAGACGCGGCAGAAAACGTGCAGGAGATCGATGTGGCGCGTGCTGAAAGCGCTCGCAAGCGCGCCGAAGAGGCGTTAGCCAAAAGTACGCCTATGGATGGTGATGCATACTTTGCAATGGAAGCCGCTTTGCGCCGCTCCAATCTGCGGCTTGATGTTGCCCGTCGTTACCGCAAAGGCGCCTCGCCTCTGCCTCATTCTGAGCATTAACCATGGCATTATTCTCCAAAGACCTGGGCATTGACCTGGGTACCATGTTCACCCGCCTTGCCGACAGCACAAAAGTGCTGGTGGAAGAGCCGACTATTGTCGCCATTGAAGTACATGATCAGAAAATGGTGGCGGTCGGGCAGGAGGCGCGCGATATGCAGGGCCGCGTCCCTGAAAGTATTGAAGTATCCCGTCCACTCAGGAATGGTGTCATTGCCGATTATGAAATTACCGAAACTTTACTGTCTTACTTACTTCAACGTGTAAGCGGTTCGATGCGTATCTTCCGTCCGCGCGTGATGGTCTCGGTTCCTTATGGCGTGACCAGCGTGGAACGCCGCGCTGTCTACGAAGCAGTTATGGAAGCGGGAAGCCGCGAAGCGTTTCTCATCCAACAACCGCTTGCGGCTGCGATTGGTATTGACCTCCCGATCAACTCTCCCTCGGGCAACATGGTTATTTGTCTTGGCGGCGGTTGCACGGAAGCCGCGGTCATGGCGATGTATGGTATTGTCTCGGCAGACACACTGCGCTCAGGCGGTCTTGATCTGGATGAAGCTATTGTCGGTTATGTGCGCCGCAAGTATGGCGTGGTGATCGGCCAGATAACGGCCGAGCAACTCAAAGTCCGTATTGGAGCGGCTGTTCCACAGGATACTGAGACCAGCATGGAAGTGCAGGGACAGGATCAGGTCACGGGTTTGCCGCGCCCCATCACATTGACAACCGGTGAAATCGTCGAGGCCCTGCAAGACCCGTTGAAGTTGATCGTTGAAACTGGGCGCAAGGTTTTGGAAAAGACTCCGCCTGAATTGGTCTCGGATATTATTGATCGCGGTGTGGCTTTATGCGGAGGCGGCGCGTTGCTACGCGGCGTGGATAGGTTGCTGACCAAGTCGCTTGGCATCCCCGCCTATCTGGTGGATAACCCGATGACCTGCGTGGTCGAAGGTGCAGTAAAAAGTTTTGGTATGTTGAATGTAATACGGCGTAATTTGCCGCAAGTGTAATCAACAAAAAACGGCTTCCATTTCCGGAAGCCGTTTTTTGTGGTCATGATCGTTTCAAAATCCAGTCCCTTCCAAACTTTAGTGTACTGCCGCTTTGTTTTTATCAGCGACGGCAAAGCCGGCCTCCAGCGCGGCCTTATTCATCTCCTCAGTGCCTTTTGGCGCGCGGGCAGCAACGGCTTTTTCGATAGCCTCGCGCGTTACAATATCTGTTAATCCAACAAGCACACCCAGCGCCACCGTGTTGGCGGTGATGGCTTTGCCGGTAATTTCCAGGGCCATGCGGCTAACAGGAACTTTAATGGCATCAACCGATTGCATTTTCGTTACTTTATCCTCATCCACAATTAGCAGGCAACCTGCCTTAATATTTTTACCATATTTGTCATAAGCTTCCTGGCTGAGAGCTACAACCACATCGGCTTCCAGGACTTCGGGGTGGTCAATCTCACCGGTGGAGATTACCACCTCAGATTTGCTGGCGCCACCGCGTGCTTCGGGACCGTAACTCTGTGTCTGGGCGGCATTCTTGTTGTCATAGATGGACGCGGCTTCGGCCAGGATGATGCCGGCCAGGATCATGCCTTGTCCGCCTTCGCCTGCCAGCCGGATTTCGGTGCGGTCGGAGAGTGCCTTGGATGTCATTTTATATGCCTCCTGCGCGTCGCGGTTCCATCATTTCCACGCTCTGGACGCGGGTGAGAAGCTGGCCGTATGTATTGGTGTACTCTGGGCGGCTGTCGTTTTGGTGGAGCACGCCGCGCACGATCTTGTCGTTATTAATCCGTTCTGCGGGATCGAGCTTATCGTAGGCGCTCTTGGCAATGCTGTTGTCTTTCAAGGCGCGCATCATATCTGCTGCAGTGCCGAGTTTGTTCAGGCGGCCAAAGGTGGTGTGGCAGTATGAGACTGCTTCAACCAGGCTGAAACCATCCTTGGCAATCGCTTCAGCTAGGAACTTGTCAAGTTCCAGGGCGTGATAAACGGTGGAACGGGCTACGTAGGTGGCGCCGGCTGCAATTGCCAGGTCGCAAATCGGGAAGGGCGGTTCCACGTTGCCGTAAGGAGCCGTTGTAGCCTTGCTGCCGACCGGGGTGGTTGGGCTGTACTGGCCGCCAGTCATGCCATAGATGCTGTTGTTGACCACCAGGGCGGTGATGCCCAGGTTGCGCCGTGCGGCATGGATGAAGTGATTACCGCCGATCGCGAACGCGTCGCCATCGCCCATGATGGTGATCACTTTCATTTCAGGGCGGGCAATCTTCAAACCGGTGGCAAAAGCCAGGGCGCGGCCGTGTGTGGTGTGCAGGGTGTTGAAGTCCATGTAGACAGGCATACGCGCCGTACAGCCGATCCCGGCTACCAGCGCCACCTGGTCATTGTTCAACCCCAAGTGGTCAATGGCGCGGATCAGGGCACCCATCACGACGCCGATGCCGCAGCCGGAACACCAGATCGTGGGGAATTTCTTGTTCTGGCGCAGCATCTGCAGGGTCTCACTCCGCTCAAACCAATTGGATTTTGGAATGAGCGCCTCTTCTTCTTTCAAAGTGGCAGCTTCTAAAACATGTTTATTCATGGCTTAGCCTCCATAACATCTAAAACCATCTGGGGTGTGACCATCTCGCCATTGGCGCGCGTCACGCGTACGACTTTCTTGCGCCCAACCATGCGTTCCACTTCATAAGCCAACTGGCCCAGGTTCATTTCCGGGACGATGATCTTGTCAACGCGTTCGCCCAGGGCTTCGACTTGTTTTTCGGGGAAGGGCCAGATCGTAAACAAGGTCAGCATGTCCACTTTTTGTCCCCTGGCACGGGCAACTTTCATGGCGTGGCGAGCGGTGCGGGCAGAGCAGCCATACGAGAGCACGGCAACTTTTGCCCCATCCTGATAGTCTTCCTCTACCAGGGCAATGTCATCAATGTGCTTTTCGAGTTTGTTGTTGACACGTTCCAGCCAGGGATCCACCTCATCCATGCGCTGGGTGGGGAAGCCAACTTCATCGTGCAACAGGCCAGTGATATGGTACCGGTACCCTTTGCCAAAAGGCACAAGCGGTGGGACACCATCTTCCGTGTTGCGGAATGCCTTGTATGTTTCTGGCGACTCTGTGACGTTGTGTTCGAAAATTTTGATGGTGCTGAAATCGGGCAGATCCACCGGCTCACGCATATGACCGATGATTTCATCTGTGAGCAGGATAACCGGGGTGCGGTATCTCTCAGACATATCAAAGGCTTTGATTGTCAGGTCAAAGGACTGGCGCACCGAAATCGGCGCCAGAGCAATGATCGGGTGGTCGCCGTGCGTACCCCAGCGCGCCTGCATCACGTCGCCTTGCGACGCGGCCGTTGGCTGGCCTGTGGACGGGCCAAGACGCTGGACATCCACCACAACGCAGGGGATTTCAGCGATGGCCGCATAGCCGAGATTTTCCTGCATCAGCGAGAAACCGGGGCCGCTGGTGGCGGTCATGGATTTCAGCCCGCCCACGCGTCCGCCGATGAGGGCGGCCATACTGGCAATTTCGTCTTCCATTTGAATGAATTTTCCGCCTACTTTTGGCAGTTCGCGGGAGAGCACCTCGGCCACTTCGGTGGACGGGGTGATGGGATAGCCTGCGTAGAAGCGGCAGCCGGCAGCGACTGCGCCCAAGGCAATGGCTTCATTTCCTTGCATAAGTTTGATAGTCACTTTTACCTCCTACGCCAATTTCCTGACCACGATTGCCAGGTCAGGGCAGTGAGTATCGCAAAAATGACAGGCCGTGCATTTTTCCGGTGCAACGATAGTCGGGTGGTTACCGCCCGGTTCCATCGCCAGTGCGTTTGTCGGACAGAACTCGACACAGATCTGACAACCCTTACACCAGGTAGCAAAGAGGATAACCTCTCCGCGTGGGCCTTTTTTTGATGTTACAGCCGCGCGTTGAGTAGTACTTTGTGTAGCTTCAGCCATGATAACCCTTTCTCTAAATGATATATTCCTAATCTTTCTACCGTACAAAATTCAAGCGGGACGCTGAAAAACGCAGATGAATTCTCTTAGATCAGCGAAAATCAGCGTGAATCTGTGTCCCAAGATTAAAATGTACGGTAGAGAATTTCTAATTTGATTGTATTGTATATTGCAGAAAAACAATAAAGAAGAAAGTCCTATTTCCTTTGTTACGAAATACGGTCTTTTTTCTTTACAAAATCACCTTGTTGTATTAACAAATTGGCTCATTCAGGCATACTACCATCAAAGTATAAAACATCGGTTGCTCCATCTCGCCCTAATTCTGTCGTAAACCGCTCACATATTGCATGGGTGTCCAGGGCGTTACGCACAGACTGCAGAGGTGCACTATTATGTTTCACGCAGTGTAAGAAGTGATCGATAATTTGTGGAAAACCGCGTCGGTAAAGTACCGAGTCCCAGTCATTGAAATGATAACCATGTTCTTCTCCGCCCATATAATGTATGGTTGTGTTTAGGCCTCGCACCACCCATTTATTTCCTGGACTCATCACCTCCAGCGTTTCTTCGGCCATCCCGCTGTCTCGATTCATAACCCCTATGGCTGTAAACCCATCGCCATCCAATTGCAGTACTATCTGATATGTCTGGCCTCCCTTCTGCAATGATGAGACTCGCGTATCTCTGATCTTTCCGGGAGCTAAATAGAGTAACGTATCAACCACATGAATAAAATCATCGAACACGAAATGTCGGGCATCTTCCGGAAGAAATACCCGGTTCTTCTGCATAATGATGAGCCGCCGATGTTCTTTTGTTTTTAGCTGGTTATACATCGGAGCGAATCGCCGATTAAAACCGATCATTAGAATATGCCCGGTCTGTTCGGCCAACTCGACAAGCTTTCGCGCTTCCTCATACGAGTATGCAATCGGTTTATCCAGATAAACATGGATGCCATGTTTAAGCAACTTCCCGGCAATGTCTGTGTGTGATTCGGTCGAAGTATGGACAAAGGCCGCATCCAATGTTTTGTCTAACAAATCATCAATATCGCTGACAGACTCAGCCACCCGATACATCTTGGTCAGCCGGTTCAATGTGCTTTGGTTTCGGGTGCAAAAGATGAGTTCAATGTCATCTCGAGTTGTAATAATCGGCAGATATGCTTTCTGCGCAATATCGCCGAGGCCAATGATTGCAATTCGCATGGGAGCCTCTCTTTATTGAACAAATGATGAAACAAAATTGGACGATGTTCAGGATATGGCGGCAAAACGCTTCAGAATGTATCCAATGGGCTGAGTACAATTTACTCCCATAAATCCGTGCTCAAATACTTCAGCCCCGAATCACAAAGGATGACGGCTATAGTCTTACTCTTAAAGGATGTTTGCAATAAATGTAAAGCCGCTGCCACGTTGGCCCCGGATGAGAATCCGGCAAAAATCCCTTCTTCACGCGCCAGCCGGCGTGCCATGGAAACGGCTTCTGTATCTGTCACTTTCAAATATCCATCAATGTGTTCATGCCGGAGCAGAGGCAAACTGGGCATGGAATAGCCACCACCCTGAATGCGGTGGTTGGGATAAGTGACTGGCTCGCCCGAGAGCGCGGCCGCGCCATCTGGCTCAACAACAAAACATCGTATCGAAGGGTTATGTTCCTTGAAGGCGGCAGCACATCCCGCAAATGAGCCGCCTGTGCCGACAAAATCGCAAAAGGCATCAATCACCCCACCGGACTGCTTGATAAATTCCGGTCCGGTATGTAAATAGTGCGCGCGGAAATTACCTGCCAGCCGAAACTGATCGGCGCGAAAGGCGTTGCGTACTGCAACGATGCGCTGCGCCTCCCTTTCAACCAGTTCTAGATCCCCGCCAGAAACCTGCCCTGGTTTAGAGTCTGGTAATTGGTCAACAAGGACAACCTCTGCCCCGAGAGCGGACATCATGCGTGCTCTTTCCATGGAATTCCCTTTGGACATGACTGCCACAAAGGGATATTCTTTGATGCCGCAGACAATAGCCAACCCTGTACCAGTATTACCACTGGTCAACTCGACGACTGTCTGACCAGGCTTGAGTCTGCCTTCGGCTTCGGCATCTTCAACGATTTGACGGGCAATGCGGTCCTTCTTTGAAAAGCCGGGATTGAGATAATCGAGTTTAGCTAGGATTCGGCCATCCAGCCCTATAGTGAGTCGGGACAATTCAACCAGGGGAGTATCTCCAATAGCTTCAATAGCCGACGCAAGTAGTCTGTCTTGTTGTGTCATTGATGATTTTCCTTTTGCTCCCGCTCAGCGAGTAAACTATCGGCATACTCCGATTGATTGTATCTAAACCTGTCCTGTTGTAAGCATGTACAACGGTTTGCGTTCGTGTAGCACCCTGCCGAAGGCCCCCGAAAGGGGGTAAGGGTAGCGGCGACTGGGCGGGCGTGGATTCTCCATCGAAACGGTGAGTGTAGTATAAACCAATTTTGGCGGGTGAATCCCCACAGGAGCTTGCTTCTGGACCCTAGATTCGTGAACTACTGATATTCTGCTTGTGCTGTATATTGACCGAAGTGTAATGAATAATCTGAAGGTTTGGTAAAGTAAAAAATGCGCCCTGTTCAGGACGCCTTTTTTGTTTACAGCTATTAATTTATAGATAGTATGTCATTCGCTGTAAATGCGTGGATGGATCTATGTGTTGCACCTTCACATTGCTCGGTACATTTAGGCTGATGGGGGCGTAGTTGAGAATTGCCTTTACACCTGCTTGTACGAGCTTATCGGCCATATCCTGCGCGGCCGAGGCGGGCACGGTCAGAACGGCTACTTTTACACCCGCTGCTTTTATCTTTTCAACCAGGTCGGTTGTATCCTCGATGCTGAACTCGCCAACCTTTTGACCTACTTTACTTTTGTCATTATCAAACACCATCACAATATGGAAACCGCGATTGGAAAAACCTTGATAATTGGCCAGCGCGTGTCCCATATCGCCCGCGCCAACAATGATCACATCCCAGATGCGGTCCACCTTGAGGATCTGACGTAATTTATCCAGCAGGAATTGGATGGAATAGCCTGTGCCCTGCTTTCCAAATTCTCCGAACTGTGAAATATCCTTGCGGATCTGTGCCGCAGAGATGCCGACATGTTCACCTAATTCCTGCGAAGATGTGGTCTTCATGCCCTTTTCGGACATGCGTTGTAAGGCACGCAGATAAATAGGCAGACGGCCTACGATGATATCGGGTATTTTTTCTGCATTCATAATTGTCCTCGCCAATACTGAGATTACATGGACTCTACCATAAAAAAATAGATTTGTACAATTCGGCACAAGTGCAGACAAACAAAAAAGGCGGGCATAACGATTATGTAAATAATATGGACACGTGCTTTCCCTTGAAATGTTCCTGCATCGTTTCAATTATTCTACTGCTGTATATTTGCTATTTTCAAAGTGTAACTTGTATATTGTAAAATATCCGAACTTGTTGCACTTAAATGGACAAGATAAGCCTGTCCGGAGTTTAACATATAAATACTGGTGTCGCCGCACTTTACAAATGTGGCAATCGTTTCACCATTCTGAACGATCTCTGCGCTCAGCCTGCCGCTTCCTGCGCATGATAACTGCATCAACACACTGGGTTGATAGGGTATGAACTGGATCCAATCTTCGCTGTCTCCTTCAGGAAACGATAGATCATTGCTGTATAAAAAAGAACGCGTGCCGTTGGCAGAGAAACTGATATTTACGGCGGGAGCTTCGGCAGAATCACCATCGTTCTTTGCGGGGATAAGTGTAGGCATTGGAGAAGGTGGGATACCCGTTGGCGTTTCCGTGCCAACCACCCGGCCTGTCTCAGCCACGATTGGCAAAGTATTCACTCCGTCGGCCTTGATGAAAGCTGTTGATACCCAGCCTTTTCCTTCAACCCCACTGCTGAATTCAATTTGAAGCCACGATCCCGCATCATTTTTACCGGTCAGGTACACCACATCGTTCGAATACAATACGCCGAGCGAATTGTAATCTGTACCCGGCCCGCTTCTTACATTTAATTGCTGGATGACAAGCCCCCTCAACCCGGATCCTGAACCTGCCGCGTCCCCAATGACCGGAATCTCCGATGCGGCCTTAACCTGCACATACGCCGCCGTGACCCAGCCTTTCCCGTCAGCGCCCTGCGCATAGGCAACTTGAAGCCATTTTCCGCTTGGATCCTTGCCGAATATCTGCACCTTGACGAACGGCCCGATCACCCCCAACGCCGCGCTCCCCGTGGACGGTTCTGCACGCACATTCAATTGTGTCGTGGTCGTGCCTTCCACAGGCACAGGTGTAGATGTCACAGTTGGGGGCGCGAGCGTATCCGTTGCCTGCGGCGTGAGCGTGGGTGGCAGCGTGGATGTGATGATAACCGGGACGGGCGTGGCTGGAGCTTTGTTGGAAACGTCCAGGCCGCACGCAGTTAGCATCAACATAAATGCTGAAGAAATGAAAATAGTGCGCATCTTGAACATAAGCGAATTGTAATCCATGATATTAACTGATGTTACGCACCGCCCCGCAGGTTTGTGAAAATCAAGTGCATTTAAAAGAAACCTGCGGGGCATTTACCTGAAAACACAAAACCGCCTTGCGGCGGTATTTGTACCCCCGGACAGACTCGAACTGTCCTTTTCGGCTCCGGAGGCCGACGCTCTGTCCACTGAGCTACGGGGGCATGCAGGTGAATTTTATCATAGCTCTGATTTTCTCCAAAAAATAACAGGTCTTACAAACCGATAACTTGTAAGACCTGCCAGACCACTCAGACCATTCAGACTGCTCAGACCATTCAGACCACCAGACCACCAGACCACTCATGCCTTGGCTTGTGGCGCCAATCTTTGCATCTCGGCGCGTAGATTTTGGATGATTCGCATATTGCCTTTTTCATCGCCAAACTTCTCAAGCTGCTCTTTCTTATGCGCCAACTCACCGCAGACTTGATAAAAGCGTGCCGTGGACAGTAGCGTACCTGAACTCAAAGCCGCCATGCGCGCGCCAAATTGAAAGAAGGAATGAGCCGTATTATATTGCGCCTTTGAGAGTAAGCCCTTGGCGACCTCTTCCCGCAAGTGCTTTTTGAGCAAACCCTGCTCGTGCCGGATCATCCAGATCGTAAAACCAAGCATTACAAACAGACCAGCCCATTCCACAAGCACGGTCAAAACCAGTCCGCCCAGCCCTGAAACAAAAGTCACAGCCGTGTTATGGAAGCTGTGTGCGAACATGGCCAGGCCCAATCCCACAACCGGCGCAATGAACTTTACCAGCGTATTGCGGCTGGTGCGTGAGACAGCAAATCCGATGCCTGTCAGGGCTGTGTAGGAGGGATGTCCCCACGCAAAAATACCTATGCGTAGAAAGAAATTTGTGAAGAACCCGCCCCAGCCGCCTTCTTGAAATTGGCCAAAGAAATACAGAACATTTTCAGTGGCGGCAAATCCAAGTCCAACGATCGCGCCATACACGATTCCATCGAGAATGGAATCAAACTCCTTGCGAAACAACAGGAAGACGATCAGTACTGCCAGGCCTTTCCATGATTCTTCCACCAGCGGGGCAGTGATCGATCCGCCAGCCAGATCGGCCAGGCCTTCATCGCCAAGTACGAGCATGAAACCAACGTCCATGATCAAACTGACAATGATGGCCCCGATAACCGCCACGATCGCACCCCATAAGAAGGTCGCGATAAGCAGAAGCTTGGGCTCTTTTTCGTAACGGTCAAGCCAATTAATGAACCAGGCGAAAAAGAACGCAGGCACGAACGCAAATATAACTGCTGCAAGTATACCTAGACCCATGGTTTTCCTCCGGATGATCGGGATTTCTTTTATTGTAACGATTCCGCTGTAAAAAGCAAGCGGCTTCGTTCAATTCGTGTTCCTTCGAACTCGATGCCTAATACATCCAACACTTCTTCGGGGCGTCCGGTTGCATTCTCGCGAGCCGCAAGATGCATGAAAACCCTCTGCCCCTCTCCCTCAGGGAGAAGGGATGGGGTGAGGGAGAGTTCGCGGATCAATGGACGCAGATCATACGGTTTGCCGCGGCGCTCTCTGGGCAGGGATGTGGATTCCATAACGGAAGCAATCTTACGCTCAAGTTCGGAGCTGGGTACTGCTTCCATAAAAGTGACTTCATACTCGGCTGAGTCTACCTGGGTCTGCAACGGGGGGGCGCTGTCGTCCACTTGTTCTGCTTTCAACACTTGAATATCGGGGGGCAGGCTTGCCTGCAGACGCGCCAGCAGGTCATCCAGGGAAATATCATTTTCGAGCTTCATGTCCATCGCTTCGCAGCGCGATGAAAAACCAAGCGGCAATGCCGCGGCCAGATTTATTTTGGGTTGCGGGTGAAAGCCTTTTGAATACGCCAGCGGTAACTCAGCGCGGCGTGCGGCGCGCTCCCACAGGTGCTGCAGGTCAAGATTGCCTGTGTAACGCAACGCGCCTTGTTTTGAGAATGTGATGCGGATGCGCATTATGAATTTCTCAATACTGAATGTTTGAAATGCTTTTTGATGTCGGCCGCGTGATGACGATAATGGTCGAGCGTGGCCGCCTGGATTTTTTTGATCAGGCCTTGTTGATTTAATTTATCTGGCGGCATTGCGCGCACCTCCGCCAGAATTGCTTCGAACGCATGTAATTCGTCGGCGACCAATTCCCTCATTTCGACATTTTTATATTTTTGATATACCCACTCATTCGCGGATTCTTCGCTGATCATCGGCGACTCGAAATCAGGATAACCAAACTCCGCCATGAAAGTATCCAACAGCGCCAGCGTATCGCATGGATAAAATTGTTCACCGCGCGCGATCTCTGCCAGCCGGTCTGCCAGATATTGTTCGCACACCATGATGTGCGCCACGATATTCTTTACCGACCAGTGTCCGGAAATTCGGCCAATGCTTACCCGCCTTGCGCCGACGTGGTTAATTAATAGTTCCCATTCATCGCGCCCGCGCATCAAACGCGCAATCAGTTCCGCTTTATTCTTATCCATTAATCACCCACCACAGAGTTGAGCAGAACGTCCCGCAGGCGTTGTCCTGAGCCTGGCGAAGGATCTTTTGGGAGAAGGTCAAGTTGGGTTAATTCAACCTGCGGGACGGTTTCAACTGAAATAAAACACATCCTTTTCATTAGTCACCCGCCACTGGAGTTTCGTTGATGATCGTTTGCTTTCGTGCGGGCGATTTTACGTCCGGGCACTTCCAACCATCGCCGGGATGCTCGCGGCGCAAGCCTGCGAAGGTCGGCAGGATGCCGCAGGCGAAACAGTTCAAGCGGCAGTCCACGCGGATCTCGCCTTCAAGCGACATGCGGAAATCCTGGAAAAGGAAATTCTTGCGCACCGCCGCGCTGATGTGTTCCCACGGAAAGACTTCGTCCGTGCGGCGCTGGCGATGGATGTAAAAGAGCGGGTCGAGGCCATGCTCACCAAACGCGGACATCCAGCTTTCGTGCCCGCCGCCTTCATCCCAGGCGTCGAACTTCGCACCGTTCTTCCACGCGGAATAAACGACCTCCGCCATGCGACGGTCGCCGCGTGCGAGCCATGATTCAAGCAACGTATCGTACGGATTTGTCCAACTGAGTTTGATGTTCTTATCGCGCAGTTCGCGTTTGAGCAAAGCCTGCTTGGCTTCGATCTGTTCCACTGTATCGCATGAAACCCATTGGAACGGTGTGTGTGGTTTTGGCACGAAGGTGCTGATGCCCACATGCAGTTTAGCTTTCATACCGATTACTTTGCGCCCTTCAGTCAGAACACTCTTGCATAATTCTGCGATGGCACCCACATCTTCGATCGTTTCACTGGGATGGCCGATCATGAAATACAACTTGAGCGTTGCCCAGCCGCGGCGATACACTTCACGCGTGGTATTGATGAGATCTTCATCGGGGATGAATTTGTTGATGATGCGGCGCATGCGTTCTGTGGCGGCTTCGGGTGCGAGCGTGAATCCGCCGGCGCGGTGATCTTTGAGTTTTTCCATCAGGTCAATTGAAACCGATTCAATGCGTAAGGATGGCAATGAGACTTTGAGGTGTTTGCCTTCGAATTTCTCGCCGATCTTTGTGACCAACTCAAGTACGTTCGTGTAATCGGATGACGATAAGGATAGTAAGGCCAGCTCTTCAAAGCCGGTGGACTTAAGCGCCGCTTCTGCCGCTTCGAGTACTTCGTCCACGCTTCTTTCGCGCACCGGACGCGTGATCATGCCTGCATGACAGAATCTGCATCCGCGCGTACACCCGCGCATAATTTCCACCGTTACGCGATTATGGACGATGTTAATATTCGGAACGATGAACTTGGTGGGTGGTGGGGGCAGTTTTGCCACCATGCGTTTGGTCACAACGGCAGGGATGTCTTTAACAGTTGGCACAATGCGCGAGACCGTGCCATCTTCGAGGTAATTCACTTCATATAGATTCGGAACGTAAACACCAGGGATTTTGGCAAGCGCAGTCAGCAAATCATGACGTTTGAACGTTGAACGTTTAAACGTTTGGACGGTATTGATAATGTCATGGATCACTTCTTCGCCTTCCCCGATCACAAAGGCATCCATGAAGGCGTGCATGGGCTCCGGGTTCATGGTGGAATGTCCGCCGGCGATGATGAAGGGGTGAGTCTCGTCACGCTCTGCGGAACGGACGGGGATGCCAGAGAGGTCAAGCAGGTTGAGCGCATTGGTGTAGAGTGTTTCGTAGGGAAGGGAAAAGCCGATTAAGTCGAAGCAGGCTAAGGGGCGTTTTGATTCGAGCGAGTATAGCGGAATCCCGTGTGTGCGCATCAAAACTTCCATATCCATCCAGGGCGCATAGGCACGCTCAGCCAGCGCATCGTTCCTTTGATTGACCTGGTCGTACAGGATCTTCAATCCGACATTTGAAACACCGATGTCGTAAATATCGGGGAAGACGAGAGCGACGCGGGTTTGAACCGAGTTCCAATCTTTGATGATGCTGTTGAGTTCTCCGCCAACATAACGACCGGGCTTTTGTACCTTTAAGAGAATGCGGTCGAGTTTGTTTTCAATTTGTTCGGGTGTAATCATGGGCGACATTATACCTGATTAGAATTGTCTACTGCTTCATGCATAAATATGTGAACTTTGAACGACAGCAATTTGGTTTTACATCTTTGCACAGCACACAGTAATTGTGAGCGGGTTCTTGATGAGAGACTGTTATTTACAAATAAGAATCAAAAGGACAGGCGCGTGCCTGTCCTTTATGTCCATCTTTTTTACTTATGCTGTTACAGTTTGTTTGCTTACTCGTTCCCGTCCCCACAGCCAGAGAGCGCCAAGGCCGGTAAACATCACCAGCAAACCAAATAGCCAGCCGATGTAAGGTAAGGCTACGATCAGAGCGATGATGCTGACGCCGATCACCATCGGCCATACTTTGTGTTCGGCTAATTCAGGTTTGATGCGGCTAAGGATCAGTCTTCCGCCCAGCCAACCGACAACGATCTTGGTCAGGAAGGATGTGATCAACACGAAACCCAGGATGAGCGTAAATATGGTGAATATGCCCACCCCAACGATCGTGCCGCTGAGTCCGCCAAGTGTGAGTACGCCAAAGAGTATGGCACCGAGGATCATTACTAACAGGATGACGAGCAGGGCAAAGAAGAAGGCCGCGTAGGTTACCACACCCCAGCCCAGGGTCGGCCAGGGTTGTGAGCGTACTTTATCTGCAAGCGATCCGATGAACATAGGTGCAAGCCAGCCAAGCAATAAGCCGACGATAATCAAGGTTGCGATGTTGCGTAGTAGAGTAAAAGTCCAGCTCATTGTTTTTTGCGCAGCTGTGGGAGGCGCAGTCTCCGGAGTGACCGCTGGTTTAATATGAGTCACCTTACCGCTGACTGCATCAGACGGTACCTTAATTTCATTTGTGGATGTGTATTTCAAATTGCCTTTGATCGTTGCTCCTTCGGCAATTGTCAACCCTGGAGCGACAACTGGCAGCGATATTTCCATATCCGGCATGAACATGGATGGAGGCGGGCCGCCGGCGTTGTCTTCCGCACCTCCAACTGCGGCTTCCACATCACCGCCGAAGGCGCCTCGTAATTCAAGCGAGCCAGTTCCAGCCAGCACATCACCCGCTACGTCACCGGCGAGTAGTGCCTGGGCACTGCCTACTACCAATTCGCCGGATGTGACACTGCCTTTTTTAGTTTCAAGGCTTGCGCCGGCGGCAACGATGTCACCACCGATAGATGCGTTTTCGCCAACCTGCAGGGCCGCGCCGGCGATACGCACATCATCGGTTACTGTGCCGTTGATGATAACCGCCTGACCTGCGGCCATTACATCTCCTTCGACAGTGCCGTTGATCGTGATGGTTTTGCCGACGACGATCAAATCGCCTTTAACTGTGCCATCCAATACAAATGTGGCTGCAGAAACATACAAGTCGTCTTCGACGACTTCATCTGCTTTGATGACTACATTTTCACCCGAACGTCCATCGAAGGCGCGGACGGGGGTGGCGAAGGTGAGCATGAGTAATGCGAGCAGGGCAAATGCGGAAAGAATTTTGTAGATTCGAGACATGGGAACTCCTTGAGGTTTGGGAAATGGGAAAGGATTTTCTAATATGGGTGTACGTATTTATGTTCAAGAAGTTGCGAAGTCTGTTATGGAGTCCGTTTATTCCCCAAACACATTTAATCCCTGCGGACAATTCCCTTTTGCCAGGCATAAGCCGCCACTTGCGTGCGGTCGGCAAGATGCAGTTTGCTCAAAATGTTGCTGACATGTCCCTTGACTGTATTCTCGCTAATGAATAGTTTTTCTGCAATCTGGCTGTTGGTCAGGCCGTTTGCAATCAGCTTGAGAACATCCAGTTCGCGTTCGGTCAGGTCCGCATAGAGAGCTTCTCCATCAGCGTTCTCACCGCGCAGGTTGCGCAAAACGCGAGCCGCCACAAATGGATGCAGAGTCACTTCGCCGTGAACTGCGCGTTGGATAATTTCAGCCAGTTTATCCATCTTCATATCTTTAAGAATGTACGAAATAGCCCCGGCCTTTAGCGCCGGGAAGATGTGTTCATCCTCATGATATGAGGTTAGTACCACTACCTGTGTGCGCGGGCTGACTTTTTTGACTTCGCGTGTGGCTTCTATGCCATCCATGCCGGGCATGATCAAATCCATCAAAACCACGTCCGGGATTTGCTCGCTGACCATTTTGATGGCTTCCTCTCCCGAGGCCGCCTCGCCGATAACGTGAAACTCAGGCAGGGTTTCGAGATACGAACGGATGCCGTTCCTGACCACTTCATGGTCGTCCACAATCAAAATACTAATTGGTGTAGCCATATTATTCTCCTGAAATAGTCTTTCCCGGAATTGTTACATTGACGCACGTTCCCTTTCCGATGGTGCTTTCGATTGTTACTTGTCCGCCGATGCTTTCTGCGCGTTCCTTAATGGAACGCAAGCCGATGCCGTTTGGCTTTTGCCTGGGATTGAATCCGCACCCGTTATCTGAAATACTTAGACAGACAGTTTCAACGCCATAATCCATGGCAACTTCAACCTTGTTGGCGTGGCTGTGACGGGCAACATTTGCCAGCGATTCTTGAGAGATGCGGTAGAGGGCCTGCTCCACTTTGAACGGCAACCGTCGTTCGCCTTCGATGTGGACGGTGACGGGAATATCGGTGCGGTTTTCCCATTCATACAGATATTCCCGCACCGAGGTAGCCAGGCCCTTTTCTTTTAATGCCAGCGGGTACATTTCCTGGATCAGGAAGGTCAATTCCTGGATCACATCGTAGACGAGGTTTTCAGCTTCGTTCAGGTGTTCGCGTGCGGACGATGGATTATTCTGGATGATACCACCAGCGGTGCCAATCTGCGCCAGGGCCGCGAAAGCCTTTTGCTTGGCGCTATCATGTAAGTCGCGAGCCAGCCGGTTGCGTTCTTCGATGATCGCCAGTTCTTTGGTTTGCTCGAACAGGCGCTCGATTTCACACGTGCGTTCCTGTACCTCACGCTCCAGTTCGCGCCGGCGAGATTCTATGCCGTGAACACGCAGGCGATAGCCACCCCAAACACTTGCCATTGCCATTAATCCTAAGAGCGCATAAAACCACCACGTCTGCCAGAAGGGCGGGATGACCGTGATTTTGATGACTGCGCCGGTTTCATTCCAGATACCGTCATTGTTGGAACCTTTCAGTCGCAAATTATATTCGCCGCCGGGCAGGTTGGTATAGCGTCCTTCATGTTTGTTGCCTATGTCGTTCCAGTTTGTGTCAAAACCTTCGAGCATGTAGGCATACTGATTCTTTTTCGATTCGGCGAAGCTCAGGGATGTGAATGCAAATTCAAAAGAGTTCTTTGGCCATTTCAGCGTTATATCCTGAATGTTTTCAACCGAGCTTGTGATTTGAACGGTTTTTTCGTTTTGCGTCAGGGAAGTGAGTACCACCGGAGGAATATAGCTGCTTGTGCGGATTTTAGAGGGGCTGAACAGGTTGATGCCGAGGGTTCCCCCGACGTAAATATTTCCGTTCGCGCTACGCGTGCAGGCGTTGGAGTTGAATTCGTTGCTTTGCAGGCCGTCGTTGGTGGTGTAATTTCGGAAGGTTTCTGTGCGCGGGTCGAAGCGCGAGAGACCGAAATTGGTAGTCAGCCACAGGTTGTCCTGTTCGTCTGGAATGATGCAGTAGATGAAGTTATTGGGCAGTCCCTGGTGCTCGGTCAAAGCCGTAAAGGAATCAGTTTCCGGGTCGTATTTGTTCAAGCCACCGCCACCGGTCGCTAGCCAGATGGTCCCTTGGGCATCCTGATAAATCGCCAGTACCATGCTGTGGCTCAGACTCTTGGGATTGTTGGCATCTGTCTGATAATAATGGAAAGTGTTGTTTTTTGGGTCGTAGCGATATGCGCCGGCGCCGGAAGTGCCGATCCACAAAAAACCGTCGCGGTCCTCGAAGATAGCTCCCACACTTGCAGATGTCGCGTCTTGTGGGTCAGTCATGTCTACAATGTGAGTAAATATTCCTGTAACGCGCTCATAACGATTCAACCCTAGGTTGGTTCCAACCCAGAATGAGCCATCCGGGCTTTCGTATATTTGAGATACAAAATTACCCTGGCTGCTGGCATCCGCATCCTCTTTGTCAACTTTATGATGGATGAATTTACCCGTGCGCTCATCCAGTTGATCCAGCCCGGAGCTGGTGCCGACCCAGAGTGTGTCCGCTCGATCACGATAAATCACCCACACCTCTGAATCACCCAGGCTATCGGGGTTATTTGGATCGGTCTGGTAACGGGTTGTTTGCCCGCTGGCTGGATCAAAACGGGCCAGCCCACCTCCGGGGCTGCCAAGCCAGGCGACACCTGATGGGTCTGCGTACATGCCAAACACGCCTTCAGATGGGAAGCCTTTGGGATTTTCCGGGTCGGGACGATAAAGGGTAAATTTATCCTGTGAGGGACTGTGTTTATTGACGCCGCCGCCCCAGGTGCCAACCCATAATACACCTTCGCGATCCTCGTAAAGTGAAAAAATAGTATTGTTGCTCAGGCTGTCAGGGACAAGTGGGTTGGAGAAATAGCGGATGAATTTTCCGGTGATTTCATCGAAACGATTCAAGCCGTATTCTGTGCCGATCCATAATCTCCCACCTCTATCAATTAGCAACGCAGAAACTGTGCTATTGCTGAGTGTGGAGGGATCAGTCTCGGAAGCCATGAAATGTCGAAATTGACCGCTGACTGGATCGAAGCGGTTGAGACCTTTTTCCGTGCCAATCCACAGAATGCCTTTGGCGTCTTCGATGATGGTTCTGACGTCATCGTCACTGATGGCATTTTTTGCATTGGAGTTTGAGCGAAAATGTTGAAATTTTCCCGTGGATGGATCGAACAACTCCAGCCCGCCGCCCAGGGTGCCAATCCACAGCCTGTCTTTTTGGTCCTGGAAAATCGCGTGGGTGTAGTTGTGGCTCAGGTTGTTTGGATCGTTGGGGTCGTTGCGATAGTGCGTAAATGTGCCGGTGGCAAAATCGAATTTATTCAGTCCACCTTTGGAGCTGACCCACAGCACTCCAGAACGGTCTTGTAAAATGGCGCAAATCACACCGGCGCCGATGCTGGCAGGCTTCTGGGGGTCGTGGCGAAAACGTGTGAATGTATCGGTGAGAGGGTCGTATTTGTTCAATCCGCCTTGATAGGTGCCGATCCAAATGTTTCCGTCTGAATCCTCGAAAAGCGACTCGACCCAACCGTCGCTGAGGCTGTTGGGGTCTTCAGGATCGGGTTTGTAAATTTTGAAATTGTAGCCATCGTAACGATTCAGGCCGTCCTGTGTGCCGAACCACAGGAACCCCCGGCGGTCTTGCAGGATGACATTGACAACGCTTTGCGAGAGGCCTTCTTCCAGGCTGATTTTTTGAAAACGGACAGCGGCATTGGGGCGCAGGGGCGCCGCAATTTGAGTGGCCGACTGTGGGTTTGGCTGCTTGATTGCTGGTGGAATGGAAGTAGCAGCCCCGGAGCAGGAAACCAGCAAAATGGTTAGGAGCAGGGCAAGGGGCAGTCCGAGTCGGGTTTGTGGAAAATATTTCGGCACACTAAATCCATATCCGCGCATTAACTAAATCAAGAAAGCACATCAGTATCTATTTTATTACATTTTGTCTTGAAGTGTTTGAATCGACGGAACGATTTTTCCCCCTCTGGGGGATGGTTATTTTTTTGACAGGCATACTTCTGTGGAGGGGCAAAAAATACTCCGCAACATGAACATAAACCCGTTGCTAGTCTCGTGTGATTTTCCCTGTCCTCTTGTAATATTCGATTACTTTTAGTGCTTGCCCGTTTGGGCGGCGAAAGGAGAAAAATGTCTATCCAGGATTTGAATAGCGCACTTTTATATGAAACCGAGCGCCATAACGATGAAATTGCCTTTGCAGAAAAATACAGTCAGGCGCATGCTGTTCCAGCAGGTGATATTTTGGTGGAAAAGCTGGTGCAACTGCTCAAAACAACGCGGAAGGTTGTGCCTTTGGCGCGGCCAGCCAAACAGAATAAATCACGACCAACATCCCTTGTTTCTTCTCTTTCCGAGAAGGAATGAGGACGGTACGTAAAAAGCAGGCAGTTCTCACTGTGGCGGTGGGAACTGTCTGCCTCGGTATAGCATGGGCGCTCAAACTCGGGATGGAGATTTTGGATCTCTGTTAGTGTTTGAGCGCCCACGCAAACGAAATGGCGTGTTGAAATTTCAAAAAAGGAGGTGGCCAAAGTCTTAACTGAATAGTAGTACAGCGTTCCATAATTTGTTCATCAAAAAAACATAAGGAGAATTGAAATGTCAAGTAAGATATTTAATATCGTAAGTTTGATGGTGGCGCTTAGCATGGCGCTTGCAGCCTGTGGGCAAGCCACCTCTACAAAGCAACCTGCCGAAACGCAGGCGCCCGTCGTCACGGAAGCTCCTGCTGCAGTTGCAACCGAAGCACCCGCTACCACCCGCACCGGCGCCTGGGTGGACGAAATCGTCTTTACCTCCATTGACGAAGCACCCAATGCCGTTGCACAACTCCAGGCAGACCAAATTGATCTCTATGCCTACCTGGCCGAGGATGCCGATACTTTTGCCATTGTTAAGGATGATCCCAACCTGGCTTACAGCATGTCCTATGGCTCATGGGACAGCATCCTGTTCAACGTGGCTGAGTTCAACAATGGCAAGCTCAACCCGTTCGTCAATTCCAAGATCCGCGAGGCGACCAATTGGCTGGTGGACCGTAACTACCTGGTGCAGGAAGCTTTGGGTGGTCTGGGCACAACGCGCGTTGTGTCTCAATTAAACACTTTCCCGGATTATGTGCTATATGCGGATCTGATCCGACCGGTTGAGAGCAAATATGCCTACAACCTTGATAAGGCCAAGGGGATCATTGATGCCGAAATGGAAGCCATGGGCGCCACCAAGAACGCGGATGGCAAGTGGACCTTCAATGGCGAGCCAGTGGTCATCATCGGCTTGATCCGCTCGGAGGATGAGCGCACTTTCGTGGGCAACTACTTCTGCGACCAACTGGAAGCGGTCGGTTTTACTTGTGACCGCCAGGTGCGCACGCGCACTGAACTGTCCCCGATTTGGACTCAGGGCGTGCCAGCCAATGGCGAGTTCCACTTCTACACGGCTGGTAACTATTGGGGCAATATACTCCGCGACGAAGGCGGAATATACTATGAAGTCTCATGTCCCGATGTTGCCGGAACGACAACTGAAGCAGCTTTCATTTGTAACCCTGAGTTACATGATGCAGCTAAGAAGCTGTACACTAACGATTTCAAGTCAATGGAAGAACGCCGCGACCTGTTTGCAACTGCGATCCGGTTGTCGGTGGAAAACTCCAATTACATGAACCTGATCCACCCCGTCAGTTTTGCTCCGCGTAAGGCTGACCTGATCGTGGCTTCTGACTTGAGCGCCGGCACCGCCGGTTCCAACTTGTGGCCCTACACTGTTCGCTGGGCAGGCAAGGAAGGCGGCACGGTTCGCAGCGCCAACTCCGGTATCCTGACTGGCCCGTGGAACCCAATTGGCGGTCATAACTGGAATCAGGAATTCAACCTGATCAACGCAACCATAGATGCAGGCGCCTTCGCCGATCCTTACACCGGTCTGTTCTGGCCGCAGCGCGTTGAAAAAGCCACTGTGAAAGTTGTGGAAGGAATGCCTATCAAAAAGACCCTGGACTGGGTTAATTTGGAAACCACTCCACAGGTGATGAACGTACCAACAGATGCCTGGGTGGATTGGAACACAGAAACGCAGACCTTTATCACCGCTGGAGAAAAGTTCCCTGAAGGCTCAACATCTAATGCTGTTGTCACGGTCGAGTATCCCGCTGATCTGTGGGACACCATCAAGTATCACGATGGCAGCCCGTTGTCGCCCGCTGATTTTGTTCTCAACATGATTATCCAGTTTGACAACTGCGATCCGAAGAGCAAGACCTATGATGAGTCCATGGTCGGCTCCTGCGACGCGTTCAAGAACGGCTTCAAAGGTGTCAGAGTTGTTTCGACCGATCCACTGGTGATTGAAACCTATCTCGATCAAGTTGCCCTGGATGCTGAAGTCACAGTAGGCCAGACCAATGGTTCGGAACCCGGGGTTTCATACACCTGGTTCCCCGTTACATATACAGGCAGCCTTGCCTGGCACAGCTATGTCCCGGCTTATCTTGCTGAGGCCGCGCAGGAAATGGCTTTCTCAGCCACCAAATCCACTACCCTGGAAATTGAATGGACCAACTACATCGCCGGTCCGTCTCTTGAGATCCTGAAGAAGTACCTGGATCAAGCCCAGACAGAAACCTACATTCCCTTCGCCCCGACTCTCGGCAAGTATATAACAGCCGATGACGCGGCGACCCGTTACGAAAACCTGCAGAAATGGTATGCCGATCACGATCACTTCTGGATTGGAACTGGCGTCTTCTACATTGACGAAGTGAATGCTATCGAAGGTTCGGTTGTTGCAAAACGCTTCGAGGATTTCCCCGATCCTTCCGACAAGTGGAGCCGCTTCGGCGAGCCGATGATTGCCGTGGCGGATGTTACTGGTCCCGCGGAAGCATCCCAGAGCGGTGAGGCTGTCTTCGATGCGTTTGTCTCCTTCAAGGATGCGCCCTATCCGCAAGCCGAGATTGGCTCGGTGAGCTATCTGGTCTATGACACGGAAGGCTTGCTGGTATTGAATGGTAAAGCGGAATTCGTTGCGGAAGGACAGTATACAGCCAAGCTGACCGCCGCCCAACTTGCAAAACTGCCGGCCGGTTCGGCGAAGATTGAATTCGTTGTATCGTCCAATGCAGTGGCGATCCCAACTTTTGCCGGTTTTGAGTTCGTGGTATCTCCGTAATCGAACCCTGCAAAAAATATGCGTGGACAGGGGCATTGCGCCCCTGTCCACCTACAAAGTGCTGCATAAATACCTAAACCGGAATTATGATTTTCACTCGTAATTTCCTCCAGAAAGGTTAGTAATTTATGCAACAAGCGGTAATCTTTTGATGGAGAAGAACCATGAGCGCTATTACACAGATCGAAGAACAAAAACCTCAAATATCACTTCAAAAGAAATCAACCAGTTCTCTTATACGCGTCCTTAGATACTCTGTTGTACGCCTGCTTTCCCTGCTGGTCTCCTTGATAATCGCTATTTTCCTAACGATCGTGATTGCCAACATGGGCGGCTACGTGGATCGGATCCGCATGGGTGAGATTCGCGAGACGGCCGTGCTGAGCCTCAGACAAATCCCATCCAACCGCAATCTGCCCGCGGAGCAATTCCTGGCTTTGGTGGATAACAGGGTTTACCAGGAGGCGCACGCGCAGGGGCTGGATCGTCCTTTCATCTTACGCACACTTAATTACATGAAGCGCGCGTTGACCCTCAATTTGGGCAATGCACTGCGAATGACCAGCGATACCGGCTCAAAACAGGTGCGCGTCATTATTCTGGAACGCCTGCCACCTACGCTTCTTTTGTGGGGGAGTTCCGGCCTGTTTCTGTTTTTCATCGAAATTAGCGTGGCTCTGTCCATATCCCGGAAGTATGGTAGCTGGCTGGATAAATTCTTCGTTACCATGGCGCCGCTTTCCACAACACCCGGCTGGTTCTTTGGAATTTTTCTGATCCTTATCTTTGCTTCGGCATTGAGAATACTGCCTTTTGGCGGGATGGTGGATGCGCCTGTGCCGAAGACTACAGTGGATTACGCACTTAGTCTTATGAAACACATGATATTACCTACCCTGGCGCTGGTCCTCAGCCAGACCTTTCTGCAAATTTATAACTGGCGCACATTCTTCCTCATTTATTCCAGTGAAGATTATGTGGAAATTGCCAAAGCCAAGGGGTTATCGGATAGAGCCATCGAGCGCGATTACGTATTGCGTCCGACCCTGCCCACTATTATTACAGGGTTTGCCTTAACGTTGATTGCCTTATGGCTCGGCGGCCCCATCCTGGAAACGATATTTAACTGGCCAGGACTTGGCCGCGCATTTTACGAGGCTGTTCAGTTTTACGATACGCCTGTCATCCTCGGTCAAACAGTTATCTATGCCTACTTGCTGGCCGGCACTGTCTTTTTGTTGGATTACATTTATGCCCTGGTGGATCCCAGGGTAAAGATCGGGCAGGGAGGCAGTAACACATGAAAGAGATCAAAAGAACGTTCCAGGAACTTCTGCGCTATCCATCCGCGATGGTTAGCCTGGTACTGATCCTGCTTATGCTCATCGCTTCGGCGTACATAATGATTGCCATTCCATACAACGAGGCGATCCGTCTCTGGCGCGGCTCGGAAGAGGACTGGTATAAATATCCCAAGCAAGCCGCGCCTGTATGGATGAATTATTTTTCATCCAAAAAACAACCCGTCTCGTTTTTCATAAACAGCGCTGATGAACAAAACACGATGGTTGAAAAACAGGTTGAGAAAAGAGCCGATGGGTCGAAGAAGATCACCATTACGTATACATTTGACTATGTTTATGATGATTTTCCCCAGGACCTTATCCTGTACGCAAATTCAGACTATGCAGCTAAGAAACCGCTTGTCTCTGTGGTTTGGATCACCCCGGATGGCCGCAAAATAAATATGGCAAGTTATTCCGTATTGCAACGGGATGTGTACCGAATCGCCCAGGATGCAAAGTTGGAACGCATCCTGCGGGCTAAACCCATGCTGGGACTTTTTTCTGATCCCAGCCAGAAGACGCCAACGCCTTTGAAGGGAACCTATCAAATGGTGGTCACAGGCAGTGTCTTTGAGCCAAATACCGGCCTTGATGTGGAACTTGTCTGTCATGGAACCTTATATGGCATGGCTGGCACTGACTTCATGCGCCGTGACCTGATGATCGCGCTGGGATGGGGAATGCCCATTGCCCTGGCATTTGGCTTGCTGGCCGCGCTTGGCACAACCATCACAACGCTGGTCATTGCCGCGATCGGCGCCTGGTATGGCGGCTGGGTGGACGAACTCATTCAACGAATTACCGAGATCAACTCAGTGCTGCCCTTCCTGCCCATCTTGATTATGATCGGCACATTTTATTCACGAAGCATCTGGTTGATATTGGGCGCGACCATTCTGCTAAATATCTTCGGATTGGGCATCAAAAACTTCAGGGCAATATTTTTGCAGATCAAAGAGTCGCCCTATGTTGAAGCGGCCAAAGCCTATGGTGCCAGCGACGGGCGTATCATCATCCGTTACCTGACCCCGCGTATCATCCCGATGTTAATTCCACAACTGGTCACGCTTGTGCCGACTTATGTATTCCTCGAAGCGGCTCTTGCCGTGCTGGGATTGGGCGACCCGTTCATCCCCACCTGGGGCAAGATCATCAACGACGCGCGCACGAACGGTGCATTGTTCGAGGGTCTCTATTACTGGATATTGGAGCCCGCGGCGCTCCTGCTTGTTACCAGCCTGGCATTCGCCCTGCTGGGCTTTGCATTGGACCGCGTCTTTAATCCCAAGTTAAGAGAGATGTAACCATGACCGAAAAAGCTCTATTGGACGTCAAGGATTTGGTTCTGCATTTCAAAACTACACAAGGGACGGTGCAGGCTGTAGATGGCGTGGACTTTTCTCTCGATTATCACAAGGCTGTCGTCATTCTGGGTGAGTCAGGTTGCGGTAAGACTTCCCTGGCAAAAGCCATTTTGCGCCTGTTGCCGCGCAATGCAGGAAAGTACTCGGGCAAGATTTATCTTCAAGACGTGGATACCATGTCATTGAATGAAGATGAGTTTCGTCGCAATGTGCGTTGGACTGGGATGTCATTGGTGCCGCAGGCGGCAATGAACGCCCTTAATCCAGTACTCAAGGTGGGCGATCAAGTGGCGGAGCCAAGCATGGTTCATCTTGGCGTGAAAAAAGAGCAGGCCCTGATACAGGCCAGCAAGATGTTCCAACTTGTGGGTGTGCCGAACGACTTCCTGAATCGCTATCCGTTTGAGTTGAGCGGAGGGATGAGGCAGAGGGTGGCGCTTGCCATGGCACTGGTGACCTCGCCGAGTCTGGTGGTGCTGGATGAGCCGACCTCGGCATTGGATGTATTGACACAGGCCAACATCTTCAACGTGCTGAAGCGCATCAAAAAAGAACTGGGGACGAGCTTCATACTCATAACCCATGATATTGCCACTTCCAGTGAGCTGGCCGATTATGTGGCGGTAATGTACGCCGGCCAAATCGTTGAAGTGGGCGATGCTTTCCGGTTTTTTGCCGGACCACTCCATCCCTATTCAAAAAAGTTGATGGCCAGCGTGCCGACCCTGCGCGGCAAGAAGGAACTTGAATTCATCATCGGACAGCCGCCCAGCCTGATCGGCCTGCCGCAAGGTTGCCGGTTTGCGGCGCGTTGCCCCTCGCGCTTTGAGAAGTGTGAGCAGGATCCCCCAACGGTCGTAAAAGAAGGGCGCAGAGTCAAATGCTGGTTGTATTCTCAGTAATTCTTCTTATGTCATTGCGAGGGCGTTAGCCCGAAGCAATCTCCTGTTTCAACGAGGAGATTGCTTCGCACAAATCGCTCGCAATGACATTATCCATATTCAGAATTGCTGGTTGTATTCTTGAGCACAGGAGCATGGTATGTCTGTTGATACGAACGCAATAAACAAAGAGATGTTACAAAATCCTGTAGGCCGGGATCATGTGCTTTTATCGATCCAGGATTTACAGGTGTGGTTTGAATTGAGACGCTTTGGGTTTGGACACGCCGGGTATGTACGTGCGGTGGATGGCGTCAACTTTGACCTGCACAAAGGCGAAGCGATCGCGGTGGTAGGCGAAAGCGGTTGCGGGAAGTCCAGTTTGATGAAGACGATCCTGGCTCTTTACAAGCCAACCAAGGGTGAAGTGGTCTTTAATAACAAGAAGCATAGTGAACTGGATAGAGAAGGGATGCGCTGGTATCGTTCCCAGGTGGGTTATGTCCAACAGGATCCTTATGGTGCGTTGGCGCCTTTCATGAATGTTAATCAAATATTGGAAGAACCCCTGATCATCGGCGGGATCAAGAGCCGAGATGAACGCCAGGGGCGTATCCGAAAAGCGATGGAGGAAGTTAAATTACATCCTATGGAGGACTTCCTGGAGAAGTTCCCCCACATGTTAAGCGGCGGCCAGCAGCAGCGCGTGGTGATTGCGCGTGCCATGATTATGGAGCCGAAACTCCTGGTGGCAGATGAGCCGGTTTCCATGCTAGACGCCTCGGTACGCGTGGAAATCCTGAAACTGCTGCGCGGCTTGCAGGAAAAGTATAATCTGTCGGTCATTTATATTACGCACGACCTCGCGACTGTGAGTTATTTCTCCGAACGTATCTTTGTCATGTATGCAGGCAGGCTTGTCGAGAAAGCCCTTGTAGATGATCTTTTAAATAATCCACTACACCCCTATACTCATGCGCTTCTGCAAGGGACATCCGACCCGGATGCAAATAATGCCCTGACCTTCAAGGAAGTGCCGCCCGGAGAGCCGCCGAGTCTGGTGAATCCACCGGCGGGCTGCCGGTATCACCCGCGTTGCGCAAAGGCAATCACAGGTTTATGTGATGAGAAGGAACCGATGGACTTTGAACCTGAGCCCGAACATTTTGTTGCCTGTTGGTTATATGAGCCAAAATGAGATCCATGAATCATAAACTTCTTCTTGTAATTGGCTTTTTCCTGGTGACACTGGGAATGGTCCTTCCGTATCTCATGGTGATCCGCTTTTTCGAGCCGACCTACTTCCTGAGTTTCATGTCTTGGGGTGCGACTGCCGGTGGTATGTTTCTTGGTTTGATTGGATCTGCCATGTATGTGCGGTTGAAAAAGTAATATCAGGCCATACTCCAGAGGGGGTATTCCGCTTGAGATAAACCATACTGGAGTGGTATCCAAAAACCCGCTGTGGGGGTAAGACGATTGCAGGTTATCTGCCTATAATATCCGCGTCGTTCAGTTTTATTTACCAAAGGAGTTAACCATGTCTGCTCATTCCCGCTCTCTCACTGCACCGAAGTTTTATATCCGTTCTATTTCATTGCCGCTGCCCGCCATTGACCTGAACATCCGCAAGGACCTCCTCATCAGCAAACTTATGGTGGCGGCTGGCTTATTGATCCCTGCGCTTGCTGTAATTGGTGTCATCCCGTTCAATTTCGTCATCGGCTTCATCGCCTTTGCATTGTTCGCTGTTGGCGGCGTGATGTGGCTCATTCGGTGCGGGGAAGTGGCTTGAGGCCAAGCCAGAATCGCACACTCATTCAACGTCGAGAAAGTCGCCAGGATTCATTTTTCCCTGGCGACTTTTTTTATGGTAACCTGATATAAGAAATGGCAGAACGGCGATGCTCCGGTTTATAATGAGGAAATATGACCGAACTCTCTAAAACTCTTAAAGCAATTTACGCTTGTAGAGTCCTGGATGTTGCTACAGGCAGCGGCGGGTTTATCCATTTCCTGCTGGGTGAACTCAAAGAATATGAAGAGATAATTGGGATTGATGCCAGCGAACGCGGCGCGGTGGTCTTTGCTAAATCTTTTAAGGACAGGCCGAGTATCCGCTTTGTGTGCATGGATGCGACACAGATGGATTTCCCGGACGCTTCCTTCGACACGGTCTGTATGGCCAACTCGGCGCACCATTTTCCGGACCCTGTGCCTGTTCTGGCCGAAATGAAGCGTGTCCTGCGCCCCGGTGGGACCTTCATCCTGTTCGAGATGTACTGCGACAATCAGGCTGAGACTCAGATGACGCACGTCCTCTTGCACCACTGGTGGGCGGCCGTGGATCGGGCTGAAGGCGTCATCCACAACGAGACCTACCAGCGTGGCGAACTCGTAGAAATGGTGGCAGGCCTGGGGCTGTCTGAACCGCAGTTCTTCGATCTGAGCGAGCTGGACGGTGATCCAAAGAATCCGGAAATCATTGAAGAACTAAATCCCGTCTTTGATCGTTACATCCAGCGTGCCGAAGGTCATCCCGATCTCCAGGCGCAGGGTGAGGCCTTGCGCCGTCGCGTCCAGGAAATTGGTTTACATAGTGCGGCTTCTTTGGTGGTTGTGGCGAAGAGACCTTAGGGATAAACGCACGAAACAATAAAGGAGTCTGCCATGAAAATCATCGAATTCGATGGGAAAGCCCCGCTTGATTTGATCAAGGAATTTGGATACCAATATCGCACCGTCCGCGTGGAGCATTTGCAGGAACTACGCCAGCAAATGGAAGAGCTCGACCGGGATGGGAAGTTAAGCAAACAAGCCAACTTCCGCGAATATATTGGCAGCCACAAATTCTCACTGCCCGAAGCCCTGCCCGAGGCAAAATTCGTCATCACGCTGGCAATCTTTACGCCGCTTCTCTATGTGAACTTTTACTGGAAAGGTAAAAAACACGCGGTGATGCTGCCACCACAGTATTACGTCCCCGGTTATACCGAAGCCGACCGCCAGGCCTTGATCTTCAAGGAGATCATCCCTGTGGATGGGTATAAGATTGAGCAGGCATCGGATTTGCCGTTGAAGGCGCTGGCTGTGAAGAGTGGGCTGGGGCGTTATGGCCGCAACAATATCTGTTACGTGGGCGATATGGGAACCTGCATTACCCTGCTGGCCTATTTCACGGATTACGAATTCCCGGAGGATCATTGGGGTGAAATGGAGATGCTTGACCAATGTGAGAAGTGCCGGGTTTGCATCGAGCATTGCCCGACCAAAGCCATTCGGGAAGATGACTTTGTGATTGATGTCGCCCGGTGTGTTACCTTGTATAATGAAATCGAGGGTGACTTTCCTGATTGGATTGAACCGAGCGCCCATAATGCTTTGGTCGGTTGTATGCACTGCCAGTTCAAATGCCCGGCCAACCGCTTAGCTCTACAGCATGTGGGCAGGCTGGCGGACGTTACTGAGGATGAAACCATCCAGATTCTATCTGGACATCCTGAAGACAGTGTAAGAGAAGCGGTCTACGCAAAACTCCGCAAGTTTGGGCCGGCGGGATCGCAGGAAGGGATGCCTTTGTTCGTCAGAAACTTGAGCGTGTTACTGGAAAGATAACCAGTTATATTTTTTCTCTATAGGAGGAGTCATGGGCAAAACCGTATTGATCTTGAAGGGCAGTCCGCGCGAGCGCGGCAACAGCTCCGTGCTGGTCGAGCAGGTTCGGGCGGGGGCAGAAGCGGGCGGCGCGTCGGTCGAAAGTTTTTATCTGCATGGCATGGACATCCGCCCTTGTGATGGCTGTGACTTCTGCCGTGAGACGGGCGTGTGTGTTGTCAAAGATGATATGCAACCACTTTACGCAAAACTACTCGCCGCCGATGCCATCGTTCTTGCCAGTCCCATCTACTGGTTCACTTACAGCGCGCAACTCAAAGCGTGCATTGACCGTTGGTATGCCATGTGGAATTTCAAGCATGACATGTTCAAGGGCAAACCGATTGGTATTGTGTTGACGTATGGCGATACCGACTTGTATACATCGGGCGGCATCAATGCCATTCATACATTCGAGACGATGTTCCGCTTCCTGAAAGCGGAGGTGGTTGGCATGGTCTACGGAACGATGATGGATGTGGGCGACGCGGAGAAGCAGCCGGAGTTGATGGAGAAGGCTTACAAGCTAGGCCAACAGTTGGGGACAGTATAAATGGACCATGCTGGATAAGGAGGTAGCAAGATGAAAGCAATCGTTCTTCATGGCAGCCCACGGAAGAATAGGAACACCGATACATTGGCAGAATCCTTTTTGAAAGGATTGAATGTCAGCCAAAAGAATGACATCCAACATTTCCATGCCAATGAGATGAACATCCGCCCATGCCAGGGCTGCGAATCGTGTTTCGCACCGCTGGAGCATTATTGTGCCACCGAAGACGATATGCAGCAGATTTACTCGGCTTTTATTGATGCCGATATCGTTGTCTTTGCGACGCCCATGTATTGGGGTTACATGACTGCCCAGATGAAAGCCGTCATGGATCGTATGGAGGCAATCACGCAGTACTTCAAAGGCAAAATATTCGTTGTGCTGATTACCTATCGCCATCACTGCGAATCCACGGTTGCATTTTTCAAACGGATCTGCCCTTATTTCGGCGTGGACTTGCATGTTGTTACCTGCCGGACAATGGACGAGAACGAGATTGATATTCCCATATCCTGCTGCCCGGATAAGTTGGAAGAAGCCTATCAATTGGGCACTACTTTTGCGAGGTAAAATATGAAGCCGATAAAAATTTCTGCTGAAGAACACGATGCTGTTCAGAAAGTGATCCATGATTCCATCGGCTGGGCGTTGACCAAGGACATTGACCGACTGTTCTCCATTATGGCGCAGGATGATGAGTTCTTCATTTTCCATCCCGATTCAAAAAGCACGATCATCGGATTTGAGGCATTCAAGAGTCTGGGCGAACGCGTGTGGATGAAGGACGCGTTCAAAGCCACGGACTATGCAATCAAGGATCTGCGCGTGAAGTTTTCCGAATTGGGCAACGTTGCATGGTACTCGTGTTTCCTTGATGACCATGCCGAGTGGAACGGTCAGCCCACTGGCTGGGACAATTGCCGCTGGACGGGAACGCTTGAAAAGCGCGATGGGAAATGGATGACGGTCCAGATGCACTTCTCATTCCCAAAGGATGAATGAACGCTAATATGGATGCCAATTTCACAAAAGAACTTGCACGGAAATTCAACGCGCGTGTGCGCGAGAATCAATTCTCTGGCGCGGTGCTAGTGCGTCGTGGCAAAACGGATTTATTCCGCCGCGCGTATGGATTTGCCAACCGCACATGGAATATCAAGAACAAAGTTGATATGCGCTTCCGCATCGCTTCAGTGGGAAAGATGTTTACCGCCGCTGCAGTGATGCAGTTGATCGAAGCGGGCAAGATGAATCTCGATATGCGCGTTGTGGAGTTTCTTGATCTGCGCGGAACAAAACTCCCGCCCGAAGCGACGGTCTATCACATGTTGACCATGACCTCTGGCATCGCGGATTGGATCAACGAAAACGCGGAAGATTTCGACGCAGAGTGGGAAAAATTCTGCCGCGCATATCCTGTTTATCAGTTTCGACGTGACGCTGATTACCTGCCAGTCTTTTCTCAACTCGAGCCTTACGGCGCGGTCGGCGAGAAGTTTCGTTACAATGGCGCAGGCTTTATGTTGTTGGGATTGATGATCGAGAAAGCAACAGGTCTTTCATACTTCGATTATGTGCGCAAGAATATCTTTGCACGGGCAGACATGACACAGACTGATTTCATTGACCTTGACGATGTTCATCCCAATGTAGCAGAAGGTTATATACCAATCAAGGATGAAAACGGTGCGATGAATGGCCGGCGGAAAAACATCTACTCCACCACAGCGGGCGGCGCGGCGGATGGCGGCTCGACCTCCACGCTGGATGACCTTGTCAGATTTTCGCGCGCCTTGCGTGACGGAAAATTATTCAAGAAAGAATTGGTCGAGACCATGCTTACGCCAAAGGTCATCGCGGATGAAAATCCACGCTGGCGTTACGGCTTCGGCTGTTTCATCTTGCTTGACGAGCAAGAGCAAATCCTCCACTGGGGACACACGGGCGAAGAAGACGGAGTCAGTTGTCGCCTGCTTTATTATCCCAAACAAAAACTCGACGTTGTCATTCTTGGCAATCAATCATCGTGTGCAGTGAAAGTTGTGCGGGATATTCATGAATTGATTTGCGGAGAAAAATTGTAAGCATGAAACTTTATTCCGAACTCACCGTCCGCGGACAAGCCCGCCGCTTGCGCCAACTGGCGCTAAACGCATTGAAGCAATACAAGTTAAAGGTCGAGCGTTTGAGTCTCATCACCAACGACATGAACGGTATCTTCCGCATTGATACGCATGACGGAAAAAAATTCGTTTTGCGCGTCACATTACCCGAAGGCGGACATGACCGCGACCACGTCGCCGCAGAAATGGATTGGCTCGCCGCGCTCGCGCGTGACACACATCTCAGCGTGCCGCGTCCGCTCCCAGCGAAGGATGGTTCGCTCGTCGTCGAAGCCAGCGCGGATGGCGTCCCCGAAGCGCGGCTGTGCGAGATCTTCTCATGGGTGGCTGGCAAAGACCTTGCCGAGGATATGTCCGCAGTCAACATTGCGAAGTTGGGCGAATTGATGGCAGGACTCCATGCTCATGCGCTGACCTATCATCCGCCCGTCGAACTTTCCCTGCTGCGCTTTGACCGCGTCTTTCCATTCCCCGAACCCGTCGTGCTGTTCGATAAAAAATTCTCAGCCCTGTTCCCCACAAAACGCTGCGCGATTTATGAAAAGGCAATCGCGTGGGCGTAAGATTCGATTGACCATCTAAAAGCCAGCGGCGAGCCGATGCGTATCCTGCATGGCGATCTGCACCAGTGGAATGTCCGCAACGCGCGCGGCGTTCTCTCCCCGATTGATTTCGAAGACCTGATGCTGGGGTGGACCACGCAGGATATTGCCACCACGTTGTATTACTTCGACGCGAAGAATTTCTCCGCGCTGCGCGACGCGTTTCAAACGGGATATGAGCGTCGCAGCCCGTGGCCCGAAAAACGCGCGGGCGAAATTGATTCGTTCATCGCGGCGCGCGGACTTGGTCTCGCGAATTTCATTCTCAACGATCCCAACCCCGCGTGGAAGGATAAAGCGGGAGAATTCATTGAGCGTGTTGAAAAGCGTCTGCGCGGATTGATGGAAAGGAATAACATCACATGAAACTAAGCATGCGCTTATTCAAAAGTGACGAAGACTATTGGCGCATCCGCGAATTTTTGCGCCAGGTGATGTTGCTCAACAACCGCCGTGATTTGAGTTGGCACGTCACGCGCTGGGATTATTTGTTTTGGTCTATCAAGCCTGAGTTTGAGAGGATCACACTCAAAGAGACTGTGTTCATTTGGGAAATGGAAAGCGGACAGATCGCCGCCGTCCTTCACCCTGAAGATCGCGGGTGCGTGTTCCTGCAAATCCACCCTGATTTTTGCACAACCGAACTCGAAGAAGAAATGCTTGTGACCGCGGAAAAACACCTAACCAGCGCCACACTCGACAGAGATGGTAAACCCAGATTATGGGTTTCGGCTGATTCGCAGGATAAAGATCTTCAGGAAATTTTAACGCGGCGCGGCTTCCAACGCATGGATCGAGCGGGGATGGCGGAATACAAGCATCGCTGCTCATTGGACGAGCCGCTTCCCGATGTGCCTGTCACTCCAGGTTACACCATCCGCGCCTTGGGCGACGGGCTGGAACTGCTCGAACGCTGCTATGCCATGGGACTTGGATTCCGCAAAGATGATGTCAATGTCGCGCGCGCAAAGCGCGATCATCCAGAGTGGTATCACAGCCTGCAATCCGCCCCGCTGTATCGCCGCGACCTGGATCTTATTGTGGTCGCACCCGATGGTTCCATTGCGGCGTTCTGCACCATCTGGTTTGATGATGTAACACGCACGGCATGTTTTGAACCGCTGGCAACCGTCCCTGCCCATCAAAGGCACGGACTTGCACGAGCGATAATGATCGAAGGAATGCACCGTCTCAAACACATGGGCTGTAAGGTGGCATTTGTTAGCGGGTCTTCCGATGCGGCAAACACCTTGTATTCCTCCGTCATGGGCGGGGAGCATGATCTCTACGAGCCCTGGGAGAAAATTATTACGGATTGATCAGGAATAACATCATGAAACTCACCATGCGTACCTACCGAAACGAAGATGACTACTGGCGCATCCGCGAATTTTTGCGCTCGGTCACGTTATCCAACAACCGCCGCGAATTGAGCTGGCATGTCGCGCGCTGGGATTACTGGATATGGTTTGCCAATCCCGATATTGAAAAGACTAAACTCGAAGAGAATGTTTTCATCTGGGAGACGGAGAACGGACAGATCGTCGCGGTACTCAATCCCGAAGGTCACGGGCATGCGTTTCCGCAAGTTCATCCTGATTTCCGCACGCCCGAACTCGACGAGGAGATGATCGCCACAGCCGAGGAACGCCTGACCACAACGGGCAAGGATGGTCGTCCAAAGTTGTGGTTCTGGATCGATTCAAATGACAAATCCTATCAGGAAGTCCTGGCGCGGCGCGGCTTTCATCGTGTTGAACAAAAAGGGGAACAGGAATTTCAACATCGCCGTTCGCTGGATGAGCCGCTTCCCGATGTTCCGCAGGTTTCGGGTTACACCATTCGCGCACAGGGCGATGGCTTGGAGTTGCTCGAGCGTTGCTATGCCTCGGGGCTTGGATTCCACCGTGATGATATTAACGTCGCACGTGAGAATCGCGACCATCCAGAGTGGTATCACCACATCCAATCCGCGCCGCTCTACCGCCGCGACCTGGATATTGTCGCGAGTGCATCCGATGGTTCCATCGCTTCCTTCTGCGCCATCTGGTTCGATGATGTTTCCCGCACGGCATATTATGAACCAGTGGCTACTGTCCCCGTTCACCAAAAGCGCGGACTTGGCAAAGCCGTGATGATCGAAGGATTGCATCGTCTCAAACGGATGGGCTGTAAAGTTGCCTTTGTCGGCGGATATTCCGTTGCGGCAAACGCCCTGTACTTCTCTGTCATGGGACCCGAACACGACATCTACGAGCCGTGGGAGAAGATGTTTTGAGTCGTTGGTTGAAATATCTGGAATAAACAACAATGAAACCTTATAAAGAACTTTCGCGTCGCGGACGTTTGCGCAGGTTGAGGGAAGTGGCTGAATTAGCGCTCGATACCTATGGCATAAAAGACGCGGAGTTGAAATTCCTGCAATATACTCAAAACGGCATCTACCGCGTCAACCTGCCTGCCTCCCAAGCGCCCGATGCCAACAGCCCCTATCTCCCGGATCGCTATGTGCTTCGCATCCATGCCATGGGAGATGCAGACGCCATCGCATCGGAACTGACCTGGCTTGCCGCGCTGAACCACGAGGCGGGCTTACCCGTACCCGCGCCGGTCCCGGCACCTGATGGCAAATTGTTGGCGACCATCTTCACCCCCGGCATGCCGCTGGGACGAGTCGTCTCGCTGATGCGCTGGCTGGATGGGCAGAAAATCCAGAAGGGATTACATCCGCATCATCTCACCGCGTTGGGACGGGTCGTTGCGCAACTCCATGAATTTGCCGCGGGCTGGCAGCCTCCGACCGGGTTCTCGCGATTCGTTTGGGATTGGAACTCGCAACTCGGTGGAAGCATGTTCAAACATTCCCGCGAAGAACTGGTTGCCTCCATGCCATCCAAATTTCAGGAGCCATTCGAGATCGTATCGCAGAAAACCAAACGGGTAATGAAGTCTCTCGGCAAAGGACCGGATGCCTTTGGGATGATTCACGCCGACCTATACCCAGAGAACTTTCTATTCAACAACGGAAAAGCCTATCCGATTGATTTCGAAGACTGCGGCTTTGGGTATTGGATGTGGGACATTGCCGTGGCGCTCTGCAAATGGGCGTGGAACGATGATTGGGAGCGAATGCGCGATGCCTTTCACGAGGGCTACGCACAAGTCCGCACCCTGCCCGAGAAGCAATGGAAACAACTCGACCTGTTCGTTGCCACACAGTTCGCCACGATGACGCTGTGGTCATCTGACTTTCTCATGAGCGATCCGATGCGGAAGGATGTATACGAATCCTGGCGGAACGAAAATGGCAAGAATCTTTTACGCTACTTTGAGCGCTGAGAAAGGAGCTTCGGTGAAAATTCATAATTTTGACTATACTCATTCCGAGGCAGAGATCGAGGAACTGCGAGCTTTTTTGGTGAAGAGCTACGCGGTGAATTTAAGACCGTTCAATTGGAGACTGGCAGTGACCGAGAATTGGATCTATGCCTCCCGCTACCTCGAGCCGCCTGAATACTTTACCAGCCGCGTCCATCTGTGGAGGAATGACTCCGGGGAACTGGTCGCTTTTGTAATCCGAGGAGTCAATTTTATTAATCTCCAGATTGACTACGAATATCGTTCTTTGGAAGCCGGGGTATTCGATTGGGCGGAACATCATCTTTGGGGAAATCAAGGACCGATCAGTACGATGGTCTATGATTGGGATGTGGATCGCCAGAAACTTTTGGCGGGACGCGGCTACCAGAACCTTGGAGCAATTGAGGATGTACGCATCTATGATCTCAACCTGACCTATCCGCCGGTTGTTCTGCCGCCCGATTATCGGATCGCATCGATGGTAGAATACAGCAATTATGCAAGGCGGATCGAACTGGAGAACCGCGTCTGGGGCGTTTCGCTCGATGAAGCCTGGTTCCGGGGAAAGAGTTCCGCCCCCGAGTTATTCATTCGATTGGGACTTGCTGGTCATATCTCCGCAAAGCCAGCAGGTCGCTTTCAGCCTGGCCTGGCTTTATCCACAGAATCATACGGCAGAGATTGACCCCCTCGGTACACACCCTGACCACAGACGGCGCGGTCTGTCCCGGGCGCTGGTGCTGGAGAGTTTCCGGCGGATGCGAGAGAATGGGATTCGTTATGCTTATATTGCTTCAGAGACCCAGGACCCAATCGTTAGTCATCTGTACGCATCTCTTCAGCCGGTTGAAACCTATCAGGGATTTCGCTGGAGTAAGAAATTGGCTTGATCCCTGGTTGCTTTTGCGGAGCATAGCTGTAAGCAGTATCCCAAACCCGCTACCTACAGCCCCGCCATCGCGCAAAGACTGATGATTTACTTAAAAGGATTCAAAATGAAAACTGACATAAAAACATTTGCCAATTTCGCTTTCCGCGTGATCGTTGCTCACATGGCGACGTATTTCATCTTCGGCATCATCATGTCGAATGTGTTCGATTACGGGGAAGTCTTCAAAATGGAAATCATCCGCGACTATATGCTTCCGATGAATGAGCATAACATCGTTCTGGGACCGTTCATGCAACCCGTTCGCGGACTCATCTTTGCAATCGGGCTGTGGCCCCTGCGCGGCTTTTTGATCGAAAAGAAACGCGGCTGGCTCATCCTGTGGGGTTTGCTGGTGACCATTGGGATTCTGTCCACACCTGCCGCCGCGCCGAGTTCCATCGAAGGGATGCTCTACTCCAAGATTCCAATTTGGTATCACCTGATGGGACTCCCCGAAATCGTTTTGCAAACCCTTGTCTTTTCCATCTGGTTGGTTTGGTGGGAGAGACAGTCTGAAAGAAGCCATGAACCAGAAGCCAAAAAAGAAACCCCGCTGATTACTGAAATTATCAAAGCCATCATGTCCGCATGTTTTGCCTACATCGGATATGCCATCGGCGGGCTGACTCTCGTGGCTCTCTCAACCACAGAGATTGATGTTCAAGCCGCAGGCTCGGACTTCAAAATGCAATTCATGTTTGTGGTGGCTTTCATCTTCAACGCCATCGCGGTGTTCTGGATCGCGCGTAAATGGCAGTCGAATCAGGCCGCGCTCTGGGTCGTCTTTCTCATCTTCTGGTTGATTGATGCCATCGTGCCGTGGTTGTATCAAACGGTCGTCTTCGGAGAATCGTCCATCGCGGGTGTGCTTATGCTGGGATTCTTCCCCGCCTTGATCATCGCGATCAGCATACGGATGAATTATAGGAAATCTGCCTGAACAAAAATAGTGATTTTCCTACTTGTAATACTCACCCTGAGCGGATGCGGGACGGCAGCACCAGCGGGTTGATCCGCCACTACCCCGGACAGGATTTGAGCCTGTCACTGCTGTGCAATATGGAAGGCGTCGCCTGGGACCCGGCGTGGATGATCCACGAGATGGTGGTGAATGGGCAATTTGCTTAACCCAGCTGGAACAAGTCTGGGCGAAACGGCCTTCGGGAGAGTGACATGAAATGACTTGTGGGTAATCATCAGTGTAAAGCATCTCACAGCCAGTGCAATGCCGATGAAATACTGTGTGCTGCGTAAAGATGTGAACCCAAACAACTGTCAATTACCTGTATTTTGATCTTTCAAAGTTCATGTATTTATGTAAGAAGCAGTAAGATTTAGAAATTGGGACAACACATATGTGTTGTCCCAATGGTAATTTGATGTGTATTAAAGTTGTTTATCTCTGCACATAATACTTGATCAGCAACTGGGGGCGATCTTCAAGCCCATTGTAATTCCCGCTGTAGAACTTCAGGTAGTCGTCTCCCCGATCATCGTTGTCATCGATCTGGAAGCCAAGACGAAGTTGTGTCACACCGGCTAGGTTTATGGTTGGATAGGCCGTGTTGTCCAATAGCGCCCAGTACCAGCCTCCAACCGGGTTATTTTGGATCGTACCGACCGAGTTCATACTGGCAGGAACCTGAAAATCTGATACTTGCAAGGCTTCTATGCCAAATGGGCCGAAGTTACCAAAAACGCCATTGCGAATATCTATCGAGATGTTTTGGTGAGTCGTGAATGGATCGGTTCCCACGAGCCCCTGAACTTTGATCATCAGGATGGCCTGGAGTATTACGGCGTTATCGGGCAGGTAGCTTGTGGGGAAGTGTAAAATGGCGCGATACTGACGATCTTTGGCATCATCACCGAGGTTAAAGGTGGCGGCTTTGGAATTCTTCGAACCGCCCTGGTTGCTGTCTTCACTTGATTCGAGTATCCAGCCGTCATTTGTACCATTGGACTTGAAGGTCTCGCTCATTATGTTGATAGGGGATTTATTGATCGTATAGGCTTCACCTGTGGTGAAGTCCCCATTGCCCCCACCCACTCCGCCCAGCGGTTTGCCTGAGGCATCCATGATGTTATCATTATCCACCAGATCGAGGCGGAGGGTGCCATTGCCGCTGCCAGTGGCAACGGTAATCGTGTACATATTGGCAGAGCCGCTCAGGCCCGTGATAAATGTGTGCGAAAGGCTATCGGTTGTTACCAGCATAAAATCGCTTGCATCCACGCCGCTGACTGCTTCAGAGAAAGTCACCGTGAAATTGACACTATCCGCGGTTGTCGGATTCGGATCAGTGTGCTGGCTGCTGATAACCACAGGCGCGTTCTTATCGATCAAGTACGCATCCCCTGCAGTATAGTTTCCATTGCCTATGCCCACCCCGCCCAATGGATTGGACATGGCATCCACGATGCTATCATCATCCAGAATATCAAGGCGTACAGTGCCATCGCCTGCGCCGATGTTGACTGTGACGGTATAGGTATTTCCAGTGCCATTTACAGCTGCCACAATTGCTCCAGAAATACTGCCCGCAGTGACAGGAATAAAATCGCTCGCGTCCACACCACTAACTTCTTCAGAGAAGGCAACTACAAAATTGACGGTATCCGCTGCGGCAGGATTGGGATCGAGTCGCAAGCTACTGAAAACCCAGGGAACACTATCAATCGTGTATGCCTCGCCACGGGTGAAAGTACCATTGTCCGGTCCATCACCGCCTATGGAGTGATTATCGGCATCCCGTATACTATCGTTGTCGATCACATTAAGGCTCAGCGTTCCATGCCCTGAACAAGGACCAACCTTTACGTTATAGTTTTTCCCGGAGCCTGTCACTTCAACTATATTTCCACCTGAAAAATTTCCAGATGCAACCAGTATGAAATCAAGGCCATCGACACCGCTGACATCCTCGGAGAACGTGACGGCAAAATTGACATATGCGCTTGACGTTGGACTTGGATCTACGCGCGTAACGCTAACGACTGCGGGAATGTTTTTATCGACAAAAAACAACTCGCCCGAGGTGAAATTGCCATTGCCTACGCCCGCTCCCCCCAGCGGATTGAGCGCAATATCCCTGATACTGTCATCGTCAAGCACATCCAAACGCAGAGTGCCGTCACCTGTGCCGGTGTTGACAGTGACGACATATTGATTTCTGGAGCCGCTTACCCCCGTCACAGAGGCACCGGAAATACCGCCAGTGATGGTCAGGGAAAAATCATCAGCAGTTACCCCGGTGACGGCTTCAGAGAATTCCACGCTGAAAGATACACTGGGACCGGTAGGATAATTGCATCCATATCCATAACAGCGGGGCTCAACCAAGCTGACCGTTGGGCTGAGGTCTGGTGGATAAGCCAGCTCCTTTACAAATACATCGTTCTGCCCATTTGTATCCCCAGGCACCATTGTATTATCGCCAGAGGAATAAGCTAGAAAACGTCCATCGCCAGAAAGAGCCGGGAAGCGGGGATCCCTTCCCCCAGCGCCAACAGTTTGGCCGGAAATACGATCGTGGATGCGGATCACACTCATCGCCACACCATCCCCTTTATCATCAAACATGAATGCGATGTATCGTCCATCCGCGGATATAACCGATGAATTCGACCAGCCTACCATCGCATATCCTTGCGAATAAACCGATACCAGGGTCGTTGTGCCCGTCTGACGATCGCGCAGATAGAGATCTTCAAGCCCATACATTTCTTCGCTTATCAGATTGCTGGAATAGGATGAGAAGGTCACGTAACGTCCATCACCGGAAATGGATGGATCCTCAGCACCATGATTAGCCTGCACACCGCTCGAATTAACCGATGCCATGGTCGTTTGGCCTGTTTGGAGATCACGAACGAAAATATCCGTTTTGCCATTCGTATCAGCATCCGCAAGATTGGTCGCGCCGGAAGAAAATACTACATATCGTCCATTCCCAGAAATTTTCGGGGAAAATGAGAAACCGTTTCCCTGCACTCCAACTGAGTTAGCCGAAACAAGCGTAGTCGCACCTGTCTGGAGGTCGTGCACGAAGACATCCTGTGTATTATTCGTATCGCCGCTGATAAGGTTGGTGGCCAGGGAACTGAAGACTATAAAGCGCCCATCGCCGGAGATTGAAATTTGCTCCGACATGTCATTCGCCTGGACACCATTTGAATCGACCGAAACAAGGGTTGTTACACCCGACTGCAGATTCCGCACGAAGATATCGTTCAGTCCGTTTGTATCCACACTGACCAGGTTTGTAGCCCATGACTCAAAAGCCACATAGCGCCCATCACTGGAGATGGCGGCTGCTCCTGAGCCATTGTTCGCCTGTGCCCCGGTTAGTGAGGCGACTGAAACGCGGGTCGTCGCACCGGTCTGGCGGTCCTTTACAAAGACATCCTCCACGTTGTTCGTATCATCGGGGACAAGATTCGTGGCGTCGGATACGAAGGCCGCATACCGCCCATCAGCGGAGAGTTGACTCTTACGAGAGCCGCCATTCGCCTGCGCTCCACTCGAGTCAACGGAGACGCGCGTAACATCGCCTGGGGCCGCATAGGCTGGGAGCGATAAACCGGTCACCAGGGTAACCAGTATGATCATGGCAATCACCCGCGCTATGGATTTTATGTGTTTGGGATTCATCGTTTTCTCCTTCAGGGGAACCACCTGCAAAGGTGGGTTCCGCAGTTCATGACGGAGGCCGCTCATCCGAAGGCCAAAATGCTAATATTTAATTCCCGCTGATTGGCTAAACTCCTGCGCTTGTTGCGCCATGAAGGGGAGCGGCCTCAACATAACCTATAAATACTACAGATTGGAAAATCAAGCAGGATAAGTCGTACTTTTGGTAGTCGATTGTAACTAATACGTGATAAATAGTGCCCCTGGAATTGCACGATGAGGTCGTGATCGCAGAAATAGCATTCGCCGCCCTGCCGGTGGGGCAAAAGGGGGTAAGTGTGTAAGGGGTGGCTGTCATCTTCCATAAAGGCTTGCGCGGATGGGGGTTTGGCTGTATGCTTAACTCATAAGATTAAGATAATGAAGGGACAATGAACGAAGCTGACACTTGCCGAACCTACGTTTTACCGAAACTCACATCTGTTGGCTGGGAGGACGAGTACATCACCGAGCAGATGGTGTTAACGCCTGGGCGCATTGTGCCGATTGGCGACAGGCACACGCGCAAGGATGGATTGCGGCCTGATTACGTTTTGTTCATTCGACAGAATATTCCCATTGCAGTCATCGAAGCAAAAGCGGAATTTGCCCATCCCGCCAAAGGATTGCAACAAGCCATTCAATACGCTGAAATGCTTGGCGTAAAATTTGCCTATTCAAGCAATGGCAAGGGAATTGTGGAACATGATTTCATTACAGGCATGGAACGCGACATAAATGAATTTCCGTCACAAGATGAATTATGGGGAAGACTCAAAGGCACATTCAAGTTTGAAGATAAAAAAGACGAAACCGATTCATTATCAGCCTATTGGGAAGAAGTGGGCGGAAAAACTCCGCGTTATTATCAGCAGGTTGCGATTAATAAATCGGTGAATACTGTTTTGGCAGGGCAAAATCGAATCTTATTGACAATGGCAACAGGCACGGGAAAAACCTTCGTTGCTTTTCAAATTGTTTGGCGATTGTGGAAATCGAAACGCAAGAAACGCATCTTGTATCTGGCAGATCGCAATGTATTAATTGACCAGGCCAAGGATCGCACCTTTTCGCCAATGGGACAGGCTCTGCACAAGATCAAAGGTAGAGCCACCAAGAGCCGTGAAGTTTATTTTGCGTTGTATCAGGCTTTGGCAAATCCCATTACCGGAGAAAACCTTTACGAGAAGTATCCCAGAGATTTCTTTGATTTGATTATCGTGGACGAGTGCCATCGCGGCTCCGCAAATGAATATGGCAGTTGGCGCAAGATATTGGATTACTTTGATTCCGCTACGCAAATCGGTATGACTGCCACGCCCAAGCGCGACGATAACGTGGACACCTATGATTATTTCGGCGACCCGATTTACACGTATAGTTTGCGGCAAGGCATTGATGATGGTTTTCTCGCGCCGTATCGGGTATATCGTGTGATTCCCAATGTGGACGCGAGCGGATTGCAAATTGACCCTGGCGTTTTGGATCGCTTTGGTAGAGAAATTCCACCTGACCTATATGGGACAAAAGACTTCGAGCGCGTGGTATCTCTACTCTCGCGCACCGAAGTTGTGGCCAAGCATTTGACGGAATATTTGAAAAGAACCAATCGTTTTGACAAGACGATTGTATTTTGCGTGGATCAGGAACATGCCTTAGATATGCGCAAGGCATTGAACAACCTGAATGCCGACCTATCTAAAATTCATGTGCATTATGTGGCGCGTGTTGTGAGTGATGAACATGCTATTGGGCGTGGACATTTGGATAACTTCCAAGACCCTGAAAAAGAAGTGCCTGTTATTCTCACCACTTCGCAAATGCTGACCACAGGTGTGGATGCACCGACCTGCCGCAACATTGTTTTGTTCAAGCCGATCAATTCAATGATTGATTTCAAGCAGATCATCGGGCGTGGGACGCGTGTTTCAGAAGAGCATGGCAAGTTCTGGTTCACGATCATTGATTACGTGGGCGCGACGCAATTGTTTTATGACCCCGCCTTTGATGGCGACCCTGTTCGCGTGACGAAGACCGAGATTGATAACGAAGGCAATGAGATAAAGAAAGAAGATAGCGAAGAAGGAACGCTTCAACCAGAAGTTGAAGATAAGGCTGAAGAGACGGTTCATGAAATTCAATTACAAATCGGTGAACTGCCTCGCAAGTATTATCTCGATAACCTGGAAGTTTATATTGTCGGTGAACAGGCATTTGAAATTGACCCCAATGGTAGTAAATTACGCACAGTTCAATTTACCGATTATGTCACCGAAAATATCCGCCGCTTGAATTTGACCGCCGAACATTTGCGGGAGATTTGGCCGCAAGCCGAACAGCGCATTGAAATCTTGAATCAATTACGTTCACGCGGCATTGACCCTGACCACCTAGCCCGCGTTACACATCAGGAAGAAGCCGACGCGCTGGATTTGCTGTTGCATGTGGCGTACAACGCGCCGTTGGTGACACGCCGTGAGCGTGCCGAGAAATTGCGCCAGAAGAAAGCCAATTTCTTCAATACGTTTACGCCTGCCGCAAGAGAAATTTTGGACACCTTGTTGGAAAAATATGCCGATTACGGAATTGGTGAATTTGACCAATTGTCACACATTCTGCAAGTTTCGCCGTTTGATCGTTATGGCTCAACCTACGACATTTATCAATTGTTCGGCGGCGCGGAGAAGTTGTTGCAGGCAGTGGATGAAATGCAGAAGTTTTTGTATGAATAATGTCATTGCGAGCCGCGAGCCTCAAACGGCGAGCGCGGCGAAGCAATCTCCCTATGCGTGGGGACCGCTTCCTTTCGGCAGGCTCAAGGCAGGCTGTTCCTCGCGTTGACATGATATAACGTGGATTATAATAACCACGGAGGCAGTTATGAACCAATTTAACCGTATCACCTTCGACTCAAATGTTATGGGCGGACGCGCTTGCATTCGCGGTTTGCGCGTTACTGTTTCGCTCATTCTCAACCTGGTTGCCAATAAGATGACCGCCGCTGAAATTGTCAAAGAGTATCCATATCTTGAAGATGAAGATGTGACACAGGCCTTGCAATACGCGGCATGGCTGGCAGACGAAACCGTGCAAATCCTGGAGCCTGCATGAAGTTTCTGGCGGATATGGGCATCTCGCCGCGCGTCGTTTCCGCGTTACGCGAACGCGGGCATGAAGCCATTCACTTGCAAGAGCAGGGGTTGGGGAAAATGCCGGATGGCGATATTTTAGCTAAAGCGCGCGCCGAAGGGTGCGTGCTTCTCACTCACGACCTTGATTTTGGGGAATTATTGGCGGCAAGCGGCGGGGAACTTCCAAGCGTTATCATCTTTCGGCTCAAAGACATGCGCTCTGAAAACGTCAACTTTCATTTATTCAGCATTCTTGAAAAACAATCCGCCGCGCTCGAAAAAGGCGTGGTATGTTCGGTCTCGGAACGCAAGGTTCGTATTCGCACATTGCCATTGTAATTATTCGGCGCGGAGAAGATGCTGCAGGCGGTGGATGAGTTGCAGAAGATGCTATATGAAAGCTAGCCAATTGGTCAAGTCAAACTGAGGCATCGATATGGCGGCAGTGCGCAAGATTCCAGATCATTATGACCCAGAAGCAAAACTTATATCCGGTTCTGGTATATTTTTTCTTTTGCCTGTGGTACTTCTTAATCTTTGCATTCTCAACTTTGACAGAAAAACCTTTCTCGATTGGATTGGTATTTTAGCGGCTCTCATAATAGGATTGTGCTTGATGATGATACCCATAATAATGATCATGATTGGGTTCTCAAAATTTGAGGAAAATAGAGAATGGTTGAAAACCACTTCTACAGCACTAACAACCATTGTCGAACGGGAAGAAATAAGCAATGTGGATGAGTATGGAGTCTTGATGTTTGATTGGAGGTTAGGGTTAAAAATGCTTCCTAGTCAGACAACTATATGCCCTGGAGAATCGATTGTTTGGATGTATGTAAGTAAATCCCTCTATAAAAAATATGCAAATAAAGAAATCGTTTGCGTTTATTATTCCCCTGAAACCCCGCTGACTTTCCTGCTTAAGGATGAACTATAATATTTTCCATTGACCTAGAAACGCGTAGAGAAATTGTTGCAGGCGGTGGATGAATTGCAAAAGTTTTTGTATGAGTAACGTGGGTTATAATGACAACGGAGGCAGTCATGGACATGGTACAGGTATCCATAGAATTACCGCGTGATGTGTTCGCGGCCTTACGCCAGGACCCTGCAGGATTTGTGCGTGAAATGCGTGTGGCGGCGGCGGTCAAGTGGTATGAAACAGGCGTTGTCTCGCAAAGCAAAGGCGCGGAGATCGCTGGTTTGAACCGCGCCGAATTTATCAACGCATTGAACCAGTTCAAAGTATCGCCTTTCCAATACAATGCCGATGAAATCTTGGTAGAAGTCTCTCGTCGCTGAAAAATGGATCCTCAACACCGCGCGGGTTTTACACGCCCTGCGCGGTGTTGATTTTCGGCTTGCCGTACGAGATTTGTCAATTGTTTGGTGGAGTAGAGAAGTTGTTGCAGGCGGTGGATGAGTTGCAGAAGTTTTTATATGAATAACTGGAGGTGTCATTATGCTGACAGTCAGAGCCATCCTAAAAGATAATGCAGTAACATTCCTTGAGAATATTGATTTACCACCTGAAACCAAACAACAGATTCTGGTTACTTTCCTTGACAAGAACTTAACTGAATTTGGGGATTTGAGTCAACAAGACTTATTGAAAATGGTGGACAATTTACGTTTCAGCTTGAGTGATAAGGAGATTGCAGTATTAAGACTGGCCCGACAGGGAATGACCAATGAACAGATCGCAGAGGAACTTGAACTTGGAAGGGGCACTGTCCGCAATTATCTTTCGAGCATTTACGAAAAATTTAAAGTATCAAATCGAACTGGCGCAATAGCCAAAGCAATAGAGCATGGTTTGTTGGAGTAAAAATAGTCACAAGGAACATCATGCCCAGACAAAAAGCAGCCCCAGCCCCCTCTGTCCTTCGGACATCTCCCCCAAATGCTTCGCATTTAGGGGAGAAAAAGCAGAACACCAAAGCTTCGCTCTCCTCGCTCATCAAATCGTCGCGCGATATCATGCGGAAGGATGCGGGGTTGAATGGGGATTTGGATCGGTTGCCGCAGTTGTCGTGGATTTTGTTTTTGAAGTGTTATGACGATCTGGAGATTCGGCGCGAGGAGGATGCGGTGGCGACGCGGCAGAAGTATAAGCCGATCATTCCGCCGCCGTATCGCTGGCGGGATTGGGCGTCGAATGAGAATGAAGGGGCGACGGGCGAGGATTTGATCAAGTTCGTCAATGATGGCTTGCTGCCTGCGCTGCGGGCGCTGACAGGTTCCGACGAGCGGTTAAAAGTCGCGGAGGTTTTCAAGGAGACGTACAGCCGCATGTTGTCGGGGTATCTTTTGCGCGATGTGGTTAATCTGGTGGATGGAATCCACTTTCAGTCGAAGGATGAGATTTTCACGCTGGCGCATTTGTATGAGTCGATGTTGAAGGAGATGCGCGACGCGGCGGGCGATAGCGGGGAGTTCTACACACCCCGTCCCGTAGTAAAACTGATCGTAGACAGAACCAAGCCTCGGCTGGGAGAGACCGTTCTCGATCCCGCGTGCGGCACGGGTGGATTTTTAGTCGAGGCGTATGAATATCTCAAACCGCTGGCGAAGAATTCCAAAGACCAGATCAAGTTGCAGAGCGAGACGTTGTACGGCGTGGAGAAGAAACCGCTGCCGTATTTGCTGGGGACGATGAACCTGCTGCTGCACGGCGTCGAGAATCCGAACATCCGCCGCGATAACGCATTGAAGAATCCGCTGAACGAGATCGGGGAGAAAGACCGCTTTGACGTGATCGTGACCAACCCGCCCTTCGGCGGCGAGGAGGAGGCGGGCATTCAGTTGAACTTCCCCGAGTCGCTGCGCGCCAGCGAGACCGCCCTGCTCTTCATGCAGTTCATCATGCGCTCGCTTAAGCACGGTCGCGAAGCACGCTGCGGCGTGGTGGTGCCCAATGGATTTTTATTCGGCGACGGCGTTTCGGCGCGGATCAAGGAACAACTGCTGCGGAGCTTTGACCTGCATACGATTGTCCGCCTGCCAAACGGAGTCTTCGCGCCGTATACGTCGATACCGACCAATTTGCTTTTCTTCGCTCGCACCCAGCCAACGACTGATATTTGGTACTATGAGCATACTCTCCCCGAAGGTCAGAAGAACTACACCAAGACGCGCCCGATGCAGTTCGAGGAGTTTGCGCCGCTGATTGAATGGTGGGATAACCGCATTGAAAGCGAACACTCGTGGAAGGTGCGCGCTGATGATGTATTGAAATATGACGAGAATAAGAACTTGCTCTCGGTCAATCTCGATGTCAAGAACCCAAGCCGTAAAGACGATTTGATACATCTGCCGCCGCATGAACTGGCAGAAAGTATCGCTGCCAAAGAGAATCAAATTGCTGAGTTAATGAGTGAAGTAATAAATTTGTTGAAGGCAAAATAATGTCAGAAGCATTATCTCGTGGAAGTGTCGCATTATTGAAACGTGAAAAAGCAAGTCTTGTTGCCGCAACAGGACTTATTTTTGAGCGCCTAAAATCAACTTCGCAAGATATTTCTCTTCAAGATTCTTTAGTTTCTTATAAAGGAGGAACCTGGGGTGATGAAAGCGTAGAAGGAATTGGTTATCCTGTTTTACGTAGTTCAAATATGCGTGGTAAACGAGTGGATGTCATAGAAGCCGCATGGTGCAATGTGACTGACGAACAAGCAAAAGCCTTTTCACTTGAAAGTGGAGATATTCTTGTTACTAAATCCAGTGGAAGTTTTGACCTTGTTGGAAAAGCCGCTTTATTCGACGATCCAAATGATGGCAATTTATATCTGTTCTCAAATTTTACTATGCGGTTGCGACCTGATCGCAAGAAAGTAATTCCAGAATATATTGCATGGTTTTTGCGTTCCCCACAAGCATTATCTTGGCGATTTGAAAACCAACAAACTACTGTTGGTTTGAGAAATTTGCAAACAAAAGAATACTTGAGTCAAGTTATTCCAGTTCCTTCATTGGAAATTCAGAAACAAGTTGTTGATTACTTAAATGCAGTTGAAACTGAAAGCAAAGAATCAATAAAACTGAAGTTACCTGAAATATTGGAAAAACAACGCCATAGCGTGGAGCGTGTCGAAGCCCTTTCTGCTTGTATTGCAAAGGCGCAGGCTTTGCGGGAGAAAGCCATTACGGAAATTAATGCCCTCAACGATTCGATTCTTGGTAATTTATTTGAAGAAAACAAATCAAACTGGACACATGGCGTTATTTCTGAATTTGCTGAAATTAATCCTTCTCGGAAAGGTCAAGTAACGCTTAAAGGTGAAGATTTTGTTTCGTTTGTTCCAATGAGAGCAGTAGATGATATTACAGGTACGATAGCCCGCGCAGAGCCGCGCCCTTTTCAAGAAGTCAGTAAAGGCTATACGTGGTTTCAAGATGGTGACGTGATTTTTGCAAAAATAACACCCTGCATGGAAAATGGCAAATCTGCCATTGCTAATAACTTGGTAAATGGTATTGGGTTCGGTTCAACTGAATTTCACGTATTACGACCTAGCAACAAAGTCCTTGCTGAATGGTTATATATTCTGGTTCGAAGTAAACAGTTTAGAGATGACGCTGCCGCTCATTTCAAGGGTACTGCTGGTCAACAACGTGTTCCACAAAGGTTTCTCGATAACAAAGTAATCCCCGTTCCCCCGCTCGATGAACAGCGGCGTATCGTGGCGTATCTTGATAGCGTCCAAGCGCGTCTGGCGTCGCTGCGGGAGTTACAGTCCGTTACGGGGGAGGAATTGTCCGCGTTGTTACCGAGTGTTTTAGATAAAGCGTTCAAAGGCGAGTTGTAATATGGCAAAAAAAACTGATAAAACAAAATTACCAACTCAAGATATTCCCCAATCCTCATCAACAAAAGAGATTGTGCCTGCATCCAGTAGTTTTCTAAAAGAAAACTGGGGTGTTATAGCCAATTTAGCAGCCACGATTATTGTAGGAGTTGTAGTTGCAATTTATTTACAGAGCCAACAACAGAAATTTCAATCAGTTTTACAGCAGCAACAACAATCTTTTGAAGCGACACAGCAGGCATCAGCGATACAATCCCAGCAGCCCCAAATAGGAGTAGACACTTCGATCACATCTACGACAGGTATTTTCTTGGTCTCTAATATAGGCGTAGTGCCTGCAAATGATGTTGAAGTTATTGTTTGTGTAGAGAATGTAAATCCGATTCTTGAAGGTTTTTTGACTGATGTTAAACAGTTAAATGTAAGCATTGATGACAAAACTATTTCTCCAAAATTTGAGTTTACATCAACAGGAAATAATACGACCATAAACGGGAATAATTGCGAAAAGATAATCTTTGGCACATTGTCATCGCAAGTACATATTCCTGTTGTGGTTAGCCCTTCTCTAATTGACAACACCCGAGCCGTTATAGTGACTCAGAATCGAGAGATAAATGTGGCTGTGCCAAGAAGAATAGTCTCCCAAATTGGTAATGCATATTCTCCAGAAGAATT
>Ga0315273_10000144_pt1 | contig 63122 bp, 80 predicted proteins | sample YL17G02_0_MG_FD_205753 | JGI IMG/M metagenome (GOLD analysis project Ga0315273, IMG submission 205753) | Sediment microbial communities from Yellowstone Lake, YNP, Wyoming, USA - YL17G02_0 | ecosystem: Environmental > Aquatic > Freshwater > Lake > Sediment | place: USA: Wyoming | collected... | reverse complement strand
TATGGCTGTGCTATATGCAGAATCAATATATCCTATACCCTTGACAACTAATCTAATAACTGGTATATATAGAACTATCCCGGGATGTATTCGCCGGGTGTAGACAAGAGAGAGGATAAAATGAATACGAAACGATATACACTTAAGGTTATTCACCCGTATGAATCAAGGATCATGGTAGATTCACGGTCTTATGACTTGCACACTGGCAAGCTGATTACATACACTCCAACACGCGCAAGCATTAAACGGTTCTTGCGGGCGGTTTGTAACCTTCAACATATCCTGGTGATTCACCACGACGGGTATACATTATCTACTGATACAGCGTGCATTGGAAAGAATCAGGAATATTTTATATCTTGCCAATGAAGGGTTACTTGAATGAGAGAGAGGATAAAATGAATACGAAGGGTTACTTGCCTGTAATTATCATGTTCGCACTGGTATATATTGGGTTATGGTGTTTCTTGCCTGATATGTTCTCGCCAGCTGTTATCCTGGGAACGTTCCCCCGGATCTATTAAGAGAGAGAGAGGATAAAATGCTACAACCAATAACGTATAATGGCCGCGACATGTCAGAATTATTAAAATTATCCGGCATGAAGTATAAACAAGGGTATTTTTCCCCTACCGAATGGGAACATAAAACCGGGGTTAATCCCCTATCCTGGACCGGGTATATATCAGTATGTTCGGGATTCTGCTTCTGGGAACCAGTTGCAGAGCGAATAGCCGATGAACATTATCAGGCTGTAATCTGTAATTGGATTGTAATTGGGATATCGGCACGGGGAGGTGTAAAATGAAACTATTTGTACTACTTTATCGCTTTTTAGCCCGTCACCGCCTTTACCGCCTTGCTATGTTCTCGCCAGCTGTTGTCCTGGGAACGTTCACCCCGACCTATTAAGAGAGAGAGAGGATAAAATCATGGCTAAACTCACAAACACGCAATACAAGCAGCTCCATACCATTTTGAGCAACCTGGAGCGCGCCTATAATTATATCCAGCAGCCCGCTATTATTGGGATTGCCAAAGAGACACACAGCCCGCTTGGGTGTGATTACATGATAAAGAATCCCGCCTGCCTGGATGTGTGCAGCCCGGGCACCGTCGCCGCCTCAATCAGCCTGATGAATAAAAGCATTGGATCAGACATAGCCGGGTTAAGCATGGCCATGCATCAGCTCCGGGAATTCCTGAACCCTGCCAGCCCGTTATAAAACGGGGAACCGTCCAGCCCTTGACAAGTTACTAGAACGTGATAAAATCGTAAGTACGTACCACCCCACCCGCTGGAGCACAGTCCCAGCCCCTATCTTTGAGAGGAGATATAAAATGACTACCGTAAACCACCCAACCTACCGCCTCAATTTCACCGAAGTTTGCACAGTCCGCGCAACCCTGTATTTTTCTTATAAAACCCTGGTTGCATTTCACACCCCGGAAAGTGGCCTGATTGTTCGCGAGAATGACTGGAGCACCACCACGGGCAAGCATCTGAATTACATCGATGGAGGTAACAAAAAGAATCGTGTGTCTGCCAGTAAGTTTGCCGAGCTTGCACAAAAATACGAAGTCAATTAACCCCGGATCCGCCCGGAGCAGCACGGGAGGACCTGCTCCGGGTCAATCCGTGGTCAATCCTGACCCGGATAACGAGAGGAGTACAAAATGAATCAATCAACCTGTTATGAGAAGATTGCCCGCATCCTGACCCCTGACTCTGACAAATGGCTGAAACTGGCCATCTCAAAGGATAAAGGCCGGGCTTGGCTGACCGAAGTTTACGGGAATATGGCAGCCGACGGATTCCGCCTGCACCATGATACAACCCGTCAATTTTCAGCCCCTGAAGATCACCCTGTGTGGACCCCCGAGAAGATTCTACAATCCTTTCAAATGGTCCTGGCTGACTGCAACGCCAATAAAATCCTGATCACCATTAACCGGGATGCCCTGATCCTGGTATGCTTGCGGGCTATTGCAATCGGCAAGGGACCACGCGCGAAGGATAATTTTACCCCGCCCCTCCGCCTGTCTGTAAATGGACGCCTGGAGTATCAGGCCATTTCAGAAGAGAACGGGGAAACATCCGGCTATATTGAATCAGGATACCAGCACACGGGCGACGATGTAAACATTGCAGTTAACCCCCGCTTCCTGGCTGAAGCCCTGGCAGGGATGCAGGAAGAAGTTTATATCTCCCTGCGCGCCCACGATCGCCCCATGTTTATTACTGATGGGCAGCGGGAAGTGGTATTAATGCCAATGCGGGTTGAATGGCCAGAACCTATCACCCAGCCTGACGAACCCGCCGCACCATTTTAATCCACCGTTTTATAACGGACAATCACCCTACGCCCGGCCCGGGGCATTGTACCGGGCATGGAGATATAAAATGACACACACACCCGCACAGATCAAGGATTTAATCATCAAACTTGAGGCGCAACACCCGCGCACCTGGACACGGGGAGCAGCATACCCAGCCATCAACCCTGCCAATGGTGAAGAACTGCTGATCAGACGGTCCCGGAGCGTAGGGGATCGCCGCCCGTTCCTACATATTTATCAGAAATGCACGCGGGTTGTAAAATCCCCCACGGGTGAAATACTATCCCGCGCCCCTTCACAGCGGCACTTTTTAGCCAACCTGACCAACTACACAATGAAAGAGGTATGAAATGACCAACCACTATCCCCCCAACCAAGCCTGCGCCCGTGTTATGCACAGCCCCGACTTAAAGCCATACTTCGATATTATTTGTGAGTATAGCTGGCCAAACATTGATGAACATATTGATTGGGTGTGCACAGCCCCAGAATCCGATATCTTGAAATGGGCCAAGGATATTCGCTCCGACGAGAATGAAGCTATGCAAGCCCTGGCTGAAATAGAGAGGAACCGATGAAAAGGGTGAGGATCCAACGCACCCGCAATAAGTACCGATCGTCTCACCTGTTCCTGGCTGGCATCCGGGGATTGTGCGAAGTGTTTTTAATCGCACCTGTTGAGCGCAATAGAAAGGAAGCCCTGCAACGCGCAAAGATCGAGAAGTTGGTACAGGACCGGGAGATCGGTCAAATTGTGCAGGGCATAAAAAGCAATCAATTAATGCTCCAGGATATACAGATCGAGATCAAGAAGCTCGAGCTAATTGCCCTGAAGCGCAAACTAGGCGACCCGGATTCACCGTTCGCCCCACCCCTGAATGATGTATAAGGAGAAATGAAATGAACGAAATTATCAGAGTCGAAGGTCCTCAGGTATTAACGGCTATCCCAAGGCCGCCTGCTCAAAACCCCGCATTTATCTACCTGGCGAGTCTGTCCGCCAAGTCAGGGCGGAATACCCAGAAGCAGGTCCTTACCGTGATCGCCGGATGGCTGGGGGGCACCCTGGGGGCGGTGGAGTGGGGGGCACTCCGCTATGCTCATTGCATCGCCATAAAATCCAGGATCCAGGAATCTGGATACGGCCCCGCATCAGCCCGCAAATTTCTGTGTGCCCTGCGCGGTACGATGCGGGCAGCCTGGAAGCTCGGGCAAATCGGCGCCGAGGAGTACGCCAAGGCTATTGACCTGGGAAAGGTCAGCGGAAGCTCGCTGCCTGCCGGAAGGCTTGTGACAGTGGATGAAATGGAGAAGGTGTTCGCCTGCTGTGTGGCAGACAAAACCCCCAACGGAGCCCGGGACGCGGCCCTGTTCGCAATCCTTTACGGGTGCGGCCTGCGACGCGAGGAGCTGGTAGGCCTGGATTTCTCAGACTACCGGCCCGCAGACGGTACCTTGACCGTCCATGGCAAACGAGGAAAAGACAGGCTCGCCTATATAACCAATGGCACCCTGGATGCACTGAACGATTGGTTGGTTGTTCGAGGAGCGCAGCCCGGCCCGTTGTTCTTGGCCGTGAACAGTTCGGGTAAGGTCAGACACGATCACCGGCTCTCCCCCCAGTTCGTGTATAACACCGTGGTAAAGCGGGCGGGTGCTTGTGGCCTGGAGTCATTCAGCCCCCATTCTCTGCGGAGATCGTTCTGCTCCTCGCTGCTCGATGCTGGCGTGGATATCTCGACCGCATCCAAACTCATGGGGCACAGCTCTCTTTCTACTACTCAAATCTATGATCGGCGTAGTGATCGAGTGCAGCAGATGGGCGCCACCCTGCTGCATATCCCTTATCATAGGCGGAAAGAGATAGAATAAATAAGAAACCCCGGCTCATCACCGGGGTTTTTGTCTATATGATAAGGACCATGCCCCGGAAAGTAATGCCAGTATCCAGAACAGGACGTACAATGTGGAGCGCAGCCCGTCCATATACACGGAGCCCAGCAGCCACAACCAGGTTTCAATAAATATAGAGGTCCATGCCAGGGAAGCTACGAACGTAGACAGTTTCATACTCCACCTCGTTCCTTTTTCTTGACATATTTTTGATGATGTGGTCGTTTTCCCCCGCAGGTTTTATATATGGATCCTATCTGAACATTCTCAAAAATTTGATTGTATATCTTGAGATCCTTGTCAGTCAGGGAAGCCTTGAAATTATTGATCCCTTCCTGAATGAAATATCGGGCAGGAGGAGAAATAAAACCTCGTCCATATTTCATGAATCCTATGGCTTGTAGTTCCTTCTTCATATTCTCATCAATTGAAAAAAAACTTTTAATACTTTTTGGCTTGTTCATTTTTATCCACTTCCATTACGTCTTTGGAAACCCGGGACCGTTCTCCTTTAGCGTCCCCGCAGCGCAGCAGATATTTGGAGGCCCACTCTACCAGGTGACGCCATGCCCGATCCTCGTCTGTCTCTACCACGGCCCCCATTTTTTTCTCGTTTATTTGCAAGGGCTCGGCATCATTCTCTGCGGCCCATAAAAGCAAGTCCATGGTCGCTTCTTTGTCATCCCGGATGTATGCAGCCCGCAATTGAGAAAAGGTGAAGGAGTAATGCAATTCCGCAACCAGGTCCTTGTACTCCTCTTCAGGAAAGGCCCGTCCTATCCTGATCCGATCCGTGATCTGGGAGCGGGATAGGTATCTGCCGTGGCGCTTCTCCAGGATGGTCAGCGCATAGGAAAAGGCGGCCCGTGATTCTGGATCTGCCTTTGAGAGTTTGGACTCTTCTCCCAACCACCCATTCGCCCACCACCCATATTCAAGGGCCACTCGATCACCCGCAGTTGCAAGTTCATCCCCACGCTGAAACTCTTCTTCCATGTTGCTTCCTTTTCACCGTTTTATAACGGGGAGATCATAATATCATGGTTTCCTGTATACAACTATGGGTTGTTTGTTTTCTCCAATAACCCTTATCCGTAATAATTTTCCATCCAGGTATTTCTGTCGAAGTAATTCACCACACCAGTTTTCCGACCACCCTGTTGCCTTTGCCATATCCTTTGCTGATACGTCCCCGGGCATACGTTTGCAAACAGAATATTCTTTCACTAATTCATTCAACAGTTCGTTTTCCGAAATGCCCAGGGATTTTTCAATTATCTTTGTCATTCTGTCCTCACATCATCTCGATATGGTTTATACATGATCGCCTCAACATCAGCCTTTCCTTTCTCACAGGTTATTATCAGGCCGCCGATTTTGGGCATATCGTTCCCACGCCCGATCCTGTGTGTAAAAGCAGATTTCATGCACCAACACGGCATAACGAAAGCATGAATTGGGAAATTGAGTCCGCTGTCTGACAGCCTGTGCATGTGTGCCCTGAGTGCTATTTGTGGGTACGGCTCCCCCCACTCTGCGTATTCATACATAAGTTGAACGGCTATTCGGTTGGCAGCGTTCTTTTCTGTCCAGGGCATATATCCCATGGATACATGATGAGCAACATCAAAACTTACTCCCGCTATTTTTGTCCTGAGATACCACCACGAATAAGTACCCTTCTTGTCATAAGGAACAATGTTCAACAAATCCTTGGCTATCTTTTCTTCAGATGGCGAACTTTGCCCCACATGGTATTCCGTTCCACGCACAACAAAAACCTTCTTTGCCTTATCTGTCAGAGGAGCAAGTACGGTCATGGCCATATCATGAATGGTCGAAGTATTCTTCGAAACATACTGAAGACTTTTGAATCCATCGGCTTCAACCAAATCCCCATTTAATATTACATAAACAGGAATTTTGGTAGAATGCGCCTTCTCACAAAAATCTAGCCAGGCCTCCCATAATACTCTTTGTGGTTTCGATGGTGTATACGTACCCCCATCGTCTAATTGAACATTTGGGGGACACAACCCTATTGTTGAATTCACATGTAAATCTGATACCGCTACCACCATTATTTTCCCATTAAATCCTTGACTTTTGGCGAACAGTTTATTTTTCAATTCATCCTCTCCTTTTGTAGGTGGATAAAACATATCATATCCAGATTATACACCAAAAACCTTGACTTTCCTGTACTTTACGTTTACAATGCAAATGAGGAAAAATATGGATAAACTAATCAAATCATTCCCGGTTCGGATAGACGAAGAAGACCGCAAGATATTAGAGGAGATCGCAAAGGAGAGACGTATCAAACTCTCCCACATCCTTCGGGAGGCGATCATCCAATATATTCTCAGAGAGAAAAAAGATGAAGTGCTTGATCTGTAGTGGAGTTGGTATAATGGATGAAACCCTGACGGGGATTCCTGAACCCTGCTCCCTTTGTGATGGGACTGGCAAGATCAGCATATTCAAATACATTCGATTCATCAGCGCGGGAACCCTTCTCTTAATGAATTTCGAATTGAACCAGGTGCTAAAAAATGGCCAGAACGATAAGAGGTAATTACACCGGCGCGGCAGCCAGAATTGAACGCTTTGATCAAATGATTGAGGCACAACAAAAATCTCTGCGTTTTCGTGAGCAATGGCTCGACACTCTAGCGCGCCTGCAAGAAGTCGACCCCAATTGGCCGGTATGGTACGACTCCTGCCCCCAGCAGACAGCCGGAGAAATGCTACCCGTTATCAAAGAAAGGATAGAACAAATTGAGCAGATGATATGGCTTGACATTGAATCAAAAGACTTTGAGCGCACGAAACAAGACCTGATAGAATCAGGACATCCTATTTAACCGGGCATTGCCCACAACCCAAGGAGAACCAATGAACACAAACAAATTCAACGATGGATCGTCAAGTGCCTATGCGGAACTTCCTGTTCCGGCTGCGTACCTGAAATGGACGCGTGGAAATGCGCAGCTCAAAGCGATCGCCAAGGGAGACCCTGGCGCATACTTCGGAGGCTGGCGCGCATTCACTCTCGACAAGGATGGAAACCCGCTTCCCACGCTCCCCCTACCGATCGCGGAACGTGTGTCGGATGACGGAAAACACCCGTACAAGGTGTACGCATCCAACTTCGTTTCATTCCTGCCCATCCGGGTGCGGACCCGTTTTGAACTTCACATGAAGGTGAAAGACGAACAGACTGGCCGGGAATACGAACGTGTTGTCTCTGTCTCCAAAGAAAAGAGGCAGGGATACGCACCCAACCGGCAGGTGTTTGGATGGGTATTTGATCCAAAGACCGACGAACATGCCCCCGGGGTTCTGATGGTCGCCAAGTGGTCGACCTTCATTTCGTTCGAGAAATCAGGCCAGGCATGGAACAAGATCGCTGTTCCGGAGGGGAAGGCTCTTATTCGCCGTTATGGAACGTTGGGAAAGAAAGAGGGCGAGGTATCCACCCCGAACTTTGAGATCTATGGACAGGGGCGATCAACACCCATCGAACCAATTGGTCTGAGCAAACCCAGGTTTATTACCATCACTCCAGAAATGGAGGAATTGTTGGAGAAGGCCCAGGTGTGGCAGAACTGCGAACGCTGGAATGCAGAAGGCAAGATCGCAGAAGAAGATACCGCCTCGGACAAATCCCTGTTCCTCTCCAGGTGCAACGATCTGGCCCTGAGCAACATCGACATTGAGCAGCTCGTCAAAGAGGCCAATGGAGATTATGGCAAAGCCCTGATCAACCTCAAAGGCGGCGAAGATGCGGATGTCAATCTGAAATTTTCAGATGCAGAAGAGGAAGTTATTCCATTTTAGCCAACATGCGCCGTCGGAGACCATCCATGAGCGGCGCTATTGGGATGGGAAAGGGTACCCGTCGAAATGACCGGTACACCCATCTGATTTACCCCTGCTGTGTCCGTAAGTAAATATTCAACTATCGGTTGGATTTGTGGCGAGACTCAACCGAGCGGCAGGGACCAAAAATTTGATATTGAGAGGAGATATGCAATGAACGCATCTGAACTGAAAGTAATCTTGGATGAGCACTCAAAGTGGTCGAAAGATTCAACCACCGGCACCTGTGCCAACCTGCGCTGGGCCAACCTGAGCGGGGCCAACCTGAGCGGGGCCGACCTGCGCGGGGCCGACCTGAGCAGGGCCAACCTGAGCGGAGCCGACCTGCGCTGGGCCGACCTGCGCTGGGCCGACCTGCGCTGGGCCGACCTGAGCGGGGCCGACCTGAGCGGGGCCGACCTGCGCGAGGCCGACCTGATCGGGGCCAACCTGAGCGAGGCCAACCTGATCGGGGCCGACCTGCGCGATGCCGACCTGCGCGGGGCCAACCTGCGCGATGCCGACCTGAGCGGGGCCGACCTGCGCGGGGCCGACCTGAGCGGGGCCGACCTGCGCGATGCCGACCTGATCGGGGCCAACCTGAGCGAGGCCAACCTGAGCGGGGCCGACCTGCGCGATGCCGACCTGCGCGGGGCCATAGGCATTTATTCCTTCGGTCCAATTGGGGAGGCAAGGCGCATCGGTTACGCCGTCAAGCACGCAGATGGCCCGATGTTCGCATTAGGATGTTTCTGGGGCGACCTGAAAGAAACCTGCGCGGCAGTTGTCGCCAAGTACGGCAAGTCGCTGTACGAGAAGCAGATTATCCTCGCTGGTAAGATAGTGATGGAGGCAACGAAATGAACGAATCCGAGATCAAATCAAAACTTGACCAACTGTCCGATTTCCAGGCGCACCGTGACCTTCTGGAAAGCGACAAGCGCGCCCTTCTTGAAGATGTGAAAGTCCCTGCCGAAGTCGAGGAGATCGTAAGCGCAGGTATGAAGCAGATGGGCGAAGTCGAAGCATCGTTCGATGGGCTTCTGGATGCCTTGCGGATTTCAGCCGATAAGGAATTGGAGGCCATCGTCATTCCCGTCGAAATCAAAGCGGCCCTCGATGAAATAGACCGCCAAAGAAAACAGGTAAGAGACACCCAGTTCAGGGCTGAATGCGTCATCCGTGAGAAAATCCGGTCCGCAAAGGAAATTTTGAGCGATCAAGCAATAGCGCAAACCGTCGATGTTTACAAGGCCATTGCCCAGCGTAAAGCGGAGATCGAAGCGGAGTTCTCCGGGAAGTCCGAGGCGGTTGACGATAACATCCGCAAACTGACCGAGGAGATCAAAGCAGAGGTCAAGGCGCTTGGCGCAACTGTCAAAGCCGATCACTTCCAGGCGGTTTACGTGAAGGGCCGCGTGATCTGGGATACCACCAAAATGGACGGGTACGCTGTTGGTCATCCAGAAGTCCTTTTTATGCGCAAAGAGGGCGAACCGTCAGTCACCCTGCGGAGAATATAACATGACCCCCACCATCTACCACTCGAAAGTATACGGCACCGGCGAGATAATCGCCCGGTGCAACGGGGAGATCGTCGTCAGGTTCGATGCGCCGCCTGGAATGAAACAGATCCCCGGCCCCCAGGTGTGCCCCATGATCCACTATCAGGAGATTAGCAATGGAAAATAAAGCGTTTGTCAAAAAGTTGAACAGACTCGACGCTTGTACCGAGGCCGTCGAATATGTCAAGACTCACGGTGGAACGTCCGCCGAATGCTGGCAGGATTGCAAGCGCGGCGACTGGATGGCTTGGCTCGCCGCAAAAACGCCCAGCATCACACACCGCCAGTTGGTGGGCGCGTTGGCTGATTGCGCCGCCCTCAGCCTACAGCATTACGAGGCTAAATACCCGGATGATAAACGGGTGAGGGAGTGCATCAATACCTGCCGCAGGTATGCCAATGGAAAAGCGACGGATAAGGAATTACGGGACGCCGCCTCCGCCGCCCACGCCGCCTCCGCCGCCTCCGCCGCCGCCTTCGCCGCCTACGCCGCCGCCTCCGTCGCCTCCGCCGCCTCCGCCTCCGCCGCCTCCGCCGCCTCCGCCTTCGCCGCCGCCGCCGCCGCCGCCTCCGCCGCCTACGCCGCCGCCTCCGCCGCCTACGCCGCCGCCAGAAAAGAAACTCTCAAACAGTGCGCCGACATATTCCGCACACACTTCCCAAATTATGGAGATGCCCGATGAACGATCAACTTGATTTTGATAACGAACCGTTTGATTACGGCTATCAACTCGCCGCCGCCCGCGGGATCGTGGACGGTTGCGTCTGCGGCCTGGCAATATGGGGTATCTTGGCATCCTGCGCCGCAATTACCTGGATGCTCTTCGAGGCGTTCAAATGAGCGCCCTGCTGAAGATACTCGGATGGTTCGTATTTTTCGCATCGTCTGCCCTGTGCGGGTTGATCGGTGCGTTGCTATTCATCGGAGGATGATATGACCACAATTGATCTGCTCGTCTGCTCCCTGTGCATCTTCGTTCTGGGCTTCGTCGCCCGCGACCTGCTGGATGTCCCCACCCAGGCGGTGGTCGCCTCCGGTCTGGCCCTGATTATCGGCCTGATGGTGTGGAAGAACAGGAAGCCGCGGAAATGACCTTGACATTGAAGTAGCCAACACGAAAGCGCGGAAATGTGATAAAATGCTGGTAATTCAGGGCGAAAGCCCAAACCACTGTGGCAGGTGGAAACGTGACGGATCGAACTCCTTTTATTCTGGGCGTTCCGTGTCTCTTACCGCACCGTTACAGGTACTTGCCACGGGACCGGAACGGCCAGAATCAGAGGAGTTTTTATCATGAGATGGGAGCCCATTATGACAAAGAAACATTGGATCTCGGTAAAGCGCGGCCTGAGCGAGGATCCCAAACACAGGCAGGCCATGGGGGAAGCGGTGTGGTTGTTCCTGCATATCATCGACGCGGCGGATTGGGAAAAGGGTATCGTCTACGACTGGCGCGATAAAGACATAGCCGCCGAAATGAGCCTGAATCAACGGACGATCAGAGATTGGCGGGAAAGGTTGATAAAATATGGCTATATCACCTGCAAGCAAAGGCAACATGGCATAGAGGTAATCATCCATAACTGGATAGATCCCCGTAACTATTCAGGCCAAAGAATGAACGTCCGCCAGGGTGACACTTTGGCTACAACCCTTGAAATTGAGGATGACACCCAGGATGACACCCAGGATGACACCCAGGATGACACCCAGGATGACACCCAGGTTCTTCGCGACCCTGCTTCTAATCCCACTCCCTTCATAGAATCAACTTCAACATCAACTTCAACATCAGAATCTACTACTACTAAGGAAATCACGAAAAAAGTTTTCACCGCTTACGAGAACGAAATAGGGCCGATATCGCCTCGCGTCATGGATAACATAAATGACTACCTGGATGACCTGAAAGTATCCCCAGAGTGGATGATCGACTCGTTCCACATCGCGGCGGAGCATAACAAGCGCAGTTGGGCGTATTGCGCGGCAATCCTGAAGCGGTGGGCGGTAGAGGGAAAGACAGCGCTACCGCCGAAGCCGACACCATCCGGGCCGAAGTATCCCGGCAAGATGAAGGGCGACAACACCGAGTTTTTTAAGGATTTGGAAATCACAGCAAAAAAGGATAACCCATGGCAACCAGAGAAGAGATTGCTCGTATCATCGGATACTTGAAATTGGTCTATCCGAACTATAACCCGGATGTCAAAAGCACACCCAACACCGTCGATGTCTACGAGGATCTTCTCGGCGACCTGGACGGGCAGATGCTGGGGGCTGCGGTCCGGGATGCCTGCAAGCAGGATCGCGCATTCGCTCCAGCTCCCGGCGAGATCATAGCGGCCTATAACAGGCTGCCCAGGCACAATGACCCATTCGAAACGTTCAAAAAATATCTGGAGGATAAACACAATGCAGATCAAAAACGTCTTACCGAATCCAAATGAAATACCAGGTGATCGCAAGTATGTCCCCGACTGGCGGGAAAACCTGCCGGAAGGGTCGCTCTGGTCGCCAGGAAGCAAGGGCAAACCGGCCTGCGACATCTGCCGGGGGACCGGCTGGGTGCGGCTGAACGTATCAACCGGCCACCCGTTGTTTGGCAAGTTGCAATTCTGCAAATGCGTCGATCCCATCCACCAAACGAAACTGGACTATGAGAACTCGCCGTCGTACAGGCCGACGTCAAAGGACGGGTCGAGATGATCCCCCATCGCGAGGAGTACACACCGTCGCTTCCCTATGGAGATTCACAATGAGGTTTTTATCATTGTTCTCCGGGATAGGCGGATTTGATCTGGCGTTCACCCGCGCCGGGATGGTATCGATGGGGATGTGTGAGATTGATAAGCATTGTCAGGATGTGTTATTTAAGCACTTTGAGTTCGTCCATATTTTTGATGATGTAAGGGAGATAAATGGTTCAACCTACGAAAAAGGATCAATTGACGTTATTTGCGGAGGCTTCCCCTGCCAGGACGTCTCCATTGCCGGAAAACGGGCGGGACTTGCTGGAGAGCGGTCTGGACTATGGTGGGAGTTTGCGAGAATTATTGACGAACTTGAGCCACGATGGGTTATTGCAGAGAACGTCCCTGGCCTTCTATCCAGCGATAAAGGGGCAGATTTTGCCAACATCATTCAATGGCTGGCGCAACGCGGGTATGGCGTGGCCTGGCGGGTGCTTGACGCTCAGTATTTCGGAGTGGCCCAGCGCCGCCGCCGTGTGTTCATTGTCGGAAGTCTTGGAAACGGAAGTGCAACAGAAGTATTATTTGAGCACGAAGGCGTGTGCGGGGATCCTCCGCAGGGCAGAAAAGCGGGGGAAGAAGTTGCCTATTCAATTAGAGCAAGCCCTTCGCACGGTGGCGACAAAGGCGATGGGGGAATAAATACAACGCATGAACAGCCTATTGTATTTGATGCCAACCGGGATGGCGGCTCACTTGGAAATATTTGTCCTCCACTTAATCATTGTGGAGATGGGAAATCAGCGCATGGGGCTTACTCAAAAATGGCTATTTGGGAAATGCAACACGCATCCGAGGCCTATCGGGAGAGTGGCAATATAGCCTCTACCCTCCAGCAACGTATGGGAACAGGCGGAAATCAAGTTCCGCTGGTTGGTATTCGCCGCCTTACTCCTACCGAATGTGAACGTTTGCAGGGCTTTCCGGATGGCTGGACTAACGGGCAAAGTGATTCAACCCGTTACCGCCAACTCGGAAACGCCGTTGCTGTACCCGTTGTCGAATGGATCGCCAGGAGAATACCGCAATGAAGATCCTCCCCCTCTATGACCAGGGCACGTTATGTTACATCATCCTCCCGGATGACGTTGATCTCGCCGCGCTGTGGCAGGCGGCTGAGGCAGGCAGTATACTAGTGAAAGGTGAGATATGAAAGGCAACTGGTGTTGATATGATTACATTAATTTTTATTTTAGCAACCCCACCAATTATTCTTGGATTGGTTATTTGGATATCCAGTAGGTTATTTGAAATAAACGAAACAGAGGTCTGGTGATGAAAATACTATCCCTCGGATGGGGCGTGCAATCCTTCACATTGGCCGCGATGGTTGCGCTGGGTGAGTTGGAACAGATTGACGCGGCAATACATGCAGATACAACCCATGAAAGCAGTTTGACTTATGCATTCGCCAAACGCTGGACAGGATGGTTAAAATCTCATGGATTGAAAATGGTCACCTTGAGAGACGAAACCGCCGTACCGATTGATCGGTACGGCGGGGTAATGATACCCGCTTATATTCTAAATCCCACCCAAGGAAAATTCGGTCGGCAATGTACGAATAATTGGAAACGCGCCCCGATTCGCCGATGGTTACAATTGAACAGAAACAATAAACCAGTCGAACAGTGGCTTGGGATAAGTTTGGATGAATTTCAGCGCATGAAAGATAGCGATGTTAAATATATCACCAATCGCTGGCCATTGATCGAATTAAAGATGAAGCGCTCCGATTGTGTAAAATGGCTGGAAGGTCGCGGATTAGAAGTTCCATCTAAATCAGCATGTACGTTCTGTCCTTTCAGAAATACGGATGAGTGGCGTATCACGAATAATAATCCAATAGATTGGGCTGAGGCTGTCTGGGTAGATGCAGAAATTCGCAACGCTCGCCCGCCCTGGCCATTATTTGTTCACCCATCCCGGCGCCCCCTAACTGAAATAGATTTTCGCACCGAACAGGAAAAGGGACAATTGAATTTATGGGATGAGGAATGCACTGGTATTTGTGGAGTATAAATTATGATCCTCCCCCTCTATGACCAAGGAACGATGTATTATGTCGTCCTCCCGGATGATGTCGATCTCGCCGCGCTGTGGCAGGCGGCTGAGGCAGGCAGTATACTAGTGAAAGGTGAGAAATGAACAGCGCACTGAATGAACGTTTGCAGACAGAGGCGGATTTATGCCGCAATGAAGGTGCAGATGATATTGCTAATCTGTTGGATGAAACGATTGCCGAACTCGCCCAACTCCGTGCCGGGCTGGATGAGGCGAGGAAGGTTATCGGGCCTTTTGCCGAAGCAGGCAAGGCGGCTAATGATTTTCCTATTCCGGATAACTTAATGATCTCTCAAGTTGCATATACCGATTGCAAAGACGCCGCTGCCTGGCTAGAGAAATACGGAGGCATGAAATGATCATCCCCTGCGCAAATCCAAGCTGCCCGAAACCGCGCCGCGACCAGTCAAAATACTGCTCCACGACTTGCATGGATACCGCCCATAATGATCGTAAGCGGGATAAACGATTGACAATCCCAAAACCGCCAGTGTATAAACTGGAACACAAACCGCACCCAGATCGTGTCAATAATCTGCACGCCGGCCGCCGGGTAATGATCGTTGACGATCACGTTGCCGACCCGTATTACATCACCAAGACGGAGCTGGAGCGCAACGCAGGCAGCTACCTGGATCTGGACGGGATACGCATCTACATCGATGGGAAACCGTACGAGAAGCAGTTGGTACTGATATGACGCTTACTGACATGACGCTTACTGATATCCGACTTCGATTAGTCATGTGGATCCTATCCCCTATCCTGGATGACGATAAACAAGTCACGATCGTCCGTCACAATGACCATATCGTGAAAGTTGTTATCGAAAACGCTACAAAGCCCCAGGACGAAAAATAGAGTCTGTTTTAGTAAAACCGTACCTTACGCACCGTAATAGCGAACAGGAAGCCCTACAATGAGAGCTGCACCAGTATTTGATATAAGCATAGGGGGCGTTTCTGATAGTAGAAAAAGGCTGATAAGTGCCCATAAACGAATGGGTTCATGGCAGGAGTTAGCCAATGAAATGAAGTTGAATTTCAGATATGTATGGGATTATGCGGTAAATGGAAGATTGCCCCGCAACCCATCCATCCGTAAGAAATTACTGGGGAAGAGATCGATCAACGAACATCTGGCTACAGACAAGATTCAAGAAATGCCCCCGCCCCTCTTAAAATGGTCAATTGAAAACAGGCAGGAAATAAAGCCTCCCCGTTATTAAACGGGGAGGTTGTCTTCTTCCAGTTATTATTATCGGGATGTGCCGATAGGCCGGTATGATATCCCAACGCTGGCAGCACCGATCGCTGTGATCAATTCCTGGATCTGGGATTCGCTCAGGATGAACCCTGGGACAAACGCCCTCACGAATATAAAAGCGAATGAGACGACAACCGCCCAGAAACGCGGTTTTGCAAGTATCGCCCAACCGACTCCAGCTCCAACTGCTGATTCGGCCAGGATGAAGGCGGCAAGCGCCACGACACCGGCAACAACATCTCCTTCGCTCAATTTTGCCGCAACGCTTGGAACGTATGCTGACATAAGAACAAAAACGATTGCCAGGAGTGCCGCCCAGAAACGAGATGAACCTAAAACACTTTTTAACATGTTATCTCTCCTTTTCCATTAGATCGAATATATATATTATACTCTATTTAAGGTTAAGTAAAACGACTGCCAGTGTAATCACTTGCCCGATGAATAATATTAGTATTTGCTTTTTGAATAGGCGGGCCTCCTTATCCAATTCAGATTTTTGATTGAGTATATCCTGGTTAATTGCATCGTGCGCAGTTATCCATGCTGAGTGAATGCGCACTATCTCCGGGAGCGGCGGTGAACCATTGCCCGTGACAAGAATCTTATACATGGCCGCCATTTTGCTTCTCAAATCCTCGTCTCCTGCGATGTGGATTGCCAGAGCCGGGATCACCTCGGCCAGTTCATCCAATAGTTTTTGTGAAATTGTTGCCATGTCAGCTCCTATACTTTTTTGAGATATGCGAACCACACCCAACCAGTCAGGTCGGATAATCTGACATAGCCGTTGGTGAGTGTCTCTGCCTGGACCCTGACGGTGGGCTCGTCAGATTTGAAGATGGTTCGTACATGGTCGGCGAGTTGGTAAGGTTCTGCACGGACATTGATTGCCTGGACAGAGGGGATAATCGCATACACATCGCTAACTGGAACCGGCGGTATAGCCAGGTCTTGAATGGGGAGGATAGGCACAATGCAGCCCCCGACGGGATTGCCGTCAATGGTGCAGTCCTTCCAGGCCTTCTCAAACACAGCAATTGGGATGGCGACATCGTACTTACCATCCGACCGGTACGGGTCACTGACAAAATAATTGTCAAGGTCAATCCCTGTGATGACCAGGAAATGCCCCGCTCTGAAACTTGTAAACTGAGTAAAACCAGCGTCCACCAAAGTCCCGTAGTGGACTAAGGCCAACACGGGGCGGCGCGCTCGCAGGTACCCATACACCTGGTCAGTCTTAGTCTCGATGTACCAGGTTGTTTTGAGGCCATACGATGTCATCTGCCGCATCAGGGCGGATGCGCTGATTGGAACATCGCCAGCCGGAACGAGCTGATTATACAGCTCATCTACTGTCACCTGCATGGCAAGGTTGTACGTGCGCAGCAACATTGCGTCACTGGCAGGGCCGCAGTCGTTGTGGTGTTCGTCGGCTCCTGGGCCGATTTGAGACCTGTCTACAACGGGCAGGATATTCATAAATTCTCCTTGTACTGGCGGAATGATTACAGGGGGAACAACGGGCGGTGGGACAACCACCGGCGGAGCGCCAAGAGCCGCCATGAACTCCGGCTTGAATACACTGACGTCGAGTTTCATTCTACCCTTGTAGAGCGCCGTGGTGGTGCCGTAGAACGTAGCATACACGCCCGGCAGTCGGAATCTGTCACCCGTGAACTGGTGCCCGACCGGATTGGTCTGCCCTGCCGCAGGGTAGAAATCACGGGTTGGAAGCTGCGTCGCTTTGAAAGCATCCCACTCGATCATCTCGCTACCAGCCGGGAGCCAGTAGGCCGCGATCCAGGCAGGATACAGCCCCAGCCAGTTGTTCATCTTCGGAGCATAGGTATCAACATACCATTTCGCAGTGTAAACGCCCATCGAGGGGAAATGGGCTTTCAGATGTTCTGCGAATAATCTGTTCTGGTCCGCCCGGCGCGTGGTATTCATTATCGCGCTATGGTCCTCCAGGTCTGCCCAGGCGCATTTTACCGGGTAGCCTGCCATCGCATTCACGAACCAGTCACAGTCCGCAATCGGGTCAACCTCAGGATAATAATAACGGTACGTTTGCAGGATGAGCGAACTGGCGGAGATTTGATCTATCATCCGTTGACAGTTCGCATCCAACGTGGTTGTGCCGGGGATCTTGTAAAGCCCAAGGATGACGCTGACCACCCCGCCGTCAATCAGCTCTTGGGTGTTTAAGTGGTCGTCCCATTTGGAAACGTCAATTACCAGCGGGCCGTTTATCTTCATTCTATTACTCCTGGTTCTCAATTATACCCTTATATAAAGTAACCCGTAATTTGTAACCAGACGTTCAAAGTACCCGTCGCAGTACAGGAATAATAAATATCGCCGTTTTCATCACATGGGCAAATACCATTTGCCTCGACCCATAAACCATCAGCCTGTCCATCCAGCCTGCATATTACGGCACAAGATAATGCTACATTATTAGGGGAAACATAAAAGTGTGGCAATCCAGCGGCGCTACCTGTGTCTTTTGCAGCTATACGGACAGTAACCGCCTTTGCTCCAGGAGGAACACCGAATTCTACACTTAGATCAATCAAGGTTTTTGCGGTGGTAGGGAACGCATCACCATTAAAGTTTGTGCTAATTAAATTTGTGGAAAGCTGAACAAAACCATTTATAGGGGATGTAGACAGGTCTCTTACCTGCTTTTTAAGTCTATTTATTTCTCTAGCGGTATCGGTCATTGAGCCGTTGTGAATGAAATCATCCATTCCCGAAGAGTTCGTATTTTCCATTAAACACCTACCCTGTTGGACCCAACAATATTTTCTCGTCCAATCTCATCTATAGACACCCACACGATTTCAACTTCAACATTCATGTTTTTACCCGCATAATTAACAGGCAGAAGATCCCCAAGGTCCCAGTCTACTCCGTATAGAGATCGTGGTTGGTTAGATGATCCAGAATTGCTCAGAAAATAAGCACCCATGGAAATGTCTTTCTTTTCTTCATTCAAGATCTGGTTTGCCATAGACGTTTCGTCCCCGGTATCGGTAGGATTATGGTTCTTATATTTCAATATATTATTCCAACGAGAAAGAGTAGAATCGGGACTGGTCACTGTTGTCGTACCAACCTGAACTATTGTCGACTGATCAAGATAGTCCTCATAGTATTCCGGGGTTCTCATATTCCCGTTTTCCATTGAGAACACTAATGATTTTGTCCGATCCACTCCTCTGATATTCGCGAATGTCCTGAAGATATATCCGAATCCGTTGACCTTGCCTGGTCCTTCAACACAGTCAAAATATATCTTTCGATTGGTTGAGTCTTCCTGGTTGAGACTAAAAGATGTTGCTTTTAGGTCAGTCAGAACATCAAGAATGTTCTTCCCAAGATATGAACGAGTAATAATCGGCCCCAAACTTGTATCACCATCCACCGAGAATTCTCCAGCAGGAGCGACATTTCCTCCGGTAATGAAAAGACGATTGACGAGTGATTTCATCATATCATCAATGTAATCTGTTGTCTTGTAATCCGTTACAACATGTGGGCTTCCCCCAAAATCTAAACACACGCTCCATCTTCTTAAGATATCAATGGGGGAGCGCCCAAAGAACTGTATCATTCTTACAGCGTCTGTTTCCCTGTCATAAATACGGAATTTCCGGAGGAAATAAGAACCTTCTCTCCGCTTGGGAATTCCCTGTTCGGGACTTCTATATACATCAATGCGCCAATCGGGTTGAAATAGTACCGGCACAAAAGCAAGGTATTCCTCCAATGGAATACCTAATTGAATTATTCCATACCCGCGCGTTGATCTTGAATAACTCGCATAGGAATAGTTCTTCAGAAGAGTTATTCTTATTCCAGCATCATCAGTAAGCCAAAATTCATAGGAAGCACTCATGACAACGCCTGTGGGTTTACACTTGCGCTGGCCGACCAGTGTTGTGGCTGATGATAAATATACATGAGCGACTGGACATCATCGGTCATAAACACAGCCAGTTTATTATCGCCGGGGGTGAGAGAGAAATCTCCAAAATCTGATCCTGGGAGAATGGAATAAATTAGATCTCCGCGAATTGTGCTTACAATAGTTTTCTTACCAAAATCAATTAATATTTCTTCATCATCAAGAATTGTCAAATCCATAAATATTCGTTTTTCGGTTGTCTGATTCTCTATCCAGCGCAAATTACCCGGACCGAATATATAAATGACAGGAAACGCCTCGGCTGTTCCATAATTAGTAATCGTATTTATTGAAGAAGATAAATGGTATCCGTACCAATTACCACTCAGATACATATCCTCTCCAATAATGACCACATCAAGAATATAATAGGCAGAATCAGAAAAGGCAAAATCAAGGTTTGACCACGAACTACCATTCCAAAAGGCTATTTTATTACAATTTATATCTCCGGAAGAAGTAAATGTTCCAACGGCAACAATGTTTTCATTCTCTGATATACCTAATGAATATACAACCCCTCCTGAAAGACCTTCTCCCATACCGATCCATGAACTTCCATTCCACTTGGCAATACGATTTACTGTTATTGTTCCAGAAAGATCAAAATCTCCTCCTACGTATAAAGCACCAGATGGTGCCAATTTAATTATGTTACCGTAATTATCAAATCCATTTCCCATGGCAGAGAAAAGGTTTGTTGATCGACTATATTTAGCAACACACAAAAGAGCTGATCCAGACAGAGAATATTGATCGTTAAAAGCACCGGTTACATATATATCCTCGCCATTGGGACTGATTGCAATTGATCTTACAATATTATTTAATCCCGCATAAGCCCCGATCGGATTCCAAGAAAGTCCATCCCATCTTGCAATATGCCAGCAGGCGATTCCTCCTGCTGTGTGGAAATCTCCGCCAACATATACATCACCGTTGGAAGAAATTTTTATGCCGTAAGCGGTATCGTCAAGACCCGTTGATAGTGCGCTCCAGGTCGTACCGTTCCACTTCGCTATTCTATTGGCTGCTACACCCCCAATAGATGTGAAAGCGCCCACCACGTACACATCACCATTCGGAGCAATCGCCGGATTGTGAGCATGATCGTCTCCCTCTCCGGTTCCCATTTTGTTCCATTTCTCTCCGTCGTAGTAGGAAATATACTTACAGGGTACACGAGGATCAACTGCCCCAGCGGAATTGTTGATCGTCGTATAACCTCCAGCCGCATACAAATATCCTGATTTACCGATAGCCATCTTACTTATACCAGAGGACATCCCAAAATTTAGATTTTTATATTCTCCATTCACCCTGCCAATAATAGAATTAGTTCGAAAAACACTCTTGAAATTCAATGCCTGTGAATGTTTATTGTTCTCATAGAACATGGGATCTACAACCAGAAAACGTACTGGTATCGAATCCGTCCATTTGTTGCGAATATCCCAGGATCCTTCAAGACCAGCTTCGTAACGCATTTGCAGGAACATCTCTCTTTCTCCATCTTGATATGAGAATAGAAGAGCATCGTTCCCCATGGCAGTATTGGGTTTGAATACATCGATTAGTTGTTGCCGCAAGATCTGTAATGGACTTGTATCAGGATTACGGGAAACGCGGATATCTTCATTTTTCGCATGGAATACGATAGTAACAGCCCTATCCAAAACCTTCGTATTCTGAAAATAAGAACCGGGTGTTCTGGCCCAGGATTGAATATTATGTCGAAGGGGAGGCATTCCAAGACCTCCAAGCACGGTTATGTAAATATCATTATTCTCTCGGCATGGTCCGGCTAGAGTAACCCACCTGCCACCTAAAGTAACATTTGCTTTTCTTGTTGAAATACTACCAGAATTGACCATGGCCCAGAAACATCCAGGTTGATCTCCATCAATGAATGTCGTAGAATAATAATTGTTTTCCCTCTGTGCAGCAGTCATCCAAAAAGTGATCGGATTTGCCTGAATCCCATCTGTTTCAACATACAAGCGAACATCATTGCTTCCGGTTGTGTATCCTGTAACTTCCAACCTTATCCAACGATCTGGGTATAAAGTCGTCCCCTCGCCGACCCATTCCTTGCCAAGTCCCTCTATCATCCTGATGTGCACTCTTCCACTTCCGCGTACATACGCGGTCATGGTAACTGGGGTGCTTATTCCCAATAGAGAGTTGGCACGGTAGTAAATCCCCTGTCGAGTTGCTCCCGCCCCTCCATTTGTAACCACTTTGCAGGATGATATACCATAAAGAGCATAATCAAGCACACGCGTAGCAGTACAGGAAACCGGACTCCATTCTGTCGTATCATGCCGGAAACTCGGGTTTATTATATAGTTCACGCCCGGTTCGGGAACCAGGACTTTCAAGGTAGCAGTCATGGATCTCCTTACACAGCAATTGCCTTCAACGAGGCATAATCCTGGATTATGTTTTCTTTTGATGCCATGGTGTTGATAGTCAAATTATAGTTGCTGGTTGCATTAGTTGTAGAAGATGTTACTGATGATACTGTATTACCAGAGACGTTCTGTGGTACCGAAATACTTAGTTGAAATTCATCTCCAGTAAAATAATCAGCAATTGTTTTCAGGTTGTCCAGGATACCAGGTCCCTCTGCCATTGCAACTTGAGGGACAATTGTTGGAGGAACAAAAGGAGTCATTGGAGTCATTGGAGTAACCCCGGGAGGATTAACCCCGGGAGGATTAACTACGGGAGGATTAACTACGGGAGGAGTGGCCGGAGGAGGAGTAACCACTGGAGGAACAGTTGGTAGTCCCCAGGTCGGAATAGGAACACCAAAATACGGTCCCATTTTAGCCCCCATTATTTTGCTTATAGTTTCCCAAATAAATGCAACAGTTTCCTTTATTATTCCAAAAGTCATTTTAATACCTAACCAGAGAAGTCCCCATGCACCTACATCAAGAGCGAGTAATGCTCCGACAAACCCCAGAATCTCGCTTAAGAGGAATTTTATCAACTCGGCAAAAATCCAGAATCTTACCCATGATTCAACAAAACTGGCGATGCTTTCTTTATTATCCGTGACCCATTTCATAACCTCTAATATCTTGTCCAATACGCCATGAATGGTCGCTGGACTATGACCACTTTTGATACCCAGAAGCCCATTGATTACATCCGAGACGATATCTCCAAGAGCACTGAAGAATTCATTAATTGGCCCTTTATTTTCAGTCACCCAGTTCGAAAGATCATCGTATGCCGGTTTTAATTTTTCTTCCCATAACGCGACGATCTTTTTTTGGATCGTGGTTCCTATCCCGGTAAAGAATCCGAGTACCTGTGGACCGTTTGCATCAATCCAATTCTTTATGCTCTGAAGTGCTCCTACTGTTCCGAAATTACCGCTCTCATCTGCTTCTGTTCCAAACAGGAAGTCAGAAACCCTGCGAAAGAATCCAAGAATGTTTTCTTTATTATCTGTCAACCAATTAGCGATAGAATCCAAACCGCCGACCACACTGTCTACTATGGTTCCGGCGCCTGGCAAAAATAAGTCCAAAATTCCGTTGATGATAGGGGCGAGCGCGGCACCCACCCGTCCGGCAGCATCAATTATTTCCCCCCATCTGTTCCCCACTTCATCCATGATATCGCCAAGTCTCTGACCAACTGGATCCAGAAACCCTGGTAGAAGGATAAAGAAACCAATCACATCTCTCAAAGATTGTCTTATGTTTTCCGTGGAACCAGCGAACGTATGAGCCATTCGAACAGCCGCGCCAGAAAATCTCTCTTCGCTGTTCACCATTTCATTGAAGGCATCTATGAATAATTGTGGATCAACTCCTCCGCCGGGTTTCGAGATCGCTGCGGTTAAATCTGCGACACTCGCAAACGCTCCCTTTGAATTCTCTACAACGCGCTTCAATACATCCGCCAGAGGAAGCAACGAACCCCTGGCCAGATCGTTCATTTCCCGGGTGGTGATCTTTCCTCTCTGGATCATCTGTCCAAAGTTAACGATAATTCGTTGTTGCTCCTGGCTTCCCAACCCCATTGCAGCGGTAAAGTCAAGGATACTTTCCGTGAGTTCTTTTGCAGCAGTAGCATTGAATCCAAATGCAGTTGCCATGGTGAAGGTTTTGGCAATATCCTCTGCATCATATGGGGTAATTGCAGCCAACTTCATGATCCAGTCAAGTTGTTCTTTTGTTACATCTATGGATGCTTTCATGGCATCGGCATAACTTAACCCGGAATCAATGGCAGCCTGTAAATTCAATCCCTTCAAACGCATTTCAACCAATTGAAATGCTGCACCTGCCTCAAAAGCAGATGCTATGATTTCTTTTAGAGTTTCCAACAACCAGTTAAATGCGTCCCTTAACAATACCCCGATGGCGACAGAGGCAATATCCCACAGTTTATCCCCAAATTCAGAAAAGGAATTGGTTATCCCTTTGACCGCATCTGTAAAGATGTTGTCCGAAAGCGAAGCTCTAAGTTTATCCAGCGATCCATGGACTGTATTAACGTCCTTGGTAAAATCAAGTACGCCTTCAACAACGAACATCAGGGTTACAATTGCGGCAGGAATAGGCATAATCGTCCTACTTAACCTTCTTGTTTTCTTTTAATTCTGCTTCGGCTTGCAAGTTCTTCATAGCCATTGCGGTTCGTCTAAGGGCGACAAGCATTGCTTTTTCGTCCCCGGGCATATTGCCCCAATCTTTCAGGCCAATACCCCGTTCTATCCTGGTCGTATGCTCTTCATAAATCGGGATAAGCCCCGGAGCCAGCGATCTCATCCAAAGGTTCGAGCTTATCCCGTGTTCTAACTCTAGTTTCGTAGCAGGAGTCTCTATCTCATCATTCCTGCTTACTCCCAGGAAACTGTTCGGCGGCCTCGACTTTGGCTTCCGAGATCCCGGAAAGTCTGCCCACCACCTCCTTGATAAGATCGAGATCCCCGACCGTGGGCGCTGCTTTGAATGTTATCCAGGTCAGATATCGCCAATTCTTATTCTCTGGAGACATCGGTATTCCCAACACCTGATATTCTTCCAACCATTCTTTCCCATCTGGCCCAGAAATCTTTTTGGGGATACTGACTAATTCTGTTCCCAAAAGGATCAATGCGGTCAAAGTTATACTGGCAGATTCTATCTTCCATGATTTTACACGGTCTATGTAATCAGGGTCATCCGGATTTTCCATCTCCCGTCCCATGGTTGGACTTATCCAGGTTGGGATCTTGGGTCTCGGGAAAGCCGCCATGATCTTGATAAGAACCAGCGGGGGAACCTGCTTCCCCCTCAGGACAACACCTGTGCTTAATGTTATGGTGTTGCCCCGGGGGATTTGAGCATCTTCGACGGCCTTAACCACTTCCATATCATCTTTCATGCTTCCTGGTTTCCTTTCGCCGTTTCAAAACGGCGGATTATGCAGTCATCTTGAGGATGATGCCTGCGGTACCATTGTCGGCCAGACCACTGGCAAAAACGGTGTTGCTGTATTTCGAACAGATGTCAAGGTCGGTCAACTTCGTGTTGTCAATGGATACACTGGTCTTTCCCTGAGGAAGTACAACCCATTCATTCCCGGCTGTAATAGTTCGCAGAATAAAGGACTGACCAGCAGTACGAGCACTAAGATAACCCTCAGCATCACTGATGAATTTGATCTTGTCGATCTGCACGTATGAAGCAGGAAGAGCGACCTGTGTCCAGGTTGTACCTTGATCCACGGTCAACCACAGTTTACCTGTTCCACCAGCTCCCTCTCCAACAAACCATATATCAGCAGACCACATCCAGCAGGTGCCCAGATTCACGCCCACAGCGGGGCCGGTTACTGAAGCCCAGGTTTCACCGGAGTCGGCTGAATAGACGACAGCGTTTGCATCTCCGCACGCAAGAATGTTATCAACATCGATTGCGTGCACATCATTCAACTTCTGGGTGGTTGTAACACCATAGTTCTTTATAACGACGCCAGTTTTGTAGTTGGATGCAAAGTAAATATATCCACCATCACCAACGATCCAGGTATGTCTTGGATCTATACTCCAGATCGCGTTAGGACCCTTTGCCGCGACGAATCCGCTGGTAACTTCGCTCCAGGTGTTCGTGTTTTTATAAACCAGGTGAACATCTGTATAGTGGATACTGTTGGATGTGTTGGAGATATAGACAATATTATCTCCAATCATTTCTCCATCTGCGATCGTCTCGTTTGAGAAAAGGGTCGTGATGGTGTCGGTTGTCCAGGTCAAACCAGAATCCGCTGTATACAATAGGAGCGGTTGGGTACCAGGAGTCGCAGAAGCACCAGCCATGGAACAGAGCACGCGAGAGCAAGGATCGGGGCAGTCTTCACAATCGCTACCCTGATAAATATCCACCGTCCATATTTCTCTTACGGTAGACGAAGCACCGACCTGGACTTGTCCCATGTATAGAAACTCATAGTATTCCTCTGCGGTCATGTCGACGGTTTCGTTTGTTTCTTTGGATTCATCCAATCCAAATGCACCAAAACCTTCATACGCGTGACCTGAAATCTGCCCGTCCGGGAAGTAGATCCATTTTTCTCCACCTTCGGTGAAGTCTTGCGGATTTCCGCATTTTCCGGACAGGGCGTAAATATCCACCCGGCATTTCCTGTTTTTCCATCCGATCAACACAGATTTCTGTGCTGTACTCCGAATGGCAACCGCTAGAGTTGCCCGGTCCGCAGTTCCAGGAACCGTTCCAACCTGGATATCCCGATTGAAGTTGTTCGGGTCGGGTGCAGCAATTTTCTTCGCATCCCCGGTCTTCTGGGATGGATCACCAGAAAATTTCCCGATGGTTAATAGGACGGGTGGATGTGTGGGGTGCACACCTCCCTCAACGTACCAGACTCGCTGGTTAATTCCTGTTAAAGCCTTAATATCTGTCATTGGATTTATCCTCCTTGCTCATTTCGAAAGTAGGCCTCGAGTAATTTTTGGACATCAACAAGCAAAGCCTCTTGCAAAGCGCCGACAAGTGCCTGTCCTCTTGAAGCTGTTTTGTAATCAAATATTCCTCGTTCGTAAAGAACATTATGCAGGCGTGTTGCAAATGGTTCTGGCAGAGGTAAATATTCAAATAAACTTTCGGGTGGTCCTATGATAATGATGGAACCTTCTCCGTTTGAAAACGCCCGATATTTTCTGCCAAGTTCGTCAATATGGGTTACTTGTTCCATGAACTAATTATACCCTATTTTATTATCCTTACTCCATTCCTGTGAATCTGCCTATATGCGTAGATTGCTCCAAGACTTGTTCCAAGTTTATTAGACATCATTTCAGCAGTTACTTGAAAACCTCCTTCGGTCATCGAGTGGAAAGCTGCATCACGACGCCACTTCTCAACGAATTGATTGACGTTGGAACATCCACATACTGCACGTTCGAACTTGGAGATCGCGAACACAGCCACGGCGAACTTCCAGTAGTTCGACATTTCCACGTATGGTCGTTTTACTGTTCCATCCTTCCATCCGGAATAATACCATAATCGAATCTGGTCCGGGTCGCGGCAAACACTAAACTCCGCACTATCAAATGCAAGATCTGTTGCATTCCAGGAACCGGGAGTTGGAACCAAAACTCCGCGCCTGGGGTCGCGCAAATGGAAACAACCTGCCTGCGTTCCAAATTGACAGGCTACGCATGTTCCACAACAGTTCAAATCCGAACTTTCCCACATGAACTGAAGTTGAGTGCTGGGATCATTTCGAACCCGGTATACGTCTACTGTTGTTTCATAGTTCGCGGCCACCGCAGCGTCCAGAACAGGAGCATCCAACTGTTCCAGTTTTCCGAGAACAGGAACCTGCCAGGACTTAAACACAATGGTTGCAAAACCTCCAGAGATGGTAACTTTGGCTGGCCGGATCTCGTAAGCGTCGTCGCCGTCTTCACTGGCATAGTAAATACGAACCTCGTTCGTGTCGGTGAATGTAACTGCGGTAGTGACGGTTGCTGTTTCGGCGTACCCATCTCCGTCAACATCGGATCTGACGATCGCAGATGCGTTTCCAAGCAGAGTCTTTTCCTGTATACCTCCCGAGATGATCAAACCCTTTTTTGCCTCGACACTTTTTGGAAGACCGCGTGTATTGCGACCATCCAGACCAAACACACCGGGAATGCCAGGACGAGGATATCCAAGGCGTTCTTCGGTTGTCCATGTTGGCATCAACATGAAACCTGCCTCTGCTTCCATCTCCATCTCGGCTTGATTGATTGCCTGGGCGATGGTCTCTCTCCCAATTCGATCAGAATGTTGCCAATCGTATTGAAAGAAAATATCTCCGCATACATTGTTCGGGAACAAGGATGAGGAAAATCCATTGAACGCCATTGGATTTAGACCTATTATCTGGGCAAATTCATCGAGGGCGAGTTTCGTTACCGTGTCTGATCGAGCCATTATATTTCTCCCGTATTCCCAATGCTTTCCGGAGAGCTTTTTGAAAATGATAGCGGAAAGACGAATGATGGGGTCCTGAATACTTCAATTTTATTAACGCGTCTTCCATGGACCTGGTGTAAAAGAAGAACGGGATTGGTTTTTTACAAATCTCACAAATGTATCCTTCAACTATGAGAAGACTGTTCACTCTCCAGACCTGAGGACTATCCAGGTCTACCCAGTTTTCATGTGCACAACCAGGACACGAAAGAGGAAAATCCATACAGCAATTATAATCCAATTCGGTGATAAAATAAGTTTATGAAGACTATTTACCTTTCCCCCCACCTGGATGATGCAGTCTTATCCTGTGGAGGATTAATATACGATCAGGTGAATGCGGGAATGGATGTTGAGGTTTTCACTTTCATGTGTGCAATTCCCAGAGAAACATCCAGTGAGAAATACACCATACGAATGAAAGAGGATAAAGAAGCACTGAAGATATTGGGAGCGAAACCGATTCACTACTGTTTCCTCGATGGTCTCGATAGAAAGGATTTTGAGGGGAATAAACTTTACTCAACGGTTTTTTCCACGGTTCACCCGGAAGACAGAACAGCTCTGGCAATAACACATCTATTAAAAATGCAACTGGAATCTGACGATATCCTGATGTGCCCTCTGGCCGTTGGAAGCCATGTGGATCATGTTATTATTCGAAAGGCCAGCGAGGATCTGGGAATATCACTGACATATTTCGTAGATTTTCCCTATGTGGAATATCTTCCGGATGCCCTGGATCCGGCTGTGCTTGGATTAACTGGAACTACAGCGGATATAACTTCGGAAGGGCTATCGCATTGGATTGATGCTATGCGAAAATATGTTTCCCAGGATTTATATCCAACTCCTGAAATAACTGCTCAGAAGATAAAAGAATATTGGGCAAAGAATAAAGGGGTATCTTTGTGGAGAAAAGAAACATGACAAATATTCCAATCGTTGAAGTGGGATGGGAATACAGTGATGTGTGTCCGTGTGACACACAATTTATTGAATATCTTTCTGGGTTGGGTCTTGAAAAAATGAACACGGCTGTCATCTTTCACATGGGGCCTGGTCTTCATCACAAGGTCGGTCTATGGGCGGTGGAACAGAGCAACATTTTCGTGCGTTCCATTTCCATAACTCCGTCTGAGGTAAAAGAATACATAAATCTCGCCACGGAAAATCCATGGTTGGCCAGAAAATACATGGTTGACTTCGGGGATATTCATCTGATTAACGCAAATATTTTACCTAGGTTTGATTTCATTTCTTTATTCCACCTCGGGGAAATTTCTGAACAGGTACTAAACCCAGATTACCCAGGCAATGCTGTTGAAGGTGTGTTAAACACAATGACAAAGAAACTTTCTGTGGCAGGGGAAATTCTATTCTACGAAAAATCAGCCGCATGGGAAAAAATAAAAACATTCGTTGAAATCCACTTATCCACTGGATACAACTATAAAATGACCCAATTTAAGGACCTGGTTATATTCAAAAAGGAAGTGAAATAATGGATCTCCCCCCGCTCACGTTCGGGATTTGCACATACAAACGTCCATGGTATGCCGTGATGACCATTCAAATGATCATTGGACTTGTTGGGTATGGTGCTCCAATAAAATTTCATATTGCAGATGGCGGCAGTCCACAGGAGGACATAGATTATTATCTCAGGCTCACCAAGGATTATCCAACATCGGTCGAAGTCACAGATAACCTATCCGATATGGTAAACTCATGCGCCAGGCATGGCGGAGATGTATGGGTAGTCGCCCTGGATGACTTTATGCCCCAGCACAAAATTGACATAACTCCCGACGTGGCATTGCTTTTGAAACACCCGGAAATCGGATGCGTGAGGATGGCCAGGCTTGCCTTCTGGTCAAATGGACCAAACCAGAAAGACGAGGTTGACGTTCATGCAGACCTGTTGGATTGCGGCGGATTGCATTGGTGGAGACTGGATAAAAGTAAAAGTTCAACCGCCTACATGAGTACAATCGGTTTCCATTTGTATCACAGGCGCTTCTGGGATGCTTACGGTGATATACCGTCTTGTGCCCCGAATCAACCCGGCAACGCAGAACTTCTTGGTAATGAGCGTTATTATAAACATGATGGACCGACGATCGCAATCCCCATGCGTTTTGGAGAGGATTCTCTTGAACAGAAAGAACCCATCTGGCACATGGGAGTTTGGAGAACAGATAATTATCTTTCGACCGCTGGCAGCAGGTGGTGAAATGTATAAAGTATCTCTGGCGGCAGTAAACATTCCGGAAGAAACCTATCCCATGATGGAAAATGCTCTCAGGGCAGGAAAGATAGGACAAACTGATCTTATCGAGCAGTTCGAGGAAGCGATCGCAAATTATGTTGGCTCAAAATTCTGCATAGCTGTTTCCAATGGGACCATGGCGGATGCCGTTGCCGTGGCAGCCATGAAGGCAGTTTATAAGATCTCAAGAAGTGTGGTAGTCCCAGCCCTAACTTTCATTGCCCAACCGAATTCGGTATTGTATAACGGACTACAGGTAGTCTTTGTAGACGTAAAAGAAGATTGGACGGTCGATCTTTCTTATATTCATCCGTACACTTATCTTCATTCTATCGTGTTTTCAACTGATTTGATGGGACGGCAGGGACCAACAAATCCGGATATTGAGGACGCATGTGAAGCATTCGGTAGTAGATTGGGTGGTAAGTCTGCGGGTACATTTGGGAAAATGGGTACTTATTCATTCTTCCCGTCCCATACAATATCGACCGGTGAGGGGGGAGCGATTGTTACTGATGATCCCGAGCTCGCCAGTCTATGCCGGTCCATCCGGGCACATGGTTCTACCACGACAGATCCAATGAATAAATTCCATTTTACAAACTATGGGTTCAACGCCAGATTCACCAGTCTTCAATCCGTTCTTGGCATCTGTCTGATGAATCATGTTGATGAGTATGTTTCAAGAAGGAGAAAGAACTTTCTTGCAATGCAGAAAGGATTGGGTGGATTTTATGAGCGGGAAAGAGAAGAAATTGTTCCTCATGGGTATCCGGTTGAGTTTTCATCAGAGAGTGCCAGGGATGGCGCAATGAGAAATATACTTCAGGCGGGGATTGAATGCAGAAAATTCTTCTCCTGCATCCCATTGGAAGAACCGCGCTATCAAAGTGTTGGAAAGTTCCCGGTAGCGGAACATATCTCCCACACCCATCTATATGTTCCCTGCCATCAAAATATGAACAGTGCCGATGTCAAATATGTGATAAGTGTGGTTTGTGATCAGAGAGGAATGGTTAAGAAAGACGATCCACAAAAATAGCAACCGCACTCAAAGCGAAAATCGTAGCAATAATTGTGCAAATTTGCTGAGTTACTGCAAAGAAACACGCCCAGAACGCCGCCACCCAGATGGAAGTACACCAGACGCATGACAGTAATTCGGCGAAGAAATTGTGGGGAACCATGAACACGTCATCATTCTCGTCGTGAGTTATTCCCGCCTTCTCTCTTATCCGTTTGAAAACGTCGAATGGCCCTGCTTCCTTTGACAGCAGGGCAGATATACGCCAGGTAGCCAATCCCAGAATTGCGAATTCCAGGAGAGTCATTGAACGATAGCCCCAACAATATTAGTCGGATCTCGATTCTCTGTCAGTCCGGATATCCCCTTCACGCGATAAAGAGGTTTCCCATCTCCACCCTCCATGGCAGTCAATATTTGAGCATCTGCAAGGAAGGTGGTTCGTTCCTTGTGCAAAGGATTGTTTCCAAAACGATAATTTATACCTCGATCAATACGTGAGCGAATTGAGAAGGTTTCGGCGATGGGTCCCATATACTCCACCAATACCATCTGGGTCTCATTGGCGTTTTCGGGAAGATTCAGACTCTTGGCGAAATCACCAGAGGCGGTCATCATACTGTTTGGTTTATTGGTTACTTTCCTCGTCCCAGTACAACTACACATGAGTCTTTTCCCTTCTTTACGATAATCTTTCCACTTGACATCCAGGTACGCCCGGATATCCTCTATTTTAGCATAGTCGCGCTCTCTTTTGGTGGATGTGAACGTCCTATATACAAAGAGGGGTTCAGGCAGATGGAAGGCACAGAAGCCGAGATGATGGCAGGCGATCTGCCAAATCCAGTCCTCCATCCCAGGTGCTTCTATATCGTACCCGCCGTTGAAGTTATTGACCGCGTGGACGATCTCCCATGGGATAAGGATGGATGAACCGGCATACTGCATGTGGAATGGCACTTCATCGTACTTCAAATCGCCATACTTGTAGACCTTCTTCTCTTTCCCGTCATCCATGATGATGTCCGAATAGATGATCCCAAAGTTCTGCTCCGCATAAGCTACCATGCGCTCCAAGAACCATGGCAACCAATAATCATCAGCATCCATCCAGATTATGTAGCGTGAATTGCTGTGCTGGAAACCTTCATTTCGTGCTGCCGCTGTACCTTGGTTGCCATCCATGTTAACAACCTTTGCCCATGGTGCGCCCGGGATGTAACTACCCCATTTCACGCCAGTATCGTTGACCACGATGCACTCCCAATCAGGATATGTCTGGGCCTGCACAGAATCCAAAGCATCGATCAAATATTCTTTATGCCCCGGGCCACAGGTAATGATCACGCTGACCAGCGGGTAAGAAAAATCATTGATATACCAGAACTTTCCTTCCGAGGAAATGCCCTGTGCTCCGAATGGCACGATGGCTGCGTTAGGGTGTTCTCCATGAAATTTCCGAAGTAATTCAGTTCCTTCTCGATAATCTCTTGCGCCCAGACTCCACGGAAACCAGGCGGTCCAATCTGGTTCTTTTCCATCCACATCCCACTCAATCTGCCCCTTGCTGTCGTTCCTTTGCCTGTGGAAGTAGGTGATGGCCTCGGTTACTTTCATGGCCCTGAACCCAAGCGAAGTCACCCTGCACCAGAATTCAGCATCCTCCTGGCGTTTGTTACGAACGCGGTACCCGCCAGACCTTTGAAGAACTTCCCTGCGCATCATTACGCAACTTGGGATCTGGTTCAGGTGCGCCATTTGCTCTATCCATGAGAATTTCGGCTTCGGCCAATCACACCGTTTGGGAGAACCTTGTACCATGGGTATTACACCATCTTGTTCAACCATGCAAAGAGCACCATAAGCAATGTGAATAAATGGGTCATCGTCCAGAGCACCAGACTCTACCTCGAGCGCAGTTTCTCCAAGCCAATCATCAGCATCCAAATGACGAATGTAATGGCCTTTCGCTTTCGAAAAGCCAAAGTTTCTTGCGCCGGATAACCCGAGGTTTTCAGGAGTGGCGATGTATTTGAAACGCTTGTCTTTTTTGGCATAATCGTTCACGATCTCCCGGGTGGATGTTAATTGTGCATCATCTATTACCAGGCATTCCCAATCTTTCATCGTTTGAATCTTGACAGAATCAAGGCACTGGGGAAGATACCGATCAAGATTGTAAGCGGTAACAATGATGGAAACTTTTGGTCTATCTTCATACCAGTCTGAATACACAGCCTTGAAAAGATCGGCATACTGCTGGATCCTGCTCTCCCATTTCCAGCGGAAGCGCACATCGTTCACACAATTCACTGACAGTCGCTTGCGTTCGTCGATGCAGCGTTTAATGCAATCTGCAAGTAAGTCGAATCTTCCGGGAGGAGCAAGGTACCCTGTTTCTCCCTGTATTATTATCTCTTTGGTTCCACCCCAAGAAAATCCGGCAACTGGCACACCGCAAGCCATGGCCTCAAGAGTTCCTATCCCAAAAGTCTCCCGTGTGGTAGCGAGATAAACTCCAGCCTCCGAAGTCAGAAGTTTCATCTGGTCATACGGCATCGCGCCGACAACTTTCACGTTTGGGGTCGCGATCCCTATTGTGGAAAGGAACTGTACGTTCGGAAGCAATTTTGCGACTTCCTGCATTTGTTTACTATCACTGACAAAATCATGTCGGAGTTTATTGTATAGAACGTAATCACTCGGATGAAGACTGGGTTGAAATTCATCCGCGTCTACTCCATGATAAACCACCTCTGGATAGATCAAAGCACCACGCCGAATGGATCTCGCTACCCACTCGGAAGGAGCGGTCTGTGCGACTGCCATCGACATTGCCTGCATAAGTTCTCGGTTGACTTCCTGAGTTCCCTCTCCCCAGGGATAGCGGGACCAGTACAATCCATGACTGGAGTTCACTACAGGAACGCCCTTGCGCCAGGTCTGCATCGAACCCTGATTTTGGATCACGTGAGCTTCTTCAATGTTGGCAACCGACTCAACATCAAATTGACCAAGATATTTATTCTCGGCGAGAACAACCTGTTTAATGCCCCCACGGTCGACGTGTTCCTTCTCATTAAGATAGTTGGGAGAGATGAAGACCCGGAGTGTCATTTCTGTGCCTTCCACCATTCAACAGTCTTGCATAAACCAGCTTGAAGATCAATACCGGGATGCCAATTCAAATCATGAATAGCCTTTCGAATATCCAATTCAGCCTTTACTCTGGGATCGATCTTGTCGTCATACTGCCAGTTGTAGCCAGGTACTTGATAAATCTCTTCAATCATAGTGGCCAGTTTATTAATTGACACCGCTTTTCCAGAAGCGATATTATAAATACCAACAGGACCAGTCATTGCAAAAACAACAGCACGCGCTACGTCGCCGACGTATACCAGGTCTCGTTGTTGGGTGCCTTCACCATGAATGAAAAAATCATCGCCTTTCTCAAAATGCCGTATCATTCTTGGTACAACCTGGTTTTCTCCAAGTGGAACCTGTCTCTCACCATAGACATTCCCAAAACGCAACACGGTTCCGCCCTCCGGCATCAGAAGTCTTACATAGGACTCCGCCGCTAATTTTGAAATACCATAAGGTGTATTTGGATGACACGGCCATTCTTCGGTAGTAGGAAGGTCCGAGTAGAGTTCCATGTATACAGCAGAAGTGGAAGAGAATACTAGCCTTTCTGCCCCTATTTTCTGAGCCGCCCGGATCACGTTCAGAGTTCCCATTACGTTCACATAACCGTCCCGAATTGGATTGTCAAATGATTCGAAGATGGATGGCTGGGCAGCCATGTGGATGACTACCTCTGGTTTGAAATCCACAAATTCAGAAACGATATCATACCAGTTTGCAACATTTATCTCTACAAAATTAACTTTCCTTGGGAGATTGCTTCTAAGTCCAGAAGATAGATCGTCAATGCACAATACTTCATGACCACCTTTCAGAAGCAGATCAACAACATGACTGCATACAAATCCTGCTGCGCCAGTGCATAGAACCTTCATTTTCTCTCCTCGCATAATAATTTCCTGACTCTTGTTTCCGACCAGTTATGATTTCTGATATGATAATAGATCGGAGCCGCATTCCTTCCAGTTACTACTTTTCCAGAATGATCCGTACCCATGATCCTTGAATCGGGTTTGATCTCCAAAAGAAGAAGCATCAAATCATCTTCTGTGTTGTAGAATCGCACTTCATCCACATAACGAATGGACATGAGGATCTCAAACCTTTCTTCCTTGGAGAAGATCGGTTTGTATTTTGTCTTCGGTCTTTCCAACGATGGATCATCCTGGAGAGCAACAATAAGGTAATCACACACCCGCTTGGCATCCTTGAATAAACGGATATACCCTGGATGGATGATATCAAATGCACCAGTTACCAGCCCAACCTTAACCATATTCCCATCTCCTTCTCACCACAGAGAATTTCATTTCTTTGAGATACTCCTCCATTGCCATGGCAGCGAATGTATTAGAGGAGTGAATGACAAAATTGGGTTTCTTTTTTTCTATGGGCCAACTAGTTCTTGAAATATACCTAAGCACTTCCATCCCGCTAAAAGGACTTGATGGATCCATAAATTCCCGACCACCCAGATCATGGTCCAAGAAAACCACATCCCATTCTTCGTTCGAAAGAAATTGAAGACACTCGATGACGTTGGTAACTATGGTTAGATCACAGTTCTTAAACTTCCCGATTGCAGAATGAATTCGTTTACTTCTGTCGTCCATGAAAAGAACCTTCGGTTTTCTAGTTGTCGTTGCCATAGATAATAGTGCTCCCTTTTTTTGATATTCTGAATGGTATCCTACGTAATCCAAGAGAAAATTCTATGTCGGGTTGTTTTCCAATTGGTGCACATAAAAGCAGAAAACCTCCACCACCTGCTCCACATATTTTTCCTCCACTCGCTCCCAGACCCCTGGCACTTGCATACAAATCATCAATATTGTTGTTAGATATTCCTTCCACCAATTCCTTCTTTAATTCCCAGTTATTATGCAGACATTCTCCCAGCGTAAATATTCCGCCCAGCAGTAGATTTTCGCGAAGTTTATAGGCAAGATCACGCATATCAAGAGCCGCGTTTTCAGACATTCCGTTCTTTGAAATATTCTTGCTCTGTTGCTTTAATATACTGGATGATTTTCTGGTCTTTCCAGTCCATAATAACATAAGTTGGTTTTGAAATTCATTCTCTTCCCCATTCTGAAAACATATTGGTTCCACTTCCACATGATCATCCTTATTGAACTTAAAGAAATGCAACCCTCCGTAAGCGGCAGCAAAGGCATCCTGTTTTCCAATGGGATGTCCAACGCTCAGTTCAACCATGTAGGCGGTTTCCGCCAGGATGTATGGAGAACTATAAGGCTTTTCGCAATAGTAAGATATAGCTTTCAGTAATCCTACTGTAAAAGAACTGGAGGATCCAAGTCCACTTCCTTCGCCCGGGATGTCTGAAACAGATGTTATCTCTACTCCTTTTAGGTTAAACAATTCCAGGCAAGCCCTGGCCAGATCGTGTTTCAGTTCGGAAGGATGGTCTACATTTTCTGTGCGTGAATAAGAAAGTCTTATCCTCCCATCGAACTTTTTATTAACTGAGACATATAGATATTGGTCTATGGATAGGCTGACCACCGCGCCACCATGTCTCTGATAGAAACTGGGCATATCCGTTCCACCACCGCAAAAAGAGATCCTCAGGGGAGTACGTGTAATTATCATCGACTGAACACGATCAGATTATCCCAAAAATAATTAAGCGCGCTCTGGGTGTTTGAATAAAGGAGTCCAAGATTCATTGTGGCAATTTTATCAAAACCAACATTGTGCGCGATCATTTCGTTATGCCAGTATTCCGCTGGACGATTGGCGACGTGTCCTGCCCCCACCTGCCCCGGACGAGCAGCAGAAAAGATGATGTGGTGATTTGGTCCTTCCTTTAGATTTTCGCACAGCGTCCTGCATAGTGTTCCATGTGCTGTTTCGTGAATATGCTCGGCTGTCTCTATGCAGAATACGATATCAACTGGTTCGGGAGCTTTCCAGAAATCAACCAAGTTCATGTGAACAAAACCATCCGGCCAGTTTGTTTTGTCATTCTCGTCCACAAGTTGATCCAACCCATACGATCTCACCCCCAGTTTCATAGCGGTTTTGACTATGATGCCTGTCCCGCATCCAATATCCAACATGGATTCCGGGATGCCAAAATATGCAAAAGTGATCAAAAGGTGTTTTATATTATGAAGATCCATTTCTTTTAGACCATCCATCCATATAGCTGGATCTCTGCCATCGTAAGTTCTGGGATCGTTGAAATTTTCCTCATCTGTCATTACCATGTCCTCGTCTGTCCAATATGATCGAAAGGTCCCCAGGCAGATAACTCGGCTGGCCTCCAGATTTCTGGTCCACCTTTCATCCACCTGAACTTGCCATCATAGTATACCTCTATATCCCCGGGTGATTTGTCAGTATCAAAAAACCCATAATATTCGGTAAATCTGAGATGCCGGATATGAGGGTTTCCGGAATAGCAAAATGGAGCCTGGCGAAGATATTGAAGATAATGGGTTCCGCGATGAACCATGACTTTTACAATATTATCAGTGGTTAACCCGCTTAATCTTGCGATGCCAACAGTGGGTGTTTCCTTCAACATCCACATATATGGTCTGATGTCCATCGTATTCTTCAATACCCAATCATCTTCCAGAAGCATGATATAGTCTGATATCTGATGTGCTTTTCTTATGGCAAGATTCCATCCGACCCCGCACAAGAAACCCGGTTGAAGTTTTTGATTATGATATCCCGCCAGTTTCATTCCGGAGTCAGAAATGGTTTTGAATATCTCGGCCATGTGTTTGCTGGGAGATCCATCGTCGGCAATATACCATGAAAGTAATTCTTTGGGATAATCCAGCTTATCTGCGATCCCTTTGATCGTTCTGACAGCCATCTCTGTTCTAAGGTATGTGATCAAAATAATGCAAAGTGGAGGAGCTGGAACAACGGCATTTCCTCCCATGCCCTTGCAGTCCAGCATCAATTCCCAATTGTCTGTCATCCTTCTTCCCACTCCTGCAAACCATTCAGATACTCACGGGCCACGTGGCTGCTCTCTATTCTTCTCCACATTCCGTTCTCAAATTTACCACATAACCTGGCTGGATTTCCTTCAACAATTGTAAATGCAGAAACAATCATATTTCTCACTACTGCACCGCAAGCTACCACCGCGTTGTTCATAATGTGACAATTATATAATAATGCACGCGAGCCAATATATACATTGTCATCGATCCAGACACGCTTTATTGACCAATCACCGGCCGCTCCGGAGGATATGATGTGCGAAGCGGTAATGATACAAACCTTTCTTCCGAGAACAAGATTAGTTGTACGGATTTTAAGACTTCCCCTGAAGTCTATCAGGTCTATCCAGCGATCCCAGAACCACTGAGGGGTAAGCCCACTGACTTTGGACGCATCGAATTGCCCCAATATGCGTTGATTTTCGATCAAGAGTTGCAGATAGTCTTCTGTCATCCCTCCTCCAGCAATACTTCCAGTTCATCTCGCGTAAGTTCCCTGGCAGTATCACTTGTATATGGCAAAACCGCCGTTTCAAAACGCCCAGCGGTGTTGGGTGCCAGCAGAAACGCATCCGGACTTTGGAGTGCGTACCAGCCTTCTTCTTCGGAAAGAAGAGACTCGTTCATTTTCTCTCCTGGCCTAATTGGAACACGCTCAAATAAAACGTCTCCGACTGTATATTGCATTAATTTTCCAATTGAAAGCGATGGCATTCGCGGAATATAGACGCATCCAGAAGGACACTCAAGAGCCTTTAGAACACAGTCCACGGCCCGACTTGGATTAAGCCAAAACCTTGACATTTGCGGATCTGTTATTTTTATATTTTCTCCACGGGCGATCGATTTTTTCCATGCCTGAACAACCGATCCACTACTCTCGATCACATTTCCATATCTCACTAAATGATATTGAGTTGGAATGTCCAAGCGCGCATATTCTTGAAAGACGCGTTCCATAAGCATCTTAGTGGCACCATAGCAATTGGCAGGATGAACCGCTTTATCGGTGGAAATCCCCAGAACATGCGGTACACCCAATTGCATGGCAACTGCACAAACATTGAGAGAACCACCTACATTGATCTCATAGGTATCAATCGAGTTGTATTCACTCACGTCAATATGTTTGACTGCTGCCAGGTGCAGGCAGTAATCTTTTCCGGTCATGACATTGAGCAAGGCATTCGCATCCCGAATATCACCAACAACATATTGAACTTTGGGATATTTCGCCTTTAGTTTCAAGTGTTTCATCGCGTCCGTAGAAAACACTGTAATCTGACAATCCCATTTTTCTTCGGTTGCGCGACGAATTATTGCTTCCCCTAAGGTGCCAGCCCCGCCAGTTAGAATCAAGCGCCCAGTAAGCATAACAATCTCCCTTTAAAAGAACTAAAGATAAAAGGTTTTGGAATTAACATTGCTTCGCCTTGTCTTTCTGCTTCCTTTAGAGGCATAATACGCCCATTGAGATGGCGGAAGCTACCACATTTCCAACTGGCCAAAGTTAAATACTCAATGGGCGTATTATACCCTCAATGCCATAACTGTCAATAATAAAACGGAGGGTGTTTCCACCCTCCGTTGATTGAGAGGAGTTGATTAGTTGTTGAAGCCTGGTCCTGCCGCATTCCATTCGCTGTAAGGCGAAGGAGCAGGGCGACCAGTGGTTACACCACCATTAACCCAGTAGTCCTGGCTCGGCAGAGGATCATCCGAGTGCTGGAGCGGGCAATAAGCAATGTCAGTCAAGCGACCAGCCAACTGCGGGGTGCGCAGGATCAACCGGGGTTCGACCTTGGAAATTACTTCGAGACACCAGTTGTCGGGTGCCTTCAAGCCCCACAGGAACGCGCCGCTATCGGACCAGAAGAATGTTCCGGCGCGTGCGTCTGAGACAGCGGGAAGGACATCGTTCCGGTAGTCGTAGTATTCCCAGTAGAGAGTCCGCAGGGTTCCGCCGTTCGCATTGAACGGGACGAAGTAGATGTCCGAAGCGAAGCAACCAGCTGGAATGGTTCCATTGTCATTGTGGTTGTCTTCGGCAATGCAGTCGTCAATAATGACGGGCACCTGGAAACCATCTACCCACAAGAAGTTGCCCTGGCGCATTTCGGTCTTCATGCGAAACATCGCCTCGGTAGAGTATGAACCAGCCGGGTCAATGCCCGTGTTGTCGATACCAGTGCACTTGTAGGTAATGTAACGGCAGGGCCAAATCTCGGTTAGTGCATAGAACAACTCATTGCGCATGACCATACGGATATCGACAGGTGACAAACCTTGCGTTGAGGCTTTCCTCTTCAATATCCGCATCATGGTCGTAATGGTACGAACGATGTCAGGATCCACGATGCTGTCAACCTGGCGATAACCAAACGATTTAATGTCAGAGTAAAGACTCGGACAGGCGGTGCCGGTCAAGGCATCGATCTTGGTTGTGCTGATGAGAAGATCGAGACCGGGGAATTCTTTGTACCCGCCACCAGCAGAGTTATTGGTCGGATTGCCGGTAAAGACCTGCGGGCAGAACCAGCGTTGATAAGCAACGCCGACTTCTACCAGGCGCATGACCATCTCTCGTCCTGCAAAGATGGCAGATTGACCTTGCAGACCGAAGAAGCCCTGCATAAGTCCACCCATCTGCTCCACCAACGGTCCATTCACAATGTTCAGATCGTGGAATTCACCGCGGTTAATGCGCTGCCCAATGCGGTTGATCTCAACCTGCCGGGTCTTAAATTCCTTGCGCCCAAAGACCGTAGTCTGGATACAAGTCTTGAAGTTCGCGGCCTGCACAGGGTTATCGCAGACGGCATCCTTCTCCTGTTGGTCCGAACGCAGGAAACCCGTAATATACGGGAACAGCGGATTGGTATCAACAGATCCCTGGATCGGAATCAATTCGCCCAAAGACCCGAGGATCTGGGTATGGGTTGAAATGATATCGCGTTCCAGACCACGAACGCCGAACAAACCTCCAGGACCGTAGATATAGGGGCCGATCGGGGCACCAACGGTCTGCACCTTCTGGATGTTCTCTGCGTTCACATACTTGCCCAAAAGTTCACCAAATGCTTGCATTACCTTCTGGGGATCAACAGTGGATTCGTTAGGTTTCATTTTGCACCTCCTATGGTGATTAATTACTGAACCGGCACAGGGGTTGTTTGAGTTGCTTCAGACAACCAATATCCATCCGGAACGCCGGGCTGATTTTTCTTTTTCTCTTCCCCGTCCACCACATTCTCTTCAGAAAGTGATGGGCGATTCTCCAATGACCAGGTGAAACGTCCAACGGGCGGAGTTAGCTTTTCTGCCAACTTCTCATCCTGGGATCCCTGGAGTTCCTTGACAAGGGCCTCCAGAACGGGGATCTTCTCATGATCTTCCCTGGCCTGGGCAATAAACTCATTCAGGCCGTCTATGTCCATTGCTTTCAGAATTTCATCCATCGTCGGAACAGTCGCAGTCGGAACGACAGGTTCTGGAACAGTAACGACGACCGGCACGGAGACAACCTCGGGGACAACCTCGGGCACAACTGCCACCTCGGATTTTTCCTTGCTTTCAATCCCGGCCTCATCGAGGATTTTCTGCTTCAGGCCGATCTTTTCTAGGAAAGCGTCGGCTTTCTCTTCGCTTCCCATAATCTGTGTCAAATATTCTTTCTTGTTCATACCAACCTCCTTGACAATGGTTTCAAAATCGGTGAAAGGATTTGCCGCTTTTACAAGGGGCAGATCCGACGCTTCGTACATACGATATTTCGTAATGACACGCGGATCACTCGAATCCCGCGATAATGCAAATGTACCATGCGACATACCAAGATCAATCTTGGATTGCGCTTTCAATAGACCCATTGCTTCATTTTCTTGAAGGGGTCCGCTCATTATCAAGAAACCATTTTCATACATAGCAAAATCAACAGGCGCCATACGAGCAGTACCGGGTGTGTGCCAGGATACAAAAACCGGAGACACATCCATATTCTTATCAAGCCATTCCAAGTATTCTTTGTGCGCATCTTCAGAGATAATATCTCCATCCCAATCAACATAATTGTTCGATACACACCCAACCCAGCGCCAATTATTACTGGCATCCTTTTGAATCAGGATGGAATTGTGCTTCTTGTCAGGTCCAAGATCAATTCCGATGCTTTTCACGATGGAACGAACCCCAGCCTTAAGCCGATTACCAAATTCTTTTGCGACAGAATGAATGGCTTCCACCTTTTTGGTTGGATCCATTTCGCTATCCCGCAGGATATTTCTGACGAGCATCTCGGTATCAAGGGTAACTTCCATAATATCTTCTGCTTCTTCAGCAGCCACTTTGGCTTCATCAAGTTCGTTGAAGGATGTCGGAGCAATGGAAACCTCTTCCGGATCCATTTCCTTCTCCGCGGGTTCACTCGCCGTTTCAATAACGTCCAACTCGTCAGAATCGAGTTCTTCCTCCAATTCATTGGCTTTCAGGAGTTTTCGTTGTTTTGCGCGCAAGCGCATTTCCCGACGATGTTCGGTTTTCTTATCCTTATTCATTAGCATCCTCCTCTTAAGTATAACACGAAAATTGTCAAGAGTTAAATCAAGGCATGTTTGCTCCCCTGTTTATGGCATCCTGCATGTCTGCCGTAAAGGTTGGAGTATATTGATCAGCAATCTCCGCATCGAATTCGCGCGGATCAAAACCAGGATGATCCACAGACCTGGCACGTCGAAAAACTCCTGATCTTATGTAGGCCCGGCTGGATAAGACACGTGGACGAGTGGAAGAAGAATATCCGCGCTGAAACCGCAACCAACCTCCTACCGCAGTTGTTCCTGGTGTCGGAATAGGATGTTGGTTTGCGCCAACATTGACAAGGGCATATTGTTGTGTGGCTGTTAATCCGTGTGAACTTCTTATAGTACCTATGGCTGAAGTCGTTATACCAATAGAATCTCTTTCAATTTTCTGAATGTTTGGAAAACCTGGAGGATTCTTCCATCCCACCACCGTTCTCTGAAACAGTCTCCGCACATCCGGCGCGGTTTGAGATCGCTGAACCCTGGCAATCTCTCTGATCACGTTCTGCGGGTTTAGAATTTTATTTGGAACATTGAGAGTTACACTGATTCTCATAGGCGTTTCCTATGTAGAATTATAATCTCTTCTTCTTCACGCCTTTGTTTCAATTGTAATTCAACCTGTCGCACCATTCTGCGTGGTATTTCAGTGGTTAGATCCTCCTCATACGACCACGATCTTGAAGGTCCACCACCACCATCTTCTGCTCCGACATCGGTTGGAGGGGGCGCGCTGGGAGAAGCACTTGGAGAGGCGCTGGGAGATTTCGATGGTGAAGCACTTGGAGAAGCACTGACGGACTTGGAAGGGCTGATGCTTGCGGACGGACTAGCACTCTGGCTGGCTGATGCGCTTTTGCTCGGACTTCTGCTTGGAGAAACGCTCTCAGAAGCAGACACACTCTTGCTTGGTGAGACACTTTCGCTTGCACTCACAGACTTCGAAGGACTGATCGAAGCGGAAGGACTTACGGACTCACTTGCACTCGCCGACTTGGATGGACTTGCACTTTCACTTGCGCTGGTAGACTTGGAGGGGCTTGCACTCTCCGATGCGCTTGCAGATTTGGAAGGAGAGAGACTTTCACTGGCGCTCTCGCTCTTAGATGATGACTTGGAAGGACTGATACTTGCAGATGGACTTGCAGATGGACTAATAGATTCAGATGCACTGACGGACTTTGAAGGACTTATCGATTCACTGGCACTCACTGATTTCGAAGGCGATGCGCTTTCGCTCTCACTCCCAGGAGGCGGAGTGCTGGGTGATGCACTCTCACTGGCACTGACTGACTTCGATGGGCTGGCGCTTTCAGACGCACTCGCAGACTTAGAAGGACTTATTGAAGCCGAAGGGCTCACAGACTCACTAGCGCTTGCTGACTTCGACGGGCTGGCGCTTTCGCTGGCACTGATCGACTTCGAAGGACTGATCGAAGCGGAAGGACTTACGGACTCACTTGCACTCGCCGACTTGGATGGACTTGCACTTTCAGACTTGCTAACCGATTTGGAAGGACTTGCACTTTCGCTGGCGCTTACTGATTTACTTGGGCTGATCGAAGCACTAGGCGAAGCACTCTGACTCGCGCTTGCTGACTTCGAGGGACTGGCGCTTTCGCTGGCCGAAGCAGATTTGCTTGGACTGATACTGGCAGACGGGCTTACAGATTCTGAGGCTGATACGCTTTTAGACGGGGAAGCGCTCTCACTGGCCGATGCAGATTTAGATGATGAAGCGCTTTCGCTAAGACTGGCAGATTTACTGGGACTTACACTCTCGCTTGCAGACTCCGACTTAGATGGGCTTGCACTTTCGCTCGCGCTTTCACTCGCGCTAGCCGATTTACTCGGAGAAGCACTTTCAGACTCAGATCCAACTCCAGCAGATACGTTCCAGTAGTCAGTGCATAAATTTTGGTTAACTGCACTTGGGCTGGCGCTTTCAGACTGGCTTTCTAATTTACTTGGACTAGCACTTTCTGACATGCTAGTAGATTTTGAAGGAGAAGCACTTTCACTTGCGCTAGCAGACTTACTTTCAGATTTGCTCGGGCTAACACTTTCGCTTGCACTGGCTGACTTAGATGGGGACGCACTCTCACTGGCGCTAGCAGACTTACTTTCAGATTTGCTCGGGCTAACACTTTCGCTTGCACTGGCTGACTTAGATGGGGACGCACTCTCACTGGCGCTAGCTGATTTACTTTCAGATTTGCTCGGGCTAACACTTTCGCTTGCACTGGCTGACTTAGATGGGGACGCACTCTCACTGGCGCTAGCTGATTTACTAGGGCTAGCACTTTCGCTCTTCGACGCAGACTTCGACGGGCTGGCGCTCTCGCTAATACTGGCTGATGGACTGACGCTTTCAGACGCACTGGCACTCTTCGAGGGACTGGCGCTCTCTGATGCACTTGCTGATTTACTTGGGCTGGCGCTTGCGGATGCACTGGCTGACTTTGAAGGACTGGCACTTGGGCTGGCACTTGCACTTGCGCTTTCATGGGCGGTGCCGATAAAATACTGTGGTATTTCCAGGCCATGATCCTCGAACCACCAGCATAAATGAATTGGTTTCCAAGAAGATAGTTTGCCTTCGTTTACAAACGGAATAAGAACAGCATGCGCAAATACTGTTGTTCTGTAAATCAAAGACGAAAACAATCTAACTACGGTTGCCAATCCGCTCCTCTGTAACGTTCACCGATAATAGGATGTAATACAATTTTATGCAACAACCCTACCTTTTCCAAAAGCATAAGAGTTTCGACACACACAGGATCAGTCGAAGCAATAGCAGTTCGACACAACCACAGTTTACAAGTTGGTTTGGGATCAGGATCAGTGCAACCATTTTTATCCAAGTATTTACAACGACCTAGTCCAAAAACAGTAATAGCATTGCAACATGGGTTTACTTCACCTGCTCTACAAGAACCCAATCTAATGCGACAAGGGTCATAGTGTTGCATTATGGCAGACCCCATTTCAACCAATTTAGCACTCAACCAATTTGCAAACTCTTCGTCAGTCATTATATGCCTACTAGCTGGTAAACTCTGCAAGATATGATACCTTGTGCATCAACATAGTGATCTGCGTTTGTAATTGTTCCAGTCAAATTGAAATCAGTATCAGCTCCAGTTTCATTATCTTCATCTACGTCATTCCATTCGCCATCTTCTATGTTGAATATTTGCAAAACAACTTTAGCAGAAGTTGGGGCATAAGAAGACTGTCCGTTCCAAGCCATTGACCATGCCGTAGAAGCTCCAACGAAATCTTTGAACTCATGAATCAGATATTGAGCTGTTCCATTTTGGCAAACTCTAGTTGCGTTATCACTGCCAACATCTGTAACATTTTGAACAGTATAAGGAGTTTCAAGTGTATTATTGTTTGCAGGAAGAACTGCATAGTTGCCCATAGAGTAATCTTTATACCCAGGACTTGGCGAAGCAGATGGACTTGCACTTTCAGACTCACTAGCGGACTTTGAAGGGCTTGCGCTTTCTGACTTTGATGCTGACTTACTAGGACTTGCTGATTCACTTAGGCTCGCAGATTTAGAAGGGCTGGCACTTTCAGACTCAGAAGCAGATTTACTTTCGCTCTTGGACGGACTAGCGCTTTCAGATGCAGACGCAGACTTTGAAGGACTGGCTGATTCACTGGCACTAGCAGATTTGGATGGACTGGCACTCTCAGAAGCAGATTCAGATTTACTAGCACTTTTACTAGGACTGGCACTTTCGCTTCGAGAAGCAGACTTGCTTGGACTTATCGATGCAGATGGACTTACACTCTCGCTAGCACTAGCACTTTTTGATTCTGATTTCGACGGGCTTGCTGATTCGGAAGCGGATGCTGATTTACTCGCCGACTTAGATGGACTTGCACTTTCACTAGCAGACGCTGACTTAGAAGGACTTGCCGACTGACTCGCGCTAGCTGACTTCGATGGACTGATCGAAGCAGAAGGACTTACGCTCTCCGAAGCCGAAGCGGATTTAGACGGCGAGGCGGATTGACTGGCGCTGGCAGACTTTGATGGGCTGACGCTCTCACTGGCGCTTTCCGATGCACTGATGCTCTTGGATGGACTGGCACTTTCAGATGCACTGGCTGACTTCGATGGACTGATCGAAGCAGAAGGACTTACGCTCTCCGAAGCCGAAGCGGATTTAGACGGCGAGGCGGATTGACTGGCACTGGCAGACTTCGATGGACTTGCACTCTGACTGGCACTGGCGGACTTCGAAGGGCTTGCGCTCTCGCTTGCACTTGCTGATTTGGATGGGCTGATACTCGCAGATGGGCTTGCACTCTCACTGGCACTGACTGACTTCGATGGGCTGGCGCTTTCAGACGCACTCGCTGATTTACTCGCCGACTTGGAGGGTGAAGCAGATTCACTTGCAGAAACAGACTTACTTGGACTAATTGAGGCCGAAGGACTTGCTGACTGACTCGCAGAAGCAGATTTAGACGGAGAAGCCGATTCACTAGCAGATGCACTCTTGGATGCGCTCGCAGAGGGCGAAGCACTTGCAGAAGCACTTACAGACTTGCTTGGACTGATCGAAGCACTGGGCGATGCGCTCTCAGATGCCGATGCACTCTTCGAGGGGCTTGCAGACGGACTTGCGCTTGCACTTGCACTTACAGACTTCGAAGGGCTGGCACTTTCTGATGCGCTGGCCGACTTGGAAGGGCTGATCGAAGCGGAAGGACTTGCGCTTTCACTGGCGCTGGCAGATTTCGAAGGGCTGGCACTCTCGGATGCGCTGGCCGACTTCGAAGGGCTGATGCTCTCGGATGCACTGGCTGATTTGGATGGCGAAGCACTCTGACTGGCACTGGCAGACTTCGAAGGGCTTGCACTTTCAGATGCACTGATGCTCTTTGAAGGACTGGCGCTCTGGCTTGCACTGATGCTCTTTGAAGGACTGGCGCTTTCCGATGCACTGATGCTCTTGGATGGACTGGCGCTCTGAGATGCACTGATAGACTTCGAAGGACTTGCACTTTCAGATTCACTCGCCACAGCAGATTTTGCGAAACTGGCGACCGCGCCATATACAGTGTCGCCCGATGCATTATCTTCGCAGTGAAAATGGCATGAACTATCGCCCTGATACCTATAACCCACCATTCCGTCACCATCCCTAAATCCTTCGGTAGTGGCAGAACCATCAAGCGTGAGGGCGAGGCTGGGGGTTGACCCGACGCCCTTGGATATGCCAAACACCAAATCGGTGGATGATGAAGCGAGATCGCCTGTATAGAGGCCCCCTGCATCGTAACCAGCAGCAAAAGCGGTGGGAGTAACAAGAGCACCTGCTAAGTAATAGGCTGTTCCAAGAACAGGGCCAGAATAAGTCTTTGCACCCGTGCCGCCCCCTTCCAAGGTATAGATTTTTGCGGAATTGCTCCCTGCATTACAAACCACTTCCATGGTTATGCCACCAATGGTAGGGGTAGTTGTGCCATAGGTGATACAGACAACAATCAACGTGGTATCTGCTGGAACAGTCAATCCACCTGTAGTTAGATTTTGAGATCCCTTGATTACTATTGCCATTACTTCACCCACCCTGGCGGATTGAATTTATCGATCAGCCAGCTAAATGGATGGATGGCTTTGTCCCAATTATCGCCGGCGAAAAGATCCCGGGACAATTCTCTGTTCTTCACCACTTCTGTTTGCGGGTTCTCGTAGGGGAAGCCGAAGTCACCGCCCTGGGTGCGGAACATGTGGGCGTACCAGGTGGTGCGGTTGACCAGGACCCGTCCACCGGAGAGCCAGGTCTTACAGGCGACCTCGACCCCCTGCTGGCCCCATGAGTGAAACGACTCAGAGCACAGATCAAGGGCGAAGTATCTCTCGCGGGTGGCCATGAAGCAGGATCCCTGAATGGACATTGTTTCAGTGAGATCGCCGGTGAGTTCCTTTCCCATTTCATTATGGTATTGAAAGTGCATATCGGTATCGAAGCGATAGCAGGTGCTCTGCGGGTTCTTTTTGGGGATCCAGACCACATCCATGGTGGTAGGCTGGCTGCACTCAGTGCATGGCCCGGAAGGACCCTGATAGCGGCGGTGGCCAGCGGGGCACACCCAGTCAAAGGCGTGCAGGTTGCGCATGACCGGGACCATGGTGATATCGTCTGCCATGAGCGCCATCATTTTGACGTCGAAGCCCTGGTCAAAGGCGCAGTGGGCGTCGACTTTCATCAGGTATTTTGCTTTGGACAGCCTGGCAGCCTGGTTGGAGGCAGCGCGCTGGCCGATGCTGGTGAAGTACTGGATGAGGGTGAGGCGGGGGTGGTCAGGAATGGGGGTGGTGGGCAGCTCCCCGTCCAGGACTGCGATTATTTCTGTGTTGCCTTCGATATGCGCGAGTATATCGGCAATTGTATTGCCTAGAAACATCTCATTACGCGCGGGGATAATAATGGTCAGATCATACATACCGTTCTTTTACCAAATCCTTGATCATGGATTTCCATGAAGGAGCCGACCAATTTGTTTTTGACGTAAAGGTCGAACCATCCAAACTGCGATCGTAAACAAATTCATCATCTGGCGAAATGGAAATATCATCCCAGCCAAATTCTTTCTGTAACTGGATAAGCAGGTCATATTTGGAAACAGGAATACTGGCAACATGATATAAACCTTGCAATTGAGATTCAAATTCAATAATATCACTAATTAAAGTCGTAAACGCGGTAGTAGTAAGTCCACTAAAAATTGCTTTTCTATATCCGGGGATTTTCTTGCCGCGCTGTAAGGATAACCAATTCAGCAAACCGTAAGAATCACTTAATTGCCATCCAATAACCGATGTCCGCAACGTTAATGTTCCATGGGCATGTAACTCACCCAACAATTTTGTGCGACCATACAAATCAATTGGATCTGGTTCATCTATCTCCGAATAGTTTCCGTTCCGCCCTGAAAATACACAGTCTGTGGAAATTTGTATAACACGAATGCCCAATTCGCCACACAGATGCGCAAGTTTGTGTGGAAATAGTGCATTCACCTGAATTGATGGAATTGCTTCTTTAGACTCTCTTCTCTGTTTCACAATTCCAACCGCATTGATCACTACCTCCGGAAGTAAACTTTCAATCGCATATTGGACCTTCACGAAATCTTGAACATTAATATTACCCAATAAATTGAGACCAGACATCAATTCGAATCTCTTATAAAAGGATGGATGTTCCCTGACGGTTGCCCACACATCCATCCTTTTTGATAAGACATGGCATAACCGATGTCCGATCATGCCATTTCCTCCAAGAACAAGAACCCTCATACTCAGTTCTCCTGTAATTCTTTATATAGCTTTCCTATCCTGTCAATATGATAATTTTCGGACATTTCCAAACATCTTTCTGAATAGTGATTGTAAAGGGATCTGTCATTGATAAGATCGTCCAGAATTTCAATAAACTCAATTTCATTTTCAACGGGAATATAAAAACCATCAACATCAATAAATCCTGGTTCCTTCAGGGCAATAGTAGGAATACCGAACGAGGCGGCATTGATTATCTTCAATGGATTTCCCGTCCAGGTTGCATACGGCCTCCACACTACTTGAAGATCAAGGGTTTTGTAATACTCAACATCATCCTGCCTGGAGTATATATAACCGTTGCTGGTCAATTTAATACCCCTTTTGAATATTTCCTCCTTCAGGGAATTTGGAAAATAAGGCATCAAATCTGTGTTGCCATTCATGCCAATTGTTTTTATCTGGTCAGATACTCTTCTGGCTCTCTCATAATTGTTATGATGTTGAGGTATTAATATCACCTTGTTCTTAACCAAAGATGCAATAACTTGTTCATTCATTATCGAACTGGCTATCGCAATAAATTTCGGGTGGTCCGACAAAACATAGATCGAACGCTTGTCATCCAATACATCAATATAAGCATTTTCCACGAAACGATCATTGAACATGAACCCTGGTTTCACATAAATGCAAACATCATCTGCATAATCGCTTACTGGATTTACTCTGGCCCCAATATGTTCTGCGACCTGCTGACAACGTATAAGCGAGGAGATCCTCATCAGCTTTCCACGTCTCTGACCGTTGAAAGGCACATGAGGATGGATATTAAGGAAAGGAAGTTTTGCAAATATCGAAATGCCTTTCATCGGCATCTTTCCCAGAACCCCCTGGCTATTGTTTCCCAATTAAACCGTTTTTTTGTTGCCTTAATCTCTTCCTTAGTCACAGGCTCTATCTCAGACTTTAAGACCTTAGTCAAATTTCGAACCGTCTCCCCAACAGATGTCTCAGGAATGAACTTTGCCAGACCATCAAACCAATGGCGGTAATCGGGAGTATCGAACATGATCGGACGAACTCCGCACAAAAGAGCCTCGGCTGCGATCATCTCGAAACCATCCCTGCGGCGGAGAGCTGAATACCAACTGCACTGATTGTAAAAATGGCGCATCTGATCATCGGTGATGTTCTCAAAATGGTCTACAGATGGATCGGAGCCAAAGGGTTCACCGATATGCAGCATCCGACCACCGGCCCTGAATACGGCCAGACGAGCCTCTCCGATGCACTCTGCCTGGTAACAAGAACCACTGGCATTCGTTCCAATAAGATAATTCTTTGGGGTATCTGGCTCCTGATAGAAGATATCCGGATTGGTTCCCAATGGAGCGTGGTACATATCCGGAATGTATTTTTTCAGGTCATAATAACTCCACATAACCTTTGCCCCTGACCAGAACTCGACCCAATCTTTTGGGTCAGGGTTGCGGGTACTTTTGAGAGTGTACTGAATAACAGCATATTTATGACCGGCATCTACAACGCGTTTAGCTCTTTCCAGATTATGATCATGACGACCTATGACATGCAGGACCGTCAGATCGGCTGAAACTGGATCATTGGTGATCACGAAATCGGATGGTAGATATTTCTCGAGCTGCATGGCAACCCGGGACACACCGAAGGACGGGAACGAAACAGCCAGGAAGACTCTCATTCTGCCTCCGCTATCAAATATTTACCCCATTGCTCAGCCATAGCCATAGCTATTCCTGGTAAGGTACGACTTCTTTCTTTCCATCTATCAGGACCAGGTGATAACAAATGGGTTCGTTGTTCCCTGCCTTTGACAATATTGGTTGGTTGGAGGTTTGGCAACCCCTTAAGCCATAAGCAGGTGGCTTTGGTTTCAGGATGGCCAAACTGCCAGGGTTGAATTATTTGGTCATATTTTTTACCGATAACATCAAGAGCATAATGATGAGGTATTGGGTTTTCAATACAGATTAATGGGATATTGCAATTAAGTAACCTTTTGAAAAACTCAGCCGACAACAACATCTCTCTCCATAAATTACGTTCGTTTAGCCAACGAACACCAGAATTACATAAACGAGTGCAGGGGGGATGTGCAATCATCAAATCCCAACCGTCATTTAAGATATCCAGAATATCTCCCTGATAATGGTAATCAAATCTCTCATCCTCAGGAGGGAGCAAATCACAACTAATAGCATTATGGCCAAATGCACGAAATGCCTCACGAACCACACCACTGAACTCACAACCCAATAATGCCTTCACTCTTTCACCCAGAAGAACGAACGGCAGGTATCACGAATCTCGCCCGGGATCTTTGCTTCCCGCCCAAGCAAGAACCATGTGTTAACCGGTTTCAACTGCGTATACCAGGAAACGGCTTTCCTCACATAATAATACGAAGCGCGCCACCGTGTTGCATGGACATAATCATGGCCGGCAACGATACCGCCCGGCCGGACCTTCTTGGACCATTCGACGATATCATCCATCACCCAGGGGACGTCGTGATTGGCGTCGATATAAACGAAGTCGAGCGAATTATCTTTGAAGCGTTTGACCGCATTCATGGAGAACCGCTTCATGAAGTGGACGTTATAGTCTTTCAGGCGCTCCTGCGCTTCGAGCAGGAACAGGTTTAATCCATCCGTGCTCATCTTGTTGCGCCACTCGTTGTAGTCCTCCCAGGCGTCGATGCAGAAATACTCCATCTTTGGATTGGCGCGCAGGATGATGCCGGCGAACTCGCCTTTGAACACGCCGATCTCTGCACCCACACGATAGCCAAGATCCTTGAAGATCGTGCCCAGCATCTCCCGGCCGACATTGGGAATTTCGATCGGGGATGGCTGGGTTAAGTCCAGCTTGAATTTTTCGGCAAGATAATCAAGAGCGTTCATATCCATTACTCTCTTTTTCATACGCCCTCCCATGTAGGTACCGGTGAAAACCTTTCTATTAGCCAACGAAGATCATGAATACGTTCTATCCAGCGATCGTTCATCCAGAAATCAGCGGAGAACTTGTTACCTTCTTTTAGTTCAGTAAAACTCATGCGGGTGTAAGCAACGCCAAATCTATTTTTATATTCTTCTCGATATGGTGTACCTTTCCACAAATGGGAATACCAGGTCTTCTTATTGACCATGCACTTACCGCCTCCCAACCAGTATTTCAAACCAACTTCCTGCGGTTCTCCTATGAATGTTCCATATCCCTCGTTGTGCAGTTCGCCAACTCGTTTCAAGTAATAGCCCTTGTTAACCACCCAACAACTTCCCTGAAACGTCATATTCTCGTCAATCAATTGATCCGCCCTGTCCTCAATGCGCTTATCCCAAACATAAGCATGAATACCGGTCTTGCTTTTGTGCACCAGGCGGTTGTGCAATGGATAACCAAGATACTCATAATCCACGAACGGACGATGATATCGAATATCCCATGTGTCCATCTCCAGGGAGTAGCGCCTGGGAATCACCACCCAATCATCCTCAAAATCTTCCTGAAGCGCCTTATCATATCCGGGTGCAAGAATGCAATGGGCATCCAGTTTCATAACGTATTTCCCCCGCGAAATATCCATGCCTGCATTGATCGAGGCACGCATTCCCTGTTTATCACGATGGATCACGATCAGGCGGGGATCTTCTTTCAATTCGGGGACCGGCCAGTAACCATCAAGTACGGCAATGACCTCGACATCACCCGTCGCTTTTGCCAGGAGATCATCAATCGTTTTTTGTAAATATATTTCATTCCTGGCGGGAATGATTACGCTGAACTTAGCCATAAATTTTCCTCTCCTTAATCATAGTAAGCCTCTGTTTCGGTAGATTCGATATTCCCAGAATGATCACGAATTACCTTTTGAACCTCTCGTTTGACTTTGGGGGTCTGGATATTTACAACCGGTGTTGGTTGAGGAGGAATATTAATAATGGGTGCAGCAACATTCACAACGGGAGTTGGCTGCTCTGGAACATTGATCGTTATTGGAGATGGCTCCACGGTCACATTGATAACAGGTTCTTTCATCATTCTCTTGAAATATTTCATAACGTCTTTCTCAGGTGGCATGATATTGTTTATTTCGATTGGCTGAATATCTTTTTGAAGACGACTGCTTCCTGAATTATTGGGGGTACCAACACCAGTCCTAGAGGCATCTTCGGCAATTGTATTTCCGCCTGTATAGCCAAGCATCTGCTTTGGATTAATAATATCCTCGCCATAACCAATCGGTATCGAGTCGATCTCTGTTCCTGTGTAAAATCCACGTTCTTTGCCGATGGTTCTGGCAGCATCCGGGGTAAGAAATCCATTACGGAGAGCAAGTGCCATTTCTTCCTGGAACAGTTTGCGCAATGTTTGTTTGTCAAGTTCGCGCTGTTCATCCCGATCTTCAAATACCTGTTCATATCCATGCGGAAAAACGCCATAGTTCTTGAAAGCCTCTGATATCTTCATGAACATAGCGGGGCCTTTGCCACTTGCCTTCTTGCCTAGTACAAGCGACTGTCCGCTCGATCCGATCCCGTCACCCGGGAGTGGGGCGAATTCCTGGTAGTCAACACCGAAGCAAAGTGCCAATCCTACAATATACCATTTCATTTCCCCATCGAAATCAAATCCGTCTGGTAGGTTGGCAAGATCGATCGAGGCGGTGGAAACTGGTTTTTCCGGATCCAGGGAAGCAAGAATGGCTGGATCCATGTAACGAATCAGTCCCTCATTATCCGCATCTTCCCTACCCTGCGCCAGTATGTCTTTTATGTCCTGTCGGGACACACCAGAAACCATGTGCAGGGTTTTATAATGTCTCCCGGATATCTTCTCATCTTTGAAGATAAAAATACTGCGCATGATCTGGGAAAGTCTCAATGCTCGAGAAATGGCACAAACACCAACGCCGTTCATTTTCTCAATAGCTGATGGATAATCCGAAAATGGAATGACCTGATACCAAGCCAGTTTATGATCTTTTCCTGACCGGTCCGAATAAATAACAGGAAATTTCGGATTGCCAGTCCGAGTACACTGATTTGAATCCATGTGAGAGATACCCAGTACGGGTGCCCGCTCGTTTTTGAATTTGCTGTTGGCGTCCTCTCCTGGATCTCGAATAAGTTCTATAAATGCCCCATTATCCTGTGAATACAAGTCCTGTGAGAATTTCAGAATGAAATTAGTCCATCCGAACGAATCCCCTGCAATGGCTGATTTTAATACGTTGGAAACAGCGACTTCCACACTGGGGGATAGACCTCGAATCTCCCACTCATAAGCGGCATTCCTGAATGACACATTACAAAGAGCGCCCGCCAGAAAGGACTCCGTTGGCCAGAATTCACGCAACTGCCTGTCTCTTAAAGGAACATTTCTACCCCATGGCGTAATGGAATCGGCTGCGGTTGCAATATTCCATGTGAATACAGTGCTTGCGGGGAGAGATGTAACCTGCAAAGGCTTTTGAACACTTTGGGCAATTGCTTCGCCTGGGAACTGGCTTTCAGGAGTAAGTTGGGGCGGTCTCGCCATAATTAACCTTTCCAGAAGAAGTGTCCCAGGATTTTTCCGGTGGGTTTCCCTTCTTTATCAATCTCTTGTAATTCCTTCACCGCGCCGGTACGTTTTTCTACAAAAGTACGCAGCCTGTCAGGGAATTTGAATATGAATTTGGCTACATTCGATAACGGGGGAATCTCTGTGAGCAGTTTAGTTCCTGGAGAACACTCATTGAGATGAACAAACCCGTCACGATACTTGGTCATTTCACCACCTACCTGACCGCATTTCACACAATGGATCTTGGATTGCTTTGTGGTGTGCGAGGTCAAATAGCTTTGTACGGCAGTAACACGCAGAGTCGTCCCGCAGGGACTTTCCACCCCAGGGAGGATCACGTGCGCAGGCGTGCAAAATGGACAGTTGATCAAGATACCCTTTTTAGTTTGTACGACCTTCGGCGGGAGTTCCCGCGTCCTTACGTCACTTCGCTTCGCTTTGTATTTCATCGCTTCCTTTCCCGTTATAAAACGGCGAACTTATTATCTTACTTTTTCTTTCTGATGATTGCGGTCTTCTTTGAGATGCGCCCTTTCTGACGTCTCATGCTGTTTGTTGAGGCTGGATTCTTCGGTGGCTTCTTCTCATATTTTCCCATGTTATTCTCCAAAACAGTAGTTGAGCATGGCAGCGGCATCCGATCCAAAGAACATAAATTTTGTGTGTTCGGTGATCTCAATCAAGAGAGGTGCTGCACTGGCCACCAGCATAAAACCTACTACACCGGTAGGAGCAGTCCCATCCAGGGTAAAACGAATGTCTTTGGCAGTTGCTTGAATAAGAACGCACTTGGCGTTCAACGGGACGTACATATCGTACAATGCCGCCCCAATCGTAATTGAATGATGGGCCTCGGATGTGCCCGGGTTAAATCTGATCGGTTTATCATCCAGTAATCGTGCCATGTGTCTCCTCCTGCAAGTGAGAAATATCGCTTTCCAATTATAACATCATAAATTCAAGTATAAGAGAGTGTAACTTCCCATGCTGGCGGCAACGGCTAGGTCTATTTTCAGCCGGTCAACGCGTTTTACCAACCGGATTCTTGAATCCTGATCATCCAGTTTGGCATTTGCGTTCTGAACATGTTCTGTGAGGTCAGGTTCACCTCTATGCCAGAAACGACGATCCCGGATAAGATCCCTGAACTGGCTGTCGGCGAGCAGACGATCTGCCCCCTGGTTGAATGCTTTGAGCCAGGCTAATCCTTCCTGTTTTAACCTCATAGACATATCATGAAGCTGGAATGGATCATAGCAAATCTGAATTACATTATATCTTTCAACGAGAGTGCGAAGAGCGCGTTCTGGACCTGGGTGTTCTTCTGTCCCCTGGAAGTCTATCTTACCGGTAAATTTATTCGGTGCCCATTTCTGCGCGAAAAGGGTTATGACCTCATCATGGAATTGCGGATGCCTGGATCCTGCCCAGATACCGAAGTTATCATTGGATGTCGCCGCATCCATGGCTACAACAACAGGATGCCTATCATTATCAATAACTGGCCATTCTTCAGGCGATCGTCGGCAAGAGTACCACCATTCCATTGGAACAAAGGTTTCTGTATTACTCACCCACTGATTGCGATGAAGGCGTAAGAATTGTCCTGGAGGCAGAATCTTCTCTTCTGACTCGTAATATTCGCGAGTTTGCCAGGGGCATCTCGGCTGAGTATTCCATAGACACAACATGCCCGCAGATTTGTTAACATACAATTCAAGCTGGGTAGGTGGACCTTCGGTTACGTTATAAACCCGATCAGGCCATAAGAGTTCCCCCTGCTTCACACCAAGTTCATAAAGCGAATAGAGCAGGTCGGACTCTTCCATGAATCCAGCGTAACTCTCGATCCAGCGAAATGAGTGTCCATACTTGGTTGGGCTTAATGTCATTTCGGAATTTCCGGTAATGAATATCCATCCATCCCGACGCGCCACAAACATTCCGGTAGAAACAGATGGACACCATACTCGTCCAGAATACTCACGTTCTTTCCAGTGTTTCTTCTCTACCAGAACAGTTGTCTCCCCGTTTTTAGGAGAAAGATATACTCTCCAGTATTTATTCATGTGAGGGCGTTTTGATACTCGATACCCGAGCCGGAATGCTATCTCTTGAATATCATCTGCCATTCCAGAAGATGCACAGCATATTGAAAAACTTCCGTCTTCTTTAATCGTTCCATCTCCAAGAATATAACTATGGAGAAATGTTTCCAAAACATCTGGGGAACTCTCAATAATTTCTCTGGGAACTCTTTTTTGCCAAGTCGTTCCAAATGATTTGGTTAATTTTGAAACCTCTGTACTGGCGATTGTAAATCCATCATATTTATTTACTAAAGTCCAATCCCCAAAACAATCACGCAGAATATTTAATATTTCGTCATACTTATCGGGATGAGGTTTTCGGAGTTGAAATATTCTTACCTTACAAGGAACACCTCTAAAATCAGAAGTGGATCCCTCTGTCAAATATAAACCCAAAAACGCAACCCATTTCTTCCACAGGATTTTCTTTTCGTCCTTGAACTTCGTCTTTGGAATAACAATATCAGGATGTTCGAATACACTGTGATCAACCTCGTCAACGGTCATAATGGGATGATAATAATTTATCTTAAGTTTCCTCAATTCGTTTGATGGGAAAACGCCATAAAAATCCCCATTTCTCAATTTGGTTGTTCCTGAAAGAGAATACTTACCAACCAAACGATGATCTTCCGTACACCAAAGGCTGAAGTGCTTGTGTTCGTATGTATGTAACTTTCCGGAAAATGGTTGGTTAAATATCCCATGTGGTTTTTCCCAAAAAACATCTCCGTTTTGGTAAACAGCAATTTCGTCATCTAAAGATAAGTTCAACCCAAACTTAAATCCATTACGGGTCAAAACCTCTGTCTGGTCGTCAAGACACCACATTTTATTCTTGTCTTCTTCATGCGCTCCCCACAATTCTGAGAAAAGAACACAATCAGCGTTCGTTCCAGCCTCTCCGGATGGATCAATGGGGATGGCTTCGATGTAAGAACCACTAGGAGCAGTTATCCTGTATCCCAATTGTTTATACCTTTTTCGCATCTTCGGATTGAGTTCAACGGCGCGGCGAATGTAATGCGCTACGCGCGAGTCCGCTTGTTTCAAGTCATTGGCGATCACATAGAATTCCCCGAATTCCGTGAAGGTCGCCCGGTAAAGGGTCATGGCTGCTGCGATGGTCGACTTTGCACTCTTCTTAATATCTGACCAGACGATGATGGAATATTTGAATTTCCCATCCTTATCCGGGGTCAATGCTTCGTTCAATACATCCCGTTGGTAAGTCTGAAGCCCTATTCTTCCATTCAGGTGTGGATCGGCGCGTGTCTCCGGAATATAAAAGTTATTCTCGATCCACGTCACCGCTCTCGGCGTCACTATCTTCTGTGAAGCCTCTTCCAGCCCTGTCACCAATCCGCTCGCCAACGACTCTCGTAAATTCATATTGGATCCTCTTCAGAAAATTCCTCTTGACGTTATCTGGTATTTCTGGCATAGCTCCTGTGGCTGCCATAACTGCGGCCATCAACTGAGCTGTGAGTTCATAACCGTCTTCCGCCGTAAGAACAGCGCGCATGTCTTTGATGATCTTTACTTCACTCTCGACCAGCTTCCGGTCAACATCGATAGCCTCGAACATCTGCTTCCATGCCGCATAATCATGATATGCCTTTTCGAATTCTTCATCAAGCAACCGGGAATATTCTGCTTGCCCGGAACCACCACTATTTTTGAAGTTTTCCCATAAGTCCTTTATGTTCTTCAATCGATCAGGTGCCTGGTTCATATCAATCCGATCCAGTAGTTGCTGAATCCTGACTCTTACAACCTCCATGGAAGCCCGATTGGAGAGTAATCTTCCATCCTTCTTCATTTCTATGTACTTACCCGCCAGACGGGTCAATTCAAACTGTGACGATTTCCCTGAAGTTAACATGTGACCCATTCCATAGAAATTGTTTTTTGGGTTAGGACCGCCGTGAAACTTACAAAACCTGTATGGAAGAACTGCATAACCTTTACACCTGGCTCTTTGCGTCCCGCATTCCGGGCATATCTTTTTCCCTGTGTAAATTTTGTCATAGAAGAAACCACATTTAGGACAACTTTTTTTGTATGCTTGGCATTGCATGTATGGCTCCGCTGATTGAATGACATATAGCCAGATGCACATCCTCTACAATCTTGATATCATCGCTTGGGACAGAAATGATCACTCCTGGCATGTTCCCGAGGATATTCTCTTCCCATACCTCTCCGGTCAGAACGATCAGTTTTCCATCGCACTCCAGAGCGTGTTTGGCTGCCTCGATAACATTCTTAGAAGTTCCACTGTAAGAGATGGCGACCAGTATGTTTCCGATCCGAAAAGATTTCATCGCCAGTGAAAACATTTTGTCCCACCCGTTATCATTGCCGTATGCCGTTACGGTGGATATGAGAGCTGGTAAAGGCAGAGCGTCAATGCCACATATTTTCTGGAGATCATTCGCAAAATGAATGGCCGTTGCGGCACTCCCCCCATTTCCTACTACCCACACCCTCTGTCCAAAGTTTTTTGCATTCCCAAGAAGCCTTGCGGCCTGGGCAAGGGGGAGCAATGATACATCCCGAACGGCTTCTTTCAAAACACTGAAATAAGATGTGAAATAGGCAGTATCCATGCCAACATTCTACCACAAATAGGACTGTCCATCGCCCTAAATAGAGCTGCCCCCGGGAGAGGGCCGGGGGCAGCCAGGATCCTATGCACCCTACGCATAAGGAGAACTATATTGTAACACGATTTATCTCCATCCTACAAACATCACTTCTTTAAACATCACTTCTTTTTTCTCCATCTTTCTTATTTCCAGCATATCATTGTACTCTTGCTCAAAATGCTCCGCTATTTCCCCTTTGCCCCTCGTCCTTCGTATCTCTTTGCCAAGATCAACATTATATGCCTTCTCCCTCAGGATACCAAGTTTCTCTTCTCCCAACCTCTTTTCCACCCAGGCATGAAACATATCCGGATTCTCCTCTACCTTTCTGTGACAGGCAAAACAGTGACAAAACGAGTTGATCGGCTCAAACCTCGTCGCCCACATCCCCCGCCCAAAGTAGTGAGAGCAATGTACTCCTCTGGCCCCCCTGGGGTATTTTGTCCCGCACATTTCACATACCCATCCCGCTCTCTCCCGTATACATAAACTGAACCAGTGATCAGCCGGGGTGATTAACATTTCTCCTTTTCCCTTTCCTGGGTACCGCAGTCATCACGATCTCACTTTTATCCACCTCTCCCATCTGCTCCTTCCAGGCAGGCATATTCTGCTTCCCGATAAATCCCTGAACCTGCGCTTCCAATTCCAATATCTTCTTCTCCATCAGGTCCAGTTCTCCAAAAGCCTCTTCCCCTATCCCATGATCAGCCGAATGTATGGCTGCAAAGTATATCGCTCGCCTGATCGCACTCATTTCCGCTCTCCTTGTTTTTATTAAGGCCAGATCATACTCCCCGACGCAAAACGTAGGATCTTCACATGGTCCAGCCTCAAATATAGTACAGTGCGCAACTCTGCGTTTGTGACTCGCCTGGCGACTCACGGGCTCACCCAGGGCACTGGACCTGGTAACACCTCTATCGACGCGCAGAATATCCCGTTGTAGGCCCTGCGATGTTGTCCACGAACCGAGACGATGCTGTCCGCCGTGTAAGTGGAGTTTAATCCCGGTGGGACTGCATAATTTAGGAGCACCCCGCATATACAGTATCCTTCCACCAGTTTTCTCCACCCCCGCACAAACGTCTTAATGACGAGCCTACGCAGTTATTATACACCTTTTCAGTGAATTGGGTATTTTCAACAATATGCTGAAAACGGATTTTTAGTGAAAGTTGATACGCGATTCTCGGTTGATTTTCATAAGTACAGGTAATTCTATACAGACTTATTTATCCAGTACATATATTTAATGCAGTCGCCAAGATGTAAGATCGTGTTCATCATTGGCTTCGCAATCCCTGAAAGATACGGGCAATTGATGTAACGCTATATTCAAGCGGGGTCGATTCCGAATTCTCCTGGAGCGGGGATACCAGCAGGTGCGTCAATTCATGGATGACAATATATTCAATTCCCTTCTCATCCATACGCGCACACATCTTAAGATTAACATAAATAGTCGCCTCAAGGTATTTGAAGTGGACAATGGTACCGGCAGCGCATGATTCGGTTTGAAATTCCTCCGGCATGTCCTCGTAAGAATCGTAATATTGAACAGTATATTTCCATCCGTAATGTTCGACCATGTAAGACCAACGCTTGAATTGCCGTTTGAATGTATTCAGTGTTTGATTCTTGTTCAGTGTTTGATTCTTGTTCATGTTAGTTTTCCTCTCACCCCCCCCATTCTACCACCATTCCTCCCCCGTTATACCCCCATTAGGTTCCATTAATTACTATATCCATAAATGTGAATCCGGATTCTATGGATTTTTTTTAAGAGGGGGAGTGCATAGTGCAATTTGGCTTTTGCATGTTTTTTCGTTTTTGATTTAATTCTGCTGGCCGGGTCCTGGGTGCAGCTGTATACATTGCGTTATTAGAATGGCTATTCTAGACATATTCATACTGTGCGCCACATGGTATATATAAACTTATATAGTAAGGACTTATATACCTGAGGGCTAATCGGCCATAATTTTTTCTGGGAAAAATTAATCCATAAACGACAAGCGGGATGGTCCCAGGCAAGCCTATATTCTACATAGCGCCTGTGGGCTAGCGCCTGTGGGCTGGCGCCAGTACTATGGCTGTGCTATATGCAGAATCAATATATCCTATACCCTTGACAACTAATCTAATAACTGGTATATATAGAACTATCCCGGGATGTATTCGCCGGGTGTAGACAAGAGAGAGGATAAAATGAATA
>Ga0315273_10000141_pt1 | contig 63956 bp, 64 predicted proteins | sample YL17G02_0_MG_FD_205753 | JGI IMG/M metagenome (GOLD analysis project Ga0315273, IMG submission 205753) | Sediment microbial communities from Yellowstone Lake, YNP, Wyoming, USA - YL17G02_0 | ecosystem: Environmental > Aquatic > Freshwater > Lake > Sediment | place: USA: Wyoming | collected... | reverse complement strand
TCTTTTTGGTTTTTATAATTTTTTGACAACCACTTACGCCAATTTTTCCTATTGGTTACGTAAAGTGTATTTTTAATTTCCATGTTCTTATAATATCATTTTTATTCTCTAAATAAACAAAATAACCGCTTCAATAAGAAGGCGATTCCCTGTTTATCTATTGACACTTCTTTAAACTAATTTAAGAGGTTACTATTGACGCCAGGGTCGTCTAGGGAACAATGTTAGAACCTGGTTAGTGGGTATATGAAAGTAAAAAACCGCCTGATTGGCGATTTTTATTAGCTCCGCATTGTGGACGACGTTAGAACCAGGATTATGGAGAATAATAGCGTTTTTGTGCCCGATTTAGCTTTTTTAGCTGAATAATACTAGAGTTTGCTTCAAAGCAATTACTCAAAACGACAAATATTTTTATTCCATTTTAACTCTTTGTAATCTATTTCAGAACAACCATTCTCAGATGTTGGTGGCACTTTCCTTATTAAAACCTTGTCGTCTGAAGGTATTATTTTTAAACCATAGGAGGTCCCGCCAGCCGCATTTACGACGGGTAAAATCGTTGATAAGGGTTTAATTTTCCCCTCGGCTATTGATTGTTGCATAACCTCAAAATTACCGTTGTTTATTCTAAATAACACCGCACTGTCATCGCAACAACTTCCAGTAGCACACCCTGTAGAAACAAATAAAATATATTTGATTCCCTTGCAGTTATAAAAATAAAATTTTCCGCTTCCTGTAAATGAATTTTTTTCGCTAAATTTCCTGCTGTTAAAAGTGTAGGAATTATCATTATTAATATTTTGTTTGGGAAAACTATAGCTAGTTGTTAAAAGGCTACCATTTTTATCAAACAAACCTAAGTATAAATCTCCTTCGTAATAGCTTCCACGCACTATAAGCAATAAACTTTTTTCCTGATTGTTTATAAAATAATCCTCTATTGAGTCTTCTAAAAAAATTTTGTCTGTGGAGGTAAATCCTTCAGCCAACAAATCGGCTATTCCATTCTTAAAAAATAAATTGGGAAAAAGTTCATGAAGCAAATCGTCTTTGTTTAGTTTAGAAAAATCAAAATTATTTTTACCCTGCTCTTCGGTGGGCAATTGTTTTTGGCTCTTTTGAGACCAAAAATAATATATTCCTCCTGCAACTAAGACTCCAGCCACTATTAAAAATATTAAAATTGAGGCAATGCCTTTATTGTTTTTCATATACTTTATCCTACCAAAAAACCGCCTCAAGAAAAAGGCGGTTCTTTGCGATTGGTGAGCGAGGAGATTCGAACTCCCTCTAAGAATGCCACAGATTCTTGTGCTGCCATTACACTACGCCCACCATATTTTTTGGTGCCCCCAGTAGGAATCGAACCTACATCAAGAGATTAGAAATCTCCTACTCTATCCGTTGAGCTATGGGGGCAAAACATTTAACCCCAATATCCTATCTTAAATTTTTACTTTGGTCAATGTAAAAACGGATTAGGATATTTCTTCTTGTCAATCTTGGAAAATCTATCGTTTTTTAACTGCCACTCTTGAAGGATTTTCTGGTAGGTTTTTGATTCAAATTTAAAGACCTTATCTTCTCCAACGTTTTCAGCCGGCATCTCAATTAAAACACTACAACGTGCAAAAATTATAATACCAATGATTAAAGAAACAATAAAAAGCGCTAAAAAAGTTAGAAAGACGTTTCCAGCTAAAACCCTTAACCATTTATTAAGTTTATCTTTAATTTTTTCTACCTTTATCTTTTTAATATCAAACATATAAATTAATATTATTTAGCAAAAACCTTAAAAGAAAAGATTGCCTGGATATTGCCAGCTGTTTTTTTCTCGCTGGAATTTTGGACAACAGTCAAATTCTGAATCTCAATTAAATAAGGACTGCTTTCTATTTTTTCTAAGAATGATAAGAAATTAGAAAAAGAACCATTAGCGGTAATCTGAAAATTAATAGAAGGCCAAGGATCTTTGTCAATTTTTCCAGAAGAAAGAGGAATTATCTCAATATTAACCAAAGAACTGCGAGCGGTCTTTTCTAAAAAGCCTATAAAATCGACAGGGACCTCTGAATTAATGAACAGTTTGTCAATTTTTTTCAAGATTTCCTCAAGATTTTTATAAAGAATCTTAAATTTCTCTAAACTGGCAATCTGCTCGTCCAAAACCGAGAGATTATTCTTTTCAGATATTAGATCGTTAGACCCTTTCTTAATGTCTATTAAAAGAGGGAAAACAATAAAAACAATAGTTAAAACAATCAGGATAAAGAAGATAAACAACGATGTATTAATTTTCTTTTTTACGTTCATTTCAATTTAAAACTTAATATGAAATTAATGTTGGTAGCCTTCATCCAGTCGGAAGGAGGAAAATAGATTTCTTTAAAAGATCCTTCTTTTTCCAGCCTGTCTTTGAATTCAAGTAATTTTTCTCTAGTAGAAGAAAAACCGGATAAGTTGCAGATTTTTTCTTTTTTTTGATAATTATTGGAAAAAGACAAATCAGTTAAATAAATACCGGAGGGAACGGTTGCTGAAATTCTTTCTAAAATATCGCTCAAATTAAGCTGCTGGTCATAAAAAGATTCCAATTGAAACAGCGTTCTATTAAAAGTGGTGAGGCTTTGCTGAAGAGACTGCATCTGTGGATTTTCCAGTTCTTTTTCTTTCTGTCTGGATAAAATTCTTTCTGCCTCAACCTCTCCCGAAACAAAAGTTTTTATTGAAAAAAGAATTAAGGAAAGACAAATGAAAAAAATTAAAACAAGAGTTCCTAAAATTATTATGAGCTTCCAATTTTCCTCTTGGATTATTTCTTTTTTTTCTTCTTGAGGCAAAAGGTTAATCATTATTGTTAAAATTATTCATTTATCCTTAACTCCCCTTAAGGCTAAACCCAAGGAAGTGGCATGTTTTAACGATTCCTCTAAGGAAAGACTGGCTTTCTCCTTTTTCTTTTCCGAAAGAATATTCACCCAGGGATTGCCAAATTCTACCGGCAAAGAAAGCTCGCGGAAAAGAAAATCATCCAGTCCTTTTAAATTTGCCCCTCCTCCGCAGAGCAATATTTTTTTAATTCCCCTTTCTTTTCCGGGTAGGTGTTCATGAGAAATGTGGCTGTAATAATAGTCAATATGCTTTTTTATCTCTCCGATAAGTTCATTTGATGTTTTTTCTAGGGCGCACTGAATTTCCTTATCATCTTTACTGTTTTTAAATTCTAATCCGATTTTTGTTTTTAATTTTTCCGCTTTATCCAAGTCAATTTTTAAGAACCGGGCGATATCTTCGGTAAGTTTTTGGCTGGAAAAAGGTAAAGAAAAAGTATACCTTACCGAATAGCCAGAAAAAATGACGAAGCTGGTTGTAGTTGCGCCAAAATCAATTATTAAAATAGGATAGCTAGAAACTTCATCCTTAATTAAGGAGCGGGAAGTGGCCAAAGACTCAATTTCAAAAACTATTGGCTTTAAACCGCTTTCTTTTAAACATTCTGTGTAGAATTCAATAATTTTTTTAGGAAAAGCGACCAGTAAAACGTCCTGATGGTCCAAATGGTTGGAAATTGCCGGAATTATTTGGGAATCCAGGCAAACTTCTTCAATAGGCATGGGAATATGGTTTTCTGCCTCATAAACAACCGCTGATTTTAAATCTTCTTCCGGTATTTGAGGCATCTGTATTGCTTCCATGAAAGCTTTTTCTTCGGGAAGAGATACAATCACATATTTTGTTTTTAATTTCTCCCCCTTCACCTCGGATATCGCCTTTTTTATGGTTTTTACCAACATCTCTTTGTTTTTAATTTCTCCATTTCTGACTAAGCCTTCTCTGATAAAAGTCTCTCCGTGAGAAACCAATTTTAATCTGCCTCGTTTTTTTTCGAGTTTAGCAATCTTTAAAGAGGCATCGGAGATGTCCAGTCCAAAGGCTTCAGATTTTAAAGTTAAAAAATCAAACATCTTTTTAATAAGCTTCTTCCCAGTGTTCAATAGTAACCACTGGCGAATAAGGGGGCTTTTGGCCTTCGGGCGGTTTAGTCCCTCCCCATATTCCTTCTGAAATTATGGAATTATTTAAATAAAAATTCATTGACGATAAAATACTGACAATAGAAACCTTTCTTCCTATAACTCCTCCTGTTACCCGGAAGACCTGAGGAATACTTACAATCCTTATCTCATCATTAGCATAAACCAAACCGACGATTTCAATTTTACGGGAAGAAGAATAAAATCCGAAGTTAATTTTCCCTTTTGTCAAAATTCCCGACGGTTTTCCTACTCCCGGGTCAGAAACAGTAATCTGATTATTCCCGCAATCCTTTTGCCCTTTATTAGTCCAACATTCACTTTCTCCTATATTAATCGTCCCGTCAGCCACCAAAGCGCCATTTACCGTAAGAGAACGGCCGCCTTTTAAATCAACCGAACCCGTAACGTAAGTAATTTCATTGTTTAAAATTAAATTTCCGTTTTTTCCAACCAGCCATAAAAGGTCTTCAAATTCTTTTTGGGTAAAAACGCATTTTTTATTACATTCCCCGCCGCCGCACGAAACGCTGCATTGTCCCGCTGCCTCTTTGGCAATCGCTTTGCTTTTGTATGAATTGGCGTCGCCGGAGTCAAAATCAATCATTGGGGTAGAAAGCGAAGCCGGAGGACATCCTTGGCCGGTACAATCGCCCTGACAAACGTTTTTAGCGCAACGGGCCATGGAGTCCAAGGTGCTAAACCAGGAAACAGTAAGGTTTCCTCCTGCTACGGCCTTTCCTTCCAGCTCCTCGGTGCCAGCATTATCATAAACATCAACGTTGCTTAATAGATTAATATCTATGTGATTATTGGCAAACAAATTTCCGTCATAAATATTTACCAAACTGGCAATTATAGTAATATTTTCGCTGGTGCCTCCGGAAAAGATAGCGCTGTCACCGGTAAGAGCGCCTACCGCTTTGAAAACTTTTGTCTTTACTATTCTTTGTGCTTTTTTCCCATTAGGAAGATCTAAAAAAGCAGTAGAAATTATTTCTCCCCTAGCGCAATCAGAGTTTTGAATCTGAACCTGGTATGAGCCTTTAGGTAATAGGGTATTATTTCGGGAAAAACTGGCTGACCAGTTGGAACAGCCCGGAGGTGTTTCAAATCCGTCTTTCCAAGCCGGATCGTTTTTCAGCTTCCAGATTGCTTCGTTTACCCCCGCTTCGGCCAGATAATAAGTTTGAGTAGCCGCATCCTGGCTTTTGGTAATTTTTGATTCGGTCAGGGTAAAATTTAAAAAATAGGCTCCTAGGGTTAATAATACACCTAAAAGTATGGTGCTTACAATCAGAATGACTCCTTTTTTTTGAAAATCTCTTTCCATTTAAATTAAAGGTTTCTTCCTAATATTTTCGTCTCTAAATGAAGGCTTTTGTCTTGTTTTTTCAGGCTTAGAGCAATATTGACAACTTTTGAACCCCAGATTTCTAAACCATAGACCCACTCTCCTATTATTCTTGCCTCTTCCAAGTTCTTAGTTAATAACGTCTGGTTTGCCGGCGGGGTGGCATTCCAAGGAACAAGGGTTTGCCCGCCATCGCCGGAAAAATAATAACCCACCACTTCTCTTTTTATTGTGTCATCTGTTTTAAAATAGTGAATATAGTTATAGGAATCAGAAATGTGCCCGTCTTCAAAGATTATTTCGTCTTCGGCATCCTGCCTTTCTTCAGGGAATGCGCCGACTATTTCTTTTGCCTGATGAATTTCTCTGTTCATTCTTTCTAAAATTACCCTTCCGTTCTGGGTAATTTCTGCCGACGCCTCGCTTTCCCTGTAGGCTTTCTGACTTAAATTAAAACCAGTGTAAATTCCTCCGCTGACCAACCCAAGAACAGCAATGGTTATCATCAATTCAATTAGAGTAAAACTTTTCTTTTTCATTTTTGGGCAATCAGATTAGTAATGGCTACCTGTTTTTCAGAAACTCCCATGGGAGAATGCCAAAAAACAGTTATTTTAACTTTTTTAATGCCCGAATCAAGAGCTGGCGGAACACTGGGATTATTGGGATCAAAATAACTTATCTCCGCTCTCCTTTTATACGAAACAAAAGAAGCGATAGAACCGTAGGACTCTTCTGAAGTGCCTAGGGCCATTTCTCCGTATGATAAAGCAAATATTTCTTCCATTTTTGACTGACAAAGCTGATTGGCTACCGTATCCATTTGGGCTGATTTCTGAATGTGTATCCCCAGAGGAAAAGTCTGGGAAACGCTTAAAATGCCAACGGTAAAAACAAATATAGCTAACAACAATTCAATTAAAGTAATTCCCTTTTTAGATTGTTTTTTCATCTTAATTAATTACTTCTACAAACCCCGATGGTTTGATTGATATGATTTTTGTTTCTCTTTGGCTGGTTAAAATAATACTACCGGCTTCTTTTGCCGCTCCGTAAGGATTATATCGAACTTCGTTGTCGGTAAAATCATTTACGGTAAGGGTTTGAATTTCTTCAGGAAGAATCTTTTCTTTTAAAATGGTTTCTGAGCCGCACTGAAGCATTTGGTATTTTTTTTCTGCCGGAAACAATTTAAGACAGTACTCTTTTTGTTCTGTCACGCTCAATTGCTGGATATATCTAAGATCGCTGACCAGTTCCCGGACCGTTCCCGATAGCTCCAGAACTGGACCATAAGACCTGAAAGCCGGAATGGTTGCCACGGCCAAAATACAAATAACGCCGCTTATTATCAGCACCTCGATTAGGGTAAAACCTTTTTTATGTATTAAATTCATTAAATTGATCCCAACATTGAATACATGGGTTGAATCATTGAAATGGCAAAAAAACCAATGACTATCCCTATAACCAACATCAGAATTGGCTCAATTACCGAAGCTAGATTTTTGGTATCATTGCCAATATCCTCTTCAAAAAAATCAGCTAATTTGGCTAAAATACTGGAGGTTTCTCCGGTTTCCTCTCCAACTTCTATCATCTGCAAAACTAAAGGAGGATAGATTGCCGTATAGGGAGCCAAGGCAATGGAAAGCTTTTCTCCTTTTCTTACCTTTTCAGCAGCCTCTAAAATGGCTGTCTTGTAATAAATATTACCCAGGGTGCCGGCGGTAATCTCAAGAGATTTAAGAATCGGCACGCCGGAGGCAATTAAAGAACTGAGTGTCCTGATGGTATAGGCTGAATTTGTTTTTTTCACAAGAGAAGAAATTGTGGGAATTTTTAAAGTAATAAAATCTACAGTCTTTTTTCCTCTTTTGGTTTTAATGATTAACAAGAAAAGAAAAATGGCTGAAACGGTAATAATTAAAAACAAAATCCAGTTTTGAGATAAAAAATTACCGATTCCTATCACTATTTTAGTGGTAATAGGAAGCTCAACTTGCAAATCTTGAAAGGTCTGTGATATTTTGGGAACAACTACGATAAGCATAAGGATTCCAATGCCTATCATGGTAAAGATTATTACTGCCGGATACATCAGAGCCCCTTTTATCTTCGACTGAAGCTCGTGCTCTCTTTCTATTTGACGGGAGAGAATTTTTAAAGCGCTGTCCAGCCCGCCGGTTTCTTCTCCAACTTTTATCATGTTTTGGAAAAGATCGGAAAAAATTTCCGGATAATTTTCCAGTGCATTGGAAAAGTTTTTCCCTTTGTTTATTTCTTCTTCTATTTTTAAAAGAATCTCTTTAAATTTTTTGTTTTTACTCTGATTGGCTAAGGTGTGAATCGCCTTGGGCAAGGGAAGCCCGGAGAATATCATAACCTGAAGATTCCTGGTAAACATTAATTTCTCTGTTAGGGAAATACCCCTTGAGAAAAAAGGAATAATAAATTTCTTTTTTCCAACTTTATCTGTTTTAGATTCTGCCTTAATCAGAACAAAACCCTGCTCTTTCAAGATTGCGGCTAAGTGCTGAAGGTTTTTTGCTTCAATCGTTCCGCTTTTTTCCTCTCCTTTTAAGGATTTAGCGAAATATGAGTATAGTGGCATTATTCAACGATTACCCTTAATACTTCTTCAATTGAGGTCACTCCCTGAACAGCTTTAATAAAACCGTCTTCTATCATGGTCCTCATCCCCTCTTTTTGAGCCTGCTCCTGAATCTGATCCGAATCGGCTTTCTTAATGATTAAATCTTTTATTGTTTCAGTGACTGGTAAGACCTCATAAATACCGACTCTTCCCTTGTATCCCTCAAGACATTCTTTGCTGGTTTTTTGCTTATAAAATACTATGTCTTTAAGAGTTTGTTTTGGCTTTATTAATTTCTCTTCCAGGAGAATCTTCAAAATCTTGTCCAGGTCGCAATATTTTTTAAGGTCTTTTATGGCTGCTTCTTTTAAATTGTATTTTTCCTTTACTTCGTGAAGTTTTCGCACCAGTCGTTGTGCCACAATCACGTTTAAGGTTGAAGAGATCAGAAAGGGTTCGGCTTTCATATCAATCAGACGAGGAATAGCTCCTGACGCCGAAGTGGTGTGAAGGGTGGATAAAACCAAATGACCAGTGAGAGCGGCATTGATAGCCAAAGAAACTGTTTCGTTGTCTCTGATTTCTCCCACCATAATAATATTGGGGTCCTGTCTGACTAAAGAGCGCAGACCCGAGGCGAAGGTTAAACCTATTTTAGGATTAACCTGGGTCTGATTAATTCTCGGCATTCTGTATTCTACCGGATCTTCAATGGTAGAAATATTAACTCCGGGAGTGTTTAAAATTTCCATCATGGAGTAAAGAGTCGTGGTCTTGCCTGAGCCGGTCGGCCCAGTAACTAAAATCATTCCTACCGGTTTTTTTAAATTATTCTTAATAATTTCTAAAGCTTCATCTCTGAAACCGAGCTGTTCCAAGCTGAGAGCTTTGTTGGTTTCGGGCAAAAGCCTCATAACAATCTTTTCTCCGTCAAAAACCGGCAGAACCGAAACCCTGATGGAATATTTATAATCTTCGGTCTCCACACGGAAACGACCATCCTGAGGCAATCTGTGTTCATCCAATTTTAAATTGGATAAAACCTTAATTCTGGCAACGATTCCGGAACTGGTTTGCCTGGGCAAAGTCATAGCATCGTGCAAAACGCCGTCAATTCGGTATCTGACTATTACTTCTTTTTTGGTCGGCTCAATATGAATATCCGAAGCCCTTTCTAAAATTGCATGCTTTAATAAAGTATCCACGATTCTAACTATGGGCATCTCCTCGGCCATTTTCTTTAGCTCCTCTCCTTCTCCCTCGGGCATTTCAACGCTTTCTTTAAGGGTTTTTATGCCCATTGCCTCTTTTTTAATAATGTCGCCGAACTCAGCCTCCAAGGTCTTTTGATATTGGAGAAGGACATTTTTGATGCTTTCCGGAGTGGTCAGCCTGGGCAGAATCTTCAAATCAGATGTTTTCTTAATAAACTCAATGGTTCTTAAATCTTCCGGGTCAAGCATGGCCACTTCTAGGGTGTTTCCTTTTTTCTTAATAGCTACTATGTTGTGAGAACGGGCGATTGGCTCGGGAATAATCTTTAAAACCTCTTCTTCAATTATTTCTTTTTCCAGGTTGATAAAAGGAATACCCAGGATGTATGCTTCCATTTTTATCAATTTCTCCTGGGAAACAAAACCTTCAGAAATCAAAACATCCCTTAATTTACGATCTGTTGTTTCGGCAATTTTCTTTGCTTTTTCAAACTGTTCTTCGCTGATCAACTTAGAGTCCAAAAGAAAAGCTTTTAATTGTTGATGCTCTATCTTCATTTTAATTAAGAAAAGGCTGATTTATTTTAGAGCGTTTTTAATTTTATCCGTCACCTCCTCCAAGCTGTAGTTGGATTTTACCAAATATGTTTTGGCGCCCATTTTAATTGCTTTTTCCACGTCCTGCATTCCTTCCAGATTGGTAAGAATAATTACCGGAATATTTTTTGTTTTTTCATCTTCTTTTAATTCTTTTAGAACTTCGAAACCGTGGAGTTTGGGTAAAACCAAATCAAGTAAAATTAAATCGGGATTCTTTGTTTTTGCTAATTTCAAACCCAACTCTCCGTCCAGGGCAGAAATAACTTCGTATCCCTCCTGGGTTAAAATTTCACTGATTGTTTTTTGAAGAGTTGATTCGTCTTCTATAAAAAGTATTTTTTTCATTTTTAGATTATTTTAAGGGTAAACTAAACCAGAAAGTCGACCCGGAGCCTTGCTGGCTTTTAAATCCAATTTTTCCGCCCGCCTTGTCAATTATTGACTTGGCAATATACAAGCCCAGGCCGGAACCATTGGTTTGTTCTTTTAAAACATTTTGGGAACGGAAAAACTTTTGGAAAATATACTTGGAATCTTCTTGGGGAATACCAACGCCATTATCCTTAATCTCAAAATAGAGATTTTTGCCTTTTTGGCTTAATCCTATGTCTATCTTACCCCTATTCCTGGTATAACGAACCGCGTTGTCCAAAAGATTGGTAATAACCATTTTTATTTGGGAAGGATCGCCAAAAATTTTTGGTAAATTCTCACCCGATTTAAAGATTATCTCCGCATTTACGGCTTTGGAAAAAACTTTTGCCTCCTCAATTATTTTATTGATTAACTCGTTCAATGAAATGCTTTCTTTTCTGGGGGTAAATCTGCCTTGTTCAATTCGGGAAACGGTTAATAAGTCAGAGATCAAATTTCCCATTCTTTGGGTATTTTCTTCTAAAATTTTAAGGTATTCCAATTCTTTTTTATCGTCCAAATCCACTCTTTCCGACAGCAATAAATCAAGCGTCCATTTCAGGTTGGAAAGAGGAGAACGAAGCTGATGAGAAACTATACTGACAAATTCTGACTTCATTCTGTTAGCCTCAGCCAACCTGTCAAAACTTCTGGTTATAACATAGGCAAGAACTAACAAAACCAAAGTTATGACGATTATCACCAAAGAGACCATGTAGGGATCTTCTATGTATTTAGTGCCTATGGCATAGGCAAGAAGAATCGATCCCATAATAATCACTCCCATTATCAAGAAAATGAACTGAGGACATTCCCAAAGAGGCAAACCGTATTTCTTGCACTGAAGAGGAAGATTCAGTTGATCAAGAATATTTTTGAAATTCATGATTTGATTATATCATACCAACAAATTGACTAAAAGAGAAAATTAAACTAAAATACGAACAAATGGAACTCTTGGCGGGGCATGGTGTAATGGTAGCACGAGTCCTTTGGGAGGATTTAGTTCCAGTTCAAATCTGGATGCCCCGATGCGGGTGTGGTTCAATGGTAGAATTTCTTCCTTCCAAGAAGAAGATGTGGGTTCGATTCCCATCACCCGCTCCAAACAAAAAACGGCTTTTAAGGGGCCGTTTTTTGTGATTATCGTTATTTAGCGTACTCAATTACTCTTGTTTCCCTGATTACGTTTACCTTGATTTCTCCGGGATACTTTAACTCCTCCTGGATTTTATTAGCAATGGCTTTGGCAAGGTTTCTGGCCGCCAAATCATCGATTTCTTCAGGTTTAACAAAAATTCTTATCTCTCTGCCAGCCTGCAAAGCCCATGCCTTCTCCACGCCCGAAAACCTCTTGGCAATTCCTTCCAACTCTTCCAATCTCTTTAAATAATTTTCCAAACTGTCTTTTCTTGCGCCAGGCCTGGCTCCGGAGATCTGGTCAGCGGTTTGGACTAAAACCGCTTCAACGCTTTCAGACGGATACTCTTCGTGGTGCGATTTCATGGCGGCAATTACTTCTTTTTCCACCCCGAACTTCTCTAAAATCTTTATCCCTATATCAACGTGAGAACCCTCGATATGGTGGTCAACCGATTTGCCGATATCATGAAGAATCCCGGCTTTTTTGCAAACTAAAACATCGGCTCCTATTTCCGAAGCTAATGCCGAAGCCAGATGAGCCACCTCAATAGAATGAAGCAAAACGTTCTGACCGTAACTGGTTCTGAACTTTAATCTTCCCAGTAATTGAATAATCTTGGGGTCAAGGCCGACAATTCCAATATCATAAACAGCCGCTTCCCCAGCCTCTTTCATTTGTTTCACTATTTCTATTTCAGCTGCTTGAACCTGCTCTTCAATTTTAGCTGGCTGGATTCTTCCGTCTTTAATTAATTTATCCAAAGCGGTTTTGGCGATTTGGCGCCTGATAGGATCAAATCCCGATATTACTACTGTTTCCGGAGCATCATCAACAATAATTTCCGTACCGGTTAGTCTTTCCAGGGTTTTGATATTTCTTCCTTCCTTGCCGATAATTCTTCCCTTGATTTCCTCTGAGGGCAAAGCCAAAGAAGTAGTGGTTATCTCTTGGGCCTGACTCAAACCGTATTTCTGAATGGCAGTAGCCAGTATTTCTTTAGCTTTCTTTTCATATTCCTCCCAACCCTCTTTCTCTATTTTTCTTATTTTATCCAGTATCTCTTTTTGATATTCTTTTTCCAGATTTTGCAGCAATTCTTTCTTCGCCTCTTCTTTGGAAAGATCGGAAACCCTTTCCAGGTTATTAATGGCTTCCTGTCTCAGACTCTCAAGGCTTTCTTTTATTGTTTTAAGTTTTTCTATTTTTTCCTGGAATTCTTTTTGTTCTCTGTCAAAAGAAGAAAGCTTCTGGTCTAAAATACTTTCTCTTTTAAGCAAAACTCGCTCCGTCCGAAAAATATCGGATTGCCTTTCGCTAATCTCTCTTTTTGTTGTCTCTAGAAAATGACTGGCTTTTTCTTTTGCTTCAACAATTAAGGAATCCGAATCCTGCTTAGCTTTTAAGATTTTCTTTTGAAGCTTGGATTCTATTGTTCCTGCTTGCTTTTTGGCAATGGATTGTCTTGTCCAATAACCTAATATCGAACCCGTTACCAAACAAATAAAACTTACAATTAACAAAGTAAATTGATTCATGTTTTTTGTCGAAAAATTGGTATTCTAACATATTAATTTTTGTTTTGAATAAATCCAAAGCTCGAAGTTATTTAATATATTTCTTCCTTAAGGTTAGCAGATTTTTATATTTTGTCAAAAGAAAATCCGCCAAAAGGCGGAAAGACAAATCCTTAAAAGATTTTTTGATTTACTCCTGGCAGCGTTATTTCGGCTTTATAACATGGTCAATCAGGCCGTATTCTTTAGCTTCGTCAGCCGAAAGATAGAAGTCTCTATCAGTGTCTTTTTCAATCTTGGCCAATGGCTGACCGGTGTGTTTGGCCAGAATCTTATTTAATTTCTCTTTTATCTTAATAATCTGCTTGGCGGTAATTTCAATTTCTACCGCTTCACCGGTGACGCCTCCCGCTACTTGATGCAATAGAACTTGAGAATTAGGAAGGGCAAAACGCTTCCCGTGAGCGCCGGCGGCAAGCAAAGTTGCTCCCATGGAAGCTGCCAATCCGATACAAACCGTGGAAATGTCCGGTTTAACGTATTGCATCGTGTCATAGATTGCCATTCCGGCAGTCACCGAACCGCCCGGAGTATTGATATAAAGCTGGATATCTTTGTTAGATTCTTTGGAAGCTAAAAAAAGCATCTGGGCAATAATTGAATTAGCTACCGGATCAGTAACCGGACTGGCTAAAAAGATAATTCTGTCTTTTAAAAGCCGGGAATAAATATCGTAAGCCCGTTCTCCGTGTTGAGATTTTTCTATAACTGTTGGAATTAGATTCATATATATTTATTAAACTAAAAATTCTAAGATTAGTAAAGCAACAATGTTTAAAATTTTAATCATCGGATTAATGGCTGGTCCAGCTGTATCTTTATAAGGATCACCAACAGTATCGCCGGTTACCGCTGCCTGATGAGCAAAACTTCCTTTGCCGCCGAAGTTTCCGTCCTCAATATATTTCTTGGCGTTGTCCCAAGCTCCGCCTCCTGAGGTCATCTGAATGGCCAAGAAAATACCGACAATGATTGAACCGATTAATAATCCTCCTAATCCTTCGGGACCCAAAAGAAAGCCGATAAGAATAGGGAAAACTACCGGCAAAAGGGCCGGAATTATCATCTCTTTAATGGCTGCCTTGGTGACGATGTCAACGCATTTTGAATAATCCGGTTTAGCGGTCCCTTCCATTAATCCTTTTATTTCCTTAAACTGTCTTCTCACTTCTTCCACTACTTTTCCGGCTGCCCTGCCTACTGCTTCCATGGATAAAGCGGCAAAATAGTAAGCAACGACTCCGCCGCTGAAAAGACCGATTAAAACCCTTGGATCTTGTAAAACAAATTGAACCTGCTTTCCCAGTCCTGATAACTCCTGGGTAAAAGCAGAGAATAAAACTAAAGCCGCCAGACCAGCTGAAGCAATGGCATAACCCTTGGTTACCGCTTTTGTGGTGTTGCCGATTGAATCCAAAGCATCAGCATTTTTTCTGCTTTCCGAAGGAAGACCGGCCATTTCTAAAATACCGGCTGCATTATCAGTAATGGGACCATAAGAATCCATGGCAATAATCACCCCGGCTAAAGACAACATTGATACCGCTGCAATGGTTAATCCATACATGCCGCTCAAATTAAAACTTATTATTATGCCAAGGGAAATTAAAATTACCGGGAGAACGGTTGATTTCATGCCAACGGCCAATCCAGCGATTATATTTGTCCCGTGGCCCGACTGAGATGCAAAAGCAATTGACTGAACCGGCTTGTGTTTTTTAGAGGTAAAGTATTCGGTAATTACAAAAATTCCTCCCACGATTGCCAATCCAACTAAAGTTGGCAGATAAAGATTTAAGAAAGGCATTTGAAACCCTTTGCCAAAAAAAGAAATTACCCACCAAAAACCGATGGCCGAGAAAACTCCGGCAGCAATAATGCCGCTGTAAAGAGCGGAAATTATTGATTGGTTTTTTGGCAATCTGACGAAAAAAGTTGAAAGAATGGAAGCTAAAACTGCGACTGAACCTAAAATTAAAGGAAAAATAATTGCCAAACCAAGGTTGGGGAATAAGAGATTGCCCAAAACCATGGCTGCCACCATGGTGACAACATAGGTTTCAAAAAGGTCAGCCGCCATGCCGGCGCAATCTCCCACGTTGTCTCCCACTAAATCGGCAATCACGGCCGGATTTCTGGGATCGTCTTCTGGAATGCCTTTTTCGATCTTACCGACCAAATCAGCTCCCACATCAGCCGCCTTGGTGTAAATTCCCCCTCCCAATCTGGCAAAAATCGAAATCAAGCTTCCGCCGAAACCTAAAGCTATCAAAGCCTTGAGGTCCCCTAATAATAGATAAAAAAGAGAAACTGAAAGCAGTCCCAGCCCAACAACTAAAAAGCCAGTTATCGAACCCCCTTTAAAAGAAAGATCCAGCGCCGGTTTTAATCCTTTTTTGGCTGCCTCAGCCACTCTGACATTAGCCTTGGTAGAAACTATCATTCCGATAAGTCCGGAAGCTGCCGAAGCTACTGCACCGACCAAAAAACCCAAAGCTGTATTTTTCCCCAAAGAAAAGAAAAGAATTAAAAAGATTATAACGGCTACAAAAAAGCAGGTCTTATACTGTCTCTTCAAAAAAGCCATGGCTCCTTCCTTTATGGCATCGGAAATTTCAATCATTTTTGCTTCGCCGGCCGGAGAGCCGTTAACCTGAATTATTAAAAAAAGAGCATAAATCAAAGAAAAAATAGAAACAATTATGGGGATATAAATCATATTTTTGTTTTTTTAGTTTTTTTCTTTTTAATTTCTTTTTTTGGTTTCTCCGGTTCAGCCGAAGGAGCTGGTTTTTCTTCTTTTACTTCTTCCTGTTCTCTTTCCCCAAGTTTTTCCTGGCTTCTGACGTCAATCTTCCAGCCCGTAAGCTTGGCTGCCAGTCTGACATTTTGACCATCTTTGCCGATAGCTAAAGACAGCTGGTCTTCGGGAACAATAGCCAGAGCTTTGTTTTTGGGCATAATCTTTACATCTAAAACTTTGGCTGGAGACAGGGAATTGGCAATATATTTTTCCGGTTCCGGAGAATATTCAATAATGTCAATTTTTTCTCCGCCCAGTTCATTAATTACAGCCATTACCCTGGTGCCTTTTTGGCCGACGCAGGAACCTATAGGATCCACTCCTTCTGCTTCGGCCCAAACGGCAACCTTAGAACGCGAACCGGCTTCTCTGGCGATTGATTTTATCTGAACCTGGCCTGAAGAAACTTCCGGAACTTCCAATTCAAAAAGTTTGGAAATTATTTTAGGATAGGCTCTAGAAAGAAAAACCATCGAACCCCTGGGAATTTCCTCAACTTTTAAAACATAAACTTTGAGACGCTGACCAGGACGATAAAATTCTCCCGGCACCTGTTCTTCCCTCGGTAAAAGGCCTAGGGTTTTTCCAATATCCAAAAAAACATTTCTTCCCTCAACTCTTTGAACGATACCGGAAATTATTTCTCCCTCTTTTGATTTATACTCATTAAAAATGCTTTCTTTTTCCGCTTCTCTGATCCTCTGCATGATTACCTGCTTGGCGGTCTGGGCAGCAATCCTTCCATAATCTTTTTTGGCATCCAATGCGGTTTCTAATTCCTCGCCAGCCTTGATTTTAGGATTAATTTCTTTGGCTTCTTCAATTATGATGTGTTTTTCCGGATTGAAGCGGACTTTTTCCCCTTTCTTAAATTCTTCCTCTTCTTTGTACTTGGATTCAGCTGATTCTTTCATTTTTTCTAGTTCTTTTTCCGAATAAATCATATCCTCGTTTACCACTACCTTTACCTGCCAAAATCTAACTTCGCCCGTTTTCGGGTCAAGTTTTGCCTTAATTATTTGGCCTTTCTTACCGTAGTCTTTTTTATAGGCGGCGGCAATTGCCATTTCAATGGTTTCCAAAACCTTTGCCGGAGAAATTCCTTTTTCCTCGGCAATTTGGGCAATGGCAGAATAAAATGATTTTATATCCATGGTTTTAAAAAATGTCCGTTCAGCGACGGACTATATGTATGTATTCTAGCAAAATCTATTTTTCTGTCAATCTCTTAATTATCCTTTTTATCCTGAAATCCTTAGCATGGTCGTCATCGAAAATGAAACGGTTTAAAAACAATTCTTTTTCACCGACAAATAATTCATTGATAGGGCTAAGCCTTTTAAGAAAAATAGGGATTAAGGATAAAACCGTAAGCATTCCAGCGGTAGCGAATAGTCCCAAACGAATTGAAAGAAAAATCGCCAGGGCCAATAAAGTAATTGTGCCGATGGAAGCATCCCAGATGATTCCCAAAAGAATAATTGTAATAAGAGAAACGCCAAAAATTTGTGGTGAAAACGCCAATAAGGCGCCCCCGTACGTACCTATTCCTCTGCCTCCGGCAAATTTTAAAAACAAAGACCAGTTGTTGCCAATTAAAACTAAAAGACCGGAAAATACCTGAAACTGAAAAGAAAGTCCCAATTTTTGTGCGCCCCAAACCGCCAGATAACCTTTGCCGATATCCATAAGAGCGGTTAAAATTCCCTGCCATTTGCCCACGTTTTTAAAAACATTGGAGCCAGAAGTTTTTCTCCAGCCAATATTTAAAATATCCTTTCCGGAAGACCGGGAAACTAAAAAACCGGAAGGAATGGATCCTAAAAGATAAGAAACAGCTAACCAGATAAATTTTTCCATAAAATATATTTATTTATTTTTTGGTAATTTCCAGTACCACCTCGGCTCTTTACCCCTGAGCATGGGTATAAAACGAGGCCACTGTTTGATGAAAACAGGGATGGCAACTAAAAGGCAGAGTAAAAAATATTCCGGCGCTAAAAAATATCCTATGAAAGGCAGAAAAATTGTTCCCATAAACTGGCCTAAAAACAGATAACCGGTGGGTAAAAGGAAAATTAGGCAAATTCCTCCCCAGGGCAAAAACAACCATTTAAAATTAAGAACGGACAAGATTCCTATTAAAGAAGCAATAGCTTTCCCTCCCTGAAATTTTAAAAAAATTGAAAAACAATGACCCATTACCGCTCCAAAAGCAGCGGCGGTAACGGCCCAATTCAAATTGTAACCGAAGTGAACAAACCATTTAGGGATGGAAATCGCCAAAACCGCCTTAGCGGCATCCACTAAAAAGGTTAAAAGAAAAAGATAAAACTTGCCGGTAGCCCGCTGCACGTTCATCGCTCCCACGTTTCCCGTCCCCACCTTTCTGATATCCTGGCCGCTAAATTTTCTGGCCACCAGATAAGCGGTGGGAAAAGAACCCAAAATATAGGAAATTAGAAAAAAGACGATTAAATAAAAATTACTGTTAATCATAAAGGCATGTTGCCGTGTTTTCTTGAAACCTTTGCTTCTCTTTTATTCAAAAGAGATTCCAGGCATTTTATCAAAGTGGTTCTGGTGTCTTTAGGATTGATAATCATATCAACCTGACCCATTTTGGCTGCCTGGTAGGGATCAAGGAAAAAGTTTTTAATTTCTTTGATTTTTTCCGCTTCTAATTTTTTAGAGTCTCTGCTTTCAACCATTTCTTTCCGGTAAATAACTTTTACCGCCTGCTCCGGCCCCATCACGGCAATCTGGCTGGAAGGCCAGGCAATGATTTTATCGTAGCCCAATTGACGGGAAGCTAAAGCAATATATGCTCCGCCAAAAGCTTTTCTCAGAATTAAGCTGATTTTAGGAACGCTGGCCTCGGAAAAAGCGTATAAAACCTTGGCGCCGTGGCGTATTATCCCCTTATGTTCCTGCTCCGAACCGGGCCGATAACCCGGGGTATCAACCAAATTAATCAAAGGAGTATTGAAAGCGTCGCAGAATCTGACGAAACGAGCAATCTTGTCAGAAGAATCGATATCCAGCGTTCCAGCCATGAATTTCGTCTGATTAGCCACCACTCCTATCACATTGCCGGCCAACCTGGCCAAACCTACAACCGCATTTACGGCAAAGCCTGATTGAACTTCAAAAAAAGAGTTTTTGTCAAAAATTTCGTCAATAACCTTCCTGATATCGTAACTTTTCTTTTCGTCCTCGGGGACGATTTCTAAAAGTTTCTGATTATCCCTTTCAAAAAATTCGGAGAAAAGGCTTTTTTGTTTCGGCGGTTCGTCCAAATTGTTCTGGGGAAGGTAGGAAAGAAGTTTTTTCACTCCCTCAAAACAATCCTGTTCTGACTTAAAGGCAAAATGGGAGCAGCCGCTTTTAATGCCATGTACGCTGGCGCCTCCCAATTCTTCAAAAGATATTTTTTCCCCGCTCACCGCTTTAATAACTTCTGGGCCGGTAATATACATCTGGGAAATTCCTTCAATCATAAAAATGAAGTCTGATAATCCCGGAGCATAAGAAGCCCCGCCGGCCGAGGGACCGGCAATTATCGTAAGCTGAGGTACAACGCCGGAAGCCCTTATCATTGACCTAAAAACCGAAGCATAACCGTCCAGACTGGCAATACCTTCCTGGATTCTCGCTCCGCCGCTGTCAATTATTCCAATTATTGGACAGCCGGTTTTTTGCGCCAAATCAATAACTTTTACGATTTTCTGGCCATGCATTTCTCCTAAAGATCCTCCTATCTTGGAAAAATCCTGACTGTAAATATATGCCTGGCGATTATTGATTCTGCCGAAACCGGTAACTACCGCATCGCCGGGAAATTTCTTCTGATCCAAACCGAACAGATGAAAACGGCTTTCGGCAAAAGAATCCAATTCGACAAAGGTTTCCGGATCAAGAAGCAAATTAATTCTTTCTCTGGCTGTAAGCTTTCCTTTTTGATGCTGTTTTTCAACCAGTTCCGAACTTTCCAGCTCGGATTTTTTTGAATTTAGTTTTTCAATTTCTTTTTTAAAATCCATAAAATTATTGACTGATGGTTTTTAATTGTTCTTTTAACCCTTTAATAATCATTTCCAAGATTTTTTCGTTATCAACCTCTCTGCCTAATTCTATTTTAAGCGATGTGGCGCTTTTTTCCAATTCCCTGGGAAACTCATCGATGTTACTGTTTAAACCAATACCTATTATCGAATTTTTTATTTCCTTCCCTATAATATTCTCGGTTAAGATACCAGCGACCTTCTTCTGTTTAATAAGAACATCGTTGGGCAGCTTAATCAAAGGCTCCAAAGAAAAAGTATCTTTAATTGTTTTGGCCACTATAAAAGCAGCCAGAATGGTTAAGGTCTGCAGGTCTTCAATTTGGCTTTTGGGTAAAATGATTGAAAAATAAAGGCCTCCATTGGGAGAAAACCAAGAAACTTTTTCTTTTCCGTAACCGGCTTTTTGTTCTTCGGCAACTATTATGGTCCAGGGCTCGGCTCCTTCTTGGGCCAGCTCTTTGGCTTTTTGATTAGTAGAAGAAATTGTTTTGAATTTTTCCATTTTATTCCAATATTATTAAAATCTCGTTGCTGTTAACAAACTGCTTTTCTTTAATTTTTACCTCTTTTACAACACCAGCGGTTTCAACAATTATTTCATTTTCCATTTTCATGGCAATCAGGGTGGCTACTCTTTGCCCTGATTTTACTTTGCTTCCTTTTTTAACATCAATGCTGGAAATTATTCCGGCAATCGGACTCTTGATTTCTTTTTCCGCCAAACCGTCATAAACGAAACCATTTTCCTCCAATTCGACGCCATTAGCATAAAGCTTAGGATCAACGGACACTAATTCTCCTGATTTGTTTTTGGCAAAAAAGTAATTTCTGTTGTTCACTTTTACCTTTAATAAACCCTCTGCCATTTCAGCAATGTCAATGTGATAGTTTTTGTTTTTAATTTTAATTTCTGTCTGCATATTATTCCTCTTCAAAAATTTTTATCCTCTCGGCTAGTTTCCATTTATTAATTCCCAAAACCTTGGGTTCTTCTTTTTTTAAATCCAGGTAAAGCTGGGCTATTGTTTTGGCCAATTCTTCATTGCCCCCTTTATTGTCTTCGACCAAAGACAAAGAAACTTCTTTTTTCTCTTCTTTTAAATCTTTGTTGATGTCTTCTTCTTCAATAAAAGAAGTGGAAAAAGAACCGTTTAAGAATTTTTTATTCTTAAGGATGACTTTTAAGAAGGGAATCAAAGTAGAAAGACCATTAATGACATACTCATCAAAAGCTCTTTTAGCTTTTTGGATGCAACCGGACCGGTCCTTGTTGAAAACAACCAACTTGGAAAGCAGACTGTCAAAAAAGGGAAAAATTCTTTGTCCTGGCTGACAAAAACTGTGAATTTCTATTCCTTTTCCTCCAGGAGCCAGGTAATCGGTTATTGTTCCTTCCTGAGGTTTGAAATTATTCAAAGCGTCTTCGGCATAAATTCTAAACTCCATTGCCCAGCCGGAGAATTTAATATCCTTCTGTTTAAGTGAGAGTTTCTCTCCGCCGGCAATCTTTATTTGTTCTTCAACTAGATCAATCCCTGTTATTAGCTCGGTTACAGGATGCTCTACCTGAAGGCGGGGATTAACCTCTAAGAAGTAGAATCTCTTGTCTTCACCGATTAAAAACTCAATAGTTCCCAAACTTTCATACTTTAAAAACTCTCCAAATTTAACCGCCATTTTACCCATTTTTTTCCTCCTTTTTTTGTCCAGAAACGGGGAAGGCGCTTCCTCTATTAATTTCTGGTGTCTTCGCTGGATTGAACATTCTCTTTCGCCGAAATGAATAACTTTTCCCTTGCCATCGCCTAAAATCTGGAATTCAATATGCCGGGGATTTTTAAGAAACTTCTCAATAAAAATCTCTTCTGAATCAAAAGCGCTTTTTGTTTCTCTTTTTAGTTTTTGAAAACTTTCCAAAATATTCTTTTTATCTTTTTTCTCAATAATTTTAATTCCCACTCCTCCGCCCCCGTTGGCTGCTTTTAAAAGAAAGGGTGGCTTTATTTCATTAGCTATTTTTAAAAGTTCTTTTTCGTCTTTTACCGCTATTTCACTGCCAGAAAGCAAAGGAAGACCGATTTTTCTGGCAATTTTTTTTGCCTCTATCTTGTTGCCTAACTTTCTTAATGTTTCTCCGTCAGGCCCTATAAACTTAATGTTATTCTTTTTACAAAGATCGGCGAAATCTCCATTCTCTGCCAGAAACCCGTAACCGGGATGAATCGCATCAGCTCCCGATTTTTTGGCAATTTGAATTATTTTTCTCTGATTAAGATAGCCCAATATTCCCTCTTCTTCCAAACAATATGCCTCATCAGCCATTTTGGTTTCTAAAAACTGACCGGAATCAACGCCGGATGGAAAAAGAGCCACGCTTTTAATGCTCAATTCCTGACAGGCCCTGATTATTCTTAGGGCTATTTCTCCCCTGTTGGCAATGAGAATTTTTTTCAACATAATTAATAGTGTTTTCCGGATAAAAAAGAAATTTCTCTCATTATTTTATCGGTAACCTCTTTTAAATTTTCATAGCTTAATTCCCCTTGAAAACGCATGGGTTCTCCAATATTCAAACACAAAGGAAATTTTCTTGGCTTATGGTCTTTATATATTACTCCCATGGGAACTATCGGTACCCCGCTTCTGATGGCCAGTTCCGCTGCGCCGGTCTTGCCCGGCAAAAGATTTTTCTTTCTGTTTCTGGTCCCTTCCGGATAAATAATGATTATTTGGCCGTTTTTCAAGGCCTCTATGGCTTTTTCTAAAACCTTCCTTTTGTCTTTTGATTTCCTGTTAACAGGAATAGTCTCTGCCAGCCAATAAAACCAACTGGCTAATAAAAACTGAAAAATGTTGTCCATTTTTCCTATAAAATGGGTTTTTTCCAATTTGTCCTTTATGGGAATGGGAACAAAAAAATGATCAAGGTTGGTTTGGTGGTTTGAAGCTAAAATAAAATTAGTGTCTTGGGGAATATTTTCTTTTCCCTTAATCTCTTCGACAAAATTCTCCAAGATAGGAGCAAGAAATTTTCTGGCGCAAAAACAAAAAGCTGGCTTCATAAATATTTTTAGAAGAAATTTTTTGTTTCCTTTACGATTTCCTCCATTATTTCCTGGCAGGATTTAATTTCCGAAATACCGCCAGCACAAAGTCCGCAAAGCAAAAGAGTCTGATTTATATCTCCCATTGCTTTGGAACCGGCAAACTTATCGGCCCTAAGTTCTTCGGGAAAAGGATTTTTTTCTTCCATTTTTTTAATCTTTCTTGATAAATCGTTCTCGATTACGCGCACCGGATGGCCGGTAAATCTTCCTACGACAGTGATATTTTCATCACTTGCCTCAAGTATGGCCTTTTTATAATTTTCGTGAACCTGGCATTCTTTGCTGGCTAAAAATCTTGTTCCCATCTGAATACCGTCAGCTCCCAATAAAAAAGCGGCTGCCGCTGTTTTCCCATTATAAATGCCACCGGCAGCAATTAAAGGGATTTTGGTTAGAATTTTTTTCACCTGAGGAATTAAGGTTAAAGTTGTGGTTTCTCCGATGTGCCCTCCTGATTCCATCCCCTCAACAACTACCGCATCCGCTCCATTGTCCTCCATTTTTTTTGCCAATCTCGCTAAGGCAACAACTGGAATAATTTTAATACCAGCTGCCTGAAGATAAGGAAAAACCGATAAAGGATTGCCTCCTCCGGTAAAAACAACTAATACCTGATGTTTAATAATCACTTTTACTAAATCAGCTACCCCGGGATTTTGCATTAAAAGATTAACTCCGAACGGTTTATTAGTTAGATTCTTTGTTTTTTTAATTTCTTCTTCCAGCCAGGAAGCGGGCATAAAACCAGATCCTATTACTCCCAAGCCCCCGACATTGGAAACCGCTGAAACCAAAGTTGACTCGGAAATACCGGCCATTCCTCCCTGGATTATGGGATATTGGATTCCTAATAGTTGGATTAGTTTATTTTTTTCAAGCATCTTATAATATTTTTATTCTTTTCCCCGGTTTTTTTGCTTTTTTAAAAACAAGATTAGCTGTAAATAAATCTTGTATGGCCAATCCGGTTGAATCAAAAATCGTTATTTCTTTTTCGTTTTCTCGGCCTTTCTTTTTTTTAGAAACAATCTCGCCCAAAGATGCAAAAATATCCTTTTCAGAAATTTCTCCTTTTTCAAGCGGAACATTAATCTCACCCGAATGGGTTGCTTGATTCCAATCATCTATAATAATCTTACCGTCTTTTAAAATCCGGGGGTCTAATTCTTGTTTTCCTTTAGCGTCGGCTCCGATAGCATTAATATGTGTTCCAGGTAATATCCATTTTCTTTTTAAAAAAGGTTTTCTGGCCGATGTTGTTGTTACCAAAATATCCATTTTAGAAACATCTTCCAGATTCGCTTTTTTAATTTTTATCTTTTCTTTGGCTAAAATTTTGGCCAATTTTTCAACCTGGCTATCAAATATATCATAAACTAAAATCTTTCTGATTTTTCTTGTTTTTACTATGGCTGCTATTTGAAAAATTGATTGATAGCCTGCACCAATCACGCCCAGGGTTTCGGCGTTTTTTCTTGCCAAATATTTTGTCGCAACCGCTGAAGCCGCTGCGGTTCTCATTCCAGTAATATATGTACCGTCCATAAGGGCTATTGGAAGACCTGTTTTAGCGTCATTTAAAATAATAATTGCCATTACTGTTTTTAATCCTTTCTTTGGATTCTGGGGATGAACATTAACGATTTTTGTTCCGGCTATCTGTAATTTTTCAGAAAAAGCCGGCATTATTCTTAGATCTCCATCGAATTTTTTAAAATACAAATAGTTTTTGGGAGGCATTTGAACCCTTTTCATCCCGTATTCGAAAAAAGACTCCTCAATAACATCAACCACTTTTGAGATTTGATTTAAAGGGATAATTTTTTGAATTTGTTTTTGGTTTAAAACTAACATTTTTCCAAAAAATAATTTAGCAAATTGACTTTCTATTGTTATTATCTCTAGCGACCTGCGTATTTTTTACTAAATTCTTCCTTATCAACAATAGCCACGGAAAATCTTGCCTCGCATTTCAAATCATCGCCGACCAGAGCATCTGCCTTGACATGAGCTATTTTATTATCGTAAATCCCTAAAACTTCAGCATTTAATTTTATTTTGTCTCCGGGAAAGATTGATTTGTAAAACTGAGCTCCGCGTACATCATAGGCCAAAAAATGATATTTTTTGTGATTTTCCCCAATTTTTTTCCTTAAAAGAATAGTTGAAAGTTGAGCCAAGGATTCGATGACTAAAACGCCAGGCATGATGGGAAAGTCGACAAAGTGCCCTTTGAAATAATAATCGTCTTCTGAGGTCTGATAAAATCCAGAAATGCTGTTTTCTCCGATATCATCAACACCGTCAACGAACAAAAACGGCTCTTGATATGGTATGATTTTTTTAATTTCTTCTTTGGTCATAGTTTATACGGCTAATCCGCCGTCAATAGTAATCACTTCACCGGTGATAAAATTGGCTTCGTCGGAAGCCAAAAAAACAACCAAGCTCGCCACCTCTTCCGGCTTACCAAATCTACCTAAAGAAGTTAATTTCTTAATGGTGTTTTTCATTTCTTCAACTAAGTTTTCCGTAAGTCGGGTTTCAATAAAACCGGGTGCAACCGCATTAACAGTAACCCCGAACCTACCCACTTCCTTGCTTAATGACTTAGTAAAACCAATAATACCGGCTTTGGCAGCAGCATAATTTGCCTGACCAAAATTTCCCTTTAAGCCAACAACGGAAGAAATGTTAATAATTTTTCCTTGGTTTTGAATAATCAGGGGAAGAACGGCTTTAGTAGAATTAAAAACTCCGGTTAGGTTTACATCTATCACTTTCTGCCATTCTTCTTCGGTCATTTTGGCTAATGTCCTATCCTGGACAATTCCTGCATTGTTAACTAAAACATCCAATCTGCCAAATTCTTTTTGAATCTCCTGAGCAATTTTTTCCATTTCTCCCAATTTGGAAACATCACCCAAAAAATATTTTGCCTGACCACCCGTTTTTTCAATTTCTTCTTTTGTTTTCTTAAGACTTTCTTCTTGCGACTGAATGTCATTTAAAGCGATCCTTGCTCCCAAAGAAACGAATTTTAAGGCAATGGCTTTGCCGATTCCCTGCGAAGAGCCAGTTATTAAAATAACTTTATCTTTCATCATATATATTGTTTTTTTCCCTGCCCAAAGGCAGGAAAGGAATAATTAATAATAATTTTAAAAAATCTCCGAGAATAAAAGGATAAAAACCAAGAATTAAAACCCTGTTAAAACCAACAAAACTGGACAGCCACGAAAGTCCGAATAAATAAATAACTGTTTCTCCAATTAAAAGAATCAAAATAGATTTTTTAATTTCCCTGGCCCATCCTTTTTCAATTAAAAAACCAACCAGATAAGAAGCTGAAATAAACCCCAGGATGTAGCCGAAGGTAGGAGAAAAGAAATAACCAATCCCGCCTCCCCTGGCAAACAAAGGAAAACCAACTAATCCCATAAAAAGATAAGATATTTGAGAAAGAGCTCCTTTTTTGCTCCCTAATAAAACCCCTGAGAGAAGCACAATAAATGTCTGCATTGTTATAGGTACTGTGCCAATTTCAACCTTTATTTGAGCGGATAGTCCAGTAAGAACGGCAAACACCAAAACTAAGACAATGTCTTTTATAAGATAAAGGTTCTTAATATTGGATGATGCCACCTCAATTAGATTTAAACTTTTAGCTCGCATAATGTTGTTTATCTTATCCTTTTTTAAACTTACCAACAATCTGTCTAAATTAAGCCCGCCCGAATTGTTTGGCAATTGTTTTATCTACTTTTTTATCAAAAACATTGGGCAGAATTCTCTTTTTTGTCGGACGGGAAATTAATTTAGCAACTGCTTCAGCTATTTTAACCTCCAACCCCAAAGTTATCTTCTTTTGCTTATCAAGCATGCCTTTTAAAACCCTGGTGAATACCAAAGCGTTATTAATCTGGTTGGGAAAATCTGAACGACCGGTAGCATAAAGATAATTTTTAGTAGTTTTTTCTATTTCTTGAGGGAAAATCTCCGGAATAGGGTTGGAAAGCGCAAAAATAATCGGATTTTTCGCCATCAAAGCTACATCTTGGCTTTTTAAAAGCCCTCCCTTACCAGTCAAGCCGATAAAAACATCTGCTCCTTTAATCGCCTCGCTTATTCCTCCTTTAATGTTTTGAGGATTGGTGGATTTGGCGATTTCCTGAAAATATTTATTTTTCTGCCTCGGGCTGCGATGAATTGCTCCTTGAATATCTAAAACAACCAAATTGTTAAAATTAATTTCTTTTAAAACCTTGAAAACGCCGTAACCGGCTGCCCCGGCTCCAGCCAAACAAATTTTTATTGTTTTAAAGTTTTTCTTCATCACTTTTAAGGCATTAATTAATCCGGCCAGAACAACTATAGCTGCCCCCTGCTGATCATCATGAAAGGCCAGAATATTTTTTTTCTCCAGCTCTTCCATTATTTGAAAACATTTGGGAGACTCAATATCTTCAATATTAAAAGCGCCAAAGCTTGGTTTTAAAAATTCTGTAACCCGAACAATTTCTTCGGCTGATTTGGTCCCCAAACAAAGAGGATAGGCATCTATATTGGCTAAGGTTTTGAATAAAACCGCTTTGCCCTCCATCACGGGAAGAGAAGCTTCAGCTATGGTGTTTCCCACTCCTATGGTCCTGGAACCATCAGTGATAATGGCCACATTGTTTCCCTTTGAAGTGTAAAAAAAAGCTTCCCCAGGATTTTTGGCTATTATTTTAGTTACCTCAGCTACCCCTGGTGTGTAAATTAAATGAAGGTTCTTTTGGGAGGCCTTTATTTTGGCTTTTATCTCTATTTTCCCTTTTAATTTTTTATGAAGTTTTAGGGCTTTCATAATTTTTCTGTTTCGCATTGAACTTCTTCAATTTCTCTACCAACCGTTAATATGTCTTCTATTTTAATTTTTTTAACCAATTCAGGTAAGTCCTTAAACATAATAATTTCATTAAAAACTCTGTCAATATTTAAAGAATTAAATCCGGATAAAATAATTCCCAAGAAAACGGTGAATTGGTTTGATTTTTGAATTGTTTCTCCGTCAGCTATGGTCAAATATGAAGGCAAAATCTTATTCAGCTTTTCAATAATCTCTTCTTTGGGATAAAGATATTTTAATCCAAGGAAAGACTCTTTTTTTAAAAATTTTAAGATATTTTCCGAAGCCGAAGCTTTGCCAGTCTTTAAAATGGGTAAATTAATAATCAAATCATTTTCGAATATTTCCTTAGAAATTTCAAAATTCATTCCTTCCTCTGTTTTTTTAACGAAATCAGTGCCAGCTAAATCCAGGGGAACAATTTTGTAGTCCTGACAAACTTTAAGTAATTGCGATTTCTGAGCCAAAGATTCGACAGGGATTTCGTCAAAACTCTGGGCTACTATTTTGATATTTTTATTTTCTACTCCTTCTTTTATTAAATATTTGATTAAACCCTCTAAAAACCTGGGGTTGGTGTTGGAGGCAAAATAGGGGTGTTTGGGAAAATCCAGAGTCGGAATAATTAATATTTTTGTTCCCGAATTAATTTCCAACCCTCCAATCAATTCAATTGTTTTCTCAATTCCTTCTAAAGCATCGTATTTTATTCTCCAAACAGCAACGGCATTTTTATCTTTGCTAGCCTGCCGAATAATTTCTTCTCCCATTTTATATTCCTTTTTGCTTTTTTCGGCCCACTTATTGCCGTTTTCGTCTTCTAAAAGTAGAACGAAATAAGGGGTTTTTTGATGTTGAATGGTGGAAATCATCGTTTTTGAAACACCAACTACCCTGGCTTTTTTTACCGGCATTCTTTCTGTTTCAACAAAACAATCAAGACATTTTTCGATCGGATACTGCCAAATCTTTTTACAATTGGGACATTGAAAAAACATAAAATAAATTAAATATAATTTTCCGAAACTTTTCTAAAATGGAAGCCATAAATAGAAAGAGTAATGGCTAGGGGAAAAAGTTGGGGCTGCGTAAACAAACTCCTGAAAAAAAGCTGCCAGTAGAAATAACGCTCTTTCCCTGTAATGCCGAGAAACCAAATTGATTTAATAAATGCTTCAAGATCTGGCAAGCTTAAATTCCATTTTTCTCTTTTTGGAGGTTTGTAATTTTTTAAAAATATTTTAACTCTCTCGTAATAATTTTTAGGAGAATAAATGGTATTTAAAATTCTTTTGTATCCCTCCATGAGAAAAATGGCTCCCATTTTGGGCTTAAAGTTAATTGAGTAATCGGTATTATTACCGGAGGAATTTTGGAGAATACGGCCTTCGTCCTTTAATCTTTTGTACAGTCTTGTCTTCGGCAGAGCTTCTAAAATTCCGACCATGGCAGTGACAATACCGCTTCTTTGAATAAAATTAATCTGTCTTTCAAAAATTGAAAGAGTGTCACTGTCAAAACCCACGATAAAACCGGCCTGCACTTGAAGCCCGTGATTTTGAATTTTTTTAATTGATGCGAGTAAATTACGGTTTGTATTTTGAAACTTACCACATTCCTTAAGACTTTCTTCGTCCGGCGTTTCAATGCCGATAAAAACAGTGTTGAAGCCCGCCTCCGATAGAAGACTCATTAATTCCTCGTCGTCGGAAAGATTAATGGAGGTCTCGGTATTAAAATAGAAAGGATAATTCTTTTCCTTCATCCACTGAATTAATGGCGGCAGAATTTCTTTTTTAAGCCCTTCTTTATTCCCTATAAAATTATCGTCAACAAAGAAAACGCTACCTCTCCAGCCCCGATCGTATAAAGCATCCAATTCTTTTATTATTTGTTCTTTTGATTTCGCGCGGGGAATGCGGCCGTTCATAATCACAATATCGCAGAATTCACAATTAAAAGGACAGCCCCTGGAATACTGAATACTCATGGAAGCGTAGGGTTTAAAATTAATAAGCTCCCATAGGGGTATGTTGGTTTTAGTAATATCGGGAAAAACCAGAGAAGTATAAATGTGTTTTGGTTTTCCTTCTTTTAGGTCAGCTAAAAAAAGAGGGAGAGTAACTTCGGCCTCATTCAGAATAAGATGGTCTATTTGGTCTTTAAATTCTTCGTGGCCGGTGGTAAAAAGAGGGCCGCCAGCAACTATTTTAACCTTCAGTCTCCTACATTTCTTTATTATTTCTTTAACTGATTCTTTTTGAATAATCATAGCTGAAATAAACACAAAATCTGCGACCACCAAATCTTTATCTTTTAATTCGGTTACGTTCATATCAATAACTTTTTTCTCCCAATCATTGGGCAGCATCGAAGCAATGGTTAATAGTCCCAAAGGAGGAAAAGCCGCCTTTTTGCCAACAAAAGGAAGGGCGTATTTAAAACTCCAGAAGGTCGGCGGGTATTTGGGATATAAAAGTAGAATTTTCACGAAAGTTTTTTAGCTGTATTTGTTTGGAATTGTTTAGAAAAAACTTTGCTGGAAAACAAGGAAAAAATTAAGCCGAAGGTGGGAGTAAAAATTAAAACGGAAATCAGCTGATTTTTTAAAAATGGAATACCGGCGATATAACACCGTATAAGTCCCAAAATGCTCATTTCATACATTCCAGAAATCAACCACCAGCCAAAATTAGTCCAGAGGTAAAAGAATAAAACCGATGAAACTCCCAGTCCTGTAATTTTGAAAATATAATGTTTGGAATTGTTTTTTATTATCGATCCCAAGACTCCGATTAAAATAAAAGCTGACCAGGTAAAAAGATAAATTTGGGTGCTGCCGAAATAAAAATCTGAAAAGAATACCATTAAAAGAGAAGATACTGCGCCGAAAATCCCTCCCAGAAATGAACCGGAAAGCAAAGAAAGAGAGGTTACCGCTTCAAAGTTGGGAATAGCGACTTTCTCATTTAAAAAAATGCGGAAAGAAGTTCCCAGTAAAACGATCAATAGTAGAAGAATAATTTTTTTGTTCATATTTGTAAATTTTAATTGATAAATTCTAAAATTCTGCCGTAGCAAATTTCCATTCAATCTTGTCGCCTTTTTTAACTTCTTTTTGATCAGCAGACACCATGGGTAATTCTCCGTTTACCCAGTATTGCCAGTATTTATTATCTGTTCCGTTTTTAACCCCGTCTATGTTCTCTACCAGTATACCCATTCCTTTGTATTCTTTCGATTCTAATTTGAAGTTTTCTTTTTTAGAAAGCTCTTCCAGTAAAGAAAAAACTGTGGAATCTTTGGAAATGGTTAATCTGGATGAAATTGTTTTCCCGTTCCCTTCGTCAATTTGATATGAAACTTTTTCTTGAGTAACATTCTCTATTATTTTCCCGAGTCCCTGGCTTAAACCATCTATTTCTTTCTGATTTAATTTATAATTCTCTCCGATTAAAAATATTGCTCCCAATGTTAAAATTATTAAAACAATAAATGCGATTTTAGAATTAATATTTGATTTTATAAACATATATTTAAGATTAATTAATTTTTCTTAATAATATGAACCGTGGCACTGCCTCCTGCGCCGCCGACGTTATGGCAAAGACCAATTTTGGCCTTCTTCACCTGACGCTCTCCGCATTTGCCGCGCAATTGATTGGTAATTTCATAAATCTGAGCCAATCCCGTAGCAGAAATAGGGTGACCCTTGGCCTTTAACCCGCCTGAAGTATTAATTGGCAAACGGCCATCCAAATTAACCGCTCCCTGTCTTATTAATTCTGCTCCTTTGCCAATTTCGGCAAAACCCAAATCTTCATAGGAAAATAATTCTACCGAAGTAAAGGCATCGTGAATTTCGGCAATATCAATATCTTCGGGTTTGATCTGGGCCTGTTTAAAAGCCTGCTCGGCTGCCTTTCTGACAGAAGGAAAATGGGTAATAATTTCCCTGCCAAAAGTTAAAAGATAATCTGTGGCAAATCCGGAACCGATAATTTCAATGTCGGTTTTTTCTTTTGTTAAAATCGCAGCCGCTCCGCCATTAGCCGACAACGAACAATCCATTAAACGAAGAGGGGAAGCGACAACCGGTGATTTTTTTATTTCCTCCAAAGAAACTGGTCTTTGGAAATAATACGCTTTGGGATTCAAAGTTGCATTCTGGTGATTTTTGTAAGCTATAAGAGCCAAATCATCCATGGTTGCTCCGTATTTTTCCATATATTGCTGCCAGATTAAAGCGTTCTGAACCGGAAAAATCATTCCCTCTGTTTGTTCCAAAACTCTTTCACTGGCCGACATAATCCAATCGGTGGTCATTTCGCTCAAATTATCAACTAATTTTTCTCCTCCCACCACCAAAATATTGTCAAAACCGAGACGATTGGCAACAAAAGTAGCCACTCCGCCGCCACCGCAGACCGAAGGAGTTTCAATAATGGGAACATTGGTTTTAAACAGGTCGGAAAGCAAAGAAACTTTATGAGTCTGATGTTCTCCGCCAGCCGCACTGGAAACAGATGTTAAAACAATAGCTTTAATGTCGGAAATTTTCATTCCGGCATCCACTAACGCTTCACCAGCTGCTTCATAAACAAACTTCCACCAGGGCTTGTCCGAATAATCAAATTTTGTCATTCCTACGCCTTTGATATACATATATATATATTTTAAAGGGGCTGCCAACCGACAACCAAGATGCCAGGACCGGTATGGGCACAAATCACCGGAGAAGCCAAACTCATAAATGGCACCTCTGCTTTTATTTCTTTTAACATTTTTCTCAACCTTTCCGCCGCCTCGGGATTATCGGCGTGACTGATAATCACCCTGATTTTCTTTCCTTTCTTTCTGTATTCCCTGCTCTCTTTAGATATTTTCTTGAATAAAGCTTCTACTATATCGTCGGCAAAAACTATTCCCCCCCTGGTTACTTTTCCTTTTTTAATTTCCATCAATGGCTGAAGTTTTATTTTTTTCATTCTTCTTATCCAGCCCGCCTGACTTTTGGTCACTCTTCCGCCGGCCTCCACCCACTTAGGATCTTCGAAGACAACATAGAGACGGGTTTGGGGTATTAATTTCTTAATTTCTTCCAAAACTTCGTTTATTTCCCTTTGTTCTTGAATAAGCTCTATCGCTCTTAAAGCCAAAAGTGCTTGGCCTGAAGATGCATTTAAAGAATCTAAAACAAAGATGCGGCGCGGTTTTTCCATGTCTGACTCGGCCTTTTTTGCCGAATTGTAACAGCCGGATACTTTAGAAGATAAAGTAAGGCATAAAACTTTCTCAAATTTGCTGAGTTGTTTTTCAAAAGAATTATAATACGATTTTGGTATTGCTTGAGAGGTCCTGGGAAATTCTTTTATTCCTCTTTTTTCCGCTTCCCTCATTTTCTGATAAATATTTTCTCCTTTAAGATTTTCTCCTTCGGGCCAATCAAGAACAAGGGGAATGGTTTCAATCTGGTATCTTTCTAAAACCTTGTGGGGCAGATCAACAACATCTTCCACCACCAAACCGATGGAAACCTTTCTGATGGATTCTTCTCCCGCCACTTCTTTGGCCATATCCTCAATTCTCAAGCTTTCCACTTGGCCCAGGTTTATTAGAATATTTTTCGTTTCGTCGGGATAATCAGTATGAATATGGATTTTCATTCTGTCTTTTACTTGCACGATATCCAAACAATTTCCCAGGTTTTTTATCTTATCTCTTAATTTTCTTTCTTCAATTTTGGGATTTTTAATCAGGCAAACAATCTCATAGCGATAAGAAAGCTTCTGAATGAATCTTTTGATCTTTTCCGACGGCTTCTCTTCTTTCTTTTTGGCTTCAATAAAAGAAGGGTCAAGAACCTCGAGATAACTTTCAAGAATTATTAAAAAACCCAGCCCCCCGGCATCAACCACATTTGCCCTTCTGAAAAGCTCCATTTTTTCCCTGGTGGCCAGCAAGGCTTCCCTGGCATTCTCGGTTGCTTTTTTAAAAACAACGATTACGTCTTTTTCTTTGCCTGACTCCTGCCTAAATGTATCCGAAACAGCATCGATAACATCCAGAATGGTTCCATCTTTGGGGTTTTGTATCGACTGTCTGGCTCTTTCCGATCCTTTCTTAAAAGCAATTGCCAGCTTGGGAACATTGAAAAATCCTTCTCCCAGGTCGGAAAAAAAACCAGCTAAAAAGCCGGTATAGATTACACCGGCGTTGCCCTGGGCATTGGTTAAAGCTCCATCCAAGGCGCTTTCTGAAATTTCATTTAAATTTTTAAAATCTTTTTTTTCAATGGCTTCTTTTATTCCTAAAAGTGTTTTGGCCAGGTTATTTCCCGTATCCTGGTCAGGAACGGGAAAAACGTTTATTTTATTTATATCTTCCTTGCGTTCTTCAACTCTTTTACAAGAAAGAAGCATCATCTCCTTCAAATTTTCGGGAGTGATATGTTCCATGAGGAGTTTTATTTAAACTTCTCTTCGAGTTCTTTAAGGATTTTAGCCGCTAAGTCCTTCCCGCCCAAGCCGAAAGCAATGCCCACGGCCAGAGAAACCGTCGTCACCATGCCGATAAAGGCGGCTAAAATTAATGAAGGAGTAATTTGAAGTTGGTAAAGAATAGCCAAAATAGCAAAAAACCAGATTGCCCAGCGAATAATTCTACCCAGGAGCCTGGAATAAGTTATCCTCTCTTCTTCTAATGTGCCAATAACAATTTTTTGGGAAAAGTCGGTCATAAAGAGGGCAACCAGGAAAATAAGGGCAGAAATGAAAATATTGGGGAAATAACTGATTATTCTTTCTAAAAATTGGCTTAATTGATGCAATCCCAGTATTTCCGAAGAAGCCATCATGAAAAGAACAATGAAAAACCACCTGACTATGCCGCCGAAAAACTTGGGAGCATTAAGCCGAGAATCAATTTTAGATAGAGCATCTTCCGTACCCAGCCTTCTTAAAAGCTGGCTTAATTTAATTCTGTTAAGAAAACCAACGGTTAAAGCGCCTATCCAGTGAGCAACTATTACGCCAACAATAAAAACCACCCCTGCCCAAAAAATCGGGGGAGAGGTTTCAATTAGGCCCTGCCAAATTGTTTGTATGGCTGCTTGATCCATAAATTACCATTTGTTCTTATGTACCCCTAATAAATAACCTATCCTATTGATTATTACGTGTAAAAGGAAGGTTAAAATAAAAAGGGTTACCCAGACCATTATATTAATTTTAAGGAAGAACGTCAAGAAAATGGCTGCCCCGAATACGTAGTTAGTCTGGTCAAAGGGCATAAACATACCCCCAGGCTCTATGTTAAAACGACGCTTGATAAAAGCAAAGAGTAGATCCCCGAAAACCGCTCCGGTTGAAATAAGAAGACCGAAAAGCCAGATATTAGCTTGATAATAATCAATAAAGCTGATTTCTTTTACTGAGGGAAAACCGTAAAGCCAAACTTGGAGCCAAACAACCAGCATTCCCAGAATAATGCCGCAAATCACCCCTCTCCAGGTTTTATGAGCGCCCAGAAATGGTTTACCCAAGAATTTCTTTTCGAAATCAACCGGTTTATCTAAAAAATTAAAAAGATTGGCCCTCCTGACTAACGGCGGAATCATGTTAACAAAATAGGCGGGGAGAAAGAAATAAAGGCAAGAAAGAAGAAAATGAAAATTCATGTTATTTAAATAAATTAAATTCCAGCCCAACCAACAAGTATGGCGTCGGGACCACTAATAACGGAAAGCACGTCATCAATTATAGTTACGGAAACCACCTCCATCCCCTTTATTTTTGTCTCAATCATCGTTTTTAATTCCTGGGCCTGTTCTTCTACGTCGCCATGGGCAATTGTTACTCTAATCCTTTTACCCTGTTCTCGCAACTTTTTGGTTTTCTTCTCCAATTCATCAAGCAAAGCAGCCGGGATGCTTTTGGCGCCGGCTTTTATTCCAACGGAGGTAAGTGTTCCTTTCTTCATTCCCAATAACGGCCTGAGGCCTATTTTTTGGGCCCTTCTCACCCATTCGGCCAAGGTATGGGTCATCCTACCAGCAGCTTCCACCCATTTAGGGTCAGATATCATCCCGATGAAATGAGCCTGGGGAACGAATTTTTCCAATTCTTTTGCAATTTCTTCGGCATTCTTTCCTTCTTCTATTAAATCAAGGGCTTTGTAGGTTGAAAGCCCTTCTCCGGCGCTGGCATTCAAACAGTCAACCACAAAAATTCTTTCTTTTTCTTCGTTTGGCAACATGCTCTTGGCCTGGACGGCGGAATTATACGTTCCGGACAGCTTGGAAGTAACGGTAATACAAACGATTTTTTCAAAACTCCCAAGTTGCTTTTTAAAAGCAATTAAAAAATCCTTTGGCGAGGGCTGGGAAGTTTTACCAAAACTGGTAATTCCTTTTTTTTCCATTTCCCGCATTTTTTGAAAAGTATTGTTACCGGATAAAGCTTCCAGCTCCGGCCAATCCATTTTTACCGGAACAACCTCTATTTGATATTTTTCGGTTAATTCTCTTGATAAATCTGCTACTGCATCGGCTACTAAACCTATTTTTTGCATATATATATGTATTATTGATTATTATCTAACGACTTTTTAAATTTAAACCTTGGTTCTGTTTTATTCTTTATTCTTTCAATGTTCTCCCTGTGGGCCCACCAGATAAGAAGAAAAAAAATAATCCCTAAAATAAAATAACTCAATGAACGAAGCGATATCCAAAGCGCTAAAGGGATAAAACTGACTGCAGAAAGGCTGGCAAAACTTACTATTTTAAAAGCAATTATGGCTGAAATCCAAATTAGAATTAAAATTAAAACGTATTTCCATTGTAATAAAACAAGAAGGGCGCCAAACGCAGTTGACACTCCTTTTCCTCCTTTAAACTTGAGCCAGACAGGGAATATGTGCCCTAGGGTCGGCGCAACAGCTACCAGTGCTATTTGCCAGCTAGAGGATAAAAAAACAATGGCTAAATAGGTAGGAATTATTCCTTTAAAAACATCTAGAATCCCGACTGCCACTCCCCATTTTAAACCAAATGTCCGGGCAATATTTGTGCCGCCAATGTTACCGCTGCCTACTTTTCTGATATCAATTCCTTTATTTTTGGATATTAAATAGCCGGAAGGAAATGATCCTAATAAATATCCGAAAAGGAATAATAAAAAAAGCTTAAACATGCTATTGAATAATCTTATCAGATTTAAGCTTTGGGTACAAATTAAAAAGAAAAAGGTTAACGAATTTCTCGTTAACCAGGATAAAGAATTTTTCTCTATCCTTAGCCGACCGCTACACGAATATGGGAAACGTTTGTCTTATTCCTCGAAGGAGACACCACACACCACCTTTCGGCGATAGAGAATGAGTCGCCTGGATAATAACAAATCGTGTCTCCCACAGAAAGTTGAGCTTCCTTTTGACGAACCCCTGGAACAAGAAACTCCGTTTTTTCCTCTTTTAGATCCTGAAATGTCTTGATTACCGGGAGATGAAATACGCCACTCATAAGCATGCCTCTTTTTTCCTTCGGCAGGAAAATTTTTTTATTCGACATACCGTCGCCAGGTGTTAGAGAAACCCAAAATCCTTCTACGTCAAGAGGGACAAACCCCCTTTCAACGGAAAGAACTATTCCACTATGAAGAATACCATGAATCATTTAGACCACTCTTAGTAAAGAGATTTCTCTCTTACTGGTCATATTTTACATCTTAATTTTTATTTTGTCAAGTGTGGACCCACCGAGAATCGAACTCGGATCTCGGCAATGCGAATGCCGCGTATTACCACTATACTATAGGCCCGTTATTAAAATCTTTTTCAATTCAGCTAAAGAATTAATTTTTTTAAAACTTGGGTTGCTGATTTTATTCTCCCGATCGATTAATATCGCTTTCATTCCCAGTTCAATAGCTGGAACCAAATCGCGTTCTATTTCATCGCCAATCATTATTGTTTCTTCTGGTCTTTTTTTCATTTTTTCCAGAACACAGAGAAAGGCTCGTTTGTCCGGCTTTATAAATTTTGTTTCTTTTGGGCTGAAAATTTCAAATTCTTTAGGAAAAACCGCTTCAATTAAGAATCTGGCTCCAGTTGATAAAATTGCTTTGGGAAAGGGCAAATCAATCACTTCCCTAGCATCATTATATAATTCAGGTGTGGTTCTTTTTTTAAAAAACTCTGTCAATTTATCAAATTTCTCTTTGTCAATTTTCAAGGAAAAACCGTCTAGCATCTTTCGACTGAAATCAAACCAATCTAAAGCATGTACGAGGCTCTGGCTAAACAAATTATGGAATAACTTCATTTGTCCTTCATTTTTAATTTCCAATCCTAATTCTGCCAAACAAGAAAAATATTCCTTGGGATCATATTTCTTAAAACATGCCAGGGTTCCTGAAAAATCAAATATGATTAATTTTGGCTTTTTCATTTTATTTTCTTTTTCGAGAATCATAAATTACCGCTAAATAAGTACCTATAAAAGAACCTAGAATAGCAAAAATAATCTGTCTTTTATCTTGAAGATAATTAATGACTACGAAGGCGCCGAATAACCAGATAATGGTACCAAAAATGGCGGAACCCAGGGCTTTACCCTGATTAACCCTTCTGATGTATAAAACCCAAAGAACGTCCGATAAAACTACGGCTAAAAAAACTAAAATTGCGGTGATAATAAATTTTTCCATTTTTTTGGTCGGGGTGCTGGGAATTGAACCCAGTCTACATCCTCCCGAAGGATGCGTACTACCGTCATACTCCACCCCGGAAAATTAACTAACCCAATATTTGTTTTTAGTCATTTCGTCTCTTTTCATTTCCAGTTTCTCCCTTTCTTTTCTGCCTTTTTCCGATAAAGAATTCAATTCTTTTTCCGAAAGCTTACCCAGTTCTTTAATTTCTTTTTCCAAATATTCTTTTTTATTCTTCTTAGGGTCTGACAAAACCTGACCCAAAAGGACATCCAGAATCCTTCCTATCCTGGGCCCTGGCTGGATACTTAATGTTTTCATTATGTCGTTTCCTGAAACCTTGAGCATTTTAACCGAAATAGGGTCCAAGGAAACCTTTTCAATAATATATTTTAAATGCCTTAATTTGTAAGGCTCGGCCTTGGGAACGCCGGAACCAATCCTGTCGGCCATCCTTAACTGCAACAATTCCTCCATGTTTTCCGGACCGGCCTGGGAAACCAATCTTCTGACTGAGCTCTCGGAAACCTCATCGACGTTGTAGTAAAAAAGATGGTAACGAACTAATCTCACTATTTTTTCAATTTCTTTCTTGGAAAACTTCAACCGGCTTAAAATGTTGTATGTCATTTTAGCTCCTATTATCTCGTGATTGTAAAAAGTTGAATCAAGACCGTTGCCTCTTTTGGCCCTGGGTTTTGCTATATCATGAAACAAAGCCGCTATTCTTACGTATTTGTTAAATCCTTTCTTTGCGGCATAATCCAATGAGCGCAAATTATGGTCGTAGCATTCATATATATGATGTTTGTTCTGACCAACTCCATAACCCTCTTCCAATTCAGGTATAATGTGTTTCATTAAACCAAGCTGCCTTAATAATTCTATTCCTTGGGCCGCCTTGTCGGACATAATAATCTTTGTCAGTTCATCTCTTATTCTTTCCTGGGAAATAACCTTTAAACCAGAAGAGTTTTTCTTTATTGCCTGGGATGTTTTTTCTTCAATCTTCCAATCTCCTTTTGAATTTAAAGTTGCGGCAAACCTGACAGCCCTGACCATTCTTAAAGAGTCCTCACTAAACCTGTCTTCCGGTTTACCTACCGCTTTAATAATTTTATTCTTTAAATCATCCTGACCATTAAAGGGATCTTTAATTTTATTCTTTGTTTTTTGGATTTCCAAAGCCAAGGAGTTTATGGTGAAATCCCTTCTGGCCAAATCTTCCTCAATCGTTTTAGCGAACTTTATCTCGTCAGGATGGCGCTTATCGGTATACTTTGCTTCCAAACGATAAGTAGTAATTTCAATTTCTTTTAATCTCTGATTTTTGCTTCCCGTTTGCACTGTTACGGTAAAAAACCTGTTTTCGTAAAAGCTCTTGGGGAATATCTTTTTAATTTCCTCCGGCTTGGCGCTGGTGGCAATATCCCAGTCTTCCGGCTCTTTTCCCAAGAGAAAATCGCGAACGCAGCCGCCCACCGCATAGGCTTCAAATCCTTTTTTCTTTAATTTATCAATGACTGATTTTACTTCTTTGGGAATGGTCATTTGATTTGTCTTTTGCTTAATCCTATCTTAAAAACTTGTTTTTTTCAATTCATTCTGGTAGTATATATTAATTCATTATCCCTTTGCCCTCGTGGTGTAATGGATAACATGCCTGCCTTCGGAGCAGGAGACTGAGGGTTCGAGTCCTTCCGAGGGCATTAAAAAATATGAAAAACAAATCAATTTTCCAGCAAAATAGAATTAAAAAATTATTACCGGTATTCCTTTTGGCCCTATTTTTTTTACTTTCAGCCGGTTATGTTTCGGCTGAATCTGCCTGCAGTGGTCCGATTACTTCCTGCGGAGGAAGAGGCCAGAATCCCTGCCAGTTTTGCGATTTATTTGTAGTTTTTAACAACATTATCAAATTTCTCCTCTTCTGTCTGGTTCCACCCTTTGCAATTGGGGGAATCGTTGTTGCCGGAGTTTATTTACTTTTTTCTGGTGGCAATCCGACAGGAATAAAACAAGGAAAAGATATTCTAAAAGCGGTGATTATAGGATTATTTATTGTTTTTTGCGCCTGGCTATTGATAGATTTGTTCTTTTCCTTTATCGGAGTGGCAAGCTGGACCGGTTTGCAGGGGGGATGGTTTAAGATTAATTGCCAATAAATAACCGCGCCCCCGTAGCTTAATTGGTAGAGCAGATCCCTCTTAAGGATAAGGTTCTCGGTTCGAGTCCGAGCGGGGGCACATTGCGGTCTTAAATAATAAACATATGTTATCAACAGAAGAAAAATCAAAAATAATCAAAAAATACAAGTTGCATGATATGGATACCGGTTCTCCCGAAGTCCAGATCGCTCTTTTAAGCGAAGAAATCAAGCAGCTACTTTTGCATTTGAAAAAGCATCCTAAGGATTTGCACTCAAAGAAGGGGCTGCTAAAAATGGTATCCAAAAGAAGAACTCTTCTGGTTTATGTAAAGAAAGAAAGCACCAGAAGATACAACATCATTTTGGAGAAAATAGGGCTTAAAAAATAATGTCCTCAAAAATTAATTTTTATCATGACTATCGTTAAACATCCCGCCCAAAGGGTGGCGGTTTTAATTGACGTTCAAAATCTTTATCATTCCGCCAAGAATCTTTACAGGTCCAAGGTTAATTTCCGCGAAGTTTTAAAAACAGCGGTGGGGCAAAGGGTTTTAATCAGGGCTTTTGCCTATGTTGTCAGGACGAAAACCGGAGAAGAAAAACCATTTTTTGAAGCCATAAGTAAATTAGGCATTGAAACAAGAGTCAGAGATCTCCAGGAATTCTATGGAGGCCTGAAAAAGGCTGACTGGGACGTAGGTATCACGGTTGATGCTATCCGTATTGCTCCCAGTGTTGATGTCATTGTACTCGGTTCGGGAGACGGCGATTTTCTCCAGCTTATTGAATATCTCAAGAATCAGGGCAAAAGAGTGGAAGTCATCGCCTTTTCCAAATCAGCCTCTTCCAAGCTTAAAGAGATTGCTGATGAATTTATTGATTTGGGAGGAGCTCCGGAAAAATATTTATTAAAAAAATGAACAACGAAAAAACCGTTTTCAAAATGGAAGTAGGAGGGAAGGAGCTTAAGGTAATAATCAGCAATCTGGCCGAACAGGCTTCGGGTAATGTTCTCGTCCAATACGGAGACACCCTGGTTCTGGCCACAGCGGTCATGTCCGATTTCGTCAGGGAAGGAATAGATTTCTTCCCTTTAACTGTTGAATACGAAGAAAGGTTTTACGCTGCCGGAAAAATCTTGGGCTCAAGATACATCAGAAGAGAAAGTAGGCCTTCAGATGAGGCCATTTTAACTGCCAGGTTTATTGACCGGGCAATCAGGCCGAGATTCCCCAAAAATTTGAAAAGAGAAGTTCAAATAGTCGTTACCTGCCTTTCCTGGGACGGAGAAAACGACCCTGATATTATAGGATTAATTGCCGCTTCCCTAGCGCTTTCCATCTCCAATATTCCCTGGGCAGGACCTCTTTCTTGTTTGAGGGTGGGCAGAAAAGAAGAAAAGTTCGTTCTCAACCCAACTTATGCTGAAAGAGAGAAAAAAGAATTGGATTTGTCTCTGGCAGCCATTTCTTCTCCCATAGCTAAGTTCCTGGGCAATAAATCAGATGACGATATATTAATCAACATGATTGAAGGAGAAGGAAACGAGGTTGATAAGGAAATAATTATAGAAGCAGTTGATTTTGCTAAACCGTATTTAAAAAAACTTATTGATTTCCAAAAAGAAATCGCTGAAAAAATCGGGAAAGAAAAAACCGTTATCGAGGGACCGGCTAAAGACCCGGAACTGGAAAATGAAATAAACGGATTTCTGGCCGGCAAGCTGGAAAAAGCTGTTTTCCACGGCGGAGAAGGAAAGGGCGCGGAAGGATTAGACATTCTTAAAGAGGACCTTATTGCTTTTATTAAAGAAGTTTATCCGGAACCCCTGGAAAAAAAAGTTGGGTATACTAAAGAATATTTTGAGAATAAAGTTGACGTATTAATTCATAAAAACATTCTTGAATCGGGAAAAAGGCCCGATGGAAGAAAATTTGATGAGATTCGTAAAATCCAGACCGAGGTTGGCTTATTGCCCAGAACTCACGGCTCAGGACTTTTTGTCAGAGGAAAAACCAAAGCCCTTTCCATTTTAACTTTAGGTGCGCCGGGAGATGTAAGAATACTGGAGGGGATGGAAATCACCGGCAAAAAACGTTTCATGCATCATTATAACTTTCCTCCCTACTGTTCGGGAGAAATAAAACCCATGAGAGGACCGGGAAGAAGAGAAATAGGGCACGGCATGCTGGCGGAAAAAGCTTTAATGCCTTTAGTCCCTGTTTTTGACGATTTCCCCTACACCATAAGAATAGTGACGGAAATTCTTTCTTCCAACGGCTCTACTTCCATGGCTTCAGTTTCCAGCTCTAGTCTGTCCCTAATGGATGCCGGGGTCCCTGTTAAAAGACCGGCAGCCGGCATTGCCATAGGGATGGTTCATGATTACAAAGGAAATTACAAGATTTTAACTGACATCCAAGGACCGGAAGACCATCACGGAGACATGGATTTTAAAATAGCAGGAACCGAAAACGGCATAACAGCAGTACAGATGGACGTTAAAACCGACGGTATAGGAGACGAGATTTTAAAAGAAGCCCTGGAAACCGGGGGAAAGGCCCGAATGAAAATATTGGATGAAATGTCAAAATCCATATCCCAACCCAAGAAAGAACTTTCTCCCTATGCTCCCAGAATCATAATTCTACAAATAAATCCGGCTAAAATCAGGGAGGTTATCGGTCCCGGAGGCAAAGTGATCAATGCAATAATCGGTGAGTGCGGGGTTTCTATTGATATAGAAGACAGCGGTAAAATCTTCGTTACGGCGGAAAGAGAAGATGCCGGAGAAAAAGCGGTTAATTGGATAAAAAATATCACTAGAGAGGTAAAAGTGGGAGAATTTTTCCACGGTAAAGTTACCCGTATCCTGAATTTCGGAGCTTTCGTTGAAATCCTGCCCGGCCAAGAAGGATTGGTACACATTTCCGAATTAGCCCCCTACCGCGTAGTCAAAGTAGAGGATATAGTTAAGGTAGGAGACATAATCCCTGTAAAAGTAATTTCCATTGATGAACAGGGAAGAATAAATTTATCTTTAAAAGAAGCAAAAGATAAAAAAATAATTTAAAACATATGGAGGAACCACAAACAGGGTTACCCCAAGAAACGGGAAAACCCCAGCAACAAACAGGAATTCCTCAGGAAACAGAGGTATTCCAAGATGAAAAAAAGGAGCTTCTCAGAAGAGAGGAAATTAAAACAATGGAGAAAGATATTTCCCATTTGAGAGAAATGGAAGCCCAAAAAGAAAAAGAAAGGCTTATTGCTTTGGAAGCCCAGAGAGAAAAAGAAAGATTTTCTTCTCCCCCTCCTTTACAGCCAAGGGAAGAAATAATAAAACCCGTTACAGAAAAACCGCCTGCCCCTATTTATCAGCAGCCCCAACCCGCCAAAAGAATTATTTTTTCTAAAAAGGTATTAATAATTCTTGTTGTTTTGCTTGTTATCGGCGGAGCCTGTTATTGGTATTTTACTTCAAAAAAAGAAGCTCCTGCTCAGGAAAACGAATTGCCCGCGGTAACACCAACAACCACTGAGGGAGCCGCTGAAATGCCGCCGGAGATCATTATTCCTCCTTCTTTGATTACGGTACAATCAACCATTACTTTGGAAGCCACCAGTTCGGAAAATATTCCCCAGTTGTTATCACAATTTTTAACAATAAAAGGCCCCATTGACGGTTTTACTAGAATTTTAATTAAGAATACTGCGGAGAACAAGCTTTTGGGATTAAATGATTTTTTTACAACTTTTAATATTGTCCCGCCGGCCGGACTTTTGGATAAATTGAACAATGATTTCACTTTATTTGTTTATTCCAGCAATGAGGTTAATCGATTGGGTTTTGTTGCGGAGATAAAAAATAATGAAGGATTGTATGCCCTGGGAAAAGCATGGGAGCCAACCATGGAGAAAAACACAGAAAATCTTTTTGCTTCTTTGGGTGAAACGAAAACCAAATATCCCACTTCTTTCAAACAGGCATTTTATAAAAACTTTCCCTTCCGCTATATATCTTTATCCAACAATAAATTCGGCATTTGCTGGTCGGCCTATAACTACTTTATCTGGACGACTTCCGGAGAAAGCATGCTAAGAACAATTGATGATATTTTATCAAAACAACAATGAACAAAAAATTAATCGATGAGTTAAAAGAAAAAATGGAAAAGGAGGCAAAAAGCATTGAAAAAGAGCTGAGTAAATTCGCCAAAAAAGATGATAAAGTTAAGGGCGACTGGGATACTATTTTCCCCCGTTTTAACGGCGGAGAATCAGGCAGCGCTGCCTTGGAAAAAGCAGCTGATGAAGTAGAGGAATACAGCACTCTTCTGCCCATTGAATACAGCTTGGAAATGAAGCTTAAAAACATTAATCTGGCTTTGGAGAAAATAAAAAAGGGGAAATACGGCATTTGCGAGAAGTGCGGAAAAGAGATAGATGAAGAAAGATTAAAAGCTTTTCCCGAAGCCAGAACCTGCAATAGTTGCAAATAAAACAAAAATGCCCGGCAACGGGCTTTTTGGTTTGAAGAAAAAGAAGTTTTTTTATCTAAACGGATTTTTAGCTCCCGATACCGCAAAGTGTACATGACAACCGGTAGACAAGCCTGCACCCGGTGTTCCCGGTTTTCCGCCCATCAAAGCTATGGCTTGGCCCTGGGAAACCTTATCTCCGGGATTTACCAAACTGACAGCAATATGTCCGTAGCTTGTAACCACCCCATTAGGATGCAATATGGCTATATTGTTTCCTGCTCCTCCAAAGGCCCAGCGAGAGGTAGAGTTGGTTAATTTAACCTTTAATACTGTGCCGGCAGCTGCCGCAAAAATCGGCTTCCCGCAATTATTATTCGTATTTTCTTCTCCGGCATTAAAATCAATGGCATTATACCAATGTAGTTTCTGGGTAATATGGCAAGGAATGGAAGGACAGATGAAATAACTGTCAGCTATGGGTGTACTTTGAGGAATAGCATAAGTCGGGGCAGCAGGCATTATGCCGTTAGGAATAATGACGATGTCTCCAACATATATATCTCCTTCGTTGGAAAGATTGTTGATTGCAACTATTTCATCGGTTTTTCCTTTATATTTTTCAGCAATTGCCGAAATAGTATCTCCGCTTTTAACATGATAAACGATACCGGAAACAGGCAGAATAATCAGTTTTGTACCGGGCTGGATTTGAGTGTTTTTGCTTAAATTATTAGCCAAAAGTATGGTATTTAAAGAAATATTGAACTTGGCAGCAATAGAAGAAAGTGTTTCTCCCTGTTCAACAACATATTCTGTAATCACTTTTTTAGCATCTTCCTGATCCGATCCGCCGATTAAAGCGCCCAAAGCCTGGGGAGAAAAGGTGGTTGGTGGAGAAGAAGCCCTGATGCTGCCCTTTCCAACTAAAAGAAGCTCCGGCGATTCAGGCAGAGCTCTATCTGACGAGTCTAAACAGGTTTCTGAGAGGATTTTTGTCTGTTTTTCAAGGCAAACTTCTTTTTGACCGGTTCCTTCTAAGGTTTTTGAAATGGTAGCCAAATAAAAACCCCCTTTATCAATAAGGGGTTTAGGCATCATTCCCGGCTTAAAAAAGGTTGAAACAACTAAAATTACTATAATCAAGGCCAAACGAAGGAAAGGATCTCGATAAGATCCTCTTAAATCACTAAAAAATGGTCTTTTAAACCAATTCATTGTACATTTCTAATTTACCCCTTCCAATCTTTGAAGTCAAGGTCTTTATCCACATCTTATTAAGAGGTTTTTAAGAGTAGAATAGTATTTAAAAATTGAAGTTTTGGGTTAAATTAACCCAATCCTCGACATTTAAGGTCTCAGCTCTTTGAGAAGGCTGTATTTTATTGATTAAAAGCCATTTTTTAATGTTTTCCCTCTCTATTTTTAATCCTTTGGATAAATTATTGATCAGTTGCTTCCTGGGCTGGGAAAAACCGGCTTTTACTACTTTAAAGAATAAATTTCTGTCAATTTTAGACGCTAAAAGAGGTTTTTTAGATATTTTGATAATAGCTGAATCAACTTTAGGGGAGGGCCAGAAAGATTTCTTGGAAATATATGATATTATTTCCGGCTTGGCATAAAATTGTACTGAATTTGCCAAAATGCTCATTTTAGGAGGTTTGGCACATATTCTTTGCCCCACTTCCTTTTGAACCACTAGTATCATTTCTTTAGGAGGGTTATCAGCTTCAAGAAACTGCCTGATAACAGGTGCTGTAAGATAAAAAGGTAAATTTCCTATAACTTTATAATCTTTAATTTTAAATGTTTTATTTTTTAAAATGTCTCCTTGTATGATTTCTATATTATTGAAATCTTTCAATTCTTCTTTTAAAATTTCGATCATTTTATAGTCTTTCTCTATGGCAACGACTTTTTGAATTTTTGAGGCCAGTTCTTTGGTTAAAACCCCTGAACCTGGACCTATTTCTAAAACAATATCGTCGGAATTAAGGTTAGAAGCTTCAATAATTTTTTTAATTGCTGCCTTATCAATTAAAAAATTCTGGCCCAATCTTTTAAGGGGTTGAATTCTATATTTTTTAAATATGTTTTTGGTGCTTTTTTCTGAAAATTGATTCATTTTATCGGTTTAATACAAATTATAAAAAGATATTCATGAATATATTTTCTACCCATGCAAAATATAGTTAATTAATGGTTTATATTAACTGATCAATACGAAAAACTACTTTAATCCAAAAAGGTTAAAGTGCGTCTTTTTTGCCTCCTGATCGGCTAACTCTTTATAAGTAATTCTTATAGTGTAACGGATTTTTCCGTTTACCAAATTAAATTTATCTACTATTTCTATACTCCAGATATTTTCTTTTTTAATACCCTGCTTTATTTTATTAAGGTAATCATGGGGGGAATCTTCTTTATTAAGCTCTATATTGGCATCGAGAACAATAAGTTTTTGGGTTAATTCTATCGTGGCGAGATCGTGGATTTTTCTGATAAGTGTTGTTAATTCAGCAATATTTATTTCGGAAAAATAAGTATTTTGCCCGGTTTTCTGGGACTGCAATTTATAGACAATACCCAGGGGTTTACCGTGGACTATTATATCCCAACATGAATAGGGATTGGCAACTAGGGGTCTGTTTTTTGATTCGGAATAGAAAATATTATTTAAGCCGAGCGTTCTTAATAATTTTTCAACGATTTCTTTAATTAATTTCAATTCTTTATCGTTAGAATCGGTGTGGATTAAAATTCCCATCGATTCATATTCTTTGTATTGATCGCCTTTTTTGCCGTAAACATTCCCAATTTCAAATATTTTTATTTTTCCGACATTTTTCTTTAAATACTCATTGAGTTGATTGATCAGACTAATTGCTATCGACTGACGAAGATAAGGATATTCTTCATTAACGGAATTCTGCGTTGAAACAACTTTCCAATCTAAATAATTAACGGAAGGATTTTCTCCTTTTTTCGTAAGTGGCCAAGAAATAATTTCATCAAATCCACAGTCGGATAATATATCCCTTATTCTTTCTGCTAAAATAATGTTTTTTGGAGTGATATTTTCAACCACTTCCAATTTTGGAACTTCATTGAAAGGAATGTTCTGATATCCAAAAATTCGGATAACCTCTTCAATAATATCTTCGGCAATGGAAATATCCGTTCTCTCTGAGGGAGGAGTAACCAATAGATAATTCCCGCTGTTTTTTACTTTAAAATCAAGGTTTCTTAATATTTGAATCGTTTTTTTAACTGGGATTTCTACTCCAGCAAAAATTCCCACAGTTAAAGGGTCAAATTTTATTTCCGGTAATGATCTTTTTTTAGGAAGATAATCAAAAAACTGACTATCTACTTTCCCGCCACAATATTTCAGAATCATCGATATTAATAATCTTTCAGAAAATTCCGAAGCGACGTAGTCTAAGTTTTTCTCTAGCCTCGTGCTGGCTTCAGTGGTTATTCTAAGACTCCTAGAATTTTTTCTTATTAATGATTTATCATAAATTGCGGTTTCAACAACTATTTCCGTTGTATTTAGGTCTATTTCCGCTTTTTTCCCCCCCACGATACCAGCTAAAGCTAATATATTTTCATTGTCCTGGATAATAAGTTCTTTTTTACTCAGCTTTATTCGTGATCCATCTAAGGTTGTTATTTCGTCAAAGGTCGAATTCATTGCCCAAACAATCTGACCTTTTGTTTTTTTTAAATCAATCAAATGCGACGGATAACCAGTCAAAAACATTACATAGTTTGACAAATCAACTAGCAAATTCACGGGATTCAAGCCATAAAAAACCATGTATTCCCTAAGCCAATCGGGAGAGGGTTGATTCTTCAGTCCTTTTATTCTGATAGCAGAAATTCTTTTAACGTATTCCGGGGCGGAAACCTTAATATCCAATTTACTTTTTGAAACCGGTAAATCAAGAGCTTGTGGTAGTTTCACCTTCAAGCCATAATAAGCGGCGAGTTCTTTGGCCAAGCCCATAACCGATAAACAATCAGCTCTGTTTTGCCTGATTTCAAAACTAAGCAGCCAGTCTTTTTTGTTACGGTAGGTAACTTCTTTTAAACCATCCTTCATAAAACCAATGAAAGTCAGGGCGTTAGCCGCTTCTTCCGGATCCGCTTTTAAACCAGGAATCAGTTCTTTAATTTGACTGTATAATATTTTCATTTTCGTAATATTTATATCCCAAATTGCCACCTAAAAGCGTTCTTATATCGGTAATGTTATATTTTGCCATAACCCATCTGTCTAATCCTAGTCCGAAAGCAAATCCCATCCATTTTTTGCTATCTACTCCAGCCATTTTCAGAACTTCGGGATGAATAATTCCAGCTCCCCCCATCTCAATCCAACCGACCCCCTTACATAGTGGGCATCCCTTACCGTGGCACTGAAAACATTGCATATCTGGCCCTACGCCAGGCTCAACCTCTGGATAATATTTGTTTCGATATCTTAGTATAACTTTTGGGCCATACATTTTTCTGAAAAGCACATCCAGGGTTCCGAAAAGGTCTTTAAGGTTAACCTTTTTTAAAACAACAACTCCTTGATAATGATGAAATATAAAGTGATTACTTTTGTTAGGCTTTTCATTACGATAGACCTTGCCAGCAGAAACTACTTTTAAGGGCGGTTTATAATCATTTAGAATATGGGCCTCTATAGAAGAAGTTTGAGTTCTTAAAAGGTAATTTGGTTCTTCGATATATATGGTATCTTGCATGTCCCGAGCAGGATGATCTATCGGAACATTTAGGCGTTTGAAACAATATTCATCTTTTTCTATCTCTGGACCGTCCATAATGCTAAATCCCATGCTTTCGAAAATAGCATTCATTTCGCGCACGGTGCGGGTGATGGGGTGAAGATGGCCGATTTTCGGTAGGTCATAATTTAAAAACTCGGCTTGTTTTTTTAACTCTTTTTCCGAATGATATTTTTTTAATTTTTTTTCTTTTTCTTCAAACAGACAAGTCGCCTCTTTATAAACACCTTGGATTATCGCTCCCTGTTCAGATTTTTCCTTTTTGTCCATCTTTGATATTTCTTTGAGCATCAACTTAATCTCGCCTCCTTTACCAAGGTATTTTTTCCATAATTTTTGCAAATCATCCAATAGAGTTATCTCGTCTAACTCATTTTTTAGCTTGTCGATAATTTTATAATCCATCTTAAATTAAAACAATAAATAAAACGATATCAAAACCATTTACTTAAACTTATATTTAAGAATAGCTCTTATTTACCAAAAACTCAAGACAATAAAATAAAGAGAAATGTGATAGTTTTAAAGGGGTTGACAAAAACGAAAAAAGGAATATAATAAAAACAGTGCTCAAAATGAGCGCGTAGTATTATGACGCTCTGTGAGCGTTAACAATTAGGAGTTGTAATGATTATGACAGAAGGACAAACAGGATATGTCAAACAAGAAAAAAAGGTGCCCTTTTACATCAAAAAGAGGTTCCTTATTGCAGGACTTGTGATTATGGTGTTCGTTGCGTCTGCCTTTGGACTTATTGACCCGTTTGGGTTATTTAAAGGGGCAAGCCAGTCAGCCGCGCAAACCGCTACTAGTGGTGGTGGCTCACCGGCAGGACCAGTTGCACCAGCGACAACTACGCCAAAAGTGATTTCACGTAGCGAAACCTTTGAACAGCTTGTTGAAAAATGGAGCACGCCCGAAGACATCCAAGCGTACATGATTAAAAACTTCCGGTATCAGTTCCGAGAATCAGGCCCTCGCAAGAAAGCACAAGATGTTTTGTCATCTGGCGGAAGGGGCGATTATTCCGAATTTGCTAACTTTTTTGCATCTGCACTGGCAAATAAAGGATGCTGGCAATGGAAAAACATACATATGGAAGTATTCACGTCGCTTGGTTACAATCAGCATAAATGGGATGTTGGAACAGGGCGGAGGGTAATCGTTTACAACGACCCCAGAGATGGTGCAAATTACTATTTCGTGCCTGAGCCACCAAATTTTCCTATCTATAAGATAGGAGCGTCGGATGACCCAATCCCGCTGGAAGAGAAAAGACTGGGTGAATGGGTGGATAAAGGAAGTATCGGCTTCAACAACTATTGTTAATGAAGGGTAATAAAAAACCCTTCTTTTTTATGGGCGTAAAAGGAATAAATTAGTTTTTAATTAGATAGAGGAAATATAATATAAGAATTAACCTTTTGCCCTTCTGGCGCTACATCATAAATATATTCTGGTTTTATGGAAGGAAAACAATTATCATTGCTCGGCTTTAAAAATAATTGACATCTTTCTGTTAAATTTTTTCCTGTAGTAAGAACAACGCCAAAGTTTCCATCGAAATAAAAAGATAAAATGTTTTTATCTAGGGAGTTTTTGGTTCCATCGTAGCTTCCATCAAAGTAATAATCCAATGAAAGGTCTCGATAATAAGCCATCCCTCCGGCCTCTATTGGTTGCACATATTTATTTCCTTTACAATCAATCCTGTCGTAAAAAATTACTTGACCAGCTTGACTATTTTGAGTATCAAAAAGCTTAAAAGAAGAAAGTGTGCCCACTTTTATAGGATGGTAAAAGCCGGTAGATAAATTTGTTATCTCTTCTTGATCAATAAGATCACACTCTCCTGTTTCATTGCTATCAGTAAATAAAACTGCACTATATTTATGATCGTTTTTATTATTAAACTTGAGCGAACTAGCCATATCATTAAAATTAAATAGCGATAAATTAGAAGCGCTTGAATTAAAATATCTCGGATAGCCTTGAAAACCAGTTTTTGGATAAAGATAGACTCCAGGTCTATTCCATAAAAAACGAATTGAATTTCCTGAAAATCCTGTGGTAGTATCAGCTCCTGTATTTTCTTTTTTATCGTCATTTTGATCATAAATCGCAGTTAATTCTATTGGTGGAGAAAGAAATTTTGCTGACACAGGGTTAAAGCCAAGGGACATGTTATCACTAGAAAGATAATGCTGTTTACCTTTGTCGTCTGTTAAAATAACCCCACTAAATGTCTCAATGTCAGGAATAGTAATAATAGAAAGACTGGGATTAAGGGTGGTTAAAATCAAATAAGATGAAAGTAAAATTACTATACCGATAAAAGCGCTTATTATTTTAGTCCTGGCATCGCTAATAACTGATGGCTGGTCCGGTGAGGTTAAAATCTTAAAGCCGGAAAAAACTAAAGTCCCAAAGGCAAGAACTCCGGCAACAATCATGGAGAAATTAAAGATATATTTAACGTAATCGGTAAAATTTGTTTTTTCTTCCGGCAAACCCCCGCCTACATCAGGATACTGTATTTCTAATTTGGCTAAAGCGAAAAGAGCAAAAAAAGATAATATGAGGGCAGAAAAAAGAATGAAAAATATTTTTTTCTTGCTTTTAAACATGTTTTTACTTACCTTCACAGCAGTAATAATTATCCAAAAAGCTACTTATTTCCTTCTGGCAAGCGCTGCTATCTTTATTCTTGGGACATTCTTTCGTTCCTGTCGCACTTAAATATTGACCCGTAAAAGGATAACAACCTACATAAAGAAAATCAGGTAGAATTACTAATTTACCTAAGTATACTAAATCTAAACCTTCCTGACAACTTAAGGTCCTCATTTTGGTCATTCCTTCTTTTGATGCAGAGCCATAACCAGTAATACATGTTTCCAGTTTTTCCCTTGATAAAGTAAGTTTCTCTAAAATTGGACACTTATTTATGTCTCCCTCTTTAAGCTTTTTAGCGCTCATTAAATCATCCATTTTTTCAATGACATTTTCTATAATCTGGACGTAGCCAGGCAAGGTGTCTAGTTTTTCGTTGCAAAAACCGTATTCATCCTTTGCTTTTTGCTCTTCATCTTCTTTAGAAAGGTTTTTTATTTTAGCTTTCAATATTTCTATATTTTTTTCATTCTTTTCAGTATAATATTCGCAACAAGAAAAATAGTCTTTGCTTATTCCAGTGTTGGAAATTTTTTTAAGATAAGAATCAAATTCACAAATGGGACAAACATATTCTGAGCTTTCCGCAATTGGAATCAATTTATATGGCCAATCTTTAAAATTTCTTACACAACTGCACTCATAAGGCTCTTTTTTAGTTAATGGTTGCTTCGGATTCTTCGGATCCCTTTGGGATTGTTTTGGCTCACAATCTGTGCAACCACTACAGTTATAATTTTGGTTATAACATCCAGTGTTGCCACTGCAGGGAGGGCAATTACTTGCAGAACATTTAGGTTTATTGGTGCAATTCGCCCCACAATCACAATTATTAGGAGAGTTGTTCAAGTTTGAGAATGAGTCTATTATTTTTTGGTAGCTATTAATTAAAAGGCCGTACAAAGCAGCAATTTTTTCGGCAAATTTTTCTGTTTCATCAACGGCCTCACCAATAGGAATTAACCCTTTTTGTATTCCTAAACCAATGGAAATTACCCCACCAACACTCCCATCAGCCCTTCCACCAGCACCCCCGCCACCAAAACCACCAATTGTTGGATCAATCACACATTTTTCTTGTGATGAAATAGATTGTACGTCGTAATCCTTGTATTCCTTGTTAAAATAAAAAGTTGCGCCGTCGCCATCGTGTGAATAAGATTCTTCTGAAATTTTTTCATCTTCCCCGATTGCTTTTTCAGTTGAGCTACACATCCTGTTTGTTTTTTCGTTTAAACCACAGCTTAAACAAGCTCCTGTTTGTTTGTTTTTAACGGAACAATTAAATTCTCTGCAGTAATCCGATGTTTTTGGTTCATAATTTTTAAAACCGACGCTTTCAATGGGTTTTTCGCTGTTTTGTTTTAAATCGAAAAACTCAGCCATAGTTAATCTTTCACCATATGGGTTTTTCATCAACTGTTCTGCCTCTTTTAAATTATTAAGGTCATTTATAAAATCTTTGGCAAAAGCATCCATTCTATTTTTTGCTTCTTCCAGGGTTAAAACTTTTGGATTTTTTTCTGGGTCTAAATCTGGATTATATGATTCAGAACAAAGCTCAATACCTGTTTCTACCAATTTTTTTCCGTCAATTAACTGTTTTATCTCTTGTCTTTTACAATTAATTGATTTTCTGTTGGTGCAGGGGTCTGTCCCAGGACACCCCGGACTCTTGCCGCCTGGAGAACCACAACAAGAACAATTAGAATCGCAACTATAGGTCGTTTGACAACACGATTGGCAATTATCTGATGGGGGATGCGCTTTTGTTATACAACTATAATCGACGGTCGCAAGAGGATATGTTTCGCATTTGCTACAGCTACAGCCATTTAAAAGAGCCCTCAGTTCGCTTGTTTTGTTTATAATCTTGTTTGCTTTTGTTTGGAAGGCCTCGTTAAGAAGCTTTGCACAATAAAAAGTACTGTAGTTTTTTAAGTCTTTTTCATCAATCTTACCGTCATTATTTAAATCTTTTGTATCGCCACTTTTATTATATTCATAACATTTTAGGTTTGAATCAGCTGCAACCGAAGCATTTCCTGCTAAAATGTGCTCAATAATGGTACCCAATGGAATTTCTTGAAAGGTTATTGTTTCTTTTTCGGCCTCGGGCGGCTGGGTTATCGGCGAAGATGGAGGAGAAAAAAGTTGCGGCAGAGAAAGGATTACCAAATTAGGATTAATGGTTTTTAAAATAACGTAGGCAGAAACTAAAACCAATAATCCTAAAAATGCGCTGTATATTTTTTGCTTGATATCGCTGACAATAGCCGGATTGTTGCGAGATATTATATATCGATAGCCAGAATAAATTAATATTCCTAAAACAATTATTGCGCCAACAAATAATGATAAATTAAAAAGGTATATTACTGCTTCGGGAAAGGTAGTTTTAACGCCGGGTTTTTGGCCGGCAATCGTCGGAAAATTAGTTTCCATTTCTGCCGCAAAAATAAAAGAAGCGCTTAAGGCTAATAAAAGCAGGGTAAAGATTATTAATTTGGTTTTTCCAAACTTTTTACTCATTTTATTTTGTTAATTAAAAAACATTTAAGCTCCGGAGGGAGAACCAGACGAAGAATTCATTTGTTTTGTGACCTGGGCAATTTGTTCTATTTGCTGGTTTTGTTCATCCTGCACTATCAGCGCGAAATAAACAGCTGCTGTCCAGGTAAAAGAAAGGCCCCCGATATATGGAATTTCTTCTACGCCAAAAGTTACTAAAAATTTTGAGTATTTGCCAGTAAAAACTTTTTTAAGCAGACCTCCCTTTCCTGCTGGTTTCTTTATTTTGCCAGATTTAAAAATCATCCAGCCGCCGATTACGACAATTCCAATAAGATCCAGTATGCCGGCATCATCTAAACCAAAACAAAGAAGAACGAATCCAGTTAAATCAATAGCAAATGCCAAAGAAAGCATCATAAACGATTCCGGCGAGAGTTTGGGAAATTTTAGAAACATTGCTTGGGTTTCTTTAGATAGGTTATTGTATTGTTTTTATTATAGCATTATAATTAAATAACGGCAGGCAATAAATAATATAAAATCATGGAAGGAAAAAAGAAAAAAATTGCTATTATATTACTATTTCTTATTTTTACTGGTAATTTTTCATCCTACCAAAGCGTTTCTGCGGTTGCTGATTCAGGGTTAACCATGCCAATAACCCCGCCCTCTCTGAATCCAACCTCACCGACAGCACCCGCAACACCAGGAACGCCACCATCAACAGTCCCCCCATTACCACCGTCTTCGCCAACAGGACAATCTCCAAGCCAAGGAGCCCAACAGGAAACCTGGTGGGAAGGTGCTTCTCGATTTTTGGCAAAACCTTTTGACGCTGCTGTAAAAAGTTTTGTTGGTGCAATTGCTTTGATTTTAACTGCCTTGCCTTCTTTTCTACTAGAGGTAGGCCAAACATTACTTTCTTGGGTTATAAGCTCAGATTTTATGGGTATCGGCATGACCAATATCGATATCGCCAGTCCTAATTTTAATCCCATCGTTGGCTATGGGTGGCCGATAGCTAGAGACTTTGCTAATATTTTTCTTCTTCTGGGTTTAATAATTATCGGCTTGGGAATTATTTTAGGCATTGAAGAGTACCAGGCCAAAAAAACCTTACCTAAATTAATAGCTATTGCTATTTTAATTAACTTTACTCTGGTAATTTGCGGTTTTATTATTGATTTTACCAATCTTTTGATGAATTATCTTTTAGGAACTGGCTCTTTGCCCAATACTTTAATTAATGAAATTACTCAGGGCATAACAAACATAGTAATGAAAGGGAAAACCGCTGAGGCTATCGCTATAATTATTGTTTATTTTGCCTTTGGAATGGTTGCCTTTATTACTTATCTGCTTTACGCGCTTCTATTTATAGCAAGATATGTTTTTCTTTGGATTTTAATAATTTTTTCACCCATTGCCTTTGTCAGTAATGTTTTTCCCGAGAATGACAACGTTAAAAAGTTTTTTCCGAGTTTTTTCTATTGGAAGGAATGGTGGAGCCAATTTATTCAGTGGTCAGTAGTTGGCATATATGCTGCTTTTTTCCTTGCTTTGGCAAATAAATTAATGTATGTAATGGCTAGCGGAAAAGCAATAACTTCCACTCCTAGCGGTGCAATTGGTATTATGGGGGGCCTTTTCACCTATCTCTTTCCTCTTGCCCTTCTTCTTATCGGCTTCTTCTCTGTATTGGAAACAGGCGCTCCAAGTGTTCCTGGAATAAAAAGTGCTCTTGGATCAATTGCAAGAATAGATAAGGAAGGAAGGATAAAATTAGGGGCGGTAGGAGGTGCCGCTGCAGCGGCTGGAGGACTAGCAATTGGAGCAGCAGCTGGGGGAATAGTTGGGGCGGGAAAGGGCTGGACAGGAGGAACGGGAGGATTAAAAGGCAAAACAGAAGAATCATTAAAGGGTGTGGCTAGAGGTGCTCTTACTGGCGGGGGTAGAGAAGAAGGAAAAATGTGGTTCAGGAGAAAAGCAGAAGAAATACCACTAATCAACAGATTTATTGGCAGGCCTGGGGCAACTGATAGAGATTTTCAGAACGATTTAGATGAGACGAAAAAAGAAATCGAAGCTATTCCAGATACGCCCGATGGAAATAAAAAAATTGCCGAAGGATTACATAATTGGCCCATGACTAAGTTTGATTATTTAGATAGAAGATTAAGAATGGAAACCCTACTTAAAAGAAAAGAGGTTCCTAAAGAGGATTACAAAAAATTTGCAGCCGACTTTCAACAAGCAGGAGGCAATCCAAACTTTGCCGCTAGAGTTCTTCCGAATCTCGCATCTTATCTTACAATTAAAGACCCAAAGACTGGCGCCTTAAGAAAAATGACCATAAAAGAAGCGACGGATAAAATATTACCAAAAGATGTAGTAAATGATATTCAAAAAGATGCTATAAATATTAATGTAGGTGATACGGCAATTGAGATAGAGCAAAAAAGAGAGGCCGTGGTTCGTATTGGCTTGGATGAGGCAAAACTTGAAAGGGTTGCCAGAGATATGAAAGTAGAAATAAGAAAAGGATTTAGGGATCTTTTTATTGGTACCAATCTCAAGGCCATGAAATTAACTCCCGAAGAAGAAAAGAGTTTTATTGCACGGGTGAGTAAAATAAAATCTGATCCAAGGTTTATGGGTGTTTAAAATTTAGATTTTCTGTTCTATAAAATTTATTAAAAAATATTTTAAGATATGGAAAAAGAAAATATAAAAACTGAAGGGGAACCAATTTTCCCCGAAGAAAGTAGTTTAATCGTCGAAAAGATTCTGGAAAAATATGGTTTAATAAAAAACCGTGATGAATTAATTAATAAGATTAGTGATTTATATAAAGATTCAAAAATAAAACCGGAAGAAAGGATAAAGGTTTTAGAAAATTTACCTAATGCAAAATTAGCTAGATTGGTTACTGAATATAGTTATGGGAAGATTTCTTTTGAAAAAATAACTTCCCGAATAGAAAAAGATTTTAATATTACAAAAGAAATGGCAAAAAAGATGGCCGAAGAACTTAAGGCTACACTCTTAGATTTAATTAAACCAGCTAAATTAACTAAGACGAATAAAGGGGTTGCCTCGTCGGATATTAAAAATATTAAATCACAACCAAAAAATAAACCATCAATTAATCTCCCTGTGGAAAAAACGGGTTCTTCCCAAGAAGATACTTATCGTGAATCGATAGAATAAAACAATTTTATCTTTAGAAAAGAAAAAGGTCGCTATTTTGCGACCGTTTTTTAAAAATTAACCATATTTACCTTACCGCTTTTTTCTTTGTCCACTCCCGCTGTCAACATATTGATATAGTATTTTGCCGGTACTGTCTTTGGCTATTGTAGTGCCATCTTCATCCCAAGAAAGGGTTACCCCCTCACTGGTTGTGAAAGAACCTGCCATCTGGCTTTTTGTACCATCTTGACCGGTTTTTTCTTTTACTTCACTGGATGGTTGTTTGCCTCCATGCATATTTCTGTTCCATATCTGTCCTCCAGCAGCTAAAAGAGCAATAATATCTGTCCCGGGCCCCGGTTTTCCGTCTGTTTTGAAATGAAGGAGACTACCAGAATCAGCGCTTATCCGTTGAGCTATTAATTCTCTGGCTTCTTGTCTGTACTGATTTAACTTCTCTGTATCTTCATTAATTTCATCCTGGATTTTTTTTATTGTTTTTCCCGTAAGTACACTGTCCGTGGCAAGCAGAGTGCCGGCAGTTTGCTGAGCGACCCCCTGTGCTTTAAGCTCTTCCTTTCTTGATGCGGCAAGCGCCTGCTGCTCGTCTTGCGGAAGTTCAATGTCCATTATTTGTATCCCGTATTCGTCTATCCTAATTCCCCATTTATCTTTTATTATCTTGAAGTTTGGATGGTTTTTAATTTCATCCCACAATGTTTTGGATTGCTTAAAGGCTATTATTTCATCCACTGTTTTCCCTGCAGTCCAATCCCTTATAATTCCACGGACTTCCAAGGTCACGTTTTCAGGCCAATTAGGATCGCCGATATAAACAACCGTTAAGGGGTTATCAATGCGCGCAGTAAAGGTTATTTCCATGCTTGGTACAAATCTTTCTTTTTCTTTGGTCTCCGCCTTTTTAATTATTACAGGATACTTGTCCCACTGCAGGTAAAGCTCATCCGTTATTTCGTCGTGAGAAACAATTTCTGTATCTTTATTTGAGGTTATCTCATAGGCCATTCGACGAAGATGAAATCCTCTTTTAAAATTATCTATTCCTCTAAGCCCAACGAGTCTGATGCCTCCCAAATACTTCTCGCATATACTGTCAAAAAATTGATCAATTATGTGTATTTTGGGTCTCGATTTTGTTGTGGCGGCAAGAACTATATTGTAATCTTCGTCAAGTACTTCTTCCGGTAATAATTCGGCAATGCATTTTCTAAAGCCCCTGAATCTTTCTATTATTTTTGCCCTTTGTACTCCTACTGTTGTGAATTTAAGAAGTCCAAAAAACAATAATAGGGGCGCAAAAAACAGTCCTGGCCACCAGGCGTGGGACAACAAAAAAGCCACTATAAGTCCCATCCCTATAAAGAATAATATAGCTTGAAAGATGTTTATTTTTTTCAGATCCTCTTCGTTTTTCTTTTCATTCTTTGCAGTCATTTCAATCTACCTCATACTTTTTTTCAATTATGAAATTGTTAAGGTAATTTTTTTATCAAGGAAAACCTCCATCTTCCTTGATATTTATCTTATACAATATTTACTAATTTTTGTCAATATATAGTACTTTTTGTTTTTCTTGCTTCTCCTTTATGGTATAATTTTATTAATGAGATACACCGTTCCTCAATTTATTGAATATGAAGCAAAAGTAGTTGGCCCCTTTACTTTTGGCCAATTTATTTTTATAGCACTATCTGCTGCTGTCTGTTTTGTTCTTTATTTTATGCTCCCCCTTACTCTTTTTGTCCTTGCTTCTTTCGTAATAATGGTCAGTGTTGTTATTCTTTCTATTGTAAGAGTAGGAGGAAGACCCGTAACAACTATTATAGGAAATTTTTTCAAGTTTAATATAGGTACCAAGGTATACATCTGGAAAAAAAAGGAAATGCCGGTAATGTATGCCAAAAGCGATTTGAAAAAAGAATTGGAAATGAAAAAAGAGCTTGACGAAGGGCTTCCTTTAAAAATAGCTGAAAACAGTCAATTAAAAAGAATGAAGACTAAAATTGAAACAAGATAAAAATGGCAGGATCTTCCACTCAACAATTTTTAGAAGTAGACCAAATCAGAGAAGGAGTTCTGCTTTTAAAAAATAGGTCTCTTAGAGGAATTATTATGGTTTCCTCCTTAAATTTTGCCTTGAAGTCAGGGGAAGAACAAGAAGCAATAGTTTATCAATTCCAAAACTTTTTAAATTCCTTGGATTTTTCTTTGGAAATATCTGTCCAATCAAGGATGGTTAATATAACAGGATATATAGATAAACTGGAGGAACTGGAAAAAAAGCAGGAAAACGAACTGTTAAAGATCCAGACCGGTGAATACAAAAACTTTATTAAAAATCTGGTTGCCGGCGGACAAATTCTATCTAAGACATTTTTCGTTGTGGTTCCCTTCACTTTAATAGAGTTGCCGGGAATGAAACAAGAAAAAGGAATGTTTAAAAAAAATGATAATTTAACACAAACCGAAGACCAATTTCAAAGAGCCAAGGCCCAGCTTTGGCAAAGACTGGAATTCGTCACCATGGGATTAAAAAGATGCGGCCTTCAATGCGTGCCCTTAAATACCTCGGAAATTATTGAGCTTTTCTGGAGCCTGCACCATCCGGAAGAGGCCGAAGTGGGTTATTTCCCAGAAATACCTCCGGAATTAATACATTAATTTATGCCATTTTCATTTTTTAAAAAGAAAGGCGAAGGATCTTTATCGGAAAAGATCTTTGAAACTCCTGTTGTGGAAGCCAAGGACATTATTGCCCCTGCTTCTATTGCTGTTTCTCCCGATTATTTAAGATTGGGTAAAAAGTTTACCAAGTCTTTTTTCATTTTTTCTTATCCAAGATATCTTACTACCGCCTGGTTTTCTCCCATCATCAACCTCAGTACGCCTATGGATATAAGTTTTCATATTCATCCGGTTGACACGGGAATAATTTTAAAACAATTAAGAAAAAGAGTGACCGAGGTTCAGGCAGAGCTGATGGAAAGAGAGTCAAAGGGATTGATCAGAGACCCGGCGCTGGAAACCGCTTTCCGGGACCTGGAAAGCCTGAGAGACAGGCTACAAACAGCACAGGAAAGAATGTTTAAATTCGGTCTTTATTTAACTGTTTACGGAAACGATTTGAAGGAAATAAAAGACACAGAAAACAACCTAAGATCTATTTTGGAATCAAGATTAATATATATTAAACCGGCTCTCTATCAGCAAAAAGAAGGGTTTAATTCCACTGCTCCTTACGGATTGGACCAATTATCGGTTCATACGCCGATGAGCACCCTGCCCTTTTCCAGCACCTTTCCTTTTGTCTCTTTTGATTTGAGCTCCAATGAAGGAATCTTATACGGAATAAATCTTCATAACAATTCCTTAGTTCTTTTTGACCGCTTCAGTTTGGAAAACGCTAATTTCACCATTTTTGCCAAGTCCGGCAGCGGAAAATCATATGCTGTTAAGCTGGAAATTCTCCGTTCTTTAATGTTGGGAGTGGATGTTATTGTGCTTGACCCGGAAAACGAATACCAAGCTTTAGCCGAAGCAGCTGGCGGTTCTTTTTTCAGCATGTCTTTGGCTTCGGAAAGCCATATTAATCCTTTTGATTTACCGACTCCCAGGGAAGATGAAAAGCCAGAAGATGTCTTGCGTTCAAATGTCGTCAATTTGGTAGGCCTTTTAAGAATTATGTTGGGAGGGCTGACACCGGAAGAAGATGCAATTATTGACCGTGCCCTGACCGAAACCTATGCGTCTAAAGATATTACCCCTGAAACAGATTCCAAGACCTGGCAAGACAATATTCCTTTAATGTCTGACTTTGAATCTGTTTTAGAAACCATGGAAGGAGGAGATTCTTTAGTAAGAAGAGTGAGAAAGTTCACTAAAGGAACATTCTCTAATTTTTTCAACCGGCCGACCAATATTTTAATGGATAAATCCTTGCTGGTTTTCGGAATAAGAGACATGGAAGACGAACTGAGGCCTATAGCAATGTTTATTATTATGAGATACATCTGGAACAAGGTCAGGTCCGAATTGAAGAAGAGAATTCTGGTCGTTGACGAAGCTTGGTGGGTAATGAGAACCGAGGACGGAGCTTCTTTCCTTTTCGGTATCTGCAAAAGAGCGAGAAAATATTGGCTGGGAGTAACCACCATCACCCAGGATGTTGAAGATTTTATGAAGTCCGAATACGGCAAGCCGATTATTACCAATTCATCTCTCCAATTCTTAATGAAACAGTCTCCGGCAACCGTAGATCTAGTCCAGAGGATCTTTAATTTAACCGATGAAGAAAAATACCTTCTGCTGGAATCAGAAGTAGGGGAAGGAATCTTTTTTGCCGGACAAAAACACGTTGCCATTAAAACAGTGGCTTCTTATATAGAAGACCAGTTTATCACCACCGCACCGGAAGAGTTGATAAAAATAAAACAAGCCAAGGAAGCTGGCTTGCAACAATAATTTAAACTTATTTCTGTTTTTTAAGGACGGGGCTTAATAATAATTCTTCTTTCAGGCTCTTCGCCGATACTTTCAGTAACAACATCTGTTCTCTCAACGAGCGCTAAATGAATAATTCTTCGTTCGTAGGCTGGCATCGGAGCCAGCTCTTTTTCTTTTTTAGTAAGCGACACATCATCAGCAGTAGAAACCGCTACTTCTTTAAGATAATCTGCTTTCTTTTTCTTGTAATTATTAATATCTAAATCAATGCGGAATTCTTCCTGGATTTTCTTTTTTAATATCATTTTTAAAAGACGTTGAATTTCTATTAAAGTCTGGCCTCCTTCTCCAATTAAAATCTGGGGCTCTTCGCTTTTGACGCTAACGGGTAAAACTCCCTCTTGCTCGGGCAAAAATTCAACCTCAACTTCCAGGGTAGTTTTTTCAAAAAACTCTTTGACTATTTCCTTTATTTTATTAGTTGTTTCCCAGTTAAGCATTTTAAATTAATTAACTTTTACTGTTTCTCGATTAATTAAATATTGCTGATAAATTGAAAAAAGACCGGTCAATATCCAATAAAGACCTACGGCTGAAGGAAGCCTCCAAAGAATGAAAACAGTGAATATCGGAAAAAAATAGAGCATTTCTTTTTGTATTATTTCCGAGAATTGATCTTTTGTGTCTTGTTTTTCTTTGGTTTTTTTAATTTGAGGCGTCATTGTTTTTGATTGGAAAAATTGAACGATACCAGCCAAAATTGCTAGAACAATACTGGGTTGGGAAAGATTTATTAATCCTAAAAAACTGGTGTCAATTGTTCCTGGATTGGGAATAAAACTATAGAGATGATGCATTGTGCCTGGCCCCAATCCGGTATAAAAAACCCTATAGAGAGCAACCAAGATGGGGAATTGGATTAAAAGAGGCAGACATCCGCCGAAAGGATTAATTTTTTCTTTTTTATAAAGATCCATCATTTCTTTTGTTTGTTTTTCTTTATCGTCTTTGTATTTTTGCTGAATTTCCTGGAGCTTTGGCTGAACATTTGAAAGAACTTTTTGAGACTTAAGGGATTGAGCCATTAAAGGATAAAGTATGATTCTTATTATGACTGTTAAAACAATTACCGCCACGCCAAAATCATGGCCCGGCAAAT
>Ga0315273_10000140_pt1 | contig 64267 bp, 54 predicted proteins | sample YL17G02_0_MG_FD_205753 | JGI IMG/M metagenome (GOLD analysis project Ga0315273, IMG submission 205753) | Sediment microbial communities from Yellowstone Lake, YNP, Wyoming, USA - YL17G02_0 | ecosystem: Environmental > Aquatic > Freshwater > Lake > Sediment | place: USA: Wyoming | collected... | reverse complement strand
TGAACTTGTCCGGTTGAGACTGAAGGGCACTCAAGGCCGGCAAAGCCACCGTATTGATTGGGTATCGGATTTGATTCACGGGCATTCCCAACAACTTGTACGCATTGTCATACAGCCCCACCCAAGAGGCTCCATGAAGTTTTCCAATCAGAATCTTGTCAACGCTTCGAGACAGAAAATGTACCACGTTGAAAGCCGTGACGTTCCTGCCGAACGACAGCAGCGAGGAAATGCCTGCTCTTCGCTGCGGCGGACCGGGTCGCCACGGACACGCAATCCACGTTCCCACAACGACGAAGAAGGCCCTCGAAAATTCCCGGGCAACCAACGCCCAATACCCAAACCCGTAATAGGCAAGCGAGAACGCGATCGCGAGACTGAGTACCATCGAGGACAGGTCAATCGTCGCTAGAACGCTAAAACGGAGTTGACGCCGCAGCAGCGCTTGATGCTGAATCACGAGACCACTGAATACAAAAGTGGAGGCAACAACAAGAGACACGGCGGTAAGGCGTGGTTCGGCATAGAACCAGGCAATTGTTTTTGACAGCGATGCGAGAACCACGGCAATCCCAAGGCATACAAGGAGGTTGACCCAGAACAGGCCGGTGACCTGCGCGTGGGTGATGTCCTTGCTCTGGACCGTGGCGTCGGACAGTCCAAGATCCTTGAATCGTTCAGCAAAAACAGAGATCGCGGTCACCATGGACAGCAATCCAAAATCCCCTGGCACAAGAAGTCGAGCAAGCACAGCCGTTGCGCCGATACGAAGAACTGACGACAGGACCTCCGCTCCAATAACAGCGGCACCACCCCGGAGCGCTCTTCGGTTCAGATCTTGATTCAACCCACCGGTAGTAAAGAGCTTCCGGTACTTCTCGTTCGAACTGTCTGCTGATTCGGTGCGGTTGTCCGCCTTGACAATGATCGTTTTCAGATGGCTCGGTTTCACGGCAATACCCTCGGCGTGGTCAGACAAAACCACGAGTTGCCGGTTGGGAGCGCAAACTGAGACTGTAGTGACCGATATTGACTCTGTGAGTTGCTCATGCCAAGTTACCTATATATCTGCGCCTCTGGACCGCCATCCCGTGGCGGGAGGCCACTTTCTCACAACAGTTGCGCGAACGGCTCGCCAGACATTTCTGCTGCAGTGCTTGGCTCAGGTCAAATTCCAACTTCACAGGCTCGGGGCCGACACCAATCCGCCCGGTTCATCGAGCAAGATCGCAGGACCAGTACCTGTTGTGCGTAACGCGTGCGTCCATTTACATGGCTACCTTGTTGTAGATGTAGCACAAAGGAGTTGAACGACTCATAGTACAGATGAATCTCTTGACGCCGTCTCAAGCCGCGAATGGGGAACGGTTTGCAGGGGCGGGAGTCATGCAGCTTGACTTCGGCGCGACCGTGGTCTGTGTGTGCCGCTTCGCCTCGGCGGCCGACACAGCAATACTAGTTCTCATCAAGAGCACACGGGCTTGAGGCAAGCGGCGGCTCAGTGATTTCACATGCACTCACTACTTACTAGAAAGCATCAGTTCTTCGCAGGACTACGACTGCCAGGGCACTACTCGCAGGAAAGCTTCAAGATATAGTACTTTCAGCAGTGCTAGCTGCCGACATTTCGCGGCGACAGCTTCCCTACTCGTTCCTGCCGCCCTCAGGACGCTTCTGCCGGCCGAAATACAACCACAATGGTGCTGACGTTCTCCGGCACATAAGTCTCCACCACTTGGAAATGACGTCTGATGGTGTTGAGGATGCCCTGATATCGCTCTCGGTCACACATGCGAACGATAAAAACTCCTCCGGGGCTCAGGAATCGGGAGTACCTAACGAGCATGTCCCGAATGTGGAAATCAGGCACATAGACGATGGATTCTCTGAAGAGGATGAGATCATAGGCACGTTCCGGTTCATAGTGCAGGATGTCGAATTGGACATATTCGTTTTTTCCGCCCCGTCCGACGGTCTGGCTGCGCTCGCGTGCTTTAGCAATTGCCACATCGGAGATGTCTACCCCGGTGTACAGCCGATAGTGTTCGGCAGCGATTTCATTGCCGGTGTTCCCCGAACCGCAACCGAGGTCAAGAATGCTCCCCTGCCGGCTGTAGCTCGCAAGAAACCGGTAGATGCAGTCGTCAGGAGTCCGGTCAATATAGTCCCAGTGCCCGGTGGCGAACTCCTTGTTCCAGAGATTTCTCTTCTGGCTTCGCGTTCCGAACTTCTGCAATGCCATGCGTACAATGTTTCTTACCCTGCCGTTCATCACTGTCCACCTATAATGGTTTTTGGTGCATTCTCATCGTCTTCCCCTCCAACAGCAATAAGTCTAGTCTTTATAATATATTATTCAACACTTTCCCAAGACAGGTGAATCATTACCCCGGAGTAGTAAATATTATTCCCCCAGAACCGCACCCGCGGGAATAGAAGCAAGACTCAATCACGAAGATCAACCGTGCCGCCGATTTCGGCAACATCGCCCTGCTACTTGTGATAGGATAGGCCATTTTAAAACAGTTCCGACCATTCGTCCCCCAACAAGTACCGATACTCAGTATCTACGCCGGGGTGCACCATGAGCTCCACAGTCGCTCCGAACGATAGCCCTACGATCTTATCAAGACGCTCTTTCAAAACCGGCGCCATCGAGAAGAAGAAATCCGAGATCCGACAGCGCGAACCCAGCCACCGGTCTACAGCGTACCTATAAAGACGGTTCAACGGCCCTTTCTCCCTCCGCGCAAAGGTAAAGTGTCTTCTGACCTGCAAACCCTTGGGAATCAGTCCGGAGAGCAACATATTCATGCAAAGATGCATATGATGATGTCCGTCCATCCGGATCGGGGGGCGGCCATACAGACGCTCGTACTCTTCCCACTGGGATCGTACCACGTATTCGACGGCCGACCCTAGCATGGGATTCCACAACACTTGGTTCGGCTTGCGGGCCAGTAGGTACGATGCTACTCGCTCGTGTCGCTCGCGCAACTCGGGACTGGCGTTTGCACCCGTAAACGCTTCCGTGAGGTTCAAATGCAGGCCGACCTCCAGGCCGCTATCTGCCGCCAAGTCGGCCGCCCTTAGCGAATCTCCCATGAACGCCATGCCACTCGCCGAATGGATTTTCTTTCGCTGGTAGCATGACAGGATCCGATCGGTTAACTCTTGGCTCCAGCCCCAGTCGTCCGCGTTAACAGTCAGCATATTTTTCCCAGGCGCTTTCGGTCATTAAGTTCTACAATTCGCTATCATATCCGTCAGGACGATCGAACCTCTGCCACGTTTGACAGCAGAGGGCTCAGTGTGCTTTCAGCCAATTGGGGTCGGTCCAAAGACTAAGCGTCCCGTCGACTCCTTAAAGTCAGACCTCGCGTCAATACAGCACTTTCTGCCTAGCGGACCGTACCATCTCGTTCGCGCAGGTCAGGAAAAGACTGGCGTCGTCGAAGCGTTGTATCAATAGTCTCATCGGTTCTGGGTCAATTGGTGGAAATCTTCTTTGCACTCTGTGCTGAACTCGCTCCCAGAGGATTTTCACGGTCACAGACCGCAGCCTGACCTTCAGAGAGCTCTGGTTTCGACCAGCCGGATACCCGCGTGTGCAAGGAGCTTGGCAAGGTGCTGGCAGTCCTTTTCAAGGAACTTCATGAACAAGTAGTGTCCGACGAGCAGAAAAAACGGAAGACTCGCTGAGTACAAAACAACCGCTACGAGCGATTTCACAGTCCCAAAGCTCAATAGAGGTTCGTTTTCAGCCTCCGTGACTCCGCGGGTTAAGGCTCTTTGGACGTAATAGCTTCGCTGTTGCCGTTCTTGCGGCACCGCCTCGTACACACGCGCCTCGTTGCACCAAACGAACGATCGCCCCTGTCGCAGCATGCTCGCAAAGAAAGCTGTATCCTCCCCTCCGGTACGGCCACGGCTTGGGTCAAACGGTGGTTCTTTCCCGCCGAGTAAATGTCGCCTCAGCAAAACGTTGCCTGTTCTCATGTACTTCGACACAGACAAGACCGTGCCCGTGGTAAAGGCGGTACGGACGCAGAGCCCACTCTTGACCAGCCATTGTGGGGGAGTACCTTCGAAATAGGGAAGCACTGGCCCAAGTACTCCGTCAACGGGGAATCGCCTGTATGTCCGATGAAGCTCCAGCAGCCACGTAGGCTCAGGGAACTCATCGTCGTCAATGAACGCAATCAGGTCGCCTCCACTGGCAGCAACAGCCCGATTGCGGGCCAGGGAAATGTTCTGTAATGGTTCGACTTCATACTTTACGTCGACACCTGACCGATGCTGCCACTGCTCAACCACGACCCGCGCCGAGCAGTCCGCGTCGTTGTCCACAACGACCGCGGAGTAGGAGAAACTATCGACTTTCTGGTTCTGCAGCGCGTCCAGGCACTTGTTCAGAAGTCGAGGCCTCATGTAAGTGGGAATGCACACCGAGATGTGCATAGGTTTTCGACACTCCGATAGGTGCTTTGAAAGCATGTCTCGTTGAGCCAGTCTATTTCGCTCCGGCTACCAGCGCTCCATGGTAGAACGCTTCGTGCCGAGCTGCCAGCGCTTCCAGCGAGAAACCGCTGACAATCCAATGCCTACTATCTCTTCCCATCGCCACTCTCTTGTCAGGATCGTGAAGTAGCGTCGCTACAGCGCGCGTGAACCGGCTGATATCCAGCCGCGGAACGAGTGTACCTGTTACACCATCTCTGATTGCACAGGGTGTGCCTCCAACGGAGTAGGCGACAACGGGCGTGCACATCGCCTGAGACTCAAGCAGCACTCTAGCCAAGCCTTCCGTCCGGCTGGGCAGGATGACTAGATCGCTTCCTGCGTACCAGTCCCGCAAGTCTTCCTGACTCAGTTCTCCAGCGAACACTACGTTCTCTTGGATCCCCTCTTTCACTATGGCCAAACGCAATTGATCCAGAAGCCTTACGCTTTCCAAGCGACCGGCAAACACAAGGGTTGTTATCATACCTTGGCGGCGAAGACGACCGACGACATGAATCGCGTCCAGGTGCCCTTTGCCTTCAGTGATCCGGGACGGTAGCAGGATGACTGGCCCAGGATATGCTTTTCCTCCAGGACGGGCCTTCTCTGGATCGAAAAAGTCCGTATCGATCCCGTCGGAGAGGTTCAGGTATCCACTTCTGACGAAACGGGGCACGCCAATGTCCGCCACCCCGGCGACACCACGACATCCGCCGATTTGCTTGCGGATCAGTCGTCTTTTCAGCCTGGAGTTCTCGAAATGATTGAACACCACGAACGGCACGGTGCGTTTGCGGAGGTAATCCAGAACGATCGGAGAATCTTCACTGATCCAGTGGAAGACTGCAAGGTCGATCGGGAAATCTGAGAGCGCAGAAAGAAGATAGTCGTGACATACTATGAAATCTCGAGCCAATTTCGACATGAGTTTCTTCCAGAAAGGTCGGCTCCCGGCCCCGTCCCCCTCCGGGTTGGCCTTCAAAAGGGAGGGCATCCACACGATGGTCCCGCGCCCGACGTGCTCGGTCTGCACGCTCAACCCTTCGTTGACGTCGGTTAAATACATTTGGAGGATTTGCATGCGATTACGCTCGAGTAGCTTCCGATTCAGACCATGTAGATAGCTCTCCACGCCCCCCGCCTGCGGCTTGCGTAGCATATGCGCAAACCGGAAGAGTGTCACGCCGTCAAGACATCCGGTTGGTGGCATGATCCGTGAACCTCACCTGCCCGATACGAGCGTGTCTTCCAGCGTTGTCTTTCACCGCTATCACCGTGTTTCTCTGTTGACGGTAATCTATGATGCCAAGGAACAGCAGAAGCCACATATTATTCACCCCGTACAGCGTGGCCTCTGTCCAATTGTACACGGCCACGACAATAATGAAGGTCAGCCTCAGGACCGCAAAGCGGTAGTCTGTGGTGATCTGCTTTACCACTTTGACCAGCCCGGATATCATGAGTGCTACAACCAAAGCCAACCCGACCAAGCCAATGTTGAGATAAGTTTCCAGATAACCGTTGTGGGCATTCATGACACCCACCGTCTCCAGGAGCACCGGTAACCTTCTGCCAAGCCAGAAGCTCTCGTAACCAACACCCAGCCATGAATTGCCCGCCATCGTGAGGAGGGTGTGCCAGATGGGTACTCTGCTGGTTAGGGTTGGATCACGGCCCAATATAGCAATTAGCTGTGCGCTGACACCCAGAGTCGCTTCGAGGGCTCCGACGATCAGCACAGCCATGAGCCCTACTCGCACGATTCTGACAGGGGCCTTCGAGACGGCACCCATTCTACCGACGATCAACATGCCGATAGCGATGATCAAGCACAATAAAGACGTAGAACTGTTCGCCATGTAAATCAGCCAGCCGAGCATCAGCAGAATCAGCAGATGCAATGGAAAAAGGTGACGTCTCCTTAGGTCATTCCGGTTAGTACGATTGAATAGGAGGTCCCAGCAGTAGTAAACGCCCACAACAAGGCAGATCTGACCGAGTCCATTCTTCTGCAACGCTACGCCGGTGAACATCGGCTGCCCCATGTGATACATTCGTCCAAGATGTGGGTAGTACTTGATGAACAGAACGGATAGAGGCAGCAGTACATAAGCGAGTCGCCTAACCATAACGCCGATAGCCTCCAAAGGTCGTTCCTCGGTCAGAATCACCAAAGCCATTAACGGCGTTCCCAAAGCCTTGACCCACCTTTTAAAGGAAACGAAGGGGTAATCCGACCAGAGAACGCTGATCAGTCCGAACAACAAGAACAACCATATCCAAGTGTTGTTCTTGAACAACATCCTCCAGTTGAGGTTTCGCCGTATCAATATGGCTATGGCGATAATTATCAGTATGAGGAAGACCGCACGATCCAGAGGGCTGCCATCCAGATACGCCTCCGCGGAGGTCAAGGTCGCATTGGGGTTTAGCCATTGGGACACAAAGCGAGATCCGGCTATGAACGCCCAGGCGTATGGCACCCATATAGCCTTAGAAACTCCTTCCGCTTTCGACTTCTGGTCAGCCCGGAACAGATAGAGGATCACGATGATACTAGTCAATGTCGCAAGTTGAGGTGGCATTCGCTTCAATTAATGTTGCGTTGCGCTACGCGTGAAAAAAATACATCACAAGAGCCGAGTCAGTATAAATGTTATTGAGAGGTGAGGTCCAGCTAATCTCGCCCTCCTTCGGTCCATACAGAACTTAATTCTGTATCCTTAAACCGCTCGGCGCCGCTGGTGCTGGCAAGCCACCGCCTCCATTATTATCCCACTCCTGGATCAAGGGGTGAGGATATGTATAGGGGGTATAACCAGGTTTTGGCGTTCCTTCATAATAGTCCCTGTTTTTTACTATATGTATTGCTTGACGCCCGCAGTCTCCGTACAACACAACCCCATACTCTGTTGCACCTTTTTTGTTGTTCCAAAAATATGCTGGATCAAGTGCCTGCTTTGGATACGGGTTCGCATCGGTCCATAGCCACTGGTCAGTGGAGCGACCGATCTGGTCCCGTGCTGGCCATCCTTGATAGGTCGCAGTCGGCAAGGTATTCCCATCCCAAGGCGAAGTGCCATCAGCTATTCCACCATCCCCTTTGCTATTGCAGCTCCGAATGTTGTCCAACATGATGTTATACCCGCCATAGGCGTCCCAATTTCCGGTAATCGTATTATCGTATATTACTCCAGTTCCACCCCGAATTCTGAAAGGCGGGAACCATGTGGTCGCGCTTATCCGATTAATCGTATTGCTGTATATCTCCCAACACCTTGTCGCTCGATGCGTCCCCTGAATCGAGTGCGCTTCTATCCAGCCATCGTTGACAATGTTGTGCCGGAATACAAATCTTCCTCCCAAATTCGAGTCCACGGCATTCGCCACCCCACCCAAATTATGAACATTGTCCTCAATAAATACAAAATAGTCTGTGCCAAGGTCTAGCGCTTCATACCACCGCGCATTACCCCAGGACATATTATCGTACCATCCACCGTCCACAAGAATACGACATCTAACCATTTCACAATGGTCGATAACCCCGGTCGGATGTAGACTGCCTACAACATAGGATGGCAGAGCATTGATTCCATCCTGGAAAGCCGCTGTCGATATCTTGCAATGGTCAATTCGCCAACCTGCACCATAAACAAGGATTTGTCCCTCTTCTAGTTCAAACCCTGTGATTCTAGAACCCGACGCATTCATGTGAATTACAACGCCAAAGCTAGTTCTTCTGATCACTGTCGCACCGATACCGGCACCCATTAGAGTTATTCTCTTCCCATTTGGAATACTTACATTCGAAGTCCATACGGAAATTCCCGCAGGAACCGCCACGACGTCACCTGTGACAGCCGAGTTTACAGCTGCTTGTACATGAATCTGAGAGCTGCTAACAGAAGTGATTGTGGCAGTACTAGCGGAGACAGCCGCGAACAATCCAAGAATAACAAGAAGTCTCATTGGAGCAAGTTTCCGTTCATGCATAGCCAAAGCCCTCCTCTTACAAAGCTGCGGTGATTCTCATTTCACACTACTTCCTTGCAAGACTCATGCCACTCTTTTATTATACTAGCAGCGGTATTTTAATTCCATTCGTGGAATTGAGTTGTGATCGTTGCCAGTTTGTGCAGCAATACGATTCGGAAAGCTGATAATTACGATCTCGTAATTATCAAGCCGTATGTGTTACATTATTACCTGAAAAGTTTTTCACGGTAGTCCAGAGGTGCTCGCTGCAGCATGATGGTCTCACACAGAGCTATCGTCATGGCGAGATCAATCTCGCGTGTGAAGTTGCGTTTACCCTTCACATGATTGTCGATACTAGACGCTAAGTGTGTACGGTCAAGAAACTCCGACAGACGGGAGTGTGAAAGTAAGACATCCATGACGTATTGGGACAGCTCATGTCGCGACCAGAGTCCAAAGTGTTGAAACTTATTCAGACCAAGCAGCTTTCGCTCCGGTAGTAGGAAGGGCAAATGCCGACTCATGGCAGCTGCCCACCACGGCATTCCATGATCTGCTAAGTACTCCGCCTTCGCTAGGGCAATTTTATGCGCTTTCCTGATCTTTGTCTGCAGCAGTCCCCCTTTTCCTAGGTCACCGCGGTCCGTGGGAATACCCAGCAGCTCAGGCCTGTGACGCTCTACAATGGCAATTGACACCTTCCGTCCGTCAAAGCGCGCCGCTGGCCGCTGATATACGAGCCTTACCAATTCGTTGTCCATGAACGGAGTCCGTATGTGTACCTGTGAGCGTTCAATGGCCAGCCGCCCGTAGCCTTGATACGGAGCTTGACAGAATAGGGCGAAGGTTATCGGATCGTTTGTTTCCAGCTGACGGAAGGTCTGCTCAGCCTTGCTAAGATACGGCTCCATGGCAGCCACAAAAAACCCTGGTTGCGGCAGTACCGATTTAAAGGCTCTGGCCCCGCGCAGCAACTCCCCGCCCCAGTTTCCGGTCAAACGGACCGGAGCGATACGCCGCGCCTGGGCGTTGACATATAGCTCCGCAGCCCCTGATAGACCCAGGTATCCGTCTGAACGGTATACCGCCTCCTCCAAGTAAGACGGAAAGTCTTTAAGGAATTCGCGCCCCAGCACGATTACGGCGTGGCTCTGTTCGCATGTTTCGGCAACCCTTCGACCGGCCGAGACGTCAAACGTATCCCGGAACATGCTGCCGAAGGTGTAGCACGGGAACGTCCCGGGAGCCATGTCCAGGCAAGCCATCACCATTCTTGAGTCCAGTCCGCCCGTAACCGAAATGCCCAGGGGGAGCTCGGAGCGCGCGTATTTCCGTGCGATCTGAGGAAAGGACTCCAAGACTTGCTCGGCAAACTCGCCTTCGTCCAAAGGATCCTGCGAAATCCACTCCGAAGGAGTGAAATACATCCGCTTTCCGACTAAAGCACCGCCAGCGATCGTCCACACAGAAGCGGGCGGCATTACCTCGATTCCGGTGTATAGCGTCTTGTTCCCAAGTACGCAGCCGCATGTCAGCAATTCCGCAACCCCGTCAGGATTCAAGCTTCGGGTCTGAGGCGCTACCTGCAGCAACGCCTTGGCTTCCGAAGTAAAATACAACCTGTCCTGGACTTGGTGGGTGAACAGGCGCTCCATTCCGAAGCGGTCGTTGAATACATAGCACCGATTCTGCTTCCGATCGACCAAGATGCCGGCGAACCAGCCGTTGAGATCGGTAAAAAAGCGCTGTCCCCGCGCTTCGTAGAGGTGAACAAGATAGCTCAGCCCGCTGCCCCGTACTCGATGCCCACCCGAAACCAGGGAAGTCAGTGTCCCAGGTTCCGCAAATACTTCTCCCGACAGAAACAGAATAAAGTCCTTGTCTTCACTGACCATGGGAAGACAGTCGTTGGCCGCGTGTTCGTGACACGTCCAACCCACATACAGCCCCATATCCGCCGATTCGTAGGTCCCAGAACTGTAGAAGCTCTCGTGCTGTGTTGCCCGCAGCATTTCCTTCAACTGTTTCCGGCATTGCTCTGGGGAGTGCTGACTTATGATGCAAACGAGACCCGGCACGTGGTTCCTTTTCTTCTAAGTACCGAAATAATCGATAGAACGTCGTTGGCGCAGATGACACTATTTGTTCTTGACCGCAACAACAAAAGACTGTACACGAGTGGGGTCACCACTGCTACTCTTCTGCGCGCACTCGTAATCCTTGGTGAACACGCTGATTCTTGCGACCCCAGGATGCGCTACAACTGCTCCAACTACCCACGGCGTTCCCTGTCAACTCCCGAACCCATCGTTTCATCGTTCGAGATGCCCCGATTCCTACGGCTGTAGCATGCTTTCCGCAGACTTACATACAATTCCATGATCCGCCCAGGAATCCGATCCTTCAAGCTTCTATGCAATCCAGTTATAATGGCCAGCCTACCCTTCAACGTCAGGGGAACGAAATAGCGCGGCACGTCCATGCGAGTGAACCCATTGCTTTGCTTGAACTTGGTCAGAGAGCTGTCCGTTTTCTTGCCGTACACGAGCCGCTCATACAATAGGTATCGGATGCCGTGAGCGCAGCATTCTTTGACTGCGGCTGCCATCAGTGCGTTATTGGGCCGTTTGTCCAGGTACCTCATTTTCGACAAGATCTGCATGATTGCGGCGGTGTCCTTGTCCCGTACCAATTTACAATATCCGACCATCTCTTCTTGAAAGTAAGCCGCGAGATAGGTACTTCGCTCTACATAGGTGCCATTCTCGTTGCGAACGTCAGCGAAATCCTTTCCGTAATGCCAGAACCGTCGACCGTGTCTGATTGGTGTCTCGTTGTATATATCCATGATACCCCGGACATAGGTCTCATCGAATGCGCAGACTCGTACCTGAACTCCCCGTTTCTCGCTTGATCGTATATTTCGCCGCGTGGAGTCAGATATTCCATGATGTAACCAATCCTCGAATGACTGTATTTCAATGGCGGCCACGTTGTCCCACACATGTATAAAGTCGAAATGGGGTGTTGTATCAGGTACCCTCTGCGTGAAGGTGAACAGGTCGATCCCACTCCCGTGCTGACTGACTTCATCTATCACGCACAGCGGATCTGGCAGAAGCCGCTTCTCAAGCCAGTACTCATCGAAGATTTCCGCAATCTTGAGCATCCCCCCCCGGACCACAACTGTTGTATTGCCCACTCGAATGGCCGGCAGGGTCTTCTTCTTGCCTTTCACGGTAATATCGTAGCTACTTGTGCTCATCCGCAACCTTTCAAATCTTCTCACCACGTTAATCGACCTGACCGCTCTGACGCTCCCCAAGGCCTTAAATCACGATTCGCCGGCCTGAGGGCAAAACTGTATTGCCGTTTTAATGATACGCACAGTTTGTTGCCAGCAGGCACAGGGCTTTGTACATCGTTGCCTGCGCCCAGTGAATCATCGGCACCTTCGCTTTGATCATACGGTACTGCCGGTAGTAGAAGTGGCCGTCAATGTCCTGCATGTTTTCGATTGCCCATATGGCGACCTTGACGGCCAGAGCCAAGGCCGCAGGTTCGAACGCTGCGAATTTGGATAGAGTCTCGATCGACTGGGAGATGCACTGACTGTCTACCGGATACGTCTGGTTGTGGTAGTACTTCGGCCTGCCGCTATTCTCGAAGAAATGATTCAGGTAGAATTCAAGTCCTCTACGCAAGTTGTTGTCGAAACTCATGTCGCCGGTGCTGTCCATGTACCAGTGCAGGCTATCTAGATTGTACCCGGTGTGGAAGTTGTCGATCCAGCGGTACTTCGGCTCTTCGCCGTAGTACCAGCTGCCGTCCGGCAGCTGGCTTGCGCAGCTGTATTGCATGACCTGCCGGCTCAGGTCGAGATAGCCTTCTCCTGGAGCGTGTGTGCTTGTTCGAGCAAGCATTGCCGCTGCCAGCATGCTGTGGTTGTGGATCGTGCAGCGGGTGACTCCTGACCCCGTGTAGCTCAGACAGACACCCTGCTCGCTCCTGTTTTGCGGCAGTCGGAGGATCCATCGGCAGACGCTCCGGGCCACATCCAGGTACCTGGTCTCCCCGAGAACCTTGTAGCCTTCGAGGAAGGCCATGCCGATCAGGCTCGTCCACACGGTAATCGGCTCGAACTTCGGATACCTCCCGCCCCGACTCGCGAAGTCGAAGTACTTACCCCAGCAAAACTCCTCGTAGCCGGGAGAGCGGCGCTCGATCAGCCACTTCAGGCACTGCGTTGCCTTGCGCGAGTATTCTTTGTCTCCCGTGAGTTTCAGCATGCTCAGGTATCCCCGGGCCATGTACCCTCGGCCAATGGCCGAGTCGAGCGGCTTGATGCCCAGGACGGGTCGAAGGTTCACGGGACTGCGCCACACGATCTGCATCAGCACGCGCTCGAGTAACGGATTTCCGAAGGTGAGGGGCCTCAGAAAGGACGATAGACCGTCGGCAGGGTCATAGCCCTTGAAGTCGTGATCCTCAACCCACCGCGCTACTTTCTTGAGACTCTGAAGTATGAGATACCTCGCGGCCGGCTCGATCAACTCACGCCCCGCTTTTTGTCGCTCCTGCGTAGGAATGCCTTCAGGCGCCTCATCTGCTCTCCACGGTGGAATGTCATGAGATCCGCTGAGACGGGCCTTGGCTTTCCAGTAATGCCGGCCCAGGCGTATCCGACCAAGAGTAGTATGCCGCCGATGACATATGGCCTGCGGCTCATCTGATACACCGCTCGAAACACCTCCCAGGCCGGGTGGCCGCCGAGCATGAAGTCCTTCCCGCCTTGACGCAGCCAGGTCCCTAAAGGGCTCGCGTTGCCCGTTCCCATTTTCCTGTGGTGGTAGCACACTTTCTCCGGGAAGGTTCGGGTCCGCCAACCCTTCATCCTGGCGGTGGTAACCGCCGTCCAGTCGATCCCGCCCGCGGTGATCGGAGTGTAGCCACCAATCGCTTCAAAACACTCCCGACGAAACAACTGGCAGGCGCCCGAGACGTGCTCGATGCTGGTGAACCGGTAGTCGTAGTGTCCACCGTCTTCGACAAAGGGAGTACCGCCCACGCCGAGATGCTGGTCCTCGTTGAACTTGGCGAGCAGGAATTCGAAGTACTCCTCATCAAAGGTAATATCCGCATCCAGATTGCCGATGATGTCATACTCGAGTTCCGCAACTGCAGCCTGCCCCGCTTTGAAGGCGTCTACCTTGGCGGCGAAGTGACGTTCCGCGTGTTCGGGCATGCGGATAAAGCCCATCCAGGCTACGTCACGACAGAAGCCGCGCACGATCCCGTCGGTACGGTCGGTGGATCCATCGCTTACGATCACCCATTTCCTGGGTGGAACCGTCTGGGACAGGACCGAACGGATGGTTTGCTCGATATTCTCCTCTTCGTTCCTGGCCGGAGTAATGAGGACATAGGATAACCCTGTGGGTTTGGCACTCACCGTATACGACCTAGACCGCTATGAAGTTCTTGATCCGTTCGGCCACGAAGGAGATCTCCGCTTCTTCAAGCTCGGGGAACATGGGCAGTGATAGGCTCTCGCGCGAGGCCCTCGATGCTTCGGGGAAATCCGCTTCGCCGTAGCCCAGATACCGGTAGGCCGTGAGATAGGGCAGAGCGATGGGGTAGTGGATACCGGTAGCGATGCCGTTTGAGCTTAGATGCGCCTGCAGGTCATCCCGCTTTCCGTCCGGGACCCTGATCACACATAGATGATAGACCGCGCTACTGCCCTCGATCTCGATCGGGGCGCCGACCCCCGTCCCCTGAAGGTGCCGGTTGTAAAGACGGGCGTTTCGCCTCCGCCGCTCGTTCCAGTCGGGCAGGTGCCGCAGCTTGACCTCCAGGATGGCTGCCTGGAGCCCATCAAGCCGGCTGTTCACGCCCTCGACCTGGTGATTGTACTTGTCCACCCTGCCGTGGTTGGCGATCATGCGTATTCTCTCGGCGAGCTCCTCGTCGTCGGTTACGATCGCCCCGCCGTCGCCGTACGCCCCGAGATTTTTGCCGGGGTAGAAACTGAAGCAGGCCGCATGACCGATGGACCCGATCGGGCGCCCCTTGTGCAGGGCCCCATGGGCCTGGGCGGCATCCTCGACCACCTTCAGGTCGTGTTGCGCGGCGAACGCCATCACGCCGTCCATATCGGCCGGTTGTCCGAATAGATGGACGGGAATGATAGCCTTGGTTTTCTTCGAAATTCTTCCCTCGAGCTTCCCCGTATCGATGGTATACGTCTGTGGGTTGATGTCGGCGAACACCACCTTTGCCCCGGCCATGGTGATGGCTTCGGAGGTAGCGATGAAACTGTTGGCCGCTGTAATTACCTCATCCCCCGGTCCCACGTTCAAGGCTCTCAGAGCGATGTACAAGGCGTCGGTACCATTGCCTACCCCTACACAGTTGCGCACGCCGCAGAACGCGGCGAATGCCGTTTCGAAGGACTTCACGAAAGGGCCGCCGACGAAGGCCGTCTGGGCGATCACCGCCGCGATGGCCTCGTCGATCTCCGCCTTGATGCTTGCATACTGCTTCTTGAGGTCCACAAATGCGATTTTCACTCGATACTCCTCAGTGACGATGTCGTTGTAGCCGTTGGTAGAATCGGACAAAATCGGCTGCTTGTTTCTGCCATCCGTAACGATCCAGAAACTCCCGGGCCTTTTCGGTCCGTGCCTGTCGATGCGGTCGATCGTTGTAGACTCTCAGTATAGCTTCTACCAACGACTCGGCATTTCCCGGCTGGAAGAAACTCACCATCTCGTCTGAAAAATAACGCTCGATCGCCATGAGTCTCGGGGCTACTACCGGGATGCCCAGGGCAATGTACTCCATCATCTTTACCGGCAGCGCCAAGTCCGTAGCTGCAGTCTGTCGGTAGGGGACCAGTCCTAGGTCCATTCCGCTTAGCATGTGGGCGAGTTGATCCACCGGGACCGCTGTATGGAAGTGGACGATGTCGCCGCTGCCGAGCTGCCGCGATTGTTCACGCAGAGCATGTCGATAATCCCGACCGCCCCACAGGTGCAGCTCCACCCCGGGGATCCGAGCCTTGAGCGCTGCCAGCGCCTCCACCGCAAGATCGATGCCCAGCCGCTCCTCGATCGTTCCGTGGTACACCAGCCTGAAGTGCGCGTTCTGCTTCAACGCCGACTGAGGGCGGGCTGCCGCACCGAAGTGCCGGTGGTCCGGTACATTCATGGAAATGAATGTCTTTTCGGCCGGGAGACCCCTGCGCACGACTACATCCCTGTGCACTTCGTTCACGCAGATAATCCTGTCGCTCATCCAGGTGCTCAGTTTTTCCTCCAAACAAAGAAGTTCGAATAGTCCCCCAGCACCGTTCTCGAACTTCGAGGCGAAGGTGTCGGGCACCGAATCGTGCATATCCAGAATCACCTTCCGCCCCATGAGCTTGGGAATGATCCCTGCAAGAACCAGGAAATTGGGCATGTTGTGGACGTGCACGACGTCGATGCCGCGGTGAATGAAGAGCCCCGAGCAAGCCAGGAATGCTTTGACTAGGAAACGTAGATAGGCAGTGACGTATCGGAGCTTGCTGACACCCGCGTACTTGCGCTCGTCCAGTTCTTGGACCACAACCCCGTCCAGCGTGTAGCTCCGTGCCTGAGTCGCCATCTTTAGACACAAGACCGTGACCTCGAATCCCCCCACTGCGGCGAGCGTCTCCGCCTCGCGGCGCACCCTCGCGTCGAAGGGATAGGCGGTGTACGCTATCATGCATACTTTCTTGTTCACGGCTTTGCTCATATAGAAAACAGATGGGGGACCCTACCGTCCGCTCAGAGACAGCACGAGCTCACCTTCGGCCCGGATTGCAGCCTCTGCGCGCTTCGCCTGCCCAAAACCATGGACGTGCAGTTTGAGCGCCGGGGCTCTTGACCCATCCAAACCGCGGATGACGGCTCTGACCGTCGCACCGTTGGCCTTAATTGGGCCGAACACCATATCGCGCCTCTTGGAAAACCAACTTGCCACACTGCCGGCTGTACCGAACCAAGTGACGCGTGCCCGAATATCGTTTAAAAGTCGTCCGTATAAGCCGCCCCACAGCCTTTCTGGCGATAGGCTCCGGGTGTGCCAGTTCACTACAAGGGCACCTCCGTAGCTCAGGACGTTCCGCAGAACTTCCTCGCACAGCGGCAGCGCCTCCTGCTCGGCAAGACCCATGCGTCCGGAAGAAAGAAGTGCGGTGTCCTGGATAAGCAGCGGCAGCTCCAGCAGCCTCTCCGCGCCCGGAGGCTTAAACACCTGAGCCGTCCCAGCTCGGAAACCTACCGCATCGTTGTAGCCGCAGGTTGAATCGTACTCCAGCCCTGTGCTCTCAAGAACCGCGGGGGACCGGTCGCTGAAATACAACCAGTGCATACGCACCCCTTCCACCGGGCGTCCGCTCACCGACGCGATGCGCTGGAGCTCCTGCCTGCCCTTTTGTGGATCGTGCCAGGCATCTATGCCGTGCAGGCCCACCTCGCACCCAGCCTCCAGCAGCCGCAGCACCTGTTTGCTGACCTGGGCTATGTCGTATTTGCCGGCCCTCTTCGCCGGCGCCTCTCCGCCAGGAGCGCTGCCAGGCACGTCGGGATACGGCAGGAAAAAATAGGTGGAATTAAGCCCCCGCTCGGCCTCCAGGTACTCGTCGAGGTTCGCCCAGAAATCCCTTGCAAGCCCCAGGTAAACCGCCGGCAGAGTGAAGGCCGCTTTCAAGTTGGTCCGCAGCTTCTGCCAGGGGACCCGCCCCCGTAGGGCATCACGGAGCGTGCCCCATGTCGCCCGGTACAAAAACCCGAACATCGTGTGATCGAGCTTGTGCTGACGTATCCCCCAGAAGTCAACGTCGTGGGTGAGGCAGGCAACGAGCTCGTAACCGTACGGGGTCGGGGGGATCTCGACGAAGATTACCCCAGCCTCGATCATAAGTTCGCGCAGTACGGCGATATGAAGCTCGATCGTTGGTATGGTTGCGTACTGCGCCGGCTGGCCGACCGTCAGCAGAACCGCCACCTCTCGGAACAGATCGTATCCGATCCGAACCACCGTTTGACCGCCCTGCTGGACCTTTACTCCGGCGGCTCTCCCCGATGACTTGACCGCTAAAGCGGTTACTCCGCTGCTTTCTATTTCAGACAGCGCCGTGTAGATGGGTATGGTGGTTCCGTTCCAGTCGACTTCCGCAGGCGCGCCTTGCGGCGTAACTCCGCTGTGAAGAAGCGAGTCGATCTGCCTATTCTCAGCGCCAAAGACAACCGTCAGCTTAGCACTCGGAAGGCTGTCTTGCTCCACGGTGCAGAGAATAACATCATAGTCGTGGTCTTTTTGGTGCGGCTCCCACGGTGTCTTGAATAGCTCAAAGAATTCACGGACGACGCCCTGATCGGCTTCCGGGGCGATGACACCGATCATGAGGCCGTCAGGGTGTGTCGCCGCAGCGCAGCCCTCGGGTTGGGTTTCCAGCGACCACAATGCAGGGTACCGCATCTTACGCCGATCGGCGCACCTTTTTGGATTTCCATGAACATACCGAACAGGTTCACAAAGTCTTGGATATTGACGTTCTTGCCGAGTTTTACATCTGGGGAAATCTATTGCAGCATCGGTTCCCGATTGATCAGGCGGAAATTCGAATTTCTCTGCCGCCGCTGTGCAGCGAACGGGTGGCTGCTTCCAGGATCTGCACGACCTTCAGCCCGTCTTCGCCGCAGGAATCGGACCGTATGCCGGTACTGGCGGAATCGATAAATTGTTGGCATTCCACCTTCAACGGTTCCACTTGCTTCAGGTACGGGGCGTACATGTCGCCGTAGTGGTAGGAGAAGTGGAACTCCGCGTAGGTGTCGTAATGGGGCGGCACTTCTACGCGCTTGTCGTAGATTTTAAGCTTTTCCAGGGGCTCATTGTCATCGTAAACGATCATTTTCTTGCTGCCGACGATCGTGGTCTCGCGTACTTTCCGCGGATCGATCCAGCTGCTCTGGATCAGGGCGATGCCGCCGTTGCTGAAGTTGATCGTCATGTTGGTCACGTCTTCGATGTCGGGTCTTAGATGCGCCTTGCCTTGGCAGTTCACCGACACCGGGTCGTGATCCATGACGTACAGAATGATCGACACGTCGTGCGGCGCCAGGTCCCAGGCCACATTGATGTCGCTCTGAAACAGGCCCAAGTTCAGCCGCCGCGAGCTGATGTACAGCACTTCACCGATTTCACCCGCGGTGATGATCTCCTTGATTTTACGCACGGGGGAGGTGTAGACGAAGGTGTGGCCCACCATCAGGGTCAATGACCGAGCTGCCGCCAGATCGATCAACTGCCTGCACTGCTCAGCCGATACCGCCATCGGTTTTTCGATAAAGGTGTGCTTGCCGGCCTTGAGACTCTGCATAGCGAGCGGGAAGTGAGTTTGCACGGGAGTTGCTATAGCGACTGCATTCACTTCCGGATCGCCGATGATGTCATCGAAGTTTGTAGTAGTAGTAACAGTGGGATATGCCTGCTTGAAGTGGTCAAGCCGCTCGCGATTGAAATCGCAGATCACCTTGACGCAGCAATCCGGCAGGGAGTGAAAGTTGCGGATCAGATTCGGGCCCCAATATCCGCAGCCCACAACTGCAACATTAATCATATTTGTTGGACTTGGCGCGTCTCCAGGAACTCTGCCGTACTATCTGCTCGAGAATCCTGGACCGACCCTTTCATGCGCTTCACAATTGCCTCCGAAACAAAGCCGACGATCACGGGGAGAGTGAGAAACAGGATCTTCAGATCGAGCCACAAGGACAATTTCTGACAATAGGATATATCCAACCGAATCATCTGCTTGAACGTGAGCTTGTTTTTCCCGCTGACTTGCCAAAGGCCGGTAAGGCCGGGCAGGACATCGAAACGATGGCTGTGCCAGCGCAGGTATTCTTCGGCCTCATAAGGCAGGCAGGGTCGGGGGCCGACCAGGCTCATTTCCCCCTTCAGCACGTTGACCAGTTGGGGGAACTCATCGATGCAAGCTTTGCGAAGTATTCGACCACCAGGAATAATGCGGGGGTCCCTGCCGTTGTCCAGCTTCTCCATTGGCTGGTCAGTATTGATCAGTTCCTTGAGATGGGCCTGGTGGAAACTAGGGTCGTTGTTTGCACACATGGTGCGGAACTTTAAAAAGGTGAACGGGGTAGCTCTGTACCCCACGCGCTTCTGTTTGAAGAACACGGGACCCGGTGAAACGGTCTTGATGTAGGCAGCAAGAATCAGGAAGAGCGGCGAGCTGATAAGGAGCCCGAGCAGAGAACCGGTGATGTCCAGGGCCCTCTTCCAGACCGGAAGGTTCCTCGAGATAGTACTTTCCATTTTCCGGGATATCTGTTCAAACCCCGGGTGGGAGCCGTTGCCATTGTGGAGCCAATGATCCGGGTAGCAATAAACGGTAAAGGGTGCTGGCGAGCGTCCAGTGTAGTAATGTGTTTCAAAGTTGACGGCGAATACCCTAGCGCCCTTTACGTCGGTGCCGGGCAGCAGAATGCTTAACGTCTGGTCATCCAGCCACCCCAGCACATCAGTTGTGCGAATTCGTTGGCGCAGCGCCTGGATCAGCCTTGGCAGCTCGCGCCCATTTTCCTCATGCACCTGCAAATCGATCGCAACCAGGGAAAACAGACTGCTGGCTCGATCCGCGCGAGCACGTTCGTACTTGATAATCGCCTGAAACTCTTTTGAAGAGTGAATGTCGAGGCTGTTCGCTATGCGGGCCATGTTTCTAGCTCACCTCCTTTGATGACTTCTCCAGCGGTTCCTGCTCCGCCTGAGTCCAGGATCCGGATATACGAGAACTACTCAAGCCTCCGGAGGGTCGCCGCAACAGACTCCTCCGGATCAGTTTCATACGGCGGCCTTGATCAATCCGTATGGTTGTTATTCAAAGCCTTGATCTGATATTTTTTATCGAACAGCACGGCCATGCCCCCTGGGCTATTACGGATCACCGTGCCTTCAAGCCGGAGCCCGACCTTCTTATTGGCGCCGATCAGCTCTTTCAGCCTCTCCACCGAAAGGATCATGTCCAGCTTCAGGTGCATACCCTCGGCGATCGCCTCGTGCGAATCAAAAAAAGCGCCTTCTGCAGAGATGTCCTTCGTCTCCAACTGCAACGTTTCCTGATGTCCGGAAGCATCAGCAAGCTCGATCGTGGTCGGAACACGCAGTTGGTACCGTTCTAATTTTCTACGTTCTTTCACGGGCCGGCTCCTGCTGGTTTTGTCTTGAGTCTACTGGGATGCGAGGCTGTTTTGAAATAAGAAATAGAGTTGATTATTGCCTGATTTGAGGCGTAAATAGTATGACAATACTTGAATGCTAAGGTATTACTGGCTAGTAAAATAATAATACTTTTTTCGTATCGCTACTACATGTTTTTAGCTGCCCAAAGAGCTGCCTGGAGCCGACTAGGAACGCTGATTTTCTTGAAAATGTGATAGAGGTGGGTTTTCACAGTGTGCGGGCTGATGCACAGCTTGTCGGCGATTTCGTCGTTGTTGGAGCCGATGCTGATGAGGGCTAGAATCTCCATCTCTCGGGAAGATAACCCTGCTTCATTCTGGATCGCCGGTGCACGTCGCCTGGCACTGTTGGCCACGTACCCCGCCAAGACCTCGCGTGAAAGCCAGATTTCGCCCCTGAAGAGTGCTTTGACCCCTCGGAGGATCAAATGAAGGCTCTCGTTTTGATAGAAGAATCCCTTGACTCCGCGTTGCAGGGCGTCCTGTTCGATGCCCCTGCCGTGTTGGAGAGAGAATAAGGCTATGGTTGGGTCGGGGGAGGAGGCTGCCTGGTTTCCCTGGAGTTCCTCGAGCGTCCGCTTGACGATCCGGCCGGCGCAATCCACGAGCAGTAATCGGTTTTTTGCCTGGTTTTCCACATCTTCCGCAACCGACTGGGGTGCTTCGGCTACGCGGCTAGACGCCCCCGTCTCCTTCTCCAATACGTAGGCCAACAACTCGTTTTGCAGGTTCCGTGGGCCGAGGATGACAATCTGGCAGTCCAGGTGCGGTGATTCCCTGGCAGTCATGCTTTTAGTGTTTATATATCACGGTTATGTCGCATATTCAAGACGAAGTGAGTTATCGCCCAGTTGAGATTTCTGTAATTTGCATTATACTCCAAATGATATGACACCCGAAAAAAACCCGCAGACAGCCCAGTCCGAGAGGACATTGTTAGAAGGTGTCATCCACTATGTCTCGATTCTGCTGAAATACAAGTGGCTGATCGGAGTCATCACTGGCCTGGCTGCCATGGGAGTCATATTGTTCTCGATCATCACGATTGTTCTTCCTCCTCAGATAAGCCCCCTTCCCAACAAGTACAATGCCCAGGCTGTGCTGCTCGTCCAAGGAACGCCATCGGGAGGACTCGACTCCGTTATCGCGGCCCTAGGACTCGCCCTCCCCGAACAAGCTGGAGGACCAACGGCTGCTCCCGATTACGGGCAGATCGCGCTTATGGTACTAAACAGTAAAATAATCGTGGATCAGCTCATCGAAGAGTTTGACATTGTCCGCAGGTACCGCTTGCGGGAAGGCGATCGAACCTCCGCGCGGAACGCGGTGCTGATGGGTGCTGCATTCAACTATGCAAAGTCCAGCGGCGTCTTGACCGTGAGTTACGAAGCTGTCGATCCCTCATACGCCAGGGACATGGCGAATCGGATGGTCGAGCTGCTCAACGAATGGTTCGTGTCCAAGGGAGGCACCTCGAAGCTGAAGCAGAAAAATCTGCTGGAGCAGAAAATATCGGATGTTTCCACCGATATCGCCAAGCTGGAGGTCCAGATTCGAGACTTCCAAAGGGAATACGGCGTTCTCACAGTGGAGGAGCTGGCTGCATCGCAATCCAAAGTGCTGGCCGACCTGCGCGCTCAGCAGGTCATCAAGGAAATGGAAATCCGAAACTACGCCCAGTTCACGAAAATCGAGGATTCGCACCTGATGCGGCTCAGGGCCGAACATGAAAACATCAAGGGACTCATCGAGCAAAACGAAAAACAGTTCGCGGGTTTGGATTTACCGGCTCTATCGCTTCAGTTCGCCCGGCTTAAAATGGCCCTGGACATCCAGACTCGCATTTTCGAGTCCATGTCGGAGCAGTACGAGATCACCAAGCTTACCCTGGAAAGCGAACCGGTGTTCCAGATCCTGGAGCTGGCGGAAGTTCCGGACAGGAAATCCAGCCCCCACCGGAGCAAGCTTTGCGCGGTCACGGTCCTGGTCGCCCTCATAGGCAGCGTGCTACTGGCGTTCCTGCTGAACATGATGAAGGGGATTCAAAGTGATCCTTCCAGGCTCATTCGGATGAGGGGCAGGGTCGTATGAAGCGAGCTCGGTTGGTAATTGTGCTCTGTATTATCATGGTACAGGCGCTTGGAGCGCAGCAGGCTCCAAAACAGATAAAGGAGCTCGAACAGCTGCAAAAAAATCTCCAACAGCCGCCCGTGCCACAACAGGCAGAAATGACCCTCACCGACCGCCTTCAGCTGGCGGTTTCCTCCAAGAACTACCCGGCTACTCCAGGCGATGTCTACCGGATTACCTTCGTGCTCGGCGGCGAAACGGTATCGACCGAAGTCCTGGTGGAAAGCGACTACACGGTGAACCTGAACATCTTCGGCAAGATCAACGCCGAGAACATGACCTTCTCGGAGCTGAAGCCCATCGTGGAAAAGACGATCGCTACCGCCTACCCGCGCAGCATGCCGTTCCTCAACATTGTTTCCGTGGGTATTTTCCAGGTCCTGATCAAGGGCGAGGTGGCGCAGACCACCTACGTATCCGCCTGGGGGCTGTCCCGCTTGAGCAGCGTGATCAAGGACATTTTGGGCCCATACTCCTCCATTCGCGAAATAGGTATTATCGCCGGCAACGGTACCCTGAGAAAATATGATTTATTCAAAGCGCTGCACCTGGGTATCGTCGATGAGGATCCGTACATCCAGCCCGGCGACAGCATCATCGTCAACCGCCGCGACAGGGAAGTGGAGGTCAAGGGGGAGGTCTTTCGGCCAGGCAAGTACCAGCTTCTGAAGGGCCAGGGCTTGAGCGAGTTAATCAACCTGTACGGCCGAGGATTGACCAACCTGGCCGAAACCGGCCGGGTCCGACTGGACCGCTTTGCGGAAAAGCAGGGGCAGACGCTGTATCTCGATCTCGCCAAGGGGACTCAGCCTTCGCTGGAGCTGAAAGACGGTGATGTCCTGACCGTCCCCGCCAAGTCCGCCAATCTACCGGTGGTCTTCTTCGAGGGAGCAATCCTCTCGCCGGCGACGGCACAGGTCGTGGTACAGCAGGCGCAGGAGGTCGGGGTCGAGACCTACAATCGCATCACCCATCCCTTTATCGAAGGGGAGTCGCTCCTCGACGCGTTTCTGTCGGTCAAGGACTCGGTATCGCCGGCGGCGGACCTATCCAGTGCTCACCTGATCCGTGCGGAGAGCGCGCAGCCGATCCCGGTCAACCTCGAAAGGCTGATGTATAACTACGATCCGGCTATCGACATCGCCCTTCAGCCCTTCGATCGGATCGTAATCCCTGCGTTGTGGTTCAACGTGTCCGTGTTGGGCGCCGTGACCCAACCCGGCGTCTACCCGTACGTGCCCCGCAAGACATATTCCTATTACTTGAGCCTGGCCGGTGGTATTCCTCCCGGACAACCAACGGATTACATTTCCGTGGTCGGTGCCGCCGATAACCTGCGGGGTCTGGATGAGCTCATCCAGCCCGAGGACCGGATCGTGGTGACAGCCTCTCTTATATCCGTCGCGGGGGCCGTGTACACCCCTGGAAGCTACCCGTTCGTGCCCGGGAGGGACTTCGAGTACTACGTTCGCCTCGCCGGAGGCATCGACCCGGAAAGAAATACGGACGACAAGGTGAGCATCACCGATTCCCGGGGGAAGCGCCTCAAACCGGACACGACTGTCAAACCGGGGGACAGGATATTCGTCCTGAGTAATGACTTTGCCTACAACTTCAACCGCTATTTCCCGATCATTACGGCTGGTATAACGCTTATTACGACGATCATCACGGTCGTGGATGCGCTGGCGAAATAGATCATTCCTTTGCGGCGGTAATTGTGAAGGGCAAAAACCTCATCGCCGTCCTCTTGGTAATGCTGGGCATCCTGCCCCTTGAAGGCCAGGAAACCCCGAGAGTAGCGGTGATTCCTTTCAACCCGATCAACGTGTCCCTGCAGGAAGCGGACCCCGTGTACGTTGCCTTCGAGGCCGCCCTGCTGCGGAGCGGGGCCTACTCCGTGGTGGGCCGTGAAGAAATCGCCGGTGTATTGGAGAGTAAAGGGCTGGGATTGTTCGACTGCACCAGCGAGCGGTGTGCGGACGACTTGGCTATAGCCCTGTCCGCCGGGCAGTGGGTGCGGGGGGAATTGGCCCTCCGTGATGGCATCTTTGTTCTCAAGATCAAGGTCGTGGAGGTCGCCAGCGGTCGTGCCCTCTACCTGGATACGCTCTCGGCGCGTTCTCTCGACCAGATGCGGCAGTCCATGGAGCTGTTCGCTTTTAAGCTTGTTGGCCTGACTGTTCCAAGCGGTAAGGAGGAAAGGATTGCCCGGGAATATGGTGAGGTGTTCGTGGAGACCATCCCCGCGCGGGCGGAGATCTTCGTCAACGGGGTGAAGAAGGGAGTCAGCCCCGATCTCATCCGCCGGGTGCCGGTAGGCCGCGTGCGCCTCGCCGCCCAGTTCGGCGCCCTGTACGGCGAGAAAACCGTCGAGATTACGAAGAGCCTGCAACAGGTGCGCATCGAGCTGGCTGAAAAGCCAGGCAGCCTCCAGTTGGCGGCCATGGGGAACCTGGACATCTATTTGGACGGCAACCGGCTGGGTCCGCTGGGCGGAGGCAGCTTTTTCGGACTCGTGCCGGGTGTTCACACCGTGGAGTTGCAGGGACAGGGCCTGTATTGGCGTGATGATGTGCTGATTCCAGCCGGTGAGCGCACGATGATTGCGCCGCAGCCCAGACCTTACGGGGTCATCGAGTATGAAATTCCTCCGGGAGCTGTCGCCGAGGTTCGGGGTGAGCTGATCCGGGAAGTGGTTACCGGTAATGGAACGCTGTCGGCGCCCGCCGGCGAGTACACTGCCATGGTCACTGGCAGAGACTACGAAAAACTGGAGGGCATCGCCTTCTCGGTGTCTAAGGAATCGACGACTTCGTTGCGCCCAGTTCTTCAGTTTTCGAGGTCGTACGAGCTCCAACAGTTCACCCTGCGAATCGAGGAGGCCGACCGCGTCATTGGCTATGGCTACCGTTTGACTTCCGGAGACATCCTCAAGCTGAAGGAGCTGAGGCAGGCGATTGCTCAGTCCAGACACGGCTTCCCGGAGCTGGTGAGTCGAGTGGAATCCCTGATTGAGCGTGCCGAGACGATCGTTGCAGCGGAAGCCGTTATCGCTGCCCCTGCTGCCGGCGGCGCGGAGCGGCTGGAGAAGGAGCGCAGGCTGAACGAGCTCATGGGGCAGAAGCAGCAGTTGGAGCTGCAGATCGAAGGCCGGCGGCTCGAAGGCAAGCGAAAGATCACCGGCGGCTGGATTTCTTTCGGGGTGGGCTTGGCGACAGGCGGTTTGGCAGGCCTGTTTCAATACCTGGCCAACGAAGCCTATCGGGAATATGAAGAGTCTTACGGGATCGGCTCGTGGGAGCAAGCCCAGCGCAAAGAAGACGAGGTCAGGCTCTGGGACATCTCGACGATTGCCGCGCTCGGCGCGAGCGGCGTTTGCCTGGTTGTCTCATCGGTGCTCTGGATTTCCAGGCCGCCGACCCGGGAGCTTCGCCTGCAGCTGGAATCGATTACAAAGCAGATCGAGCTTCTGGAGAACGAAGTTCGCTGATTCGGATACTACAAATGTATTAGAATATGACCCATTTCTAATACCACCCTACTATGCAGGCTTATCTTTGAATCATCCCGAAATCAGTCAAGAATAATACCGCCGTACGATTGTGAATGTGATGCCTCTACCATAGAGTTTGAACATCCGGAGAGGAGGGCTCTACCATGAAAAAGTGGATTTGGATCGCATTGTTGTCTGTCGTGATCCTTGCGGGTTGTGACTTGTTCACTCGTGACTTCTACCTCGCGGAGGCGGATTTTCCCGGGCTGATGCTGAGTATCAACGGCGGCAATCTCCCGACCAAAACGATTGCGCCCACCCTCAGCATGAATGTTTCCACTTACCAACTGACCTTTACGGGACCGACCACGGCTGACAATTTCACGATCACGGTTAGCAACGCCGGTCTGTTCAACCGCACGGGTCTCAAGCCCGGCAGCTGGACCGTGGCAGCAAGCGCATTCAACGCGGACACGCCTACACCTACTCTGATCGGAGCGATAGGCGGAGTTGCGGGGACTACGCAGGCATTTACTGTCGCTGCCGGTTCTTCCACGAATGTCACCGTCAGCGTTGTTCCCCTGACCGGTACCGGTAAAGGCGATCTGCGGATCTTCGTTTCCTGGCCGGATGACGTTGGGCCCGGTACTGAAACCCTGACCGGTTCCCTCACTCCAGGACCGGGCAACATTAGCTTTCAGACGACTCCTGGTACGACAGTAACGGCACTATACAACGCAAATCCCCAGCTTAATGCCGGCTATTACCTCATGGCGCTTCAGCTTCGGGATAGTGGCGGCGTTCTGCTCTGGGGCTGGATAGAAGCGGTTCGAATACTTGCTGATAAAACAACAGACACAGGAACGAATTTTGCGTTGACGACTCTTACCGGGGCGGGTGGCGTCAGCCTGGTGGCCACTGGCAATATGCAGAACCCGATCACGATCACGTTCACCCAGTCCACGATCACGGACCTCAAGCTTGGCGTCAACGGTCTGAGTGTAGCTGCGACGATGACTCCCGCCGGTTCGTACACTTACCAGTGGTATCTGGACGGTACGGCTGTGAGTGACGGTAACAGCGATGCCACCTTTACCTTGGCTCAAAGCAGTCCTCTGATAACGCTAGGACGACACAATTTGAGCCTGGTTGTTACTTCAGGGAGTATCCTCAGTTCGAACACGATCCCGTTCACGGTAGTGCCGTAGGAGTATGAGGTAATATTGCTATTAGACATCCAGGCCCCTCCAAGGAGGGGCCTTCTATGTCTAGGTGGGGGGCTGTAATGAAGCTGAAATCGGTCCAGATCGCCGACTACAAGTGCATCCGCAAGCCCTGCCGGCTGGATATTGCGGACATCACCTGCCTGGTGGGCAAGAACGAATCGGGCAAGACCGCCATTCTCGAAGCGCTGTACCGCCTGAATCCGGTCGTTGCCAGGCACGGGAGCTTCGACCTCGACGAGGACTTCCCCCGCATCGACGTCGAGGACTACCGGCTGGATGTGGCTGAAAGACGCAGGGACCCGGCGATCGTCACCCGGGCGAACTTCGTCCTGGAACCGGAGGATCTGAAGGACCTCGAGGCGGACTTCCCCGGGATCGTGGCTTCACCCGAGCTCGTGCTCGCGAAGGGCTACGCCAACGAGCTGTACGCGGAGCTGACCATCAACGAGGACGGAGTGGTGGAGGCGCTGCTGGCGAAGGCCCAGTTCCCGCCCCAGCAGCTCAAGGTGCTGGTCCGCTGCTCCACCTTAAGCGACCTGGCCACTACCCTGCGCGGCTTTGAACAAACGGATTACACCCGGACTCTTCTGGAGGCGATTGACGCCATCACCGGGAAAGGTTTGCTGCGCTACCTGTATGAAAAGTATATCGAAGCCCGGGTACCGAAGTTCCTGTACTTCGACGAGTTCTACCAAATGAAGGGCCACATCAACATCCAGGCCCTGCTCGAGCGCAAGCAGGCCGACCGGCTCCTGGAATCCGACTACCCCCTGCTCGGACTCATCGACCTGGCCCGCCTGAACCTCGAGGAGATCAGCAATCCCCGCAGGGCCCTGGAGCGGGACAACCGGCTGGAAGGTGCTTCCAACCATCTGACACGCAGCATCATGAAGTATTGGTCCCAGAACCGGCATCTGGAGATGCGCTTCGACATCCGTCCGGGTCTGCACGACGATCCGGAAGGGATGCAGAGCGGGGTCAACCTCTGGGGACACGTTTACAATGCTCGACAGAAGGTGACCACCCTGCTGGGCCGGCGGTCGCGGGGCTTCGTCTGGTTCTTCTCGTTTGTCGCCTGGTTCACCCAGCAGAAGCGAAAAGGCGCTCCGCTGATCCTGCTCCTGGACGAGCCGTCGCTGTTCCTGCATGCCAGCGCGCAGGCGGACCTGCTGCGCTTCCTGGAGAATGAAGGCACCGCGGGCTTGCAGGTGATCTACAGCACCCAGTCGTCATACCTGGTCGATGCGCGCCGCCTGGATCGCGTCCGCGTGGTCGAGGACCGAAGCTCGGAAACAGAACCCTTCGATCCCGCCGCCCGCGAGGGTACTCAAGCGTATGCCGACTTCACCCAGGCCGACAGGGAAAGCATCGTTCCGCTGGAAGGCGCTCTGGGGCATGAGCTGTCTCGGGAGCTGTTCCCGGGCGGGAATCTGCTGGTGGTGGAGGGAGTGCATGACCTGCTGTATCTCCACACGATGTCGGGGCTCCTGGCTGCCGACGACAAGGCGGGGCTAGACCCGCGCTGGACGGTCGCCCCGCTGGGCGGGTCCCGCCGGCTGGCGGCCTTCTTCGCCCTGGCGGGGCAGGCGAAGGATCGGAATTGGGCCTTGCTGTTGGATTTGGAGGCTGACGCCGAGGCGAGAGCTCTGCTGCGCCAGGACCGGATCGTGGCGTACTCCGACTTCTGCGAGATCCCTCAGGCCGACATCGAGGACCTGTTCGACCCGGAGTTCTTTGTAAGCCTGGTGAGCTCGGCCTTCGGGGAGGCAGCCAAGATATCCATCCCGAAAGGACAGCTGCGGGGGCGAAGCCAGAGGATCGTCGAACTGGTGTCAGCCCACATGGGCTCGGCCTTCTCGCGCTTACAGCCGGCGCAGTACTTCGCCGAACAGGCCTCGCGGCTCAAGACGGACATTTCGGAGGGCACCCGCTTGCGCTTCGAGAAGATGTTTGGCATTCTCAACTCCATAGTTCAGTAACCGAGGAGAGTCAGCCACCCTATGCAGAGTTCCGAGATCCTTACTGCCTTTGTCATCGCGCTCGTCACGATCCTCCTCGGCTTTCTGTTGTTCCGGTACCTCTTTGACCTGAACACCCTAAAAATCAAGCCCCGCTTCCTAGGCACGGGCCAACGGATCGTGCAGTGGTTTCGCGCCCACCTCAGGACGCTTGCGTTGGTGGTTATAGCCATCGTCGTGGCCGGAGTCCTCCTGTACTCGGCCATTCGCTTTACCGGGCCGCTGGTCAGGGCGGTCGGTACGCTGTTCTCGCGGCCGACGGCTGCCTCCGAGCCGGCCGTCCAGGCCGCTCCCACTCCGGTCGAAGAACCGGCACCGGTCGGCCCGGTAGCCATCGTCGCCGATCACCGGGTCCTCGACGAGGTGCGCCTCGACCGGATTTCCCCGGCCGCCATCGAGCAGGCCAAAGCGAAGCTGCACATCTTTTTTGTGCATGGCACCCACGGAAGCCAGATCATTTATGGCCTGAAGGGGCTGGCAGCCTTCAAGAGCCCGGTGTACGACGGGCTAGATATCGAAAGCCTCGAGTTCAGCGACCGGAGCGAACCGGATTTGCAGGCCTGGGTGGAGCGCGCCCGTTCATATCTGGATGACCCCGGCAATCGGGACACCAATGTGGTCATGTGGTCCTGGACCGATGAGCTGAGCTCCGCCACACAACAAACCGTCAGCGACTACCTGCAGCTCACCAGTGACCTCGAAGCAGAGCATCCCGGCGTGCACTTCGTGTATATGACCGGCCACCTGGACGGCTCGGGTCCAAACGGAAACCTGCGCCAGCGCAACGAGCAGATCCGGACCTACTGTCTGCAGAACAACAAGATCCTCTATGACTTCGCCGACATCGAAAGCTACGATCCCGAAGGCAACTATTATGGCGACAAGTCGGTGAACGACGGCTGCTGGTACGACAGCGACGGAAACGGCTCGCTTGATCGCAACTGGGCCAAGCAGTGGTCCGAGGCCAACCCGGGCCGGTGGTACGAGTGCTACGCCGCTCACACCTTCCCCTTAAACGCCAACCTGAAAGCCTATGCCGCCTGGTGGCTGTGGGTGAGACTCGCGGAGGAGAAACCCTCCGGTGATAGCAGCTAGGGTACTGGGCCTGGCAGCGGCACTCGCGCTCACCGTATCCGCAAGCGGATGCGACTGGATCCGCAGCATCACCCTGGGCGATTCCATGCAGATCGTGCACAAGTACCCCAAGCTCACCCTGGCCTGGGACCCACCGCTTTCGGATATCCCCAACCGGCCCTCCGAGGTGGCCAGCTACCAGATCTACTGTCGGGAACACGGGACTTCTGACTGGCGTTTTCTCGGTGAGATTCCTGCCACCCCGCACCCTGAGTACACGGTGGAACACCGTCAGCTGGGCAACGGCCTGTTCGATTTTGCCGTCCGCGCCGTAACAACAAGCGGCCAGGCATCCGCCCTGCACTCATCGCTTGACAGCAGCGCCGACCCGGTGTCCGGGTGGTACGTCCTGTGGGCGCAGTCCGATTAAGAGGGATCTCGAGGTGAAAGCGAAAAGACTGATCGTGCTTGTGCTTCTCGTTCTCGGCTGCGCGACGGCGTTCCCTGCGGGAAAAACGAGCCTGTTCGCCGTCGGGAAACCTGCCGCCGGGGAGCGCGATCTGGGGGTAATCTTCAACACCAACGATATCCTGCTGGACCTGGAGAGTTACCAGGGAGGAGTGGGCGCCAAGATCGGGCTGGGACAGTATGTGCTACGGCCTATGGCGGACATCCTGTTGAACACGGGGGACATCCATCCCCCGTTCTCGCTCACCCTCGGCGCCGTGTTGGAGAAGCACATCCTGCCCGGCCCTGTTTCGCTGTACTGGGGTCCTTCGGCGGAAATGGGCTTTACTTCGATCCTGACCAGTAAGGTCGATGCGGACAACTGGACCCAGACCATCGCCTGGGAGCTTCTATCCGCCGGGTGTGTGGCCGGCATCGAGCTGTTTATCCTGGATTCACTTTCGGTCTTCGTGGAATACAGTTTGGCGTTGACGTTAGGACTGAACACGACCCGGACGAGCGTTGCCGGCTCGGTGAGCTCCAATACCGAGTTCACCTACAAACTCAATCTCGGACTCGGGAATCAGACTATGCTTGGGCTGGTGTTTTATTTTAAGCGGAAAAAACCTTAAAGCCTATCCGAGATAGCGCGCCAGCAGCAGCACGCCAAGGAAAAGGTAGTAGAGCCCGGCCGAGAGCACGGACACCACGAACAGGGTTTTCTTGACCCGCTCCGCGGCGGTGAGGCTCTGCCATTGGTCCTGGATGCTGCCGAAGGCGGGCATCGCCACCCGCTCGGCCGGCGTCCCTTGACGCCGAGCCATCGAGATTCCCACGGCTCCGTTTGCTGCCATACTCCCCTTATCGGAGCCGGAACCTATAAAATTCGCTGCTGTTTAGCTCGTGAAGAACGATTCCGCAGGGCGGCCCCTGCACGCAGAGCGACCCGATGTGGTCCGGATCCAGGGCCAGGTCGTGCAGGGACCAGGGGCCTCCGCCGCTTTCAGCGAGATCCGTGAGCACCACCATGCCGCCCGGGGAATAGACGGGCACCGCAATCGTCGCCAGCGCCGCCTGCAGGTCCAGACCCAGGGCTTTGGCGGCTGCCTCCCGGCGGGTCCAGAGAGCCAGGAAGGCGCGAGCCCGGTCAGCGCCTGCGGTCTGGAGGAACTCCCTCTCCTCCGGGCTGAAATAGCGCTCCTCGATCGAGCGCAGGTCCTGGAGGGGCCGGACCCTCTCCACGTCGACTCCCACGGCGCGCTCGGCCGCGGCCACGGCGACCAGTGCCAGGTCCTCACAGTGCGAGAGGTTGAAGCCGGGGCCCCGCTCGCCTGCCAGGAAGGGCTTGCCGTGCGGTCCTGCTTCGAAGCGCAGGGCCTCCGGCGCCATGCCCAGACGGCCCGCCAGGATCAATCGTAGGGCGCCTCGAGCTACCGCGTAGCGCCGGCGGTCCTTCTCGAAGTGGAAGGCTTCGCTCCTCCGCGCCTCATCCGGCGACAGTAGGCTCCGGCAGGCGGCCACTTCCTCCGGCGGCCGGTCCAGCGGGATTCTCCAGACGTGGACTTCGTCCATGGCAAGCGCAACATGCGCCACTGAGTGTAGTTCCCGCGACCGGGCGTGTCAAATCCGCAGGATCACCTCGTTGGAGTACGTGCTTACCCTGCCGGCGGTGTTGTAGGCCGTGGCGGCGATGTAGTAGGTGGTGCCCACGCGCAGTCCCGTCAAAGTGCAGGTGGTCTGTTTTCCCGCGTCCACCACGCTTGAGTAGCTGCGGCTGGCCAGGCCGTAGTGGATCTTGTACCCAGCCAGGTCCGACTCGCTGTTTGGGTCCCACTCCAGGGTCGCCTGGGTCGCCACGGTGGCGTTGACCCGAAAGGAGTGGGTCGCCGAACCGGCGCGTTTGCCGTCGGCGGAGAACACCGCGGCATCCAGGCGGTAGACCCCGGCGGCCAGGCCGGCGCCTACCGTGTAGGCGGAGCCGGTGGCCTTGGCCACGCCGTTTAGGTACCAGGCGCAGACCACGTTGCCGGTATCGGCCGGAACGGCGACGGCCACGGTCATCGTGGCGCCGCTCTCCAACGCCGCCTGCTGCCCGCTCAAGCTGACCGCGATGGGGTTTTCCAGCTTCGTAGTGATGTTCACGGCGATGCCTCCCCCGGGGGCGTTGATCTGGCTGAAGTCGAACACTCCGGAGGTGGTCTGGTCCTTCACGATGCGCACGACCTCCACGGCGCCCATCACCAGCACGCCGTTGTCGCGCAGCTCCAGGCTCAGCGTGTAGTAGCCGGTGGCGATACCGGTTTTCGTGCAGAGCGCCGTGCCCGCGCTCTGGATCGTAAAGCCCAGGTCGATGGCCGCCCCGGAGGAAGGGATGAGACGGGCGGTGACCGCGGGGCTCTCCGTGTCGGCGGCGGCCCAGTTCACGGTGAGCTGCAGGCTGCCAAAGCCGGTGAGCGGCGCCACCGTGATCTGCAGGGACACGGTCTGGCCGGCGTGCACGGTCACCGTGCCCTGACCGCGGCCGATGATGGTGCCGGCGGCGTTGAGGGCCTCCACCGTGACCGTCCAGTCCCCGAACGACAGGCGGGGAACCGTGACCTGCGCGGCCAGGGTGCTCTCCTGGAAGCTCTTCCCGTTCGGGCCACTGCCGGAGACCGTGTATCTGGCCGGCGTCATGTCGATGGGCGGCAGCAGGGTCTTGACCCCGAGGGCGGCAATGTTCACCACCAGGGATCCTTCATCCGACGCAGCATCGGACGACGGCTCCGCCAGGGGATTCGCGCAGCCAGCGAGCACCAGCGCGGCCGCTGCGGCCAGGGCCGCAAGCCAACCAGGCACAAACTTGATGTTTCGCTTCATCACAGCACCTCCCATCGTAAGTACCAGCCGCTGTCCGGGTAGGCCGTGGTGTCGAGCGAGGTGTGCATGGGCGACTCGGCCGGGCCGGCGCCGACCGCGACCACGCCGAAATCGAACTCGCCGTCCCCGAAGCTGGAGTGAGTGAGGGTGAACTGCGGTGTTTCAGCGGCAGGGAGCTCCGCCAGGAAGGTCCAGCTAGCCGCGCCGTGATCGCGGTAGTAGAGCTTGTAGGCGGCCACTTCCGAGGGGGGCGGGTCCCAGGCCAGGGTAACCTCAGGGTTGGTGACTAGGTACTGTTCGACGCCGCCGGCGGGGTCGGCTGCGGAATCCGAGCCTGCCGCTTTGCCTAACCAGTTGGCGAATAAAAGCGAGCAGCCCATGCCCGGCAGGGCCAGCGCGAAGATCAGCAGCAAACGTATGGATATGGATACACAACGGCGGGAAAACTGAGTCATAGCACCCTCCCATTTCAATCTGCCGCGCGCGCGACAGCGATCCGGAAGGATGCTGCGGACGCCCGGTGGCCCTGCAACCATGTCCCGCGCTAGCGGGATTTAGGCCGGTAGCTTTGCGCCCTTCCCTTTCGGGAAGTTTGCCTTTTTCGGCGTTGTCTCTTCTCTACGGGTTGACTTCTACTCGATGCCGATGCCTCCTGTCGCGTATTGGGTCCTGCCGGCCACCGGCATGCCCAGCCGCACCAGCGCGCCCCTGTAGGCGTCTTCGAGCCGGTGCTTCAGGCCCAGGCCGTCCGCATCCAGGTAGGATGTGTCGTCCAGGCCCATCTGGTACTCCAGTGCCCGGAAGTTGCCGACCAGGATGCGCACGTCGTTCAGCGACAGGTTCAGCGCCAGCCGCGAGTCCAGCAGATCCAGTCGGCGTTCGGTTTCGCTCACTACGGTTGTTTTCACGCTATTTTATATGCAGGAACCGTACCAAAAAGCAGAAACCATAACAATATTGTATTTTCTTTTGGGAAAAGGAATTAGGAAGCCAGCCGGAAAACGCCTGGTTTGGGCGCTTTTCTCCTGATTACAGGAGTGTAAGTAAATTCTCCGGGAAATTACGCGCTCCTCGGCTTACTTGTTCTGCTTCCAGCTCGGGTGAGTGAACCCGAAGCGCTTGATCTTGTAGTTGAGCACACGGCTGGACACCCCTAATAGGGCCGCGGCGTCCTTCTGGACCCACCCGCTGCGCTCCAGGGCCTGCTGCACGAAGCCCCTCTCCACGTCCTCTAGGCGGACCCCCTCTTCGGGAAGCAGCACCTTGCCGCCCTGGCCGGGCGGGGGCCTAGAGCCCAGGAGCAGCTTCAGGTCCTCGGGGCCGATCATTTCCTCTTCGGCCAGCACGACCGCCCGCTCGATCGCGTTCTCCAGCTCCCGGATGTTCCCGGGCCACGGGTGGGCGCTGAGGATCTTCATCACCTCCCCGCTGATGCCCCGGATCTTCTTGTTCATCGCCACCGAGTACTTCTTCAAGAAGAACTGCGTGAGCAGGCGCACGTCGTCGCCCCTTTGCCGCAGGGGCGGTAGGTGGATGCTGACCACGTTCAGGCGGAAATACAGGTCCTCCCGGAACAGCTTCTTCTCGATGAGCTCCAACAGCTCCTTGTTCGTCGCGGAAATGAGGCGCGCGTCGGTTTTCACGGTTTCGCTGGAGCCCAGGCGCTCGAACTCCTTTTCCTGCAGCACCCGCAGGACCTTGGCCTGGGTGTACAGGCTCATGTCGGCCACCTCGTCCAGGAAGATCGTCCCCTTGTTGGCCTGCTCGAAGCGCCCGATGCGCAGCTTTTCCGCTCCGGTGAAGGCGCCGCGCTCGTAGCCGAACAGCTCGCTCTCCAGGAGCTGCTCGGGCAAGGCGGCGCAGTTCACGCGCACGAAGGGCCCGGAGGCCCGGCTGCTGTTGTAATGGATGGCCCCGGCCACCAGCTCCTTGCCGGTGCCGGTCTCGCCCGTGATGATCACGCTGGAGCTGGTCTTGGCGACCAGGTTCACGATCTTGAACACCTCCTTGATCCCGGCGCACTCGCCGATGAAGCTCGCCGGCTGGTAGATGTTGCGGAAGCGGTCCTCCGGTGTAGCCCGTGGCTCGCCGCGCGCCTTCTGCTCGACCGCCTTTTTGATCTGGAAGCTCAGCTCGGGGATGCTGAACGGCTTCTGGAGAATCCCGAAAGCCCCCTCCTTGACCGCGCGGACCCCTTCCTGCACCGTTTCGATCGCGGAGTGCACTACCGTGACGATGTCGGCGTTTTTCGTCCGGGCTGCCTGCATCAGCTCCCGGACCGTGCCCCCGGGTATTTTCGCGTTGCTGATGAGCACGTCAAAGCGGGCCTTTTCGATCAGAATGAGGGCGCCGGCGAGATCCTGGGCGGACTGGATGCTGTTTCCCGTGCTGTGGAAAAAGTTGCAGACATCCTCGCACAGGTTGGGGTCCGGGTCCACGAAAAGCAGGTTGTGCATCGTACTTTCCTGATTATACCGCAGATTGCCACAGGATATTAGTAAAGAAAACCGTATCAAGGGGCGATCTTCTCGATGTATACTGTGTTTTGGGAGAGGAAGCGGACGAAGACCTCGAAAATCCAGCTGCTCCGGAAGGTTGCATTCTTTTCGGAGCTGTCCGACTACGACCTGCACCAGATCGAGAGCGTCACCGTCGAACGCAGCTACGACCAGGGGGCGGTGATCATCGAGGAGAACACCGCGGCGGAGCGCTTCTGCATCATTTGCGAAGGCAAAATCGAGATTTCCAAGCGCTTCGAGGACGGCGAGCAGTTCGTGCTCGGGGTGCACAGCGACGGGGAGTTTTTCGGCGAGATGGCGATCCTGGACGAGGGGCCGCGGTCCGCCACCGCCCGGGCCCTGGAGCCGACCACGGTCCTGGAGATTTCCCGCCAGGATTTCGAGACCCTGCTGTACAAGTCCCCAATGCTGGCCTTCAGCATCATGAAGGCGCTGAGCTCGCGGCTGCGCGAGACCGGGGCGCTGCTCATCTCGCACCTGCAGCGTAAGAACCGCCAGCTGGCCAAAGCCTACATCGACACGGTGCGGACCGTGGTGCACGCCATCGAGGAACGGGATTCCAACGCCAAGGGCCACACCGAGCGGGTCAACGGGGTCGCCAAAGCCATCGGCAGGCAGCTGGGGTTCACCGAGGAGGCGCTGTTCAACCTGGAAATCGGCGCCCTGCTGCACGACGTGGGCATGATCGGCGTCCCGGAGGCGATACTATTGAAGCCCGGCCCCCTGGAGGAAAGCGAGCGCCGAGAGGTGCAGAAGCACCCCGAGCGGGGCAAGCAGATGATCGAGAAGATTTCCTTCCTGGAGATGGCGATCCCCCACGTGCTGCACCACCACGAGCGTATCGACGGCTCCGGGTACCCGGCGAACCTGGCCGGCGCCGAGATCCCGCTGGCGGCCAGGATCATCGCCGTGGCGGACGTGTTCGCCGCGGTCTCCAGCGACCGGGCCCACCGGGAGCGGATGGACTTCGCGCAGGCCCAGGCGCTCATCAGGCGCGGCCAGGGAACCCAGTTCGATCGCGAGGTGGTCGATGCCTTCTTTAAGGCGGTCGCGTCCGGCGACATCACCGAGCCCCTGGAGTAGGCCGGTGCGGCGCGCTGCCCTGATCGCGCTCGCCTTGGGCCTGGCCGGCTTAGCTGGTGTTGCCGCCTTTGCCGCCAACCCTCTGATCGAAACGCCCCTGCTTCCCAGTTTTGCCAATGTCCTGGGCCAGGGCGGCTCCTTCACGGCCAATGCCTCCGGCTACAGCTCGCTGTTCTATAACCCGGCGGCCTTCGCCAACGAAGGCGGTTCCTTTACCCTGTACAGCTCCTCAGCCTGGATCTATGCCGACCCGGCCAGATTCCTGGGCAGCCTGGGAACATCCGGTGCCTCGGCCTGGCTCAGCCTCATGGACGAGCAGCTCGCCGACGGCGGGTTCGGCTTCGGTTTTTCTGACGGGGTCGGCTACGTGGCCAACGGCTTGGGGATCGGCGCGGTCGTCAATGTCGACCTGTATCTCTACGGTGACCCGGCCCCGGCCGCTGTCGGCGACCTCGTCATTACGGTGGCCTATATCAGCGGCGCGGCGCTGCCCATCCAGCTCGGGCCGGTGAGGGTCAAGTTGGGCGCCGACATTCGGCCGATGTTCCGCATCCGGGCCCCCGCGGACTACGCGGTGATGACCGATCTGGTCACTGCCCAGTTCGCCGGCGGAAATCCGCTGGCCACGCTCAACACCACGAGCGCCCTGTACGGTTGGGCGCTGGGCTTCGACCTGGGGGCAATCGTCGAGTGGGGGCCTCTGAAGGCGGGGGTGGTGGTCCGCGATTTCCCGCGCACCAATTTCCATTATACGACCAGCGCCTTTGGCGACATCCTGGCTGCGCTGCGGGACACCGGAGACTTGCCCTCGGGGGGGACTGCGGCCGACGGCTATTACATTCCCATGGATGTCTCCCTGGGTATCGCGTATGCGCCGGACATCGCTTCCCTGGGCGGCAATTTCCAACCGGTGCTGCACGCCTCGCTCAACGAGCTGGTCGCCGTGATCCGGGACGGCCGCTCCTTCCTGACGCTGCTGCACGTGGGCGCGGAGATACGCCTTTTCCGGGTCATGGAGCTGCGCGCGGGATTAAACCAGGGACACTTAAGCTTCGGCGGCGGGCTACAGCTTTTTTTCGTGGATCTGCAGGCTTCAGTGTTCACCCGCGAGCTGGGCCAGAGCTACGGCGACCGATCAAGCTCCGGGCTGAGCCTGGAGGCCGCGATCCGCATACCGGCTGCCCGCCAAGCGCGGGCCCCGAAACGCAAATAGCGGCGCTCCTGGCATCGCCCCCAAAGCGGCCGCCAGTGACCCTTCCAAGCCCAGCCGTTCACGCGGGCCAGCACGGCTAGGCATTGTCGATCCGCCGGCAGGACCCCCGGTCCACGAGCTGCTGCTTGATCTTGAGCACATGGATGTCGTCGGGCTTCCTGCGGATCCGGCTCAGGATCATATCCGCCGCGATCTGGCCCATGAGGGCGGTGTTGATCCTCATGGTGGTGATCTGGGGAACGAAGGGGTCGGCGAAGTTCAGGACATCGCCCGGCGCGATGATCGATACGTCGTCGGGTACGCGCAGACCCAACCCGGACAACTCCGAGATGACCCGCGCGGCGAAGTAGTCGTCGTGCGCGAACAGGGCGGTCGGCTGCTGCGCCCCGGCGAAAAGAAGCCGCATGCCCTCGGCGAGCGCCACCCTATCGTCCCAGCGAACCGTCAGCCGCCGACGAGGGTCGAAGGGGATGGCGTATTCGTCCATCGCTTTTTTGAAACCGATGAAACGATCGACAACCACGGCGGGCAAGTCCGGCCGGTGATAGTCCACATACCCGATGGCCCTGTGTCCCAGCCGGATCAGGTGCAGGCAGCCTTCATAAGCACCCTGGAAGTCGTCGACGCATACCGAGTAAAGAGTGTCCTGGAAGTTGTTGTTCATGATCAGCACCACGGGGATGCCCATGTCCTCGAGCTGCCGGAAGAGCGCTTCGTTGCCGTAGTGTATGGAGAAGACGGCCTTGGCCTCGTTGGCCAGGATCTTGGAAATGCTGTTCGCCACTTCCGTGGAGTAGAACGTAGGCAGGACCACCGGATAGTAGTTCTCCCGAATGAGGTTCCGCTCGATCTCGACGATGATGGGCCGGATGAAATAGAACACGTGGGACCATTCATCATCCACGGGGAGAAGAATCGTTATCGTGCTGGGGGCGTCGACCGGGGGCTCCTCCCGGGGAACTCGCCGCTGGTAGCCGAGTGTGTTGGCCGCCTTTAGGACCCGTTCCCGCACCTCGCCCGATATCTTGCCTTTCCCGGACAGAGCCAGGGAAGCTGTCGTGAGAGAAACACCGGCTTTCTGGGCGACGTGAACAAGTTTCGGCTTGGACATCGATTTTAGTAAAGTTTTATTAGATCAAAATGATTGTATTCAGTCAACATGACCGTTGTCAATTGAATATTCCTGTTTTATTGAGATTATCCAAATTTTCAGCTTGACAATCAGAAAAAATAAGGTAAAATAACGTCGATTGTGATTCTTCTTCAGTAAAATATTATCCTATGAAAGAATCGGGTTCGAAGCCCACCGGGCCTCGGCAACGAGTGCTCGCAGCCATCAGCCACCGCGAACCCGACCGCGTACCGGTCGACCTCGGATCTACACCCAGTACGAGCATCTCAGCGATCGCCTACTCGCGTTTGCGGAAGACGCTCGCCGTAGCGGCGGGCCACACACGCATTTACGACGTGGCGCAGCAGCTCGCGCAGCCGGAAGACTGGTTTCTGGACCGGTTCGGTATCGACGTGGTGGATGTCGGGCGCACGTTCAACGACCGGGACGAGGACTGGTACGACATCCGGCTCCCCAACGGGGACACGGCGCAGTACCCGGACTGGTTTCACCCCGAGCCTCAGCCCGACGGGTCCTGGACCGCCTACAGGAACTCACTCGCCGTGGGGCGCATGCCCGCCGGGGGCACCTTCTTCGACCAGGCGCACTTCCCCTGGGTGGATGGCTGGCCCGCAGAGGGGTCGGCCCTGGACAGGGCCATGGGAACGGTCGTTTGGGCGGCGCTGCCGCACTCCCCCTGGGACAACAGCGAGAGGCCGGGGTTCTGGAGCCTTCTGCGTGAGCGTGCCCTGGAACTGCGCCGCCGGACCGACCGGGCGATCATGGTGGTCGTCGGGTGCAACCTGTTCGAGTGGGGCACCTTCCTGCGGCGGCTGGACAACTTCCTGATGGACCTGCTGCTGGAGGAATCCAGGGTCGAGCGCCTGTTGGATGCCCTGCTCCAGAGCCACTTGGCTACTCTGGAGTCCGTCTGCCGGGCCGTGGGCGACGTGGCGGATATCGTTCGTTTCGGCGACGACCTGGGCACGGACGCGGGGCCCTTCATGTCGAGGGAGCTGTATCGCCGGCTGTTCAAGCCCCGTCATCGCCGGCTGTGCGACTTCATCCGGGCCCACAGCTCCATGACGACGTTCCTGCATTCCTGCGGGTCCATCAGCGCCCTGCTTCCCGATCTGATCGAGGCCGGGTTCCAGATCATCAATCCCGTGCAGACCAACGCCCGGGACATGGAGCCCGCGCGGCTAAAGCGGGAGTTCGGCAGGGACATCGTGTTCTGGGGGGGAGGCGTGGATACCCGGACCGTGCTCAACCGGGGCATCCCCGCCGACGTGCGGAAGCAGGTGCTCGAACGGCTGGCCGTGTTTTCCCGGGGCGGGGGATTCGTCTTCAATCCCGTGCACAACATTCTCCCCGATGTGCCGCCGGAGAACGTCCTGGCCATGTTCGAAGCGGTTGCGGAGTTCAACGGCGTGCGCGGCGGCGGAAGGCCGTTAACAGCAAACAGGTATCCATGAAAGTCCAGGCGGAACAAACGGGTAACTCGAGACTGGAGGCTGCCCTGTCGCACACGGAGCCGGACCGGGTGCCCTTCGACCTGGGGAGCTGCGCCGTGACGGGGATCAACATCCGGGCGCTGCGCCGCCTGCGCGCCCACCTGGGCCTCGCCGGGGAACCGGAGCTCTGGGACCCGATCACCCAGCTCGCCAGGACGGGAGACGACGTGGGGCAACTCCTGCAGGTCGACGTTCTGGGTGTGGGGCCACGCCCCCCGTCGTCTCCCGGGCTCTACCGAGACGAGGGGCTCGTGGGCGACCATTATCGGATCACCGACGAGCTGGGGATCGGCTGGCAGATGCCGAGGGATGGCGGCCACTACTACGACTTATACGCTCACCCGCTGGCGAACGCGGAGACCGCCAGGGACATCGAATCCTACCCCTGGCCCGACCCGCGGGACCCCGCCCGCTTCATGGGCATGCGGGAGCGGGCGCGGCGGATCGCGGAAGTGGAGCGCAAGGGGCTGGTCCTGGAACGGATGTTCGCCGGCATGTGGGAAACGGCCATGTGGATGACGGGGTACGAAAAGTTCTTCTGCGACATGCTGCAGAACCAAGCCCTCATCCACGCGCTCATGGAAAAGATGCTGGAGATCACCTGCGCCTACTGGGAGCGCGCCCTGGCCGAAGTGGGGGACCAGCCCTGCGTGGTCTCCACGGCGGACGACCTGGGCACCCAGTCGAGCCTCCTGGTGTCGCTGCAGCTGTACCGACGGCTCATCTGGCCCTACCACCGCCGCCTGTTCCAGTTTATCAAGAAGACCTCCCGCGGCCGCGCGCGCATCTTCTTCCACAATGACGGGGCGGTCATGGAGACCATCCCGCTGCTCATCGAAGCGGGCGTGGACATCCTCAACCCCTTCCAGGTGAATTGCGCCGGCATGGATACCGCGCGCTTCAAGAGGGAGTTCGGCCGAGACCTCTGCGTGTGGGGCGGAAGCTGCAGTCCCGTTACCCTCCAGTTCGGATCCCCGCAGGACGTGCGGGAGGAGACGAAAAAGAGGATCGACGACCTGGCCCCCGGCGGGGGCTTCGTGTTCGCGTCCATCCACATCATCCAGGGCGATGTGCCGGTGGAGAATATCATGGCCTGGCGCGAAACCCTTGATCGCCACGGCGTCTACTGAAGGAGCGGGGAATGCAGGAAATCAAGCGGACGGCCGTCACGCCCCTGAGCATCGGGCGCTCGTTCTTTCGGCGCTCCGACGCGAGCGCGATCATCGCCACGATAGTGCTGTTCATCGTGTTCTCGACCACCACCGACAACTTCTTCACCCCGTTCAACCAGTTCAACGTCTGGCGGGCCGCCTCCCAGAACGTGTTTATCGCCCTCGGCCAGGCGATGGTGGTGCTCATCGGGGGCATGAACCTCTCCTTGGGCGCCATCGGCGGCCTCACCGTGGTCATCGTCGGCCACACCATCGAGATCCTCGGTTTTCCTCCGTGGGTGGCCGTGGTGCTGGGTCTCCTCACCGGGATGGCCTGCGGCGCGTTCAACGGCTTTTTCGTCAGCCGCTTCAGGCTGAACTCCTTCGTGGTCACGCTGGCCACCAGCTTCATCTACCAGGGTCTGCTGAACGGCATCTCCCTCGGGCGGCCATACTCCAAGATCCCTCGCGAGTTCACCATCCTGGGCAAGGGGGACCTGTTCGGCGTTCCCAACATGGTGTTTCTCATGCTGGCGGCCCTCCTGGTCGTCTTCTATACCTTCCGCTTCACGGTGACCGGCAGGCGCCTGCTGGCCACGGGCGGCAACAGCGAGGCGGCGCGGCTTTCGGGCATCAAGACCGGCCGGATGATCATGATCGCCAATATCCTGTCGGGCCTCTGCGGTTCCATCGCCGCGATCCTCTGGGTGTCGCGCATGGGCACGGCCCAGCCGGCCACCGGCGGGGATTGGCTCATCGTGTCCTTCGCGGTCACCGTGATCGGCGGCACGGCCCTGAGCGGCGGTACGATCAGCGCCCCCGGCTTCCTGTTCTCCGGGCTGCTGATGGCGCTGATCCGCAACGGCTTGATCATGCTCGGCGTCAACGTGTACTTCGAAGCCACCTTCCTGGGCGTTATCATCCTGCTCGCCGTGATGGTGGAGTACTTCCGGCTGAACGTGGCCAGCCGGGCTAGGAAATTGTGATCGCCGGGACCGTTGTGTCCCGTTATATCCATTCAGGGATCTTTCAAGGAGGTCCGAGATGAGAAAGGTTTTTTTGGTTCTTCTGGCTCTGGCGCTGCTCGCGGGCATCGCTTTCGCGCAAAAGCCCGCCAAGTTCGCCTGGTACGTGCCGGCCCCGCACCCGTACTTCGACAAGGTGAAGGTGGGCGTGGAGGCTTTCGCCAAGGAGTTCAACATCCCGGTCAAGCTGCAGGTCGGCCCGGACTGGAACATGGACAGCGAGAATACCGGCGTGCTGGCTCTCGCCGCCGATGGGTACAACTACTTCGAGATCTACCCCGCCGATGCGAGCGCGGCCAACGGGCTGTACGAAGAGCTGGTGAAGAGGGGCGCTAAAGTCGTGAGCGAAGGCGCTTCCACCTTCCTGCCCACCCCGGCCAGCTTCTGCGTCCGCACGGACATCAAGCAGTCCGCCATCGACGCCGCGGAGTTCGTGATCGGCAAGATGGGCAAGAAGGGCAAGCTGGTCAACGTGCTGGAGCTGCTGGAGGACCCCAACACCAAGCTGCGCAAGGACGGCATCCTCGAGGTGGCGGCCAAATATCCCGGCATCAAGGTGGTGGAGGTCGCCGGCATCAAGAGCGAGCAGGAAGCCATCGAGAAGATCGAGGGCGCCGTCGCCGCGGGCGGCGGCTACGTGGAAGGAATCATCTGCACCGGGTACGTCCCCACGGTGGCTCTGTCCAAGTTCCTCACCGACTACCAGGCCAAGAGCAAGAAGCACATCGCCGCGGTCGGCATCGACGACGACCCGGTCACCCTGAAGGCGGTCGAGGAAGGGTTCCTGGACGGCTTCGTGGCGCAGAACCCCTACGGCCACGGTTACCTCTCCATGCTCGCACTCAAGTACCTGTCCGAGGGCTGGAAACCAAAAGCCGGGGCCTACGACATCAACGCGGGCATCGTCATCGTCACCAAAGCGAACATCAACAAGTATGCCGCCGATCTGACCAAGGTCACCAACCAGATCAAGGCCGACCTGACGAAGAAGTACCTGACGAAGTAACAGTTCGAAGGCAGCAAACTGAAGCTCCCGGCGGCTGGACCGCCGGGAGCGCTTTGAACGGGTGGTTGAGGCTATGTTTGAAGTGCGTTCGATAAGTAAAAGCTTTCCCGGGGTCAAAGCCCTCGACGGGGTGAGCGTCTCCTTCGCCCCCGGCACGATCCATGCCCTGCTCGGTGAGAACGGCGCCGGGAAGAGCACGTTGATGAAGATCATCTGCGGCATCTACGGGCCGGACGAGGGGGAGATGCTCCTGGAGGGCAAGCGGCTTCATCTGCGGAACACCTTCGACGCGCTACACAACCGGATCAGCATCGTGCACCAGGAGATCCAGGTCGTTCCCCGCGCCTCGATAGCCGAGAACATCATGCTGGACAAGCTGGACCGCTTCCGACGCGGCGTGGCGATTGACTGGAAGAGGCTCAGCCTGGAAGCCAAGGTCTTCACGGACATGGTGGATCTGACGCTTCCTCCGGAGACGCCCGTTGGAAAGCTGAGCGCGGCCCAGAAGCAGCTCACCCAGATCGCCCGCGCCCTGTCCGACGGGGCGACCATCCTGCTGCTCGACGAGCCGACCTCCTCGCTCACCCTGCACGAGGTCGACCGCCTGTTTGAGCTGCTGCGCAAGCTTAAAGGCCAGGGCGTCACCATCGTTTTCGTATCGCACAAGCTGGAGGAAGTGATGGCCCTGTGCGACGTGGTGACGGTGCTCAGGGACGGAAAACTCATGGGGACCAGCCCGCGCTCAGAGCTCACCAAGGACCAGATCATCTCCATGATGATCGGCCGCACCACCTTCGACGAGTTCCGCGGCTTCCTCCCCGTCGACTACACCCGCCCGGTCCTGGAGGTGCGGGGGCTGAAAAGCGAGCTTTTCGACGGGATCGATCTCACCCTGTGGCAGGGGGAGATTCTGGGGCTGTACGGCCTGGTGGGCTCCGGACGCACGGAGCTGGCCAAGACCATCATCGGCGAGCGCCGCTTCACTTCCGGCTCCATGCTCGTGCGGGGAAAACAGGCGAAAATCGGCTCCGTGGCCGAAAGCCTGCAGCGCTACCGCATTGGCTATGTGAGCGAAAACAGGAAGGAAGAAGGACTGATCCTGAGCGCCTCGGTGACCTCCAACCTGACCATCACCATCTGGAACCGGCTCCGCAGCCGCCTGCTGCGAATCCTGAAACCGCGTCGGGAGGTCGACCAGGCGCTCAAGATGATCCAGCGGCTGGACATCAAGACGCCCGGCCCCCTGCAGATTCTGATCAACTTGTCCGGCGGAAACCAGCAGAAAGTCTCGATCGGGAAATGGCTGGTCGCGGATTGCGACATCCTGATCCTGGATGAACCGACCATCGGGGTGGATGTGGGCGCCAAGGAGTACCTCCACGATCTCATCTGGAAGATGGCGAAAGAGGAGGGCAAGAGCATTATTCTCATCTCCTCCGACATGCCCGAGTTGGTAAAGCTGTCGCGGCGGGTCCTGGTCTTCAAGAACTATCAGATCGTGGGCGAACTGGACGACCTCAACAAGCAGGAGAGCACGCTGGAGCAAACGAGCCTGCGCATCGGCCAGTACCTGGCCTGAGCAAAGCTGAACTCAGCGGCACGGTGGCTTCGCCATCCCCGGCCGCGCCTTTCTCTTGAAAAAACCGCCACCACGCCGTACGATGGGGCTACCCTGTGGAGGCCGCTCTTCTTGAGACTCAGAAGCATACGATCGAAACTGCTCTTCGCCTTCGTCGCTGTGATCCTGCTCCCCCTCTTCACCCTCGGCCTTCTGGGTCCCTACATCTCGGCGCGCACCCTGGAGAGCGAGGCCACCATCCACACCTGGCAGCTCATCAGGCAGGTCACCCGGAACATCGAGTTCTACGTACGGCAGACGGAACGCATCATCTCCATCGTCGACGCCAATCCCGACGTACAGGCTTTCATGGCCTTCGAGGGCTCGGCGCAGACCTTCTCAGCCCGGGAGCAGGCTGCGGCACGGCAGCTCCTGCGCGCGATCGCCGATGCGCATCCCGAAATCGCCGGAATCCTCGTCGTGAGCGAGGACAACCGTCCCCTCAGCAACGAGATCCAGCCCATCACACGCGACCCCCTGACGGAAGAGAGCTGGTACAGGGAGGCGGCGGACAACCCGGGCACCGTGCAGCTGCTACCCCGGCCCATCGGCAGAAACTTGCGCAGCAGCCACGAGTACAGCGCCGATGAAGTCGTGTCCATCGTGAAGGCGGTCGTCGATCCCCGCACGGCCCAGGTCAGGGGCGTCGTGCTCATCGACATGCGGCTCAAGGTCATGGAGGCGATCTTCGGCGACCTGACGGTCGGCTTCGGCGGATTCCTCTTCATCGAGGCGCCGGGAGGCGCCATCGTGTACACGCCGGTGAACCCGATCGTGTACCGCGTGCGCGACGAATGGCTCGATAAGCCGCGCGCCATCAGCGTGCGTCGCATAAAGGGCGAGGACTACCAGATCGTCTCCCAGTGGTCCCAGTACACGCAGTGGAACACGGTCGGGGTGTTTCCCCTCAACGAGATCATGCGCCAGGTGAGCACCATCCGCTACTACTCCCTGATCATCGCCGGGGTCACGGTGCTCGTAGCCCTCCTCGTCTCGGTTTTCTTCACGAGCAGCATCGCACGGCCGGTGATCAAGCTGCGCTCGCTAATGAAGGAGGCGGAGGAGGGCAACCTCGGCGTCCGCTTCGTGGGCCGGCAGGAGGACGAGATCGGCTATCTGGGCAAGAGCTTCAATACGATGATCGAGGAGGTGCAGAAACTCCTGGCCATGGTCTACCGCGAGCAGCAGAGCAAGCGAGAGGCGGAATTAAAAATCCTCCAGGAGCAGATCAAGCCGCATTTTCTGTACAACACCCTCGACACGATCCAGTGGATGGCCCAGGAGCACGGCGCTGCGGACATCGTGAAGGTCGTGGGCGCCCTCACGAGCCTTTTCCGCATAGGGCTTTCCCGCGGCAAGGAGATGATCCGGGTGAGCGACGAGATGGAGCACGTGCGCAGCTACCTCATCATCCAGAAGACCCGCTACGAGGACAAGTTCGATTTCTCGGTATGCATGGACGATTCGGTCCTGTCGCTCCTGGTGCTGAAGCTTACCCTGCAGCCGCTGGTGGAGAACGCCATCTACCACGGCATCAAGGAGCGCCGCGGCCACGGCTGTATCAAGGTGGAAGCGGGCAGGCGGGACGGCATGCTCGTGCTGCGGGTGGCTGACGACGGGGTGGGCATGTCCGCGGAAACCCTGGCCTCCGTGCGCGCCCTGCTTGCCTACCTACCAGCGGAAAAAGGCCAGAAGCTGGGCTACGGCATCTCCAACGTGAACGAGAGGATCCAGCTTTCCTTCGGAAAAAAGTACGGGTTGAGCTTCGACAGCTCCCCGGACCTGGGAACTACCGTGGAGATCCTTCATCCCCTGGTCACGACCGAGGAGTGAGAGCATGTGGAAGGTGATGATCGCGGACGATGAACCGAAGATCCGCCGGGGCCTCAGGACCACCATCGAGCGCATCCGGCCCGACATGAAGGTGGTCGCCGAGGCGGAGGACGGGGAAACGGCCCTCGCCCTCGTCCAGAGCGAGAAGCCGGATATCCTCCTGATCGATGTACGCATGCCCTTTCTGAACGGGCTGGAGCTCATCGAGAAGATCAACGGGGTCTTTAGCGACTGCATCATCATCGTGGTGTCGGGCCACGACGAGTTCCAGTACGCCCAGCGCGCGCTCCAGTTGAAGGTCTTCGAGTACGTCCTGAAGCCGGTGCCGCAGGAGGTGCTGGCGAGCGTCCTGGCCCGCGCGGAGGATTCCCTCGCCGGCACCCGGGCTCAGCGCCAGTACCTGGCGTGGGCCCACGACCAGCTCGAGCGCAATCTGCCGCTCCTGCGCGAACAGTTCCTCCGCGACTGGGTACGAGGGCAGCTTTCCGCGGTTGAGATCACCGAGCAGGCGCAGTTCCTCAGTGTGCAGACCTCCGGCCCTGCCGCCATGGCCTTGATCCACGTCGTGGAGCGCGCGATAGCGACCGCCGCCTCCGGGGAACGGGAACGGCGTCTCGCGCTGTACGCAGTCCGCTCCGTCGCGGAAGACGCCTTCGCGGCGTTCACCCCGCTCTGGGTATTCAACGACGACCGGGACGATATCGTGGTGCTCTGCGGATGTTCCGCGGGGAAGGCCTGGGTCGAGGCGGCCGCGCGGATCGAACAGCGCGTCGTGCCGTCCCTCTGCCAGGCGCTGATTGTGGCCCACGCCACCGTGCAGGAGGCCCGGCAGGGAGTGCCGGAGGCCTACGAGGCCCTGAGCGCGGAAGTGGCTGAACGAGGCAGCCACCGGGCCCTGGTGGTGCTCGCCCAGCGCTACCTCGACGCCCACTACGGCGAGCCCACCCTTGCGCTGGAAGAGGTGGCCTCCTCGGCCCAGATCAGCCCCGGCTATCTGAGCAGACTGCTGAAGCTGGAAACCGGGTTCTCCTTCGTCGACTATCTCACGCGGGTGCGCATCAACAAGGCGGTGCAGATGATGAACGATCCGGCGGTGAAGGTCTACGAAGTGGCGGAAGCCGTCGGCTACCAGAGCCAGCACTATTTCAGTCGGGCGTTCAAGCGGGTGTTCGGCAGACCTCCGATGGAATACCGCAAGGGCGGCGCATGAACCTCCTCTCCCGCCTCCTGCCGGTAGCGTTCCTGCTGCTCGCCCTGGCAGCCTGCCGGCCCCCCAACGAGCCGCAGGCCTTCGACTACGTGATCGGCGTGTCCATGGCCAACCTCACCGAGCCGTGGCGCATCAACATGCGCGACGAGATCATGGCGGAGGCGGGGCACCACCGCAACCTGCGCATCGTGTTCACCGACGCCGCGGATTCCAGCAACCGCCAGATCCAGGACGTGCACACCCTGCTGGATTCCGGCATCGACCTGCTCATCATCTCGCCCAACGAGTCCGAGGCGCTCTCACCGGCGATCACCGAGGCGTATCACCGCATCCCCGTCATCCTGCTGGATCGCTCCGTCATCGGTTTCGACTATACGCTCTTCATCGGCCCCGACAATCGGCTCATCGGCAAGCAGGCCGGGCAGTATGTGACGTCGATCCTCGGCGCGAAGGGCGGAAAAATCGTAGAGATCATGGGCAGGTCCGGATCCCCACCGGTCCTGGACCGGAGCATCGGCTTTCGGGAGGCGATCTCGCAGCGGCACAACATCACGATCGTCGATACGCTCGTCGCTGACTGGCTGCGGGACAAGGCCGAAGACGAGCTCGCTGCCTGGCTTAGGAAGCACGGCCGGGTGGACGTCATCTTCGCCCAGAACGACACCATGGCCGACGGCGCCCGCCGGGCCGCCGCTAAGCTCGGGATCCACGGGATCCGCGTGGTCGGCATTGACGGCCTGCCCGGTCCCAGCGGCGGCATCGAAATGGTGAAAAGCGGCGCGCTCTCCGCCACCTTCACCTGCCCCACCGGCGGCAAGGAAGCCGTCATTTACGCGCTGGACATCCTCCACCACGAAGAGGGAATCCCGAAGAAGATGATTCTCAGGACATCCCTGGTGACCCAGCAGACCATCCAGAGCGGCGCTCTGGCCGCTTCGCCGCGGCCGCGCCTCGCCAGCCCCGATCATCGGATCGTGCTGGGATTCGCCCAGGTCGGCAAAGAAAGCGACTGGCGCCTGGCGAACACGGAGTCGATCAAGACGGCGGCCCGGCAGGCCGGAATCGACCTGGTCTTCGTGGACTCGGAGCAGCAGCCGGAAAAGCAGCTGGCGGCGGTCCGCTCCTTCATCGCGCGCCAGGTGGATATTATCGCCTTCTCGCCGATTGTCGAATCGGACTGGGAACCGGTGCTGCGGGAGGCGAAGGCCGCCGGCATCCCCGTGTTCCTCACCGACCGGGCCGTCGATGTCAAGGACGAGTCTCTCTGGGTGACGCTGATGGGCTCGGACTTCCTGGAAGAGGGCAGGCGCGCGGCGCGCTGGCTGATCGACTTCCTGAAAACGGACGAGCCGGTCAACATCGTGGAGCTTCAGGGCACGATCGGGTCCGCACCGGCCATCGACCGCAAGATCGGATTCGAAGAGGTGCTGAAAGACCATCCCAACTATCGGATCATCGTGTCCCAAAGCGGGGATTTTTTCCGCAGCGTCGGCAAGGAAGTTATGCAGCAGCTCCTCAAGGAGTTGTCCGCGGAGGGCCGCAAAATGGACGTCCTGTTCGCGCACAACGACGATATGGCCATCGGCGCGATCGCGGCCATGGAGGCCGTGGGGATGAAGCCCGGCAAGGACGTCGTCATTGTGTCCGTGGATGGGATTCGCGATGCGTTCAAGGCGATGATGGCGGGCAAGCTGAACTGCTCGGTGGAATGCAGCCCGCTGCTGGGCCCGCAGCTGATGAAGGCGGTCAAGGACTTCATGTCGGGTAAGGAGCTGCCCGTCCGCATCGTCACCTCGGAGGTGGTGTTCCCCGCCGAAGTGGCGCGCGCGGTTCTGCCCACCCGCAAGTACTAACCCGCACGCCTGCGGCCTGCCCCGCCTCCCCATATAGCCCGAAAAGTGCACAAAATAGCTGAATCGTCTAAATACGGCTGATCACCAGGTATGCCACAATCGTAAGCGGAAGTTGCACTGGATGGGAGGAGCACGGTCATGCGAAAAATCCTTCGGGGCGTAATGTTATTGTCTGTCTTCTCGTTGCTGGCGGTTGCGGGAGCGCGCGCCCAGGACGCGAAGGCCAGCACCCTGACGTGCGTGGGCCTGTACTCTGAAACCGACGCTGGCTATGTCAGCTACAGGGTCGGTAAGGGCGAGTGGGTCGTCATCAAGGTGGGCGACAAGATTCCCGCCAACGCCGAAATTCGGGTAAACGTGGAAAGGGATTGGGTCGAGGTCACGCCCACCGGCAACCCGAACGCGGTATATGAAATCGGGGGAAGTGAATCGGGAGACGTGGTCCTGAAAGTGCCGGACATCCTGAAGGGAAAGCCGAGAGCGGTCAGCTTTCCGAAGGGTACCAAGGATAAACCCGATCCAAATTTCAAAGACAAGCTGGCCGTCACGCAATACCTGGGAAGACAGATTTACCTGACAGCCGAGGGTGATTCCAAGGACATCAAGTACGGCGACGTCCTGGACATCAAGGGCAAAGTCACGATCATCGCCATCAACAACACCATCACCCTGATGAACTCAAGCGGTGCGGTGACGAACGTGATAGGACCGCTGAAGTTCGAGGTGGAAAAGGTGCTCACAAACCAGAAGCTGTACAAGTTCTTGAATGTCCCAAGGTAGCAGGACTGAAGGAGGGAATGGAGAAGGAACAGAAACGAAACAGGGCATCGCAAAGCGTCTGTTGGGGTTTTCCTTGCTGGTTCATCAGCAGGGAAAACGAGAATCGCCGGAAAGGCATGAATTCTTTTATCTCTAAGGAGGGATTTTCATGAGGAAGTTGGGAAAAGTCCTCGCACTGTGCGCGGTGGCGATGCTGGTGTTTTCGGTCGTCGCGTTCGCGGCGCCCAAGACCTGGGTCGTCGGTTTCTCACAGATCGGCTCAGAAAGCGAATGGAGGACCGCCGACACTATTTCCGTTCAGAACGCGTTTAACGAAGATCCGAGCATGATTCTCATCTATTCCGACGCGCAGCAGAAGCAGGAGAATCAGATCAAGGCCGTCCGGTCTTTCATTGCCAGAAAAGTGGACTGCATCCTGTTCACGGCTCTTGTGGAAACCGGGTATGGTACTGTCCTCCAGGAAGCGAAGAATGCAGGGATTCCCGTCGTCATGATTGACAGGGACGTCGCCAAGGAAGACCGCGGACTCAGGCTGACGATCATGGGCTCTGATTTCATCAAGGAAGGCGAAAAAGCCGCCAACTGGCTTGCCGACTATCTGAAGGCGAAGGGCATCGATGACGGCAAGAAGACCATCAACATCGTCGAGCTTCAGGGAACCACGGGCTCGGCTCCCGCCATCGAGAGGAAGACCGGCTTCGCGAACATCCTGGCCAAGCATTCCAACTGGAAGATCACCCGCTCGCAGACCGGCAACTTCACCAGCTCGGAAGGCAAGCAGGTCATGGAGGCCTTCCTGAAGGCCGACAAGAACATCCAGGTTTTGTACGCCCACAACGATCAAATGGCTCTCGGCGCCATCCAGGCCATCAAGGAAGCGGGCCTGAAGCCCGGAAAAGACATCATCATCGTCGGGGTGGACGCAGTGAAGGGCGCCTTTGAGGCCATGGTCGCTGGCGAGATGAACGCCTCCATCGAATGCAGCCCCCTGCTGGGACCTCAAGCCTTGCAGGCTGTCAGGGATCTGCGAGACGGGAAGAAGCTGCCCGCGAGGATTTATACGATCGAAGGCATTTTCGATCAGACGACCGCCGCCGCAGCACTGCCGACCCGCCAGTATTGATTTCTCACTGATAAGGCAAGACCACCCCGGAGTTCGGGGTGGTCTTGATTCCCGGTCCGGGGTGTGCCTATCATAGCAGACGAGGAGGCGTTGGCATGTCCGCAAGCACCCCCATTCTCGAGATGAAAAAAATCAACAAGCATTTCCCGGGAGTGAAAGCATTGTCCGACGTTGATTTCCGGCTCTTCAAGGGCGAAGTGCACGCCATCATGGGTCAAAACGGAGCCGGAAAATCCACCCTGGTCAAGGTGCTCACGGGCGTGTACAGACATGACTCAGGCGAAATGCTCCTGGAGGGGAAGCCGATAAAACCGGATTCGCCCCTTGCCGCTCAGAGGCTAGGCATCAGCACGGTCTATCAGGAAATCAATCTCTGCCCGAACCTGTCAGTGGCAGAGAACATTTCCGTCGGCAGGCAGCCGATGAAGCTCGGACGGATCGATTGGAAAGGGCTCAATAGAAAAGCGGAAGATGCGCTGAAAAGGTTGAATGTCGCCATCGACGTGACCCAGATGCTCTCCTCCTATCCCATCGCGATCCAGCAGATGGTGGCCATCGTCCGCGTGTTGGATATTTCCTCAAAAATACTGATCCTGGACGAACCGACCTCCAGCCTGGATGAAACCGAAGTGGAGCAGTTGTTCAAAGTCATCAGAAAGCTGCGAGACGACGGCCTGGCGATCCTGTTCATTACCCACTTTCTGGAGCAGACCTACCGGATTTCAGACCGAATCACGATCTTGAAAAACGGGGAGTTCGTCGGGGAATATAAAACTGAAACCATCCCTAAGCTGGACCTGATCGCCAAGATGCTCGGAAAGGAATTGTCTGAATTCAGTTTCGCCATGGTGCGCGATGACAGGAAAAAGGAAAGCGCGAAAGCCGGCAAGGACGCAAAGAATGTCTTGCAGGTCAAGGAGCTTGGATTGCGCGGGTCGATTGCCCCCTTCAATCTCGATCTGAATGAAGGGGACGTGCTGGGATTGGCGGGACTCCTGGGTTCCGGGAGGACGGAAATGGCGCGGCTGATCTTCGGAATCGACGGTGCGAACCAGGGCGAAATCCAAGTAAGAGGGAAGAAAACGAACATCAACGCCCCGAGAAGCGCGATGCTGGCCGGAATGGGTTTCTGTTCGGAAGACCGGAAGAACGAGGGAATTTTCTCCGAGCTGACGGTCCGGGAAAACATCATTCTCGCCTTGCAGGGACGAAAAGGGACTCTTCGATACCTTCCGAAGAAAAAGCAGTTGGAAATCGCCGATGAGTTGATAAAATCCCTGGCCATCAAGACTCCCAGCGCGAATAACGAAGCCGGCCAGTTGAGCGGGGGTAACCAGCAGAAATTGATGTTGGCGCGCTGGCTGGCCACCAACCCCATTATCCTCATCCTGGATGAACCGACGCGCGGCATCGACGTGGGGGCCAAACTGGAGATCATGGAATTGATCTTGAGCCTGAGCAGACAGGGCATGGGCGTTATATTCATCTCCTCGGAATTCGAAGAGGTCATCCGTTGCAGCACCAGGATCGCCGTCTTGAAGGACAAGGTAAAAATCGCCGAGTTGAGCGGAGAGGAAATGAGCGAGAGCAACATCATGCATACTATCGCGGGAGGAAAGTAGCATATGGTACGCTTGAGACTCTTGCACCGCAGCAAGATAGTATGGCCTCTGGTTACCCTGGGAATCCTGCTGCTCTTCAATCTCTTCTTCATTCCCAACTTTTTTCGTATTGAGATAATCGAAGGGCATTTGTTCGGCAATCTGATTGATATTATCAAAAATGCCGCCCCGATCATGCTCCTGGCGATCGGGTTGACGCTCGTCATTGCCACGCACGGAATCGATATATCCGTAGGATCGGTCGTGGCAATATCCGCGGGCGTCGTCGCGATGCTGATCGGTGGGGATCTGAAAGGCAACCCCAAGTACCCCATTGCCATCGCGATGGCCGCCGCTTTGCTCGTGTCGACCGTAGCGGGAATGTGGAATGGGATGCTCGTCTCGCGGATCGGCATGCAGCCCATCATTGCGACCCTGATTCTTTTCGTCGCAGGCCGCGGAATTGCCATGGTGACGACGAACGCCATGGTCATCTGGCTCTACACGAAACCCTTCGCTCTCCTGGGCCAGGGCTACCGCTTGGGCTTGCCGTTCTCAATTTATATCGTTGCTTTCCTGCTGGTGTTGACCATCCTTTTCACTAGAAAAACAGCGCTTGGCATGTTCATCGAAGCGGTGGGTATCAACCCGACGGCAACCCGCTTTGCCGGAATCAACGCCAGAAATATCCTGTTCTGGTGCTACGCCTTTAGCGGGTTTTGCGCGGGAGTGTCCGGGTTGATCGTCTGTTCCACGGTGATGAGCGCGGATGGTAACAACGCGGGAAACCTGTTCGAGCTGGACGCGATTTTAGCCGTGGTGCTGGGCGGCACCTCCCTCGCCGGCGGCAGGTTTTTCCTGCTAGGCAGCATGGTGGGAGCCTTGATCATTCAAACGCTCACCACCACCATCTACGCCTTCAACGTTCCACCGGAGATCGCCCAGGTCGTCAAGGCCCTGGTCGTGTACGCCGTCAGCCTGCTGCAGTCAGATAGTTTCCGATCCAAAGTAGCGGGCATATTCGGCCGGCGGGAGGTGGCGACATGAAGGCTAGATACCTCAATCCGAGAAACCTCCCCGTCCTGGTTACCCTGGCTCTTTTCATCATTATGTTCGTGCTGGGTTCGATCGCTTTCCGGGGCTTTTTTTCAGTGCAGAATTTCCTGAACCTCTTCATAGACAATGCCTACCTCCTGATCCTGGCCGTCGGAATGACCTTCGTCATCGTATCGGGAGGTATCGATCTGTCGGTCGGTTCCATGCTCGCCCTGTCCACGATGGTATCGTCGAGCCTCGTGCAAAAGTCGCACCTCGCCCCGCTCATCGTGATACCGGTCGTCCTTTTGATGGGAACGGGGCTGGGCCTGTTCATGGGGTATCTCATCCAGACCTTCAATCTCCCGCCGTTCATCATAACGTTGGCCGGCCTGTACCTCGCACGAGGTCTGTGTTACGTGGTGAGCATCGATACCATAGCGATTAGCAACAATTTCTGGAAGGCAGCGGCTAACAGCCAAATCAATCTCATCGGCAAAAACTTCGTCTCGCCCAGCGCGCTCATCGCATTAGTCGTCGTTCTGGTCGGACTATACGTTTCGCGTTTCACGAAATTCGGACGGATCGTGTACGCCATCGGCGGGAACGAGCAGTCCGCCCTCCTGATGGGTCTTCCCGTTGCGAGCACGAAGATCGCGATCTACGCTTTGAGCGGGTTCTGCTCGGCTTTAGCCGGGATTGTGTTCACCTTCTATACGCTCTCGGGTTATGCGTTGAACGGAAAGGGGATGGAGCTGGACGCGATCGCCACGGTGGTGATCGGCGGCACCCTGCTGACAGGCGGAGCGGGGACCATCCTGGGGACGGTACTGGGCGTGCTGGTGTATGGGATCATCCAGGTGCTCATTATGTTCCAGGGCACGCTGAACTCCTGGTGGACGAGGATCGTGATCGGCTTCCTGGTTTTTGTGTTCTGCCTCCTGCAACGCCTGTTTGAATCGAGGAAAAAAGCGGCAACCGCAAAAAGCGTTCTCAGGCAGCCCGCCAAAGTCCAGGCTGCACGATGAACGCCGGGAATGCGGCGTGAGTCGCAACGCATCTCAACGACTGCGGGATGCTGCCGAGAGAGCTGCTCCTGGGAAGGGCTCCGCCGGGTCTTCGTGATTCCCTGCTTGGCTTTCCTGATCCGGCCTACGGGTGGGTACTGATCGGGGCCAGCGAGAGAGCACGCTCCGCGGCCGCGCGCTCCCGCAGCTGCGCGCGCAGAACCTTCACGTCCGCGGGCATGAAAAACGAGGCCGCGATCTGGAACACGAAGCACAGGGCCCAGGCCCCCACGCTGATCAATAGTATCGCGCTACCCAGCGAGGAGCGCACGGCGATCAGCCCCGCCAGGGCGGGGGCGATGGCCGAACCAATCTGGTCGAAGAAGTTGAACACCGCGTTGGCCGTGGAGCGTACCTCCGGCAGGGTCACGTCGTAGACGCTGGCCACCATGTTCGGCGCGGCGAAGGGCATGAAGATGGCGGTAAGGCCCAATAGCAGCCCGAACTGGAGCTGGTTGGCGACCGGGGTTCTGAGGGCGAAAACCAGAAAGATCGCGCCCAGTGCCACCCCGATGGCGCTCACCAGCAGGCGCCCGCGCGTGTTGCGCTTGAACCAGGCGTCCCCCAGGGAGCCGCCGATCGGGTAGCCGCCGGCCAGCACGATGATGGCGATCCCCATGGTGGTGAGGACCTGCATCTCCGAGTACCCGCGCTCGGTCTGTAGGTAGCGGAAAAACCAGAAGGTGATCACCTGCCAGGGGAACACGCCGAACAGGGACTGGCTGTAGATCAGCAGGAGGCTGGGCTTCCTGAACAGGCCCCCGACCTCCTTCCAGTTGAAACGGTATTCCTTGGTCTGCCGAAGGCCCTTGAGCTCCGGTTCGCTGCCGCCCCGGCGCGGTTCCTTGACCCCGAAGAAGATCAGCACGGCCAGGGCCACCCCGATCGACCCGGTGATGTAGAATACCCCCCGCCAGCCCACGGTCTTCTGCATCGTCAGCGCCAGGACCATGCCCCCCAGGTAGCCCAGGGGCATGGCCAGCTCCAGGATGCCGTTCACCCTGCCCCGCTTCTCGGGCTCGAAGTAGTCGGCCGTGATGTTATACAGGCCGGGGTAGCTGGAGTCGTCGATGCCGGTGCAGGCCCGGGTAGCCACGAAGCCGGGGAAGGTGCCCACCACGGCGGACAGCCAAGTGCTGGCCCCCCACAGCAGCGAGGCCAGGGCCAGCAGGCGCGAGCGCATGAAGCGGTCGTACAGCCAGCCCCAGATCGGGTAGAAGATCGCCCCCACGAACACGGCCCCGGAGAAAACCAGGCCCATCTGGGCCTCGTTGATGCCGAAGCTCTCCATGATCGGGGTGGCCAGCGGGCCGATCAGCAGCTTGTCGGCCTGGTGCAGTAAAATGAAGAGGAAGAAAGTGAAAACGACAAACCAGCGGTACCGTGGTGACATCTGCAGGCCTCCTGTCGCGTGAGGTCGCTACAAGTCTACTATAGTGTCTTTTCCTCGAGCGCGCAACGCTGCGCGCCCGCCCGCGGGTCCCGCTGGCTTACGGTGAAAAAAGGAATTCCGGACTACAGGGCTGCGCGCCGGCTTACCGGGCTGCGCCCCGGCCTGCGCGCCGGCTTACCACCTGCGGGATTCGCGGCCTCCGCGGTCGCCGCCTTCCCCGCGCGGCTTATCGAAGGCCTCGTTCACGCGGATGGCGCGACTGTCGACCTGCTGGCCGTTCAGCGCGGCAACCGCGGCCTTGGCGGCCTCGTCGGTGGCCATCTCCACGAAGCCGAAGCCCTTGGACTGGCCGGTGTACTTGTCGGTGATCAGGTTGAGCGAGACCACTTCCCCGTGGGCCTCGAACATCTTGCGGATGCTGCCCTCATCGGTGGTGTAGTTCAGGTTGCCGACGTAGAGTTTCTTAGCCATTACCTTTCCTTTTCGAGTGAGACTCTGAAATAGAAATGTTTATCGACGATAAACATAAAGCCTAGGTTTATGCTGCTGTTTGAAGGGGGTGCCTCATCGATCGATGTTACGGGGGGAGAACAAGTAAGCAAAAAACCTCGAACGCCGAATCAAAGCACTAGCCTAGAAAAACATCAATTACTTATTAAATAATACCGAGATTCCGGGAGCTTGTCAAGCTTCGCGCGGAAAAAAGTTGCCATGCCCTACCGGCTGCGTCGGTTGCTCACGTACACGACCTCTACAGGCGGACGTCCGTCGGCAGGTCCGCGATCACCGCCAGGTTGGCGTTGAGCTGCAGGTCCTTGTCCAGGGCCAGTCCCAGGTTCGCCCCGTCGGTGACCGCCCCGCGCAGGTTGCGTACCTTCTTCACGTCCCCGATCTTCACCACCGCCAGGCCGGCGGCCGCGTACTTCTGGTACAGCGCGTCGTCGGCCACCACATCGGCCAGCACCACGTTGTCCACTTTCAGAACGGACCTCTGGAAGCTGCTGTCCACCACGACCACCTCGCCGTTGTCCCGGATTTCCAGCACCGAGGAATTGGCGATCACCTTCACCGGGTGGGCGAAGGTCTTGCCCGTGAGCGCTTCCCCGTTGCCGCCCGCGAAGCGCTTGACCATCACGTCCTTGTGGCAGGGCTCCATCCAGGGGGCGAACTCCTTGTTGGGCGTCACCACGTACACTTGCTTTCCCTCGTAGGCCAGCTTCTCCACCGCGTCGGCCGCCCCGTAGTAATCGCCCCACACCAGCACGGTGTCCCCCACGCTGGCCGGCTCCGCCTTGCCGCCCTTGGGCCAGTACTCGCAGGTCTTCAGCTTGCAGCGCAGCACGTCCTCGAAGGTGCACACCCGCTTCGAGTCGATGCCCCGGATGTCGGGGCGCTTCACCGAGGCGCCCGTGGCCACCAGCACCACATCGTAATCTTTCAATTCCTCCGGGGTCGGTACGCTCTTGTACTTCACCTCCACCCCGAGCCTGGCGATCTGCCGCCGCTGCCAGTCGGCGTACCAGCGCATCTTGTTCTTGCCGTGCACCGTGCAGCAGTACAGGATCGCGCCGCCCAACTCCTCGCTCTTCTCGAACACCGTCACCTTGTGCCCGCGCAGCGTGGCGATCCGCGCCGCTTCCAGGCCGCCCGGTCCGCCGCCCACCACCGCCACGTTGAACTTCTTTTCGGCCGGGCCGAAGTGGATGAAGCGCTCATCGCCCACCGCCGGGTTGATCGCGCAGCGCATTTCCCGCCTGATCATCAGCGACTCCTGCCAGCAGCCCACCAGGCAGGAGATGCACTTGCGGATCTCCTCCTTCTGGCCGGCCTTGGCCTTGTTGGCCCAGTAGGGATCGGCGATCATCTGCCGGGAGAAGCCCACCAGGTCGGTCTTGCCCTCCGCCAGGATCTTCTCGCAGTAGTCCGGGTCGCGCAGGGTGTGGCTGGTGATCACCGGGATCTTTACGTTCTTCTTGACTTCCTCGGCCGTGTAGGTGTTCCACCCCTGCGGGTAGTACATCGGGTCCATGGTCGGCCCGGGCACCTCGAAAATGCCCGCGCTGATGTCCAGGAAGGCCACCCCGTGCTCCTCGAACAGCTTGGCCGCGCGCACGCTCTCCTCCAGCACCCGGCCCCCCTCGATATACTCCTCCCCCGAGTAGCGGATGCCGATGGGGAAGTCCGGACCGCACTTGTGCTGGATGGCGTGGACGATCTCCAGGGGGAAGCGCATCCGGCTTTGGAAGGAGCCGCCGAAGCGGTCGTTCCGCTTGTTCACGTAGGGGCTCATGAACTGGGCGATCAGGTAGCCGTGCGCCCCGTGCAGCTCCACCGCGTCGAAGCCCGCCGATTGCAGGCGCCAGGCCCCCTCGGCGAACTTGTCGATCAGCTCGTAGATCTCCTCGACGCTCATGGCCCGGATGGACTTGCCCTTGGCCTCCGAGGCCGCGTAGACCACCTCGTGTCCGGCCGAGGCGGGGATGTTGGCCACCATGTCCGTAGCGGACATCAGATCCTTGCGCGGCCAGGCCGCCTGCCGGCCCGGGTGCTGGATCTGCAGGGAGCACTTGGCCCCGTGGCGGTGCATGGCCTCGGCCAGCGAGGCCAGCCCCGGGATCAGGGGATCTTCGTCCACCGCCAGGCAGGTGACCGTGGGGCGCCCGGTCTTCTTGTCCGGGGTGGATGCGCCGCAGATGATGAAACCGCACCCGCCCTTGGCGACCTCCTCGTGGTAGGTGATGACCCGCTGGTTCACCGAGCCGTCGGGGTTGGCCGAGGAAATGTCGGTCGGCACGTGGCAGACCCGGTTGGGCACCTCGAAGTTCCCGATGCGGATCGGGGTGAACAGATGGGGGTACTTGATCTGGCTCATACGCTGCTCCTCGTTATGATCTCGGCGCCCTCGGGGCGCCGGTTAGGCTGCTATCCGCTCGGTTGTCCGACATCTGCCGCTCCAGATACTCCACCAGGTGATTGGCGTGGGACATCAGCAGCGAGGCCACGCTTTCCGTTTCCCCGTCCTCGATGGCGAGCAGGATGTCTGCGTGCTCCCGGGCCAAAACCTGCGGGTCCACGGCCTGGAGGTAATCCAGAAGGAAGCGGGTGCGCACCTCGAAGGCCAGGGAATCCCACTGGGCCAGCAGGATCTGGTTTCCGGAGGCCTCGACGATCGTCCGGTGAAAATGCTGGTTCTGGTCCTGGAACTCCACGAAATCATGTCTCACCGCGGAATCCAGGATGGGCTGGATGTAGGAGCGCAGCCTGGGCACCAGCGGCATGAGCCTGGGCCCGGCCAGGCGCGCGGCCAGCGCCTCCAGCACCGCCTTGACCCGCAGCGCGTCGATCGTCTCCGCCATGCTGACTTCCCGGACGCGCGCCCCCCGGTGGACCAGGTACTCCAGTACTCGCCTGGCCACCAGCTCGCGGATCGCCTCCCGCACGGGGATGGTGCTCACGTGAAGCGCCTCGGCGATGCGGGCTTCGACGATCTTGTGGCCGGGGGGAAACTGCCCGGTGGCAATGCGGGCCAGGATGTGGTTGCGCACCTGCTCGCTCAGGGAAAATCGACTCGCGATCACCGACTGCGCTGGTTCCATGGATGAAGACCTATATCATATATCATATATGATTTCTGTCAAGAGACATTTCCAGCATAATTCAGCGGGTCGTGAGGCAGCTTGACCATATAGCCATATAGCCCGTATTGTTTTCCATATGAAGACCACGTTGAATATCAGTGAGCCCCTGATGCGGAAACTCAAGGAGGAGGCGGCGCGCAGAGGCAAGCCCATGTCCGAGCTCGTGGAAAACGCGCTGCGCGAGCTGCTGCAGCAGAAAGCGCCGGCGCCGGAGCTCCTGCCGCTGCCGCGGTTCGACGGCGAAGGGTCCCTCGTCGACATCGCGAAGCGAGACCTGCTCTACGACGTTATGGGGCGCGGCTGATGTTCGTGGTGGACACCAACATCCTTCTGTACGCAGCAGACCAGCATGCCCCGGAGCACGAAACGGCGCGGCGGTTGGTGGAAGCGTGGCGAATGCAGAGCGGAGCCTGGTATGTCACCTGGGGGATCGTGTACGAGTTCCTGCGCGTCGCCACCCACCCGCGCGTCTTTCGCAAACCCTGGTCCTGCGCGGGCGCCTGGGAATTCATCGAGGCCTTGCTTTCGGCTCCCAGCCTGCGCGTCCTCTCGGAATCGGAGCGTCATGCAGCCGTGGTGCGCGAAACCCTCTCAGTGGTTCCCGAGGTCTCCGGTAACCTGGTCTTCGACATGCACACGGCCGTCCTGATGAAGGAGCACGGGGTCCGCGAGATCTACACGCGCGACATGGACTTCCACCGCTTCCCATTCCTATCCGTGGTGGACCCTATCGCCAAAGCCCGTTAGCCGGAGCGCGCGTGAGCCATCAGGCCAGGCTCAGGAACTGCTTCACGTAGTTGCGGCTCTGATCCAGCGAGCCCTTGCGGGCTTCCAGGGAGCCCTCGAAGGCCCGGTCCTCCACCTCGATGCAGGCCGATCCCTCGTACCGGATGTCGGTCAGGGCGGAGAAGAACCTGCCCCAGTCCACGTCCCCCAGCCCCGGCAGCTTGGGCGCATGGTACTCCAGAGGGGTGGCCAGGATGCCCACTTCGGCCAGTTTTTCCGGCAGGACCTTGGCGTCCTTGATGTGCACGTGGAAGATCCGCTCCTTGAACTCGTGGATCGGCCGGATGTAGTCCATCTGCTGCCAGACCATATGGGAAGGATCATAGTTCAGCCCGAAGTTGGCAGAGGGGATGAGCTGGAACATCCGGCGCCAGACCGCCGGGCTGATGGCCATATTCTTGCCGCCCGGCCACTCGTCGCGGGAGAACAGCATCGGGCAGTTCTCGATGCCGATCTTCACCTTCTTCTGCTCGGCGTGCTTCACGATGGCCGGCCAGACCTTCTCGAAAAGCTGGAAGTTCTCCTCCAGGCCCCGGGTGTGGTCGCGCCCGACGAAGGTGTTGGCGATGCCTATGCCCAGCCGGGCGGAGGCGTCGATCACCTTGAGGAAGTGCTCCCGGTACACCTCGGCCTGCGGGCCGGCCTCCAAGGGGTTGGGGTAGTAGCCCAGAGCCGAGATGGCCACCTTCTTTTTTTCGCAATACTGGCGGATCTCCGCCGCCCGCCGCTCGTCCAGGGCGGCCACATCGATGTGGGTGACCCCCGCGTACCGCCGCTCCGCCTTGCCCGCGGGCCAGCAGAGCATCTCCACGCAATCGAAGCCCTTCTCCGCGGCCAGGTCCACCGTGGCCTCGAAGCTCAAGTCCGCGACCACCGCGCTGACGAATCCCAGTTTGATCATTCGCTCACCTCTCGGACGATACTAAAAAGCCGCGCGGCGGCTGTCAAGGCAAACCGGGGTGCGCCGAGCGCCCGCGGCAGCCGCGGCGCCACCCCCAGCGGCGGCCGAGTTGACAGCGACGCCCGCCGGGTTGAAACTGCGCTGCATGAGCCAACTGCCCTATCCGCTGGAGTTCATGCACAAGTTCAACCTGCACAAGTGGCTGCACCTGCTGGTGGAGGACGAGGACCTGGGCTCCATCGCCCGCATCTACGAGGTACGCCGCGGGGAGCTGGCCCGGATCAACCGGCGCTACCGGGAAAACGTGGGCCGGCTGGCCGCCTCACTCCCCCGCCGCGCGGACCCGCCCCTGGAACGCCCGGTAACGATATTGGCGTTGGGCGACTCCATCACGAGCGACCGCGAGAGCTGGGCTCGCATCCTGGCCCGCTACTGGCAGGCGGACCCGCGGCGCCGCATCCTGGACTGCGCGGTGTCCGGCGACACCTCCGCCAGCCTGCTGGAGCGCTTCAACTCCACGGTGGCCAACCAGGAGTTCGACTGGGTGGTGCTGTTCATCGGCACCAACGATTGCCGCCAGCTGGACGCCGGGCTGCCGGTGGTCAGCCCGGAGGAGTACCGCCGCAACCTGGAAATCCTCACGGATCGCCTTCAGGCCGCCGGCAAGCGCATCGTGCTGGTCACCCTGCCGCCCGCGGACAACACCCGCTTCGCCGCCTTCTTCCCGGAGTCCGGCAACCGCTATGACGAGGCGATCCTGGCCGCCGCCAACCGGAT
>Ga0315273_10000139_pt1 | contig 64329 bp, 80 predicted proteins | sample YL17G02_0_MG_FD_205753 | JGI IMG/M metagenome (GOLD analysis project Ga0315273, IMG submission 205753) | Sediment microbial communities from Yellowstone Lake, YNP, Wyoming, USA - YL17G02_0 | ecosystem: Environmental > Aquatic > Freshwater > Lake > Sediment | place: USA: Wyoming | collected... | reverse complement strand
CAGCGCTTGGCTTTTCTGAGGGGATTTTAAGATTTGTCTCATTGTATCGGGGAAAGAAACAAATTGCAAGAATCAAATATCTTTTCAAATTTGGGGTCATTATTGCAAGTATAACTAGTATTCTTGCAGGGTTGTTGCTATTTTTATTGGCTAATTTTATTTCTGTTAATCTTTTTCATAATCCTGCGCTTTCAATTTATCTTAAGATATTTAGTATTGTCATTCCTATTTCTGTGCTGGGTGGTTTTTTTCTCATAGTTTTAAGAGCTCATGAAAAAATTGTTTGGCACTCTTCTATTGCAAATCTATTTCAAGGATTGATTAAAGTTGCTTCTTTAGGAATATTTGTTCTGTTAGGCTTTAATAGCAATGCAGTCTCTCTATCTTATCTTGCTGGCGTGTTTGGGGTGCTTGTTATTTCTTATTGTGTATGTAAATATAAAATACCACATATTTTTGGAGCAACCCCCATAAAGCACGATGAAAAACGGATAATTAGAAAGGAACTTGTTTCTTATTCTATACCGATATTATTTTTTAGCATTATCTCTACAATTTTTTATTGGATAGATTCTTTTTCTTTAGGTTATTATAAGGGAGCAATTTCAGTTGGATGGTATAACGCTGCAGTACCTATAGCGCTATTGCTGGGGATTATCCCTGAATTGTTCATGCAACTTTTCTTTCCTTTAATTACCAAACTTTATGCAAGAAAAAATCTAAAGCTTATAGAACAATTAGGCAAGCAGGTTGCTAAATGGATTTTGCTTGTAAACATACCAATTTTTGCAATAATGATAGTATTCCCCGGAGCAATAATAAATCTTTTATTTGGAAGTGAGTATCTTGTAGCAGAAAATGCTTTGAGAATATTGTCTGTAGGCTCTTTAATCTCCTCTATTTTAATCATATCTAACCAACTTATCTCAATGATAGGAAAATCAAAACTAATTCTTATGAACATTGTGATTGCTGCGACAATAAACTTAGTGCTCAACTCAATACTTGTTCCAATACAGAAAATCGGATTTATAGAGAATTCATCTGGACTAAACGGAGCAGCTATTGCTACTCTGATTTCGGTTGTCATTTTTAACCTCATGTTTATGGCAGAGGCGCATAGATATCTCTCTATCATTCCTTTAAAAAGAAAAATGATAAATGTTATAATCAGCGCGGTAATATCAACTGCATTCTTAGTTTATGCAAGAACAATCTTTACTTCTAGCGGGGTTATTACACTCGGGGCCCTATCTCTGTCGTTCTTGCTAGTCTATATATCCCTAGTTTGGGCATCAGGGTCTTTTGACAGAAATGATCTCTTTATTATAAAAAGTATAAAGAATAAGATTGTTGGCATAAAATAATCTTTTTTCTTAGAAATGTAAATTTATCAGTAAGAATGTTCAATGTTAAAAAAGAATAGGGGTCACATAAACTTCCATTAGGGCTGCGATGAACAGCACAGCTATTGCAATAATGATCAAATTAATAGTGTCCTTAATTACTTCCCAGAATTTTTCAGTTCCAAACTCGTGCCTTATGACTGCAGAAGAGATTATTCCCCCTGCTAGCGCGACTATGAAATAAGAGGTTATTTCTGGAAGCCCATGAATGAAATACCTTGCCACACCAAGGGGCAACTTAGAAATCTCTGAATTTGCAAATATGCCTATTGCCGCGGCGATTACACTCGCGTTCCAAGCGAGTATAAATATAACTCCTGCACCAAAAATCAGAGAAAATATGAGGGTGAAAATTAAAACTCCGATGTTATTTGAGAATATCACAAATAATCTTTGAGTTGAGACTGCATTGCCGCTTGTGCCTGCTATATCCCCCCCAGTATTGGTATATTGAGAGACACATTCGTCAAACGAAGAAGGACGATTAATTTGGCAGTAGGTTTCTAGCTGGGCTGATAAACTTTGACTTGAGGGCAACAGTATATGCCATGCTGAAAATGCCACGACAAACCCTAAGAAAAGCCAGAGAAATGCATAGATTGCTTGCTTGTGCTCCTTGAGCAGCGAGAACCTCCCCCCCTTGGAGGTTATCTTTCTTTCTTCTAATTTTATAGTGTAGTACACAAAGGGCATTGAGAACATAACTGTAAATGTGACAACGAGAATCCCCGAATAATGAGATAGAACTGCATCACCAGAAAAAATCCAATCAACCAAAAGAATTGATAAACTTGCATAGAACAATCCAACAAAAAGTAACTCATACGGTCTCCTCTCGGCTTTCTTTGGGCTGATAAGCATCTCTAACATTTTAACATCTAAAGAACTGAGACTTAAATAGTTTTGCGAGGGATACTTTAAATCAAAAAGTCTTTGAGTTTTTGTTTGAGACTCGTCAAGATGTTCTACATCTTGAGCGTGCTCAAGAATCAGGAGATTCTTGACATTTGGATGCTCAAGATGCAAAACAAGCATCAAGTATCTTGACACAATTCAACATATTTTTATATCTTCAATTCCTGGATATTTGATGAACACAATGAGAAATTTACAGTTATTTCTTAAGTATTCATTTTAATACATGGAGGCTAAAAATGAACAAAAGAGGGCTTGAGAAGACATACAGAGATATAAAAGAAGTTAAGATACAGGGTGCTACAAACATCGCAAAGGCAGCGGTTAAAGCGTATGTTAGCAAGCCGACAAAAGGAAACAAGCAAAAATTAATGTCTTTAAGGCCAACAGAGCCAACACTTTCTAATGCATTAAACTTTATTGACAAGGTTGGAGGAAAGAAGGTTATTTCACATTTCTCGGAGTCGCAGGAAAAAATAAACAAGCTCGTTTTCAAACTAATTAAAAGTGGCATGATTGTTTACACACACTGCCATTCCACAAACGTCATAAAAGCACTAGTTTATACTAAGAAGAAGGGTAAAAATTTTGAAGTTTATAATACTGAGACAAGACCGTTATTCCAGGGAAGAGTGACTGCAAAACAGCTTGCAAAAAAAGGGATAAAGGTTACGACATTTGTTGATTCGGCTTTGCTTGAGGCGATTAAAAAGTCTGATTTGATTTTGCTTGGCGCAGATGCAATTTTAAAATCAGGGGTTATAAACAAAATAGGAAGCGGAACAATAGCTGAGTTGGCTTCAGCGCATAAGAAGCCTTTGTATGTTGTAGCAGACTCTTGGAAATTCTCACCTAAAAACGTAAAGATAGAAGAAAGAGATTTTCATGAAGTTTGGAAAAATGCACCTGGAAAAATAAAGATAAGAAATCCTGCTTTTGAGAAAATAGATAAAGAATATATTAAAGGGATTATTTCAGAGTATGGGCTGTTAAGTTTTGAAAGATTTATTAAAAAAGCAAAAAAAGTGCTTTGATTAATTATTTTGTTTTCTAGCGTTTAAATCGGATACTACCTGCCCCATTAATCTTTGATAAACTTCCAAAGATGGCAGCAGAGAAGTTTTTGCCTCATGCAAGTTTTTAATTTGTGAGATCATGATTTCTGCAGTTTCTTCTGGAGTCTTTTTTACAACTATCCCCGCACCAACATTTACAAAAAAACTATCATCTTGACATAAGGATTTTAGATAAATTCCCTTGCCAAGAGGAGCGAGCATCTCTTTATTCTTTGCATCCTTTAAAAATTTTAAATTATTCTTGAATTCTTCCAATTCAGAAATTTGCTGCGAAATATAATCTATCCTCTCGTTCAATTCCTGCAAGTGCTTCTCAATAAGCGAAGCCTTCATCATTAACTCTTGGGATTCTTCTGGTTCTGAATGTTCGTGCCCTTCATGTTCATGATGGTTATGCGAATGATTATCCATAATATTTGGTTAGAAAAGAGATTTTTAAACTTATTTAGTTTTTATTTTCCAAACCTCAAGGATTTCAAAGAAAAATTTCTGGGATGATATGATTTTATAACTTAGAGAATTTTTTTCTAAGATTTTTAATATTTTTTCCTTTGGCGTGAGAGATGAGATGACAAGAAGAACAATTCCGTTCTTGTTAAGATGCTTTTTAATGTCTTCTAGGAACTTAATTATTATTTCATCGCCTTTTTTTCCTCCAGTCGTTGTGAGGGCACTTTCCTTGTCTTCCCTCTTGTCTCTTGGAAGATAAGGAGGATTAAACGCTATCAAATCAAATTTTTCTTTGGTATTTGAGAATAAGTTTGACTTTATTGTGCTAAATCCTTGCAACTTTAGCTCTTTCAACGCTTCTTCATTTATGTCCACACAGAGGATTGATTTTGCCTTGACTGACTTGGCTGCCCTTGCTTGTATTCCCGAGCCTGCTCCTAAATCAAGAAAAGATTTACCTTTTGCATATTTTTTAACTTCTTTTTCAAGCAAAAAAGAGTCTTCTCTAGGAAAATAAATCATTTAAGGAAAAATTTGATCTATAACTCCAAGCATTTTATCTTTGAAAAGCAAAAATGAGAGAATTATTGCTAAAATAATAAGAGAGGTTAAAATTATTAGAATCAATTTTAATCTTCCCGAAGACTTAGGTTTTGGCGGCGTCAGCATCTCTTTTTGCACAGCAGTTTCTGTCGCTTTTAATAAAGACGGAAGGGGAGAGATGCCTTTTGAGATAAAAGAAACAACTTCCTTAACGTCAGAAGGGTTGTTGCCTGCATTGACAAAACTGTTTGCAGCTTCTTCTATTGGAAATCCGTGCGCAAGTGCAGTTTTAATTCCCGCTAAGATTTCCTCATTCATTTTGTTGAGAGTATCTGCCCATTTTGCATGAGATGAATTGTCTTGTGAAGGTGATAACCCATTTCTTGGGCGAGTTCAGCAGTCCCTGTCTGCTTTTTCAGATCGCCATGGGAGGGAATTATGTGTTCTGGATTTAACAATCTTATAAGGTCCCGTATGTCTTCTCTTCCGCCGTGCCCCGATACGTGGATGTTATCAAAAATTCTAGCACCATGTTTTTTAAGCCTTTTCCCGAGGTCGAAACGATTCGCTTCGTTTATAGGAGTTGGAATTGTCTTTGATGAAAAGATAACTTGGTCATTAGAGGATAATCTTATTGGAAGCTGGTCTCTTGCAATCCTATCAAGAATTGAACCTGGCTCTCCTTGGTGTCCGGTGCAAATAAGGAGATAATTGCTTTTGTTGTGATTTACTTTCCTAAGAACGTTTTCGAGTTGTTTTCTATATGAAAGCATTTGAACATGGCGCATAAATGGGGCCTTGCCTATTCTGCTCGCCGCACCAACATACTTGTTCAGACTTCTTCCGAGAAGAATAACCTCTCTATTTAATTTATCTCCAAGTTCTGCTATTGTTTTCAATCTTGCAATGTGGGAAGAGAATGTTGTAACAATCATTCCGGACTTTCTATTATCTGTTGAGAAGAAAACGTCTTCTAATAGCCCTTTGGCTATTTTTTCAGAAGGAGTTTTTCTGTCATCATGAGAATAAAGAGAGTCTACTATCAATGCTTTTATTCCAATTCTTGATAGCTCTTTTAGACGCTTGTAGTTTGGCTTGTCCCCAAAAACAGGAGAGTTGTCAAGTTTGAAATCATTTGCATATGCAACAATCCCTTCAGGAGTGTGGACTGCAACAAGTGTTGATTGAATAGTTGAGTGAGTCATATTGATAAATTCAACTTTGTATGATTTCTTTCCTTTGATATAATACGAACCGTTAGGATGAATCGGGACAATCTTATTTTTCATACTTAGATTAGAGTCCTCCAAAAGAGTCCTCAAAACTTCTGTTGTGAATGGAGTACCCAGAATATCGGCGTTATATCTGTAAGCATTGTAAGGCAAGGCACCTACATGATCGAGGTGAGCGTGAGAAACCAATATTGCTCTTACTTTTTCCCGGAGTCCTTTGGAGTCTAGGTATAAGTCATCCGGAAGAGCTCCAATTGCGCGCATCCCTTTCTCGGTCGGCACTTTTTCCTTTTCTGTAACACCCACTACTGCAGGCATAAATAGCCCGCTATCAAATAGAATTACATCATCGCCAATTTCAAGAGCAGTCATATTCTTTCCAACCTCATTATAACCACCAACTGTGTGTATCTTCATGCAAAGAACCTCCAGCAACCCTCTTTTATCATGCAACATTAAAATTAATGCTGTTTAAATAACTTTTTAGAAAGAGATTTAAACTATCCTGCTTGTCCTTGATAATGAATTTATGGGTAAAGGGCGGACTGATTGGACTCTCAATCGGGTTAATAATCAACTTGTCCAATCTGTTATCCCCTGTTGCTCTTTGGACTTTCAAGAGACTATTATTCTGGATCCCGGAGTCTAGTTACGGTGGAGAATGGGGAGGAGCTTATATGCTTATATTCCCGCTTTCAATTTTATTTTACCTTTTGTTTGGATTTTTTGTGGGAGCAATGTTTTCCTATCTTATAGAGAAAAATTCGAAAAAAATTGCGTTTTTAGTATTGGTAATTTTAATCCTTCCATTTTTGTTGATTGGGATTGGTCAATCAGTAGATTTGTATAGAATTTATGATGCTGGATGTGAGAAACCAAATTCAGGAGTAAATTGTATGCCTGAATATGCCATCAGTCATAACAATTTTGATTTATGTAACCTAGAAAGACCTCCTGAGATTTGTTATGAAATATTAGCAGAAAAAACACTAAATTTGGAGAATTGTGAGCTTATGAAAGGATACGTTGAGAAAAGATGGTTTAGACGTGATGTATCCCCTGAAGTTAACTATTGCAAAACCCAAGTTTATGAAAAACTGGCTATGCTCTATAGAGATGTGAGTTATTGTGACAAAGCAGAGCAACTTGGGTCAGAGAATTCTCACATGGACTCTTGCTATGGAAATGTTGCTTTAGTGACTAATAAACCAGAATTATGCGATAAATTCCAGACTTATAATTATCCTCTTTCTTCATATCTAGAAGGAGAGGCCTGGTTATACGCTCTCCACCATAACAAGGATAGTTGTCTTGTTAATGTAGGAAATACGGATACAAAAATTGAATTGTGTAATTTGTGGTTTGAAGGCCCTAATCTGGAGAAGTGCCTTGCTTAACATGAAAACTGCAGCAATAATTGGCGCAGTAATCTTTGGCAGTTTGCACTTTGCAATAGCTTTTTCTGGGATATTCGCAGGGTTTGTCCTGCCTTACACTGACTTTTTTATTTATTATTTTTATGTGGGGCAATATTTTTTTATAATTTCTTTAATAGTTGGAACTTTAATTTATGCCCTTGTTGGGGCGATTTTGGGCAATTTAATTTCCAAGTTTAACAAACCAAAAGTTATAATCTATACCCTGCTTTCCATTCTTGGAATTATTATAATTATTTTTGCAGTTTCCCTAGCTACAAGGTCTGTATATCAGTCCAGGCTAGATAAGATTGATTGCGAAGTTACTGATACATACTGCTTGTCAGAAAAGGCGATGCTTGAGAATGATTATGACATATGTGGAATTCGCAGAGTAGGCGGAGGTCCGGCTACAATTGTAAAAAATAAGGAATTGGAAGCAGAATGTTTGACGAATATAGCTCTTTTTACAAATAATGATTCAATATGCAATTTAGCTACTAAAGTTCAAAATTTGAGAGGAGATTGCTTCAAGACTATTGCATATATTAAAAGAGATCCTTTGCTCTGTGATAAGGTCGGAGCAAGTAATTATCTCATAAGTTGCAAGAGTGTAATAAACAGTTATAATGATGCTATTGAAAAACAAGATGTTTCAGAGTGCTGCAATGTCGGTGAGCAGAGGTTAGGACTTATGGGAACAGGCAGCTGCGCTGGGAAAATAGCTGCATTAACAGGTAATTATTCCTTATGCAACCCACGATTATGCTATGGTGATGCTATCTCTCCAAATTATTGTTCATATTATCTTGCAAAAGAAACCCGCGATTTAAGTGCCTGTGAGGAGGTTTATCCAGATTCATTTAAGAGAATATGCCTAAACATGGAGAAGTTGGGAGTATGAAATTAAGAGAAAAGCCAAGCGCGAAGGTTAAGAGAGTTTATCTGTTATTGGAAGCTACGAGTAGAGTGAATGTTGAAAAGAGCATTCTCGATTATATTGGAATTCTTGGCTGGGCCAAAGCTTCCCCTGTCTTTTTGGAAGGCGGAAAGAAAGAAGGCAGAATAGTTCTCTCTTTAGACCGAGGAGAAATTAATAATGTAAGGGCAGCATTTGAAGCCTCCCCCATGAGAATCAAAATAATTAGAGCCTCTGGAACAATAAAGGGACTTAGCTAGTCAAAAGGTTTAAAGATTGATATCTTTAATCCATTCCGCATAAGCGGAAGTTTTAATTATCTTATTTTGTTGAGATAAAGATGAAAAGAAGTGGGCAGATTCAAGTCTCTTTTGGGATGATTTTTTCTATAATAATTGTAATTGCTACAGTTGCTGTTGGGTTTTATGTAATAAATTATTTTCTAAACTTGAGCAGCTGTACAAAAGCAGGCATGTTTTGGGATTCATTGGGGGATGAAGTTGACAAGGCATGGAAAAGCGATATGACACAAAAAGTATTCCAGGGCGCTGTTCCTTCGGGAGTGAAATATGTCTGTTTTGGCAATTTTAGTTTAACTCCCGAGAATAATGTTACGACTAGAAATATATTTTCTGAACTGGAGGAATTTGGAGAAACGGACAAAAACGCTTTCATGTATCCTCCAGAAAAAGCATGCGAGGTTGGATTTTATGACTTGAAACACACACGTTCTGATAATTTCTTCTGCGTCCCGGCAAAGTCTGGGGTTGTTAATTTTAAGATATCGTTTGAATCAAGCAAGTCTGCGCTGGTTACGTTGAGCAAACCATAAAATGAAAAACAAGAGAGGAATTGAATTTAGTTTTGGATGGTTATTTGCATTAGTTGTTGGAGCAGCCATAATCTTTCTTGCCATTTATGCAGCGGTTAAGTTTATTGGAAGCGAACAGAACGTACAAGAAACCGAAGCTGCAAAACAGCTCGATATAATATTAACCCCAATAGAAACAGGATACGAAGAAGCGAAAGCAGTTGACTCAATAGAATTTCCAGCAGTAACAAGAATATATAGCAATTGCAGCTCGGAGGGAAATTTTGGAGAGCAATCGATAAGGATTTCGACTCTTTTCGGCCAAAAATGGCAAGAACAAGGTTTGCCAATTACATCTTACAACAAATATATTTTCTCTCCAGATGTGATGCAAGCGAAGAATATTTATGTTCTTTCAAAGCAATTTAAGATGCCATTCAAAGTAGCAAATATGTTATTTATCTGGAGCGATAAATATTGTTTTATTGGCATGCCTGCTGAAATAGAGAAAGAAGTAACAGACTTAAATCTCAAGAATATAAATGTAACAAGCAATCCAGATACATGCGATGCAGGGAGCAAGAAGGTTTGCAATGTTCTTAACTATGATTTGCCTGGATGTGACATATTTGTAAACCCTAATGCAAAAAGTGTGGTCAAATCTGGAAAGATAGTATATTACGAAGGAGGCTTAATTTATGGAGCGATATTCTCTGAACCAGAGGTTTATGAGTGCCAGGTTAAAAGACTCATGAAGAGAACCTCAGAGCTTGCCCTTCTTTACAAGGATAAAAGCGGGTTAATTGCAACTAAATCTGATGGATGCAGCTCAAACCTACAAGGAGATTTAACCGGGCTTGCATCTGCGGGTGGACAAATTACTAGTTCAATTGAACTTAGAACTATCAATTTCATAGCTGAGAGTTTAAGCAGCAGCCATGAACAGATGACAGACTGCAAACTTTGGGGGGATTAATATGGACAAAGGACAGACAAAGATACAAGAAATGGCTTTTGTTTTAATTGCAATAATCATATTCTTTGCGATGGTTGCTTTGGTTTACTTTTCAATAAGGCTTTCCAGCTTAAGGGAAGATGTGACAATTCAAAGAGAGCAAGATGCAAAAGAAACCGCAAGAAAACTAGCGGATATACCTGAATTCTCATGGGCTGATTGTTCTAATTGCATTGACATGGACAAAGTTATTATGCTTAAAGAGAGAATTGGGGAAAGAGGGACTTACAAGAATTTCTGGGATCTTGATTATCTGGCAATAGAGAGGATTTATCCAAATAGAACTACCGGAGAGTGCACCAGCTCGAACTATCCAGATTGCACAACCCTTGTTTTAATAAACAATACAAATAATTATGGAAGTCCTGTGAGTGCTTTTGTAGCACTTTGCGGGTTTGATGCAGCCTACAGTGGAATAAAATGTGAGCTAGGCAAGATATATGCCTCTGCTAGGGCGATAGAGTGATGGATATGAGAAAAATAAAGAGAAAGGGGCAAGAAGAGATTGTAGGATTTGTAGTAATAGTGGTAATAGTCGCAGTCGTTTTTCTTGTAATTTTGGGGTTATATGTAAGACAAAAAGCTCCAACGACTCAAAAAGAGAGCGTAGATGTTGGGCAGTTTCTAGATAGTGCTATGGAATACACAAGTGATTGCAGGATTAGGGCATCACAACCTTATTTTTCATTGGGAGAGTTGATTAGGGAGTGCTATGCGAGAAGTGAGTGCGTTGATGGCGAAGATAGCTGTGGTGTATTAAACCGAACCTTGCAAGAGATAATAGAAAATAACTGGAGATACGGACCAGATAGGCCATCCAAAGGCTATATCTTCAATTCGACTTATTCTTCAGATTTCCGCACAGAAGAAGTGCTGTTTATAACAAAAGGAAACTGCACAATAGAAAGAATTGGGGCAGAATATCTTACTCCTGCCCGGCCCTCAGGGAGCATAACAAGTTCCCTTCAAATCTGCCTATAAAGATTGATATCTTTAGCCCATTTTTCTTTTACAAAGAAAAAGGTTTAGAAGCGGATGTTTATATGAACCGAGTCAACAACCAGAATGGGCTTAAGACGCTCACGGTTGCCGGTTTTTTGGGCAATTAAATCTATGAAACCAAACTTTTCAAGCAGTTTTATGTCATCATTTACTGATTTGAAGTCTCTTTTTAGCATCTTTGCCAGCTGATAAATAGAAATTGGCTTTTTTATTTTTATTAAATTGAGTATTCTTGCCTTTTCGTTGCTTAACAAGTGCCTTAATGCTGCCAACCCCTCGAAATCGTAGTCTGAATGATCTCCAGTTATCCTTTTGAAGAAAGTTGTAAAAGTACCGCTTTCATCGACGATATCGATGTCCATTGTCTTTGTTGCTTTTGCCATATTAACATTTTAAAACAATTTTGGTATATATATGTTTCTATTTGTATATATTATAAAAATAACATATATGTTAAAAATGCAGTAAATATGCCTCTCGAATATGCCATTCTGTTAGATGAGTAATAACAAAAGGTTTATAAACTAATTCGGAGCTGAAAGGTTCACTACCTCGATTAAACGAAAAAAGGGGGGAAAGCTTTTTAAAGGAAGTTTGATTAAGAGATTTACTCTGTTAAGCTCAGAGTGCATATCAAGGGTTACATTCTCAAACGAATTGCTCTTGATGTGTTCGGCGGGTTGTTTTACAAAACAACCTCCTCAACGAGGGATCGAAAGATTGCCAATCACAAAGAGCTGAAAGGGGGTTTAATAAATAAATGAAATTTAATTTTAGAAAAATAGCATCTGTAATAGCAAGCACAGTTATGCTCAGTTCAACAGTGGCAATGGCCGCTGCAGCCAACTATCCTGCACCATATAATAGTGTAGCTGACGTTGCTGTAGTTTATGGCGCAGCTGCAACTGGAGGATTTGACGCAGCTGCTGCAGTTAATATACAGACAAACTTGAATTCCGCGCTTGTACAAACAGGCGTTGCTACGACAGTCTCTGGAGGAGACTTTCTAAAACTTGAGAAATCTACGAATAAACTAAATTTGGGAGATACGATGACAGACGTCTATGCAACAGCATTAGACGATGATGAATTGTCTAACGTTCTCGCCTCAGGAGTTTATGAAGACGAAGAGGGTACAGAGTATGATTACGATCAGACAATTGCCCTTGAAGCGCTTGAAGTAGAGCACTTTGCCAATAGTGATATTGATGCAAACGAAGTGCCAGTTATTGGATTCGAAATAACCGACGGTACAGATGTGTTAACTTATACCCTTGATTTTGTTGACACAGTTGAAAACAGTTCGGCTCTTCTCGAGACAACTTATCTTACGATGTTAGGTAGAGAATACTACATTTCGGAGTGGGATGCAACTGATAAAGTAATGACTCTTCTTGATACAGCAAACACTGCAACCGTCTATAGTGATGGACCAGTGAGCGTAACTGTTGGGACTACAACTTACGAAGTAGAAATCGTTAGTGTAGATGATACTGATAGTGAAGCAGTCTTAAAGGTTAACGGAGAAGAAATTAGCGCTATAAGCGAAGGTAACAGCAGAAAAATTGCTGAAGATACCTATCTTTCCGTTCTAGATCTTAAAGAAGCTACAAGAGAATCAGATCAGCACAGAGTCAAGTTTAGCATTGGAACAGGACAAATTGTTCTTACTGACAACGATAATCTTGAAGTGAACGAGGAAGCTGTCGAAGAAATAACAGTTGATTTCGATGTAACAACCGATCTTAACTCGTTAGAATTACTTTGGACTGCTGACGAAGATTTATTCTTAGTGCCAGGGATGGATATAATAATGCCCGGATTTGAGACAATCAAATTATCAATGGGAGGATTCATCAGAAATGACATAGAAGAATTATCCGTAACCTATCAAAGTGATGATTACATCAAAGTAACTGGATTAGAGCTAGAAGATGGCAGTATAACCTTGCCTATTCTTAGATCAAACAGTACACACTTTAATGGAATCGGAGAAGATACCGATAAGGTATTAGTCACAAACGCTACGACAAATAGTATAACAATACCTCTAGTTGAGGATGAGGATACTATGTTTGTAGCTACTTGGGTAGCAACCGGCGGAGACGATTGGGCATCTTATGCCTATTACTTCGACGATATCAAGGTAGATGGCGCAAAGAACATAACAGTATTGACTAATGTGGCAGATAGTACTGACAAATTAGAATTTACTAATGAGGGAGATGATGCGTCTGTTGGAGAATTAACCTTTACTATAAATGACCAAAATGAAGATGCCGGAACGGCAACTCTTGTAATTACTAAAGATTCTGGAACAGCATATGCTGACAGAGTTATAACTAAGAAGGGTTTACAATTCTTGCTTCCTGTATTAGGAGGCTCAACAGCACCAGAAATCGACTTTACGACAACTCCAACTACGTGGATAATGAACTTCACAGAAGCTGATGAAGATAACAACGTAGGACTTGGAGCGACATTCGCGGTGACATTAGGTCACTCAGCTGATGGACCTCAAGTTAACAATATTTTAGATATAAACACATTGCCTTTGGACGATAGTTCAGACGATGAGGAAGGTTATGTAGGCGGAGACGGAAGTCACGCTACAAGACTAGTACTCCTTGATGACGACCAAGACAAAGTTGATATCGAATATCCTGGAGAAGAAGCCTTTGCTGAAGTTTATATATCCGAATCTGAAGCAGCCGTAACGACAGGAGGAGCAATCCTTTTGTTAACAGACGCTGAAGTTGGATCTGCGAAGAACTTAATAGTAGTTGGTGGAAGCTGTATAAACACAGTTGCTGCTAGTTTACTAGGAAGTTCGACTCCATTATGTGGAGCAGACTTCGAGCAAGTTACAGGTGTTGGAGCTGATTCATTCTTGATTGAGACATTCAATTACGGAACGAGTGGAGTTGCAACATTAGTCGCTGGTTACAATGCTGGAGATACAACAAGCGCAGCTACATACTTGACAACACAGACTGTTGATACAACAGTTGGAAATGCTATCAAGAAGACAGCTGTTACTTTTGTGGATTTAGTATAAACAAGCAAACACAGATAATTTAATTTTTATTTTTTCTTTTTCTTTTTTTTAACAACCGGCGGGAGCCAGGTTAGGCCTTCTCTTTTTAGAAAAAAGAGAACCTCTGGCTAGAGAAAAACTATGTTTGGAAAAGTTTATATACTATAGCAAGTTATATAATTACTATGGAAACATCAATACAAATAAGCTCAGAGCTTCTGGAGAAGCTAAGATATATGAAAATGCACGCTAAAGAAAGCTATGAAGAAATAATCTGGGATTTGATAGAGGATAGGCTTGAACTTTCAGAAGAAACTAAGAAGGATATTGAAGCATCAAGAGAAGATATCAGAGCTGGACGAACTATCTCCCTTGAGAGATTAAAGAAAAAGATTGGTGCTTAAATGTATTCTATAGAATTTGCTGAGAATTCTGAGAGAGATTTTGATAAATTGCCTAAAGATACGCAAATAAGATTGCTAAATGTTCTGGAGAGGATAAAAATCAATCCCTTTCATTTTATTAAAAGAAAAGAAGGAACAGATGATTTTATTCTAAGAGTTGGAGATTATAGAGCTATACTCGAGATTAATTTAAGCAAATGCATCATCTATGTTGATAAAATCGGACACAGGAAAAAAATTTATAAAAATTGATTTGTTCTCCAAGAGATATAAATTTTTAAACTATATTTTCGAGGGATATTTATGGCTTTGGAATTAAGAAAAATAGGAACAAAGGAAGAAAGTGAGAGGAAAACCAGAAGGAATACTCTTATCCTTAGCATTGTTATGATATCGATTTTAGTGTTCAGCACGGCAGGTTATTTTTCGATGCGAGACGAGAGTAACAGCGGTTCAAACAGCGGGGATGAATTGGGACTAAGCAACTCGCTTGAAAGCACTAAAAATGTAAGTGTAATTATGTTCACTAATCTTCAAAGTTATGCTGGAAAGACTGTATATGTTTCAAGCGAATACGAGAGCGGATTTTATGAAGTAAGCTCGGCTTTGCAGGGTTATGCAGGGAGGATACAGCCTGCATGCTACGGCAAATGTGACAAAAACCTCCCAGAAAAAAATTGCAATGAGAGTATGATAGTCATCACAAGATTAAATGCAAGTGGAGAGGGAAATGGCAAGGTTTATGAGCAGGATAATTGTGTATTTATTGAAGGCAACCTCGAGGCTGTTGATGCCTTCCTTTATAAGATATTTGGAGCAAACTAAAAATGGCTGAAAAGAAGAAAATTGCTAAAGAAAAAGAAAGTGAGATATACAAGAAACTAAAGAAATATGCTCTTATCCTAATTTGGTTGGGCGTTCTTGTGGTTGTTTTTGTTGTTATTTATTCTATTTTCCAAGGAGTTGGAAAAATAGAGTATAAGGGGCTCACATTTATCAAAGAAAAGTATGGGGAGGTCATTATTTATCATTATTCTTATACGACAGAGCTGTCTGATGGAACTCTTAGAAGAGTAGAAGTGCTTCTAAGAGGGAATCCTATAGAAAACAACATTTCAGTTGAGGGTAAAATTATCTATCCGGCGGGAAAAACAGTTTTTCTAAGTATAAACGGAACTGGAATGAAAAACTGCGAGTATGATGTAATAGGACTAGGAACGTTTAGCCTGTTTATGGCAAACAATGGATTCGTTCTTAAGGCAGGCCCCTCAGATAAGGAAGAAGCACAAACAAAGAATCAGACTTATATAACTTGCGAAAAATATCCAAACAACATGGTTCTTTCCTTGAAAGCAGGAAATGAGAGTAAGATTGAGCAAGTGAGCCAACTTTGTTACAATCTTGAGGTGGCTGAATGCGATATTCTGCCAATAATGGAAAAGTTCATTGTTCAGTCAATACTGGACGCAAAAGAATCTTCTTAATTAGTTGAACAATCTTATTTGAGGAATATGTTTAAAGCATTTATCCCATAATAACTAACGAGTGTGACTATTATCCCCGCGATTATCACACCAAGGGCTATTGAAGCAAAGGATTTTGTCTTATTCATTCCGAGCGCCCAAGCACCTAAAACTCCGGTGTATGCCCCAGTAAAAGGAAGAGGGATTGATACAAAAATTGCAAGCCCCAAATATCCGTATTTTTCTATGGAGTTATGGATTTTCTTTCTTGAGCGTTCAATGGTTCTGTGAAAGAAAGTGCTATAGCCCGGTATTTTCAAAAGTAACAAGTTTATTGTAGCTAAAAATAGAAAAATTATTGGAATTATTACAATGTTTGCTATGGTGCATATCAAAAATGCTGAAATCGGACTGATTCCTGACGCGATGGCCAAAGGAATTCCCCCTCTAAGTTCAACTATCGGGGCTATGCTTACTAGAATTATTTGTAAAATGATATTCATTTTCTTCTCCTTTGTTTCCTTGTATAACTAAAAAGAGTTTTAAAGTCTGTGTAGGCAGGGATAGTTCTTATTTTAAATAAATATGCCGCCGAGAACCAGATTAGGACAACAAGAGCAGTGCTTCCTAGATACCAAGTTGTTTTATGTGCGATATCAAAAAGCTCAAATCCACCTATAAACAGCGCCGAAAAGAGGACTATTCTTAGTATATTCAGGAATAAAAATGAGGTAAACATGAAAATAAGGCTTTTGATTCTAACCTTGAGATTCATAGGTGTCGCAAGATTCAAAATCAAGAGAAGATAATAAGCTGCGCCAGCTATGCAAGCAGGGATTAAGCTGATTGAATGGTTATTGAGTATGATAAAGCTGCTATCCAAGAAAGCTAGAGGATAAATTACCCTAAGAATCGAGAAGACAGGATAAATCGTTAAGGGCGTGAATATTAAATAAAACAAATATGGGTCAGGAAGGCCTATAGCTATCAATAAAAGATAACGAAAGAACAATCCAAGTTTATTCATTAAAAAAACAAATATTGATTATTTATAATACCTTTTATAGTACTATCTTCTGAAAACTTTTACGACCAAGAATATAATAAGCACAATTAATAGAACATTAACTATTCCGACTATCCAGAGCGTTGTATTGCTTCCGAATGAGCTTGCAAGTGAAGAGAATAGAGATTCCCCTCCTATCTCAACGGCTACAATCTTAGAGTCTATTTTGGTTCCAGATCTTGATTCTATCTTGAATGTTTGTTCTCCGGATACTCCTTCGTTAACTTTAAGGCTTATTGTAATATCTTCGCTTTCTCCAGCAGCAAGGATTATTGTTCTATCGGAGATTGAATTCAAAGTAGCCCAAGATTCGTAATCAAGAGCACTAACAACAAATGTAGCTGAGGCTGCGCCCAAGTTTGTTATTGTAGTTGTTATTTCCAAATCGCTTCCTGCTTTTGCGTCTGATTCAAGAGAAGCGCTTATTCCAGATAGGCCTGTTCCGGTTGTCGTCGCATTTACTCCTCCGCCGACTGTTATCTTAATATCAGTTTCTTCGTTCTTTGAATAATAATCTGAATTTTCCCTATAGCCGAAGTACGAGATTAATTTCAAAGTGTAGATGCCATTTTCTGCAGTTGTTGGAACTACAAATGAAAAATCAACTAAGTTAGACTCTCCTGAGTCCAACTCAAATGAAGATGATTCGATGTCCAATCCAAGTTTAGTATTTGAAAGCACAACCATTACTTTATCTTGATTCAATGAACCCAAGTTGAATGCTCTTGCACTTACATCGACTGTATCACCAGCTTTTACTAGTTCTGGGAACACTAAATCCCTTAAGACAATATCTTGTGATATCTTTGTTACTTTTATTTCATCTCCTCCATCCGAGATGCTTGATGCAGCGTATGAATTACAATAACTATCTTCGTCTCCATCAACATAAGCTTTAACATACAATTCATATCTTCCATTAGAATCTTCTAATTCTATTGGTATTTCGAAATCAAAAGATACTGAATCAGAATCATCATCTTCTATGAAAATAAACTCTTCAAGATAATCTTCTCCGTTTAGTTCTATAAAGTCGTGATCTACTGTGTCCCATAGAGCAATTTCTACTACAAAGTCCTCATCGTCGCCTACGTTGTTTTCTACTTCAACTTCGACTGTCACATCATCTAGAGGCTCCCAATCCCAGTCTGCGCTGTCGTCTATAGAGGTTATGTCTAATTTTGAGGTGTTAACATTACCGTCATCACAGAAGAAATCTCCGTATACTGTGTAACTTAATGAAGCATTGGCAGCGCCTGAATTGCCTGTCGCAGAAATTGTTAAAGTATCTACAAAAATTTCGCTTAAAAGAGGAGTAACTGCAACAGTTTGTGAAGCTCCATGAGCAAGAGCAAAAGTGCTAGGGGATAAAGAAACATTATAATCTCCTGCTGCAGAAAGAACTACGGTTGAAAAATCCATATTGCCAGTGTTTGTAACATTGATTGTACCATTTTGATTTCTTGTGATAGGTTGTATAGTTGCGAGTGAGAGAACATAAACTTGATTGACAGTTATTAGAGCAGAAAGACCTGCGGTTGTTGAAAATGTATCATTTGAAGCATTTGCAGTGATTGTATATGTTGTTTGTAATCCGGGAAGGGCAGTTGAAGGAATTGTAAACGAAGCAGAGAGTCCAGTAAGATTTTGATAAGCACCTATTGAGGATGTTGATGTTGGCAAACTCCAAGAAGCGCTTAAAGATGAAACTGACCAGCTAACTGAATATGTTGCATTGTCAGAATTGTTTAATCCAAAAGATAATGGAACTACTGCTCCAGGATTTGCTGTGCCGTTGACTGTTGAAGGGCTAAAAACTAAAGTTGCACTTGCGAAACTTATCAAGAATAATGCTGCAAAGACAGCAACTAAAGATAAAATTGTCTTTTTAGTTATCATTTTATGTTGTAACTTCGTAATTACACTAGTTTATAAATATTTCTATTTGGGGAATAACTAAGTTTAAATAAATGATTGAAGGTATTATTTTATGGCAATAAGGTCGAGAGAGAATGTTGTTGGTGCGTGGGCTTTCTTGGCGGGGATTATGCTCTCGATAATCGTTGGAATATTCGCCGGAGGGAATATTAATCCGTATGTTGTTTGGATTCTTCTTTTCTTGGGGATGATTGTAGGATATTTCGTTTCTGAAAAGAATGTAAGAATATTTTTGTTAGCTTCAGTCTCTCTTGTTGTTGTTAGCTATATCGGGATTTCAGGAATGGTGTTGAATGCTGCGATAAGCGGGATCCAAATAGGAAAGGCAGTCTCTTCAATCCTTGGGGCGTTGCTTATGCTTTTTGTTCCAGCTACGATAATTGTAGCCCTAAAGAGCGTCTTTTCAATCTCAACTATAGGCTCGAGAGAATAACTTTCTAATATATTATATTATAACTGATAAATTAATGAATTAGATGATGTGCTTATATTATAGTCTGTTAGCTAGATAATAAGGTTACAATCTGCGGGGTGTTAGCTAGCTTACTTAACCATTCAAGAAGTCTGTTCTTTTTGCCTTTTCTGCTTGAGGCACTTTATGAATGTCTGCGAATTGAGGTGTAGCTATAATTATGTTCTCTCCAAAGCCTGCAATCTTTCCTTCAACGGCTTCAACCGTCTTCTTTATTTTTGCAATTGCTCTCTTTAGCTCTATTATGTCCTTTGTCTTTAATGGTTTAATGTCTATAATTGCTATTGTATACCCCTCTCTAAGGGAATTAAGAATTGCGTTGATATCTTCAAACTCTTTTAGAACGAAAGGCTTTACAACAACCTTATTGTCATTAGATTGAGCGGCATTCAAGTCAATCTCAACATATTCTTCAGAATCTCCTTGACCAAACAACTTTTTTAAATTAAATGCCATAGCTAATAGTTAAAATTTCTAGTTTATAAATATTGCTGTAATTGTAAAATTATAACCGACAAATCTAGTTTAAGTTAGCCTTTGTGTTCTGAGACGAAATTTGTTATTTCTTTCTTTAGTATTTCGGCTTTTCCTTCCAAAATTTTTTCTTGTTTTTCAATTGAAGAGATTCTGAGCTCAAAAATTCTCTTCTTTTCCTCTAAATCTGATATCAGATCTGCCTTGCTTGAGCGAATCATCAATCCGCCCACTATTTTATAAACTTCTTCGCCGGATTTTTTCAAATCTGCAAGAGCGTTTAAAACTTCGGTTAATTCTATTTGGAAAGTTTGATTTTGTATTGATAACGCCTGTAAATTTTGTTCAAGAATTTGAAGCTCTTGTATTTTCTTGCCTGTTTGTTCGTCTATTTTCATACTGCCTTAAGCTTTACAATCTGCATCCTCGGCTTATAGAATATTTTAGAGTTGCAGTTCGGGCAGACAAATCTCTTCTCAAGAATTTTAGTCGTTATCTGTTTTCCGCAGTTGAAACATTTATATTGGGCCATATTTGATCTTCGTGATTTTTGTTTTTAAATTTATTGTTTAGTTGAAAGGGAGTAAGCAGGACCAGCAAAAATCTTTCCAGTTTTGACATCTTTCCAGATTCCAGAAGCTATTCTTTTTGCTTTTCCCTTTGAATAGAATGGAGATGGTTGCCTTTTCCTTTGCAGAACTTCTATTGCATTAAACATCTTTCTAACGTTAGTGCCGTAGCCTGCACCAAATTTCCCTGCTGAACCGACTTTCTTTGTTTTGCTTCCCATTGTTATATAGTATTATTATAATAGCTTGAAATTAGCGTTTTTAAATTGTTCTACTCTTAATTTATGGGGATACCCGGATTTGAACCGGGATCGCAAAGTCCCAAACCTTGAATGTTACCAGGTTGCACCATATCCCCATACAACTGGGAAATAAAATGGGTTTTTAAGCTTACTTAAAAGTCCAATAATTAAGATTATTAAATTACTTCTTCTTTGCAGGTTTCTCTTCTTTCTTGGCTGCCTCTGGTGCTGCTGCGGCTGTTGCCGCTGGTGTTGCTCCTGGGGTCGTTGGAGTACCGGGTGCTCCAGGTACTCCCGGGGCAGGTGCTGCTGCGGCCGCTGCCGCCTTCGCTGCTTCCTCTGCGGCCTTTGCCTCTTCAAGAGCCTTCTTCTCTTTATCTTGTTTAGCTTTAAGTGTTACAAAGAATTCATCAAGTTTCTGCTTTTTCTCAACAGAGGGTTCGGTTATTTCTTCTTTGATTTCTTTATCATAAACTCCGGCAAGGATATCTTTCTCTACATCTTTTGCGTCTTTGCTGTCTACTAATACACCCAATGAGACGCAAGTGCCAACAATCAACCTAACTGCAGAACGCAAATCTTTTGCTAGCAAGTTAGGCATTTTTGTTTTGGCGATGCTTACTATTCTTTCAAATGGAATATTTCCAACTTTGTACTTTCCTGCATCTCCAGAACCTGCTTCTACTGCAATTTCTTTTTTAATTAGTTCTGCAACCGGAGGCGAGAAAACTTTGATAGTGTATGTTTTTGTCTTTGGATTAACATCGAGTTCGACTGGAACTTTCATTCCCGCGAATCCTTTTGTTGCTTCGTTAACATCAGAAATAACTTTGCCCAGATTAATTCCCATCGGGCCCAATTGCTGAGCAACTGCCGGACCGGGGGCCATCTTTCCGCCATCAACTATTAATTTAACTTGCATTTTGTTATTTTTCTCCTGAAGACTCTGAGCTTGATTCTTCTTCTCTGTCTTCACGTCTTATTACTTTTACGTTATCTATTTTTATAGTTACTGGTATTGGCACGGAAGCACCAAGAAGAGAAACCACTACTTCTCCTTTAATTTTGTCTACTCTTGTAACCTTTGCTTTCTCCCCTTTGAATGTTTGTCCAATAATTTCAACAATGTCTCCAACTTCTATCCTTAAATCTTCTGCTTTCGGCTCGAGCATTACCCTTATTTCTTCATAATTCAGAGTTTTTCCAATTATTCCCTTGATGTATGGAAGATTAAATACTGCTTCTTCTGCAGATTCTCTGTCTACAGCTTCAAGAATAATATACCCTCTTAATCCGTGAGGACGAATAACTGAAAAAACATTCAAAGCTTTTTTTTCAGCTCGCTCGCTGACTAATTCCATTGCTCTTTCTTCCTTATTTGTTGTTACTTTAATGATAAAAATCATTTTTAATATGCCCTGCTACTCCATAAGTTATTAGAAGTAGATGAAATTAATGGTAAAATACCCTTTAAAAATATTTGGTTTTTGGTTATTGAATAGAATCTAGCTTGCTCAGGTATTCTTTCGTGCGCTCGATTATTTGTGGGACTAGAAATTTTTCTATTTTTGTTGTAAAGATTTCTGAAATTGGTAAAAATTCGGAGAGTCTATATTTGTTTTCTAATTTTTCTGCAAGCATTGCATCCCTTAATCTCTTTAATTGCCTTCGGATATTGCTCTCTGCAAGCCCTTTTATCTCAAGAGAGTTCTGTTTTCTTAGGGCCTCAACTTTATCTTTTATTTCAAAAGAGTTTAGCATTAATTTTTGCTTTCTTGCTTCGTCAAGAACGAGCAGAATATCAACTATAATATCTCTTGAATCGCCAGGCTGCAGAAGTCCCAAACTTAAACAAACTTTTCTTGTTATCTCTCTTTTTGGAGCGTCGTATGGCTTTTCATATTTGCGAAGCGTAATCTCATTCAATGGAATATCTCTAACCATTATCAGTCAAGAACAATAATCATTATAAATCTAACTTATGAGAATTTTGTATGGCTGATGAAGAGAATTATAAACAGGGTGTATGCCCTTGTGTTAAAGAATGTCGTATACAAAAAGCAGCTATAGGCAATGAAGAGATTGATAATGCACCAATCAGATATGATGGTAAAAAATACTTTTGTATATATGAGAAAAAAAACGTTAAATGCAGCGCTATTTCTGAGGCGAACAGAAGGAAGGTAGGAATAGAAGTAGTATTTAGGGAAAAAGGAAAATGGAATTAGTTGCATTTATTGGAAACGATAAGGAAAATTGGGGGCAGATAGTTGCGCTGATAAACAGAGCAGAATGGGATAAAATTATTCTTGTCAAGAATAAGAATGCCGAAAATTTTTCTGCTTCTAAAAATTGCGAGATAATAAATGTAAATTCAGATAAACCGCTGGTTGAATTAAAGAGAGAAATAATGGAAAAACTCAAGGAAAAACTTGGAGGGTTTGAAGCTGCGCTTTCAATCGCATCTGGAAACGGAAAAGAACATATGGCATTAATTTCCGCACTTTTGAGTATCCCTGTTGGGATAAGATTGGTTGTGTTTACGAAAGAAGGAATTGAGTTTGTTAATTAGACAAAAATCATAAACCACTTAATTAACATTGCAAAAACTAGGAACAGCAAGAACCAAGTTGAAATCTTAAAGGCATTTTCTGCGAGTTTTCTTTTTCCAGTCATTGCCCAAATAGTTAAAAAGAAAAATCTACCTCCGTCAAAAAGTCCAAGAGGCAGCATATTAACAAGTGCTACGCTTAGGCTGATCAGTACTGCCCACCAAAGCAAATTGAAAATAAAAATTCCAAAATCCCCTAAAGATGATTTGTAATAGATAAATGGGTCTTTTACTTTTTCAAACAAATTGTAGAAAACTGAGAAAAATCCAGTACGTTTATAATATAAAAATCCAATCCCCAAAAAGGCTTTGCCGTCTTTTTCTGCAAGAGTTATATTATATGTTGTTTTGTTTTTGCTGTCTGTATCTATAGTTGTTATTGTTATATTGTCTCCTGGCTTATAAGAGTTTAGAGTAGAGTTCAAATCAGAATAGGCCCTTATTTCTTTGTTGTCTATCTCTGAAATTGTGCCTGAAAGTTTTGCTCTTAACGCTGGAGAGTCGTCATATACTATAATCGATGAATTATCACTTGACTCATTTAACATTTGCTCGTCGGCAAAATAAATCTTGTTGTTGGCTTGAATCTCTAAAAGAGTAGAATTATCAAAATAACTAGTTCCTATTGCTGTAATTGCTGAAGCATTTATAGCATCAAAAGTATAAGTGTTGAAATTTACGCCTGCAGGAGAGAACGCTGCGACAAAAAACAAGAGAAGAATTAGACCGAAAAGAACAGTCACTAAAACATTTGCGAATGTTCCTGAAGCTAAAACTGAAAGCTGTGAAAATTTCTTTGCTTTTTTCATTTGCTTTTCATCCTGTTCTACAAAAGCAGCCAAGAAAGGACCGAGAAAACCAAAACCTGTTGAGATAATCTTGATTTTGTTTAATCTTGCAAAAATTCCATGCGCAAATTCATGAGGAATTGCTATTATAGCTATGATTATAATCCAATATGTAAAATAAAATGGTGGCAGGAAACTAATGTTAAAAATATCGGTGATATAAGGAATTAAGGGAGTGATAATTGGAACTTTCAGCGCCTTTGCAAGATAGGGAGAGGTTAGATAAAGGTAAGTTGCTTTTATTATAAACCATAATCCAAAAAACATCAGCAAATAACCTGAAGCAATAATCACATACTGCAATTTTTTCAGAATTTTCCCGTATTTATTGTTTGTCCATTCAATAAACCTGATTCCGACCCGAGTTCGATAGAGATAGAGCAGACCCTCTCTTTTGATGTTGTGCTTTCTCTTGTACAAAAAGATTACAACGAATAAAGTGAATAGAACTAAGAATGCAATATCATATGTGATGAAGCTCATAGTATTATTTCTTCCTTATCGGCCTAAATGCATGTCCAGTGCATCTTGGGCATTTTATCTTGCCTGCGAGAACTCTAACCATTTGTGTTCTAATCTTTTTATTGCAATCTCTGCAGACGAAAACATTCTGGAACATTCTTGTTTGTGCAATTGGAATTTTTGTTGCCATGTTATGAGACCCTCATTATAATTTTCTTTCCTTCAATATCCCAGTATTCAACTTGTTTTTCAGGAGCAAGCTTGTCCTTAAGCTCTTGAAGATAAGGAATTTCGATTGTTTCGTAAGATTCCAAGTCCATTACTGAGGCCTTATCGCCAGAAACGCTTAGAACTTGTGCTCTTTTCTTTTCTATCATTGGAACTTCGAACCTTTCTGAGCCAGGACAGGCAAGAACTTTCTTATTTCCAGTTATAATGTTAATTGCTTCTATTCTGCACTTCGAGGCACCGTGCTTTCCAGATTTGCTTAGGTCATTAGATCTAACAGTATAAGTTTCACCTTCAATTGTTATTGTCGCACCCGGCTTTGCACCATGAGCATCAATTAATTTTAAAACCATAAACCCTAGACAAAAAGAATATTTATAAAGCTTTCTTGAGAGATTTTGGGATGGAAGTTGCAAAGAAAAAAGATTTTGTGGAAATAAAGTTCACAGGCTATTCAAATGGGAATATATTTGATTCCAACATAGATGAAGATTTAAAGAAGATTTCTTCAAACGCAAAACCAAAAGAAACGATTGTTATTGTTGGAGAGAGTATGCTTGTTCCAGGATTTGACAAGGAACTTGAGGGGAAAGAGATTGGAAAAGATTACGAAATAAATATTCCTGCGAAAGAGGGATTTGGAGAGAGGAGAAAGGAGCTTGTAAAAACAATTCCTCTGAAAATTTTCACGGAGAAAAAAATAAACCCTTATCCTGGAATGGTTCTTGCGATAGATGAAAATCTTGTGAGAATTATAACTGTCTCTGGAGCAAGAGTTATGACTGATTTTAACAATCCTCTTGCAGGAAAAGATCTCATTTACAAATTCAAGATTGTAAGAAAAGTAATGGATGATGGAGAAAAAGCAAAAACAATCTTTATACAGATATTCAAATTTGTTCCAGATTTTGAACAAAAAGAAAATGAAATTGTTGTTAAAGGCCCAAAAGTTTTGGAGAAATTTGTAGACGCTTTAAAAGAAAAATTCAAAGAACTTATCGGAAAAGAATTGAAATTTTCTTTAGCTGAGGAAAAGGTTGAAAAGAAAGAAGAAAGTCAGAAAAACATAGAAGAAAAAGCAAATTCTAATTAAAAGATTACAACAATCCTTATAAATGTGCTAAGTATATTTTGATTTATGGCAGAGTTGTTTGAAAAAGCAGGTGTTGCAGAGAGTGATATTGACAAAGAACTTGAGGAGATTATCCAAAAACATTCTACCCGCGTTAAAGTTGTTGGATGCGGAGGCGGCGGGGGAAATTCAGTCTCGAGAATGAAAGAAATCGGCATAAAAGGATGTGAGATTATCGCAGTCAATACCGATGCCCAAGATTTATTGTATACAAATGCAGACCATAAGATTCTAATTGGGAGAGAGATAACACATGGACTCGGGGCAGGAAGCAATCCTCGAATCGGTGAGCAGGCAGCAAGAGAATCCGCGGAAGAAATAAAGAAAAAATTAGGGGAAGTTGATATGGTTTTCATAACTTGCGGGCTTGGAGGCGGAACTGGAACAGGAGCAGCACCAGTCATTGCAGAAATAGCAAGAAAAGCCGGAGCGCTTACAATAGGAATTATTACTTTGCCATTCACAGTTGAAGGACAGAAGAGAATTGAAAACGCACAACAGGGATTAGAAAAATTATCTGCTTGCACAGACACACTAATTGTTGTCCAAAATGATAAACTTCTTGAAATTGCACCAGAACTTCCGATGCATGCTGCGTTTAAAGTTGCTGATGAGATACTTACAAATTCTGTAAAGGGAATTACAGAGCTAATCACAAAAGCGGGGCTTGTCAATCTTGATTTTGCAGATGTGAAAGCAGTTATGTGTGATGGAGGAGTTTCTCTGATTGGAATAGGAGAATCAGATTCAAAAGAGAGAGCAAAAGAAGCAGTAGACAGAGCAATAAAAAATCCTTTACTTGATGTAGATATAACAAACGCCAAAGGAGTGCTCGTAAACATAATCGGCGGAACAGACATGACTCTTGAAGAATACAGCAAAGTGATGAAAGCCCTTGGAGAGAGAGTCGCGCCTGATGCAAAAATAATTTCAGGAGCCCAGATTGAAGGGGGAATGGACAGAAGCATGAAAGTTCTTCTTATCGTTACCGGAGTCAAGAGTACTCGGATACTTGGAGTAACCCCAGAATTGACTAAACCTCAAGAAGGTGAATTCGAATTCAATTCTGGAACTGATTTATTGAAGCAGCAATAAGAAAAGGCTTATAAAAGCATGTTTACATCTTGTGATTATGGTCTGGATTAAGGAAAAAATTACATCATTTTATCTGCAGTGTGTTAGAGTCTGGCATCTTCTTAAAAAACCGACAAATGAGGAATTTAAGGCGATTGCTAAGGTCTCAGCACTAGGAATATTAGCTATAGGCGCAGTTGGGTTCATAGTTGCAGATATAATCAAGATATTCTTCAAATAGAATTTTATTTTTGTATATAAGTAGATAATAACAATCTATAAAAACTCTAAAAAAGCTGGTAAGAAACATGGATGAAGCAGAAAGAAGAAAGAATGAAATTTTTAATAAGATGGGGCCAGAGGCAATTCAAATATTAAGGAACAGTGGAATAGATGTTGATTCTGCGGTAATAGATATTCTTAAGGATCAAAAAAGAAAACAGCAGGGTTTGGAAGATCAAGCAGAATTTGCTACAATTAATGATATTATGACTTCAGAACTAGTTTATAGATCAAAGTCTATCGAAGATGTTTTCGGGAAAGAGTACTCAAGAAGATTAAATCTTATTGAATTAAAAGAGGAGCAGGTTAAAAGTCTTTATCAAATTGAATCCTTGATAGTTTCAACTTCTGAACTAAGTGAGCATAGAAAACAACCTTGGGTCATGAGATATTTTATTAAAGAAGACGCTACTCCCGAGAAACTGCCATCCGCAAAGATGATGACCTTATCTGAATTAATCCTGATTGAAGATGACGCAAACTCAGCTTTTTGGAGAGACCATGAATGGCTGCCAGAAAAAGCTTTGAAAGCGGTATGCATTGCTTCGAGTTGTGCAGAGTACTGTCAAGCAAAGTATACAATAGAATTCGAAGAAAGAACTAAAAAATTGGGTTTGTCAATACCTCAAGTTAATGCATATGTAAAAAATGAATGCTTACTGACTGAAAGATTAAAGTGGGGCATGCACAAAAATCCAGCATGGTCTAAAGAGACTACTGATTTAAGGCAATATCAACCAAAAAAAAGGTAAAGAAAAAGGTTTAAAAATCCCTTTTTGTCATAAGGATTGTATCGTTGACTATGTACTTGGGCGATAGGTTCTATGCGCTTGGGTCATGACATAGGAGATATAAAATGGAAATAAAACAAGCATTAGAAGAATTAAGAAAACTTGAAAAAAGAAAGTTTGAGCAGAGCGTAGATTTACTTATAAGTTTAAAGGGAATTGATCCTAAAAAAGATAATATCTCGACAATTGTAAATATCCCTAATAAGATAAAAGACAAGAAAGTTTGCGGATTCTTCACGAAAAAAAGCGAGGTGGTGAAGACTATAACAAATCTTGATTTTCCCAAATACAGAGACAAAAAAATATTAAAGAATCTTGTAAAAGAATTTGACTTTTTCATTGCAGAGGCGAAGCTTATGCCTGCCGTTGCAACTACATTTGGTAAGATTCTAGGCCCCGCTGGAAAGATGCCTTCCCCACAACTTGGAATTCTTACTAGCGATGATGAAAAATCAACAAGGGAGCTAGTTGACAAAATATCCACTTCTATAAAATTAAGAGTGAAAGAGGCAGCAGTAAAAACAATTATAGGAAAAGAGAGTATGAGCGACGAACAAATTATTGCAAATGTAGCTGCAGTTTACAATGGGCTAATGAATGTTTTGCCAGTTAAGAAAGATAATATCAGGAAGGTTATGATAAAACTCACAATGAGCAAACCAATCCAGGTGGAGATGAAATAAATGGCAGAAAAGAAAAAAACCGAAAAGAAAATTGAGAAGAGAGAAGTTCCAGAATACAAGATAAAGATAGTCTCAGAACTTGCGGATAAAATAAAGAAGAGCAGAACAATACTTATTGCATCAACAAGAGGGTTACCAAGCTCTCAATTCCATGAAATTAAGAAAAACTTGAGAGGAAAAGCAATAATCAGGGTAGCTAAAAAAACTGCAATTTTGAGAGCAATTGATTCAGTAGGAAAAGCATCACTTGACAAATTAAAAGAAAATATTGGAGCAGACATTGCGTTATTCTTCTCAGATTTAGATCCATTTACTCTCTCAAGTTTGCTTGCAGATAACAAAAGTGCTGCAAAAGCAAGGGCAGGAGATATCGCTCCAGAGGATATTAATGTTGAACCTGGACCAACAAGTCTTGTCCCTGGACCTGCAATTTCAGAGCTTTCTGGAGTTGGATTAAAAGTAGCTGTTGAAGGCGGAAAATTAGCAATAAAGTTGCCTCGCACGATTGTAAGAGCAGGAGAGATAATAAAAGAAAATGTTGCAGGCGTAATGGCAAAGCTAGATATTAAACCAATGAAAGTTGGTTTTGAGCCAATTGCAGCTTATGATAAAGAAGACGACAAAGTTTATGTTGGAATAAAGATAGACAAGAAGAAAGCTTATGAAGATTTAAGAGAAATGATAAGAAAAGCTTTGGGATTTGCAGTCGCAAGAGGTTATGTTACCAAAGAAACTGTTTCACAATTTATTGCAAAGGCAGGAAGAGAAGAAATTGCGCTTTCAAATTTGTTAAACAAACCTCAAGAGACTCCTGTTCAAGCATCAGAACCAACTCAAGCATCACAACAGCCACAAGCTGAAACACAAACATCACAGAAATCAGAGCCGGAGACACCGGCATCACAACCAGAAACAGCGGGACAACCTGCTGTTAGTTCATAATAAAACTATAAGGAGGATAAATAATGGAATACATATACGGCGCATTACTTTTGCATAAGCTTGGACAGCCATTGAATGAAGAAAACTTGAAGAAAGTTATCTCGGCAACAGGCGCAAATGTAGACGAAGCCAAAGTGAAGGCACTTATTGCGAGCCTGCAAGGTGTTGACATTGAAGCTGAATTGAAAAATGCAAGCATTGTAACAGCAGCACCAGCCGCTGGAGCAGCACCTGCACAGGAAGAAAAGAAGGAAGAAAAACCATCTGAATCTGCAGCCGGCTTAGCGAGTTTGTTTGGTTAAGCATTCTATTGTTTATCCAAAAGATTTGTATAAGCCAGTTAGTTAGGGACAGCTGGATTCTTCTGATTTGAAAAATTGAATTATAAAGATTTATAAGTATAATTTGAAATCTTATTCTAAGCCGACGTGGGACAATGGTACTCCGCCTGTCTTGAGAACAGGTTTCCTTCGGGATTTCCCAGTTCGATTCTGGGCGTCGGCGTTTTTGAAAACTTTTATTAAAATTAATATAGAATTCCTATTGTGATGTACTTTACATCCTTGAATCTTACTTTTTCATCGGCATAATCATTATTGTCACCTTGTGTTATGAAATATGTTCCTTCATTATCTGTTCCTTTTTGTACAACTCTATGAACTATAAGCATTGAATCTTTCTTGTAAGTGATTATATCTCCAACGCCTATCTCATCTTCAGATTGAGGAACTATTCTTATCCCATTTGCTCCTTCGTCAAAAAGAGGCCTCATGCTTCCAGTTGGTGCATAAGCACTAAGAGAGGCATTTTCAATGTTTATGATTATCTTATCTTTAGTAATAGAAATTTGACTTTCCTCAATATGATCTGAAGGAGCTTTTATCTCAGAACTTGAAGAATACCCAAAAGGACTTTCAAAATTAGTTGCAAGATAAGAGTTCAGAGCAAGAGCTGAAAAGAAACCTATAGAGAACACAGCAAGGACTAGGATAAACGTAATCAGCGTACTCTTAGTCTTTTGAGTTTGTTCCATTGTGTTTTTATCTCCACTTTAGTATAACTATCTAGTAGTGACAGTTGTATATAAATCTTTCGTTTTAGAGCTAAAGCTGCCTATTTATTTTGATAAATGGGGTTGATATCTAGGAGGTTTAACCAAATAACCTTTTCCAGAAAGACTTTTTTTCCTCTACCTTTGGTTCAATAATTTCATAGCTTATTATCGGCTTGGTCTTTAAAACTGGGGCTTCAGAAGCAAGCTCGGCATCAACCAAACCTACAGCTTTTTCAACCTCGAGTCTTGAATGTCCCTGGTTTACAAGAGCCCATTTTAGGGATTCCTTTGTATAACCTTTCTTTAGATTCCTTTTTAGATAGTCTGCTAGTTGCTGCAGATAATTTTTATCATATCTCATGTTTTTAGAAGATAGTCTACATATATAAAATTAATTATGTCAAGATGTTTGATTCTTTTTTGCATCTTGAGCACAAGAGAATTGCTCAATCTTGCAATTCTCTGTGCAGAGAAATCCATAAGAGATTTCTCATGCATCCAAAAGTCCATAAAAACTCAAGGACTTTTTGATTGTTCTACTGGATTGGATTTGTTATAAAATCTTATTGCTTCTTTCAATTTTTGGTTGGACTCTGCATATAAAGTTATGATGGGCTCTCCTTTTTTGACAGATTCTGAAACGTGCCTATGAAGATAAAGCCCTGCACTCTTATCCGCCGGACAACCAAGAAGTCTACCCAAGAAATTTATTTTTTTATTATTTATAAATCTAATTTTCCCGTTTTTCTTTGTTTTTATCTCGAACTTAAATTTGGCAGGCTTAAAGTCTATGAATTTTTTTCCTTGGGCAGAGATTATTTCATTAAATTTTTTAAATGCTTTCCCAGAATAAAGTGCTTCTCTTGCGAGAGTTTCTCCAAAACCTTTTTTTGCTTTTCCTGTGAGCTCTAAAACTTCTCCTGCAAGATAGATGCTTTTTTCCTCCAGATCTCTTGGGGAATTCTTTCTTTTAAGCACCCGGATTACATCTTGCATCTCCAAAACTGGGCCAATACCATTCCCTATCGGCTGACTCCCATCCGTTAGAACCACTTTTATAATCAACCCAAAATGTTTTCCAATCAAAAGAAATTTTTTCTTTAGTTTAATCGCTCTTTTTTTGTCAACCTTTGCATCTTTCCCATAAGGGATATCGATAAGAACATATTTGCTTCCGACAGCAAGTTTTTTTGCGATTATAGATGCAATTAGTTGTGACTCTGGATCAAGGTTTAAGAGCCGCTCAATCCTGATTAATTTGTCATCTCCGGGAGCAAGACCGAGAGAACCTCCCCAAGCGAGGCATGCCCCGGTTTTTTCTACAATTTTTTTAAGCTCAGATACAGAAAAATCGACATTAGCGACAGTTTCTATAACGTCTGCTGTACCTGCTGCGCTTGTTATTGCCCTTGAGGATGTTTTAGGCATTATCACCCCCAGAGAAGAACAGATTGAAACAACTATGGGGGTAGTTCTATTGCCTGCAATTCCACCAATTGAGTGTTTGTCTGCTATTTCCTTCTTTCCCCATTTGATAACTTCTCCTGTCTTATACATTGCCTCTGTGAGATTTATTGTCTCCTCGAGAGTCATTCCATGCTCATAAACACCAGAGACAAAATATGCAATTTCAGCCTCAGTTAGAGAGTTATTAACAATATCTTTGACTATTTCTAGGATTTCATTCTTGGATAATGCCTGTCCGCTGAGTTTTTTAGCAATCGAAGCTGAACTTCTTGATTCTAATGAAAGAGAGATATCCACTATGTTGCCTTTTTTCAGATTGAGATAGTGAATTACTTCATCGGACAGAGAGATTTCATCCTTTTTAATAAACTTTTTAACAATATCGACAATTGCAATTATCTTTCTGTCTTTATGAGAAATTTCGATTCTGTCCCCTACGTGGACATTCAATTCCTTTGCGCTGCCTTCGTTAATGAAAGCTACCGGCCTGCCCGCGCCGAGAGTCAACTCTTTTAGTCTAAGCTTCATTTAGTTTCAGATTTTTTAGGTTCTTCGGAGGGCTCTTCCTTCGCGAACAAACTAAGAAGATTTTTGTTTCTGTAAAGGTCCAGTAAAATTATGAAGTAAGCAAATATCAAAGGACCAAGGATTAAACCAATTACTCCGAACAAGAATAGCCCACCAAGCGAGCTTATAAGTGCTATGAAAGGAGAGAGTGTTGTCTTCTTAGAGATTATATACATCGAAAGAAGATTATCTATGTTTGAGACTAATACAAGATTGTAAAGTGTAAATACTATTGCTATAGCAATGTTTCCAGATGCAAACATATAAATTGCAATTGGAATCCAAAGTAAGAATACTCCAACAACTGGAAGAACGCCAAGAATAATCGCGGCAATTGTAAGAACGAGAGTATTCCCAACACCAAATATCAAGAATCCTAAACCTGCAAATAAACCTTGGACTAAACCAACTACAAATCGCCCATAAATTGTAGAGTAAGTAATATCCTTGAATTGCTGAGTTACTATTTTTTCATTTGACTTACTCAAAGGAGAGAGGCTTTTGACAAATGCCATTATTTTATCAGAATCTTTCAATGAGAAGAAAAAGACAAAAGCAACAACAATTATGTCAATGAATATAAGCGGGAGGTTCAGAGTCGTAGTTACGATGGAATTTAGGATTGTAGACGCAAAATTACCCAAGAATGTGTTTATTGCAGCAGTAAACTGCGTTAGCAATTGAGGAGAAGCCGATGGTAAAATGCTGCTTAAAAATCCAGTTACGTCAAGAGATTGTGATAACTTGTATAACTCAAAAACCTGCTGAAATGCTGTAGGCAGCAAAAACCAGAGAGGCAAAGCAACAATAAGAAGCGCCAAAACCAAAGTTACTGATGCAGAGAAAATCTCATTTTTTGTATATTTGTGTATTTGTCTATAAATGGGCATAAATACGTATGCAAGAATGCACCCCCAGGCAATTGCCATTATAATCGGTCTTATTGACAAGAAAACAAGAATACCGAACAGGATTATCACCGCAATGGCCGAAATCTCTTTTATTAATTTACCATCCATCTCCATAATTTATGATATTGTTCAATATATATAAATCTCACTACATAGAGCTAAGCAAACAATCAAAAAGTCCTTGAGTTTTTGTTTGGGACTTTTGGATGCATGAGAAAGCTCTTATGGGTTTCTCTGCACAGAGAATTGCAAGACTAGGCAATTCTCTTGTGCTCAAGAACAGAAGTTCTTGACATCAAAAAAATTTATAAACAGATTTTCCCATTTTCTTGGATGGAAAGTTTCTTAAAAAGAGTCTTAGCTGGCAAATCTGATGATGATAGCCATAGATATTTTGTGAGATTTGGAAAAGGAGATTACAAAAGAAGATTTTTAATGAGTTTAACAAGGGGGGCAAAGATAAAAGTAAAGACAAGCTTTGAATTTGCTAATGACCTTGTGAAATTTGTTAATGAAGTTAAGAAGATAAGATTCTCTGGAGATATCCTCTCAAAGGAGAAAGTTGAAGGAAGAGAAGGAAAGAAGAAGGCAGGGGTATTTGTATATGAAGTTTCTGATTGTTCTTTGGATGAATTCAAAAATGTTTATTATTATTTGCTTGATGTGGAAGACTCAGAAATCATTTTGAAAATAAAGAAAAAACTTCCTAAGCCTGGAAAGAATGAAGAGAAGATCGATGATGGCTTTTGCTCATTGATAATCGAACAGAAGTATTGGACTGCCTTGAAAAATAGTTTCTTTTGGGATGTTCCAGATTGCAAGAAGGCGAGCATAGAGCATGAACTCAAAATTAATGAGATAGTTCTTCCAAAGGGAGAAAAAGACCCTGTAAAAATAAGAGAGCTGGCAAAAAGAAAAGGAACTATTGTGAGAAAGATGATTGTCGATGAAAAAGAGAGCTCGAAAGAGATTCCGGTTGAAGCTTAATTTTAAAATTCTATTCCTTTTCTAGCAACAATCCCTCGGTCAAATGGATGTTTTATTTTTTTCATTTCAGTTATTAAATCCGCAAGAGCAAAAATATTTGGAAAGGGTTTGTGAGAACCTGTAAGGATTAATTCTTTTTCTTTTGGTTTATCTTTTATTAGTTGTATAACCTCATTTTCTGAAATTAATGAAAATTGAACAGCGTAAAGAATTTCATCTGCAATTATTATATTATAATCATTATTGAGGCAAGATTTCAAATAATTTAGAGCATCTTCTGCGGCTTTTTTATGTTCATCAACAGATTCTTTATCGTCTTCTTTATACCACTTCTCGACACCAAACTGCTTGAACGAGAAATTTGGAAATTTTTTTAGAGAAATTATCTCACTTGTTTCTTTAGGCTTCATAAATTGAACAAGATGAACTTTCATTTCACTTCCCAAGGCTCTTAATGCAGTTCCTAAGGCCGCTGTTGTCTTGCCTTTTCCATCACCAAAGAAAACTTGAACCAAACCTTGCTCTAATTTCATTATCAAATAAATAATAAGTTATATATAAATATAGTGAGAACATTTAAATAAGGTAGATACATATTATTATTAAGAGGATTATACATATGAAGATTCATAAAGAAAAGCTGATTGAATTTGTAATTAAAAACAAGGTTGTAACTAGTTCAGAAGTTGCAAAATTTCTAAAGGTATCATGGAATACTGCAGATAGTTATCTTAAAGAACTCTTAATCGAAGGAAAGTTAACAAGAATCAAAAAAGAGGGGGTTAATTTATGGATGAAAAGGTAAAAAAGAAGATTGTTAGAAGTGAAGAAGAGTTAAGCAATTGGTTTATAAGAAATTATAGTAAATTTGGTTATTCGAAGATTATAAAGCAAAACAAGAGAGGATTCCCGGATTTTGTAATGTCAAAGAATAATAAGAGGGTTCTTGTCGAACTAGAAACTCTGGCTTCGCATTTTATTCTCCATAACCATGATTATAAAAAAGTTGATGAAGTTATTTGCATAGAAGATGATGTTCCGCTCAAAGTTCCTGTCATGAAGGTTAAAGAATTGACATTTTTACCAAGAGTAACCCGAGTTTCTGCTACAGTAGATCCTGAAACTATCAAAAAAGTAGAAAAAATAATGAAAACTGGCAGGTATAGAAATGTTTCTCACCTCGTTGAGAATGCAATAATGCTATTAAGTGAGGGAAAAGATGGCAAATAGAAAAGGGCAGATAGCTATTTTTGTGATTGTTGCAGTTGTTATTGTCGCTTCTATAATCCTATTCTTCTTCCTTAGGCGGGCGCCTCTAGGGGTTGGGGAAGGGGGGTTCAATCCAGAACAATATATCAAACAATGCATTGGGCCAAGCATAAATGAGGCCGTGGATATAATGCTCCCGCAAGGAGGATTTTTGGAGCCAAAAAACTTCAAAATATATAACCACACAAATATCGCTTATTTGTGCAAAACAGACAAGGATTATTCCCAATGCATAAACTTCCATCCGATGTTTATCAACGAGATAAGCGGAGAAATAAAATCGTATCTTTCTCCGATTGTTGAAGGCTGTTTTGCAAATATGAAAACGGAACTTGAAAAAAAGCAAGCAATTGTTGAAATCGGAGATCAAACTAGTCTTGACATATCTATGACAACTGGAAAAGTTTTCGTTGATTTAAACAAAAGTGTAAAAATAACTGAAAAAGAAACAACGAGAACATTTGATAAGTTTAAATTTGATGTTGCAAGCCCGATTTACAATCTTGCAAGCGTTGCAATCGATATTGCAAATAGCGAAAGAAAATATTGTGAGTTTGATATTGTAGGCTATATGTTCTTTGATAGAAGTGTAAGCGTAAGAAAGTTCCTGATGTCTGATTCAACTGGAATATACATAATCAAGGACAAAGAATCTGGAAAAATAATGAATATTGCTATAAGGAGCTGCGCAATACCCGCAGAATTTTAAAATGGAAAGAAAAAAGAGATATTTTGAAGCATACACGCAGATAATCATTTTGATAGTCGCCACAATTGCATTTTCTTACATTTTGCATGAGAGTTATTCTTCAGAAAACAAAAATATCAGCCAAGTCGAGAATGATTTGCACTTTAACCCCCTTCTAAGAATTTTAAGCATAGTTAACAAATTGATATGGAATGAAAAAGCAATTGTTTCTGCAGATACCTGCACACTAGCAGAAAATGGGGAAACTTGTGTTGAATATTCTGCATCGGATTGTGCTGCAAATTGCACTGCAGGTGGCTGCGTGCCAACAAGTGCAGATGATACTTTAAGTTGTGAAATAGGAACGTGCTATAATACAAATTATGGGACGTGTGCGCTTGGGGCTCACAGAATAAGTTGCGATGAGTCAAATGGAGGAAGATGGTTCGACGACTCTGAGGGGAATATACAAGAATGCGAATTAGGATGCTGCCTAAATGGAGGCAACGCGAATTTGAAAACAGAGGGAGCGTGCGCAATTGATGCAGAATCAAATGGGATAGACGAAGAGTTTAATCCATCTATAAAAACTTGGGCAGCATGTTATAACATTGCTCATCAAGAAGACAAGGGGGCGTGTCTTTTGGCACAAGATGGGATAACTGGAGAGTTCAATTGTACATTTACAACAAGAGAATCCTGCATTTTAAAACGAGGGGATAGCGAAAATTTCTTTCAGAATACATTGTGTTCCAATAGCGAGTTGAACACGATATGCGCTGGGGAAGCAACTATAATGTGTGACAAACATGGAAAGGATGAAGTTTATTGGTTTGACAGCTGTGATAACCAAGAAAATATTTATGATTTAAATAACCCGAGAAGATATGACGGAGTAGTGTTAAGCAAGCAAGAGAGTTGTACATTAACTGACAGCAATAGAGGAATATGTGGCAACTGTGACTATCTTGCCGGAAGTGTGTGCGGAACCAAAACAGATAATGAACAGTTAGATGACCCAACTAAGAATATAGTGTGTAGAGATTTGGGGTGCGACGAAGATAAAAACGGAGAAAAAGAGAGAAAGAATGGAGAGTCGTGGTGCTTATACCAGGGAGCAGTAGGAGTAAATGGTGATAGAGCTGTTGATACCCCGGGAAGCAGATCCTTCTGGAAAATTTGCCAAGAGGGAGAAATAACAACCACCTCTTGCGGGGAAGGTAGATCGGGAGTTTGCGTAGAAAATACCATATATGAAAATAATCAGCAGGTTTCTAGAGCAAAATGTCAGCCAAATAAGGCATTAGAATGTTTAACTGAGACAAATCTGGAAAATTGCGCAAATAATGAATATTGTTTTGTCAAGAATGTTTACGTTGCTGGCGAATTTCATTTTAGTGTGTGTGCACCAAAATATCCCCAAGTTTTCCCGACCAAGGATCTTAATGCTGAGGCATGTTCTATAGGGACCAGACAATGTACTGTCGTCTATAAAAAAGTACTTACAAACTGGTTTGAGTGGGGAGAAACTAGGGCTACAAAGTGGAAGTGCTGGAAGAATTGTAATTGTGAGGAACCGCAATTTGGACAGCAAATGAATAACTTGTGCGTGAGTCTTGGTGATTGTGGAGCAGAGGTTAATTACAAAGGGAGGTTGACTACCGAAGGACAGAGTATTAGCGGGCACAGAACTGATCCTTTGAATAGCGCATACTTAGCGGAATTAAGTTCTTACTCAAACGATGTTTCTGGCCAGAAAATAGATATTGAATTTGCAACTAGCTTTTCATCTCTTGGTTCTTTTGAAGAATTGGAGCAAGGTGTTGAAGGCCCAACGGAACAAGAAGAGGCAATGAATACCATCTCAACAATAATTGGTCTTGCTGCAATGATCCCTGGAATCGGATGGGTTGCTGCGATAATTCTTATAGCTATCGCAGGTTTTCTCAAACTTCTCGGACTTGGCAAAACCAAAGAGTATGTGCTTAGCTTCAATTGTTATCAATGGCACTTGCCTCCAGGGGGGGCAGATTGTTCTAAGTGCGATGAAGATATGGCTGATGGAATTTATTGCTCAGCATATGCATGCAATTCTCTTGGTTCAGCTTGCAAATTTATACCTGAAAATGAGGGAAGTTCGGATCCAACGTGCGTAGCTTCAAGTGAATTGAATGTAGCCCCTCCGCTGATAAGCCCCTGGGAAGATTTCCTATCTGAGAATTATACAATTATCCTAAATGAAGACAATCCCAATTTAGGATTTGAACTAAGAACCAAAGGGACTGATGATGGATGCGTTAAAACAAACACCAAAACAAATGTGGGAATTAGTCTTGATCAGCTTGGAAGTTGCAGATATTCCTTTGTACCGTTTGATGCCCCTGCAACTAGCTTAACAAGCGATGATCCTGAAAACATGGAATATACTGATGAACAAATGGAGAGTTCTGAGGGAATATATGATTTTAGCAACAGAAGAAGCCAGATTAATCACAACGCAACAATCTATATACCCGGCGCGAGAACGTTGGGGCTTGAAAATTTTGACCCGAATGCTCAGGCGGATTACAACATGTATATTAGATGCAGCAATATAAATGATATTGAATCTGGTGCAGATTATGTAATAAGATTCTGTGCAAAGCCAGGAAGAGATGCTGAGCCGCCGAACATAAATTCTATCAAAGAGCCCAGAAGCAATTTTGTCAAGTACAACAGCACAGAACAGAATTTAACATTATACACTGAGGAGCCTGCAAACTGCAGTTGGAGTTCCAGCGATAAAGATTATGACTCCATGGAAAACAAAATGGAATGCAAGAATTCCATGGAAGAGCGCACATTATTCGGCTGGCTTTGCAATTCAACTCTGCCTATAACTGGAAATGGAAGCCAATTTTATATAAGATGTATAGATTTGAGCGGCAACAAAAATGGGCAGAGCAGACAATTAACTTTGACTAAAACTTCCAAACTCGAGATAACTTATGCAAGGCCCAATAATGAAACAATCACGTTTGGAACTCCTGTTGGTTCTGTAAAGGTTGAGGTAAGAACTTCAGGAGGATTAAGCGGAGGGCCGACATGCTTGGCCTCTGACGATGAAGAGAGATATTTGATGGTTCTTACTCCAAGCGCTGGAGGAATAGTTCATAAAATTACGCTTAATGAAAATTCGGGAAATAATAAAAAAATATGGATAAAGTGCGAGGACAGAGTTGGAAATGTTGCAATAAAGGAAATAATATTTAATGTTAGGACTGACTCCGAAGCACCAAAGATAACAAGAGTCTATTCAAATTATGGAAACCTAATAATTAAAACTAATGAGTTGGCTAGCTGCGCATTAAGCCTTGAGAAATGCTCATTCAATTTTGCGAATAGCACCTTAAAGTCTGGGAGCGCATTCGAGCATAGTTTTAGTGTTGAAAAGAACAAGGTTTATTATGCAAAGTGCAAAGATGGGTTTAACAATGGAGAAGAGGGAATGTGCACTCACCAATTTAAGTTGGTATAATTATTAAACATAGCAAGAATTATAAACAAAAAATGAGAAGAATAAGCATGGAAAAAAGAGGGCAGATAGCGATTTTTGTCATAATCGCTCTTGTGATAGTTGGAGTTATTCTTGTTATCTTTGCATACCCAAAGTTAAGCAATATCATCGCTCCAAAGGAGTTCTCCCCGGAACAATATTTGAGAGATTGTGTCCAGCCAGATGTAAATAGTGCAGTTGAACTATTGGCAAAACAAGGAGGTGAGCAAAATCCTGAAGGATATATTAATTATCTTGACACAAAGATAAAATATTTGTGTTATGTTTCTGGTTATTACAAACCTTGCTTAGTTATGCAGCCAATGCTGATAACGACTTTTGAAAATGAACTCTCAAGAATGTTAACTCCAAAAGCAAATGCGTGTGCAAGAAGTTTGATAACTGAGTATGAAAAGAGAGGATATAGCGTCTCTGCATCCGAATTAACTTCAAACATTTCCCTTAGTTCTGGGAAAGTAAAAATAGAATTCAATGCACCAATGACAATAACGAGCGCAGATACAACAAGAACTTTTGAGAAATTTGATGCAAGTGTTGATAGCGAAATTTATGAGTTGCTTTCTATCGCGATAAGCATAATTGATTACGAATCAACCTATGGAGATTCTGAGACAACAGTTTACCTTAGTTATTATCCGGATTTGAAGATAGAGAAAAGAAAGCTTGAGGATGGAGTTAAAATATATATATTAACAAATGTTGTAACAAATGAGATGTTCCAATTTGCAACAAGGAGCCTTGTCTGGCCTCCGGGATATGGACTATAATGAAAAGGACGCAAATAGTTTTGGTGTTTGTATTTCTTGTTTTGATTAGCTTGGGATTTGCGAGTGCACAAGCAACCCCTCAAAGTCCTACAGTTTGCTGCGAGAAAACTAAACCGACAACTCAAAACCCTGATGGGATGTTCTGTCAAGATGTGACCTCAGAACAATGTAATCCCAGTTTAAGGCAAGTTCCAACTTCGTGCGCATCAACAAGTTATTGCAAGCCTGGAACTTGCTTTGACATAGGTCAAGGTACCTGCTTGGATAATACCCCCCAACTTAACTGCGGGCCTGGTGGAATATGGAAAGAAAATCCCGGCCCAGAATGCAATCTTGGGTGTTGTATTATTGGAGACCAAGCAGCTTTTGTTACACTGACCAGATGCAAGAACCTATCTGGGACATTAGGACTAGAAACAGTTTTTAAAAGCGAAATAAAAGACGAAGTTAGCTGCATATCTTCAGTTTTAGGACAGGAAAAGGGAGCGTGTGTTTTTGAATCTGAATTTCAAAACACATGCAAAATAACAACAAGGGCAGATTGCTCTGGAGGAGTTTCTGGAACTCAAACAGAAGGGACATTCTTTACCGGAAAGTTGTGTACCGCAGATTTTAGTTCTTTAAACTTAACTGTAAACTGCGCACGACAGAATAAAAAAGCCTGCATGCCTGGAAAAGAAGAAGTTTATTTTATTGACACATGCGGAAATCCTGCCAATATCTATGACGCAGCAATGGTTAATGAACAGTCTTATTGGGAAGACATAAAAGATAAGAGTGATGATGATATGTGCGGCATTAATTCCGTGAATGGAAATGCTGGAAGCACAACATGCGGAAATTGTGATTATCTTTCTGGGAGTATATGCCGAACAGATTCAAATGGCGCAAACGCGAAATGTACCGATTTAAAATGCTATGATACTTCTGATGGACAAGCTACCCATAATCATGGAGAATCTTGGTGCGTTAGCGCTGACAATTCTGTTGGCAGCAGGTCTTACAAACATATCTGCATTAATGGAGAAGAAGTTCTAGAACAATGCGATGACTACAGACAGCAAGTTTGCATAAGCGGCACAATAACAGGCACAACATTTTCACAAGCAGCGTGCAGAGTAAATAGATGGCAGGATTGCACTTCACAGTCGCAAGGGGATTGTAATAATGACGATGTAAGAGACTGCAATTGGCTTAATGGAAAATGCGTGCCAGATAATCCCCCAGGATTAGCTTTCTGGAGCGGAAATGATGCTGCAGCGATATGCGGGCAGGCAAGCAAACAATGTTCATTCTCTGCAGAAAGAAAATCAGGCTTTTTGACTATAGGAAGAACTGATTGGCATGAAGAAAGTGGGGAAGAATGCGCAGATGTAAGTGGTAGTGCTGGAAGAATGACTATTTCAGGCGTTTGGAAGAATCAGATGAATGGAATATGCAATGCGGTTGGCGATTGCGGTGCAAAGACAAATTGGGTAGGCAAGAGCGGAACATTAGGGCTGGACTCAATGTTCTCACATAATAGCATAAAAGAAGATTAATGTTCTCATAAAATTAACATTGTAACAAAACATTTATATCTTTATTAGACTTATCGGATAAATGAGTGAATCTTTAATTGATAAGGTTAGGAATTACACTATTTGTGGGTTATTACTCGGAACTTCAGCTCTTGTAGCATTGACTGGATGCGGGAGCACTAGAAACAGTAATGTAACACCGGCGATGGCATTATCGGTTATAGCAAATGCAAATGCTATGAAGACGAATGATCCTAAGAAGATACGAGCATGGGTAGCTACTTCTGATTTTGCTGATAAGTACGGTAACAGGGAAAATGCACTTGATGCTGCAAATTCTGGAAAAGATGATAAAGGCAGCAACAACGAAAATCAGAACAACAATAATCAAAATAATAATAATGAAAATCAGAACAACAAGATTCAACAAGAAGAGGAAAAATTGCCTGAAGGAATGGTTCGCGTGAAAGGCAGCTATTTAGCTTTTATAACTTGCAATTATATGGAAGATTTAAACAAGGATGGCATATACCGGCGCAGCGATGGCGAGTATATCAACATCAAAAAAAAGTTTTCGCTCAAAGAGAAGATAACATACGCAATCACAGATGTTAAAGTTGAAAAAGGAGATAAGATAACAATGGTAATCAAGAATAACAATGGAGAGGTTTTATCAGAAAATAGTTATGGAGAAGAGATTGAAAGTAGTTACATGACTACTGGAAGCTGGTATGAACCTGGCAGACTAAAAGAGAGCAATACAGCCTTTTGGTACCAGAACGGCAAATATATCGGACAAATTGGAGTAATTATTGAAGAAGAAAAAAAGGAAGAACCTTCCAGTAAAAAATAATAACTTAATATTTATAAATAAGGATTTTCTTTATATTTGATGCAAAAGAGAGTGAGAAAGTCGCATGTGAAAAAGATTGCTTTTTCTGAAATCTTTATCATGATTTTGGCCATTTTTGCTTTTGCGTTTGTGCTGAGTGAAGCGAGTTTTGTTAAGGCAGAAAATTATATAACTAAGAATAATGGGGGAATGAATTACCGCTATGGAGAGGTTAGTAAAATTGTTCAAGTGTCTATGGGATCAGTTAAAGGGGTTGAGCAATGGAAGGACGCGGGGATTACCATTGAAGCTTTTAACAAATTTACACCTGGACTTTTGATGTCTACTGCTACTAGTTACCTAACTGAAAAACAATGCAATGCCAAGGGTGGCAGCTGTGGATTTACTCCAGGAGAATGCACCACAAGCGGTGGCAGTACTAGCGGAATGTGTGGTAGTTATAGTTATTGTTGTATAAAAACTACTTCTACAGGCAACGCTGCTCTTAAGTCTAATGCACAGGGCCCTGCAGATGGTACAGGTTTATTCAATGTTATAACTCATGCTGTCGCTGGGAGTTATACTGCAGAAGGAAAAACAGTAACACTCACTCAAGAGTTTGCTGGATTAAAAGCTGGCACTAAGTTAATTGGTCAAAAAGTTAAAGAGGATGGAACATCAACACTTACTTATCTTGACGCTAAGGGAAAAGAAGCTACCCAAGTTCTAGATGTTAAACAAACAACTGAATTAAACCCCTTGTTAAAGCAAGAAAGCAGCTCTAATTTGTTAACGGTTGTCACAAAAATTCCTGCGGGGAAGTATAGTCTGCCAGCAGGAACAGTAACGCTTAAAGAAAATTTTGGTACATTAAAAGCGGGCACTGAAGTAACCGGCTTTGAAGTTGATAAGAATGAGGCTTCAAAAATTAGTTATAAGGATGGAACAGAAACAAAAACTGTAGATCTGAATGCTGCTCAAACAAAAGATTTTATAGACAAAACAGGCATTAAGCCTAAAGCACCTGCGGTGGCACTGCAAGGATGGGGTGACGCTTTAATAGCAGGAATAACTTATGCTGGAATCGTCTATGGACTTGTTACGATGATAGGCCCTGGCGCGGGGCTTACCGGAGCCCAGACAACGGCGTGGGCTAATGCTCTTGGACTAGGAGTAATGGCGGGAGAACTTTCAACTGCAATACCTGGGGTTACCAGTTGGGGTGCTTTTGGGATTGGTGCTCTTTTTACGGTAGCAATGCTGATTGCAACTCTTAAGGATACGAAAAAATGGGTTATAACATTCACATGCTCGCCTTGGCAGGCTCCTTCTGGGGGGGCAGATTGCGGCACATGCAATAATAATCCATTCGAACCGTGTTCTGAATATAGATGCAGATCTCTTGGGCTGGCTTGTGAATTATTGAATAAAGAAGCTCCAGGGAAAGAAATGTGCGCATGGGTTAATCCAAAAGACACATTAAGTCCTAAAATAAGCCCAGTTAAAGAATTTTTGTCCTCCAATGACCCAGCTTTGACTTTGAATTATATCAATGACACTAGCGTAAGACCTCCTGCCTTGGGGGTTAGAATTGTCAAAAATACAAATTCATGCCTGCCTCCTTTCACCGCATTGCAATTTGGAATAAATACTGAAGAACCCGCACAATGCAGGCTAGACTACAATCATACTGCTAAATTTGACCAGATGCAGTTTTATTTTGGTGATAACTATTATGCACTTAATCATACCTTGAAAATGAGGCTTCCTGGATATGATACATTTGCAACTAATGCATCAGAAGAAAGCTCTGGTTCTCCCATATTTGAGAATGATGGAACGACGCAATTACTTGTAAGATGCAGAGACAGAAATGGAAATGAAAATGCAGATGAATATTCAATAAAGTTCTGCGTCGATCCGTCTCCAGACACGACGCCTCCGATTATAGAAGGAACGTCTATATTATCCGGACGCCCTGTAGCTTTTGGGACATTAAATACTTCTATAGAAGTTTATGTAAATGAGCGTTCTGAATGCAGATGGAGTATAGAAAGCAAGGCATATCAAGACATGGAGAATAGTATGGGCTGCGGAATCTTGCCTTCTATAATAAATGCGGTTCCAACTTATGTGTGTATTGCAAATCTAACGGGATTAAAGAGTATCAACAAAGAAGAAAATAAGTTTTATTTCAGATGCAAGGACCATCCTGAAAAGAATGAAAATGAAAGAAATGTAATGGTACAGAGTTATAACTACGTTTTGAAGGGAAGTCAACCACTTAATATTATCAAAGTTGGTCCTAATGAAACTGTTACTGGAGGAACTTCAGCGGTAACTGTTAATTTAGAACTTGAAACTGCAAATGGAGCTGAAGAAGGAAAGGCATTGTGCTTTTTCTCACCTTTCGGCACAAATGGGAGTTATACACAAATGTTTGAGACAAATAACTATGTGCATAAACAAAAATTGCAACTAACTCCTGATTTCTACAATTACTACTTTAGATGCACAGATCTTGGAGGAAATAGTGTTGAAGCAAACACAAGCTTTACAGTATTTTCAGATACTTCCCCTCCCGGAGTTGCTAGAGTATACAGAGAAGCTGCAGTAGGACTAAAAATTGTAACTGACGAAGATGCGGAATGTGTTTATTCCTTAACTGAATGCAATTTTGAATTTGAAACTGGATTGCATGCAGCATATACAAATCCAAGCATAAAATCAAATAGTTATCTAGAATGGAAGCCAAACACAGTTTATTATGTGAAGTGCAGAGATTTATACGGCAACGAGCCAAATCCTGGCGAGTGCAGCATGATTATCAAGCCTGTTGAAAGCGCGAGAGCTAGCAGTTAATAGTTATCCCTCTTATTAGTAAACATCTTTTCTGTGTTCAAATCTTAAGAGATAAATAGAATCCCCAAAATATGAATAAATTATTCTGAAGGGTTTGACATAAACAGTTCTTTCACCCTTTAGATTGTATCTTAGCGGCTTTCCTATATCTGGATTTGCAATAATTTTTTCGATTTGTTTTATTGCTTTGTCTTTTACAGATTTATCGGCTTTCTTGAAATCTTCTTTGAAATGTTCTGTATAAATAACATTTACCATTTAGAGATTTCTTTTAAGAACTCCCCTTTCTCCATCTTCTTAAATCGCCCTTCTTCTATATCTTTCCAGGCCTCTTTTATTTTATTGAGAGTTTCGATATCATCCTCGCTAAGACTACCTTCTACTTTTTTCAAGACTATCAGGTTACCCTCTTCTGAAACAGCGAAGGCTTCTCCTTCTTTGATTTTCATCTTTTCTCGAATAGGCAGAGGTATGACCACCTGTCCTTTGCTGCTTATCCTAGTTATTTCTGTTTCCATATTCAAGTAAGATAATCTTACTTTATAAATATTTCGTTTTATCCTTCAAAGAATTGCCCAAATCTTTTTCCTTCCAACTTTACTTTTTCCAGGGAAACTGCAAAATATTTGCCCGTATCTTTTAGTTGACTCGGATGAATGAAAAACCAACCTTCATAATTAAATCTGAGAGCGATTACCGGATTCAAGCCGATTATTTGGGAGAATAATACAAAATCACTTATTTGCTCTTTTGTTATGTAGATATTTGATTTCTTTGATGACTTTGCTTCTATTACGAATCCTTTTTTTCCCAACTTTGCGGCAATTAAATCACAGGGAGAGTTATCATTTACTCCGGAACCAGCAACTCTCGCGGCTCTCCAGCCATTTTTAGTTAGAATTTCTAGAAGTTCCCTCTCCGCCTTTGAACCCTTTGCTTTATTGCTCATAATTAGCAAAAGGTTTGTTGCTTTATATAAATTTCTTTAGGGATAAAAATAAAAAACAAAGTAAAATAAAAAATAAAAATTTCTTTGTTTTTAGCTTGTCAAGTTGCTTTCTTCTGTTTCGTTCTCAACTTCTAACTCGGTTTCGTCTTCGTCTTCAGATTCGTTCTTGAGCCTTTCCTTGACCCTCTCTCGAATGTTTTCTGCTTTCTCTTTCAAGAGTTCTCCTGCCTTGAGCCTTATTCCTTCTCTCTCTTCCTTCAATTCTATTTTTAGAACTTTAAGAGCTTCTGAATAGTTTCCGGAATCGTATAAGGCTTGTGCATCTGCTAGAGCTTCCTCAAACTGAGCGATTCTCAAGTTTATTCCTGTGACATTCTTGCCTTTTGCCTCTGCTTCAGCAACTCTTTCCTTGAGCTTGGCCAAAACATTCTCAGCATGTTGAATTCTCACTTCAGCAACAAACTTCTTGACATCTGAGAGATTTTGGGCATCTTCGAGCTCTTCAATCTCTGATTCTACTTCATCTTCAGTTAGATTTGTAACAGCTCGAAGTCTTGTTTTTACTTGCTCCATCTTCTTATCTTCGAGGGCTCTAAGCTTCTCTGTGTTATTTTCGACCTTAGAAAGCCTTTCTTCCACTTTTGCCCTCTGCTCGTCAGTTAGATTGGTGCTTGCAAGAATTTCATTAAGTTTTGATATTCTAGCCTCATGAACTTCTATTGCTCTCTCCAAACCAACTAATTTTGCTGCAGAAAGCTTTATGCCTTCTTTTGTAGAATCTCCATCTATGGAATCAACTCGTGCTTTAACTCTTTCAAGCAACTTGTCGTGTGCATCTAGAGCACTTTGCATTGCTTCAGTGTTGCCGTTTTGAGCAGCTACTTTAGCTTGAATAAGCCTTAATCTAGCGATTTTAAGCTCTTGTATTGCTTTCTTTTCGTTGTTGAAAGTAAACCAAAGCTTCATGTTTTCCCAGCCTATTTTCATGCCAGAGACACTTTCATTTAGATTGTCGTTTACCTCGGAGGCTATTGCAGAACTTGTGCTAGTCTCTCCAGAGATAACTGTATCCTCTGCTAATACGGATGCTGTTGCAAATACCAACGTCACCATCAAGGCGAAAGCTAGTATTGTGTATAGTTTCATCTTCGTATACCTCCTTTCAGTTGTATTTGATTTGTTTTTCATAATTATGTATATGAAAACAAGTATTTAATAAATCCGTGAAACAAGATGGAACAACTCTGGAACAAGAAAAATTTATTAACTCACTTCAATCGAACTTTGTTTGTGTTGCCAAATGGAATCTTTTCAACAAGATTTCTGGATTCCAAGTTTCTTACAATCCGGCTTAGTTTTGCCTTTGAGAAATTTGTCTTTAGTTGAAGTTGTTTTTGCCATAATTCCCCTCTGTCTGCTTTTTTTAGTTCATTAAGAATTGATTTCTCGCTTTCCATGAGATGTCTTTCTATATCTCTGTCCTTCTTGCCTTTCTTAAGATAAAATTTGTATAAGAAATAACCTACAACAATCAAGACAACCAAGATTAAAATCCAGATTAAAAGACTGGACGATGCAGAAGAAGAAAAAATTGTAAGAAAAACAGGGACATCGCTGCCTTTTTTGATATCTTTTAATTCCCAGATAACTGTTATCTGTCTTCCATCCGTTTCGATCTTTGAGGGTTTTGGATAAATGTGTTTATTATCTAAAAAGTATCCAGTGTCTAAAGCTAACTTAATTATTGCGCTATCAAAATCAGAATTAAATTTGATATTATCAACCAAATAATAACCATCCTCCGCCTTTTGCAAGGCATCTTGCGTTATATAACTTAATTCTATGTTTTTTCCAATAATTGTGATAACATTATTCTCTCTTGAATAGTTCTGTTTTGAATAGAGAGATGATGCATCTGAGGGGATATTTATTTGGATAGTATTCTCATTATCGAGCGAAATAATATGCTTAACTAGCAGCTTATCTCCCACTTGATTAATCTCCATGTTATAAACTGAGGCAAGTGCAGGGCTAACTAAAGAGAATGATATGATGAGAACAGCTAAGATTAGAAGATTCTTTCTCATAGTGATAAAAAGAGTAATAATCTTATAAAACTATTTATTCAGAGGTCTCTGGCTTGCAGAGTTCTTCGCCCGTTGGCTTTTGTTCTCTCTGATGCTTCCTTTAGAAGCTGGAGAACTCGCTTATTTAGAGCGTCTGGGACATCTCCTGAGACTTGCAAGTCTGGAACTGTGGATTTTATCTTGCTTTTTATTATCAAATCTGTATCTGCCATTGTTATTTCTTGATTCCTTTCTTTTTTGTTTCTTTTTTATTTTCTACAGGTTTTTCTTTTATTTCTTCTTTTGTTTCTTCCTTAAATTCTGGCTTCATAAGGGGGAACATAACAGTCTCTCTTATTGGCTTATCTTCCAAGAATGAAAACAACCTTTCAGATATGCCAAAACCGCAAGTTGGAGGCATTCCATATTTTAAAGCCTCTACAAATTCTAAATCGGTCATCTGTGCTTCTTCAGCTCCGGCTTCTCTCAATTTTGCCTGATGCTCAAATCTTTTTAATTGATCTAGCGGATCATTTAATTCGCTAAATCCTTTTCCTAATTCAGAACCTGCTAGAATTAGCTGGAATCTTTCTACCAATTCGGGATTTTTTTCCATTCTTTTTGCTAATGGCTCCATGAAAACTGGGACGTTTATCAAAAATCCAGGGCCGACAATTTTTCTTCTGCAATATTTCCAAAGGCTATCTACTGCCCTGTTTGGATTAAATCCTTTTTTGTCGTAATCAACTTTTAATTCAATCAATTTCTTCTCAATAGTTTTCAAATCGGCTTTTAAGATATTTATTCCAGTCATTTTCTTGATAATTTCTACATAATCATAAACTTCCCATTTTTTGCCAAGATCTACTTCAAACCCTTTTATCTTAAACTTCAACTTGCCAAAAACTTCTTTTGCAATTGTTTTATACATCTCCTCAACTAATTCCATCCCGTCATTATAATCTGCATAGGCCCAATAAAATTCCATTTGAGTGTAATCTTGGAGGTGCTCTGCATCTATTCCCTCATTTCTAAAGATTCTGCCAATTTCGAATACCTTGTCATAACCTGCGACCATCAATCTCTTTAACCAGAGTTCCGGAGAGATTCTAAGATAGACATCTGTATTCAATGCATTATGATGGGTAGTGAAGGGTTTTGCTTCTGCCCCCCCAGGCGTGTTTTCTAAAACTGGTGTTTCTACTTCAAGAAAACCTCTTTGGAGAAGAAAATTTCTTATTGTGTTCCAGAATTTTGCTTTTCTTACAAACATATCCCTGATCTCTGGATTCATAACAACATCTAGATAACGCTTTCTCAGTCGCTCCTCTTCATCTTGTATGCCATGCCATTTTTCAGGCAGAGGTAGAAGAGATTTGGAGAGAATCTCTGATTTTTTAACCATTACAGAAAGCTCTCCTCTCTTTGTCCTGAATATTGTTCCCTCGACCCCTATAAAATCACCTGCGTCAATATATTTTTTGAAAAATTCTATCAGTTTTTCTGGAGTTTCACTCTCTTGGAGAACTACCTGTATTCTTCCGTAGCCATCTTGAAGAACTCCAAATGCAATCTTTCCTAGATCCCTGAAACTCATAAGCCTTCCTGCTATTTTGACGCTGTCTTTTGTTGATGCTTCTGGCTTAAGCTTTGAATATTTCTCTTGAAGATAGGAAGATATTGCCTTTACCTCATATTTAGTAGGGTAAGGGTTTATCCCAAGCTTCTTGAGCTCGCCTATTTTCTTGATTCTCTCTTTTACAATTTCGTCTTGTCGAGACATATTCGAGAAAATTAAAGGTAATTTAAATATCTTTAGATTTGGATAATTCTGAAATCCTTGAAATCTTGGAGTTTCTCTTCTTTTTCTTCTATTTTTCTTAGATTTGAGTGGGCAGGGCCTCGTTTGCATATTGCAATCATATTATCCACGCTTTCTTGCTCTCCTTCTAAAAAGACTTCTAATCTGCCATCTTCAAGGTTCCTAACAAAACCTTTTACACCATTTTTATCAGCATTATCTTTGACAAAACGCCTGAAGAAAACTCCCTGAACAGTTCCAGAAATTGATAACTTAACTGCTTTTTTCATGTTTTTAGAAGAACTGAATAATTAATATAGTTTTCGAGTCTTTAGTTTATTACGTTAGGAATTGCTTCTTCTTTTTTCTCTTCCTTCTTTGCTTCCTCTAAGAATGTCTCTTCAACTAGTTTTAGATGGCTTACATTTTTCCAGTCCATATTGAGCAGTTTTGCAGCCTGCTTGTCAACTTCATGAGGCAGGCCTGCAAGTATCACCCCTTTCTCGGAAGAGTCGATGATTGCAAAATCTGGAAGCTTGCACCTTAAAATATCGTGGATTGAGTATTTCATAGGCCATTTTCTAATCTTTGATTTTGATTTTGTGAAGAATCCCTTGTAGTGTTTTGCAGGGAATGCACCAAGCATGTTTGATAATGCTCCTACAAAAACTGTTTCTTCATCAAGATTGAGCATTGGAAGTGAAATTACAAAACTGTCCTTCAAGATTTTAGGATACATTATTTCAGAAAACTTCATAAAATTGGATTGTTCAATTTTTTCAACCTCTGTTTGGTTCAAGTCGATCAAACCAACGCCATAACGCTCTGCTAATTTTGTGTAACCTAATCTCTCAAATAATTCCATTGTATCTACTCCATCTGCCCCCTCTGCAATGAATATTTCAGATACAGGATTTCTGTTCTTTAAGCAGAATCTTAGAACTTGCTCGACAAAGGCAACAGGGGTGCTAAGAGTCTTCTCACCTTCAATTGCACTTAAATGTGGCTTTAGAACAATTTTACTGTGCTTTTTCAGCTCCTTTCCGAGATTAATCAGCTCTAAAATCCTTGGGATAGTCTCTGAATATGACCTAAATTTTATTGAAACACCTTTTGCCATCCCTTAATACAAAATTCTGCCTATTTAATGATTATTATAATTCAATTATAGAAATTTGTTTGTTATGTTTTATAGTCGATTTTCATCTTCTCTTCTGTCTAGTTCATTGTTGACAACTGCAACAGTTTGAGAAGCAAAATAAACTCTTTTTCCTATAGAAACTGGAACGCAGAGCTTTTTCAGCCTCTTGAACTCCTTGTCTGGGAGTCCTTTGTGGTCTCCGAGAATAAAGATTGGATTCTCTTTGATTTCTGCAGTTCTTATGTCCTCTCCTTTAGCATCTAGAACGTAAACATTTCTTCCTTCATCTTTTAAATCTTCCACAAGCTTGAGCATTCCTTTTTTTTCAATCCAAAAGCCTGGAAATACTTCTCTTTTTTCTCCTTCTCTGTATTTGTAGAGCATCTTTTTGAGAACCGATGAGATATCTTTCTTTGCTAGATAGATTTTATCAACACCTGTTTCTCCTTCTATTACTGGAAATATTTCAAGATGTCTTGGGGGGGTAGGCGGACCTGCGAATAAGAGATGCAATTTTGCATCAGTTCTTATCTTATGACTAAGGAAAAACGTGGCAATCACGGTGTGAATTGCAATGTCTATTCTGCCGGATTCTTGAAGGTCTTCCTTTATGTAGCTCCCCGTAGTTGGAGCAGTTCTCGAATAATAAATGAATTCTCTCATTAAAGAAGTTAGTTTGGGAGGGTTTTAAGGTTTAGGGTTAACTGCTTATTCAACTTGTACAATACTATCCAAGGCTTCTACAAATTCCTGATAAGGTATCCTGTGCCCTTCTTGAGTGTTTACTTTTATGAAGCTCTGCTCTGGCATAAATCCCGTCCAATAGCATTTTTCTCCGTTAATCAAGATTGAAGGGGGTTCTCTCCCAAGTTTTATAGCAACTTCTTCTAACTTTTCCGTTACGAGTCGAGGTTCCTTAGGTTTATCCACCGAAGGAAGAAGTGCATACCTTTCTCCGACTTCCAGCTTGCTTGCAGGGCCCCTCATAATTGTAGCATCAACACCGATTTGGCTAATATCTGTAGAGACATAGACGTTCCAACCCTTACTGCCAATTTTGTCTAATATCAATTTCTGAGCTTCCTGAAAAGAATAATCATTCATTGAAAGGGGATAAATAATGGATATATAAAGATTATCGCACCAAATTAGTTTAATATGAACTCTGCCCGCGCGATAATATCTCTTTCATCTGTTAGCTTGTAACATCCTATGAATCTATCTTCTAGAAATAATGCAAAAGGCGAATCTAAGGTTTTTGGTTTTTCTGTGATGTCCTTTTCAAAAAGAGGTTTTCCAGTGAGGGTTTGTTTCAAACTGAGGGGATTTAATTGAACAACTTGAAGAACTTTTGAGACTATCTCGCCAGGGATTAGAATCTTTCTTAGATTTTCTTCATTACCTTTCTTGTGTTCTTCAACCGCCTTCTCAAAATCGTAAAGATTTATTGATTCTTTTTCTTCGAAAATCCCTGCTTTTATTCTTCGCAGTTCGAGCATATGCGCCCCTCCAATTTCTTTGCCAATATCATCGCATAATTTCCTGATATATGTGCCTGCTTGAACTTCGGTTTCAAATAAAACATCCTTGCCTTCTCTTTCCAAAATCTCAAAACTTTTCACTTCCCGCTCTCTTATCTCTCTTTTTACTCTTGACCTTACCGGAGGAAGTTGCATAATTTTTCCGATAAAATTTTTTATTGTATCTTTTAGCTTTTTATCATCTATATCTGCATGAAGACGCATAATCCCAACATAAGTTTTATTGCGATGCATGAGATACTCATTTAAACGACAAGCTCTGTTTGTTGCAACAGGTAAAACACCAGTAACCATTGGATCGAGAGTCCCTAGATGGCTTGTTTTTCTAAGATTTAATGCTTTTTTGACAAAATGGGAGACAGAAAAACTAGTCGGGCCTGTTGGTTTGTCAATATTTATAATCGAGAACTCTAGCAATTCGTTTATTGATCTTTCTTTTTGTATTTTTTCTATATTAATTGCCACAATAAAGTTAATGCCTATTCATAGATGTTCTTTTTATTTCTGCTTCTTTGACTTTTGTAATATGTTTGGTGGCAAGTTTTTCCTTCTTTGCCTCCTTTAGCTGTTCCTTTTCAACGGACTTTTCTTTTTCTGTTTCTGCTTTCTTTTCTTCTTCTTTTTTCTCTTCAGATTTTATTTCTTCTTTCTTTTCCTCTTTCTTCTCTTCTTTCTTTTCGGTTTCTTGGTGGAACTTCTCGTGCTTTGCCTTAAGGAATTTGATATGCTCTGGGGTTTCTACAAACTCGACTCGTACAATATCTCCTTCTTTTGTTGCTTTTACTTTTATTTTTGAGGGAGGATTTGTTTTTCCTCTGAACCAAATTTCATTGTTAATGTAAGGGTCAACTTTTACCTTGTCAATATTTCTATCTTCAACCTTCATGTGCTTTGCTATGAATTGTTTTATTGCTTTTGCTGCTCTTCCCGCTCTTCTGTATTGAGGAACTTTTAGAAATTCCTTTCTAAGAGGAATTACATATTCTCTTTCAAGTGTTTTTGTTTTTTCTTCTGCCATTTTATCCTAGGTGATTCTTTGGAGTTCTTCTTGGTTTAATTTTCAGCTTTGTTTGTCTCCAGTGTCTTCTGTGTTTTGTAAGCTCAGAAGGATGAACTCTCTTTCCTTTTCCAAACTTTTTTATTACTGCCCAGAATGGAGCCCACTTTGTGTGCTTGTTTGCTACTGATAGTTTTACTTTCTTTTGATATTCCTGGCTCATTTTTTTCATTGTGCTAAACTCTCCAAGAAATCTTTTCCTTTCTTTGTTAATTGTCTTCCAGAATGTTTACCTTTAACTTTCTCTGTAAACCCAACCAAGTCTGATTGCTGTAAAACGACTCGGATTATTTTTCCCCCGCCTTTTACAAATTCTGCTGGCCTCATGCCCCTATTTTTTCTTCCACCATATCTTGTTCTTAATCTCTGAACGCCTACTGTTCCTTTCACATAAATTTGTCTTAATATTGAAGCGGCTCTCTTGTGCCAAAAGTCTTCATCTGAGGATGGTCTCTGCTTGTTTGTTCCAGTTTTAACAAAATCTACCCATTCTGGTTTTTTAAACTCTGGAATTTTTTTCAAAGCTTCAGCTAGAAGTTTATTATATTTTCCAGGTTCAACAATTCTTACGTTTGCCATTTTGTTTGACTATGATATAAGCCGTGCTTTACAGCACTAGAGCGGCTTGATGCCGTTTAGCTTAAAATTTATTGATTTTGGGGGCTTTTAAATCTTGCTTATTTCTTATCTGCTTTTTTATCAGAACTATAGTAAATCCTATTGTTCTATAATCACATTTTGCCTTTAATTTTGAGACAATCTCTTCTCCCATCTTGTTCATATTATCTCTATTTCTCCCTGAGGATTTTAATGCTGAAATTCTAATTTGCCGATGATTTTTTAGTGATAACTCGAGAGATTCTATAACCCCCGGGGTTATTCCAAACTTTCCTATCTGAAATTTTGTTATTGTTTTCATTTTTTGAGAAATGCTTGTATATTTTCTTTTTTAACGACTAAGGATTTGACCTTTTTTACTCCGAATGTTCCAGTTTTCATGCCCGCACTCTTGAAAACATCTTTACCTCGAAAAACATGAACTTCCACATCAGATTTGTTTGTTTTCCAAGCTTTTGAAAAAGCTGCACAAATAACTGCCGTTTCTTTAATATCATTCGGTGTTGCCTTTCCTTTTATGTTGCAAAAGGGGCTTCCGGGGGCTTTTGAATGTATAACTATCTCATTCTTCTCGGATTGAGCAACAAGAAACTCGTTTTGCTCAGCACTCTTTCCGCACAGGACATCTTTTCCGGACAAAGTGCAAAATTTCCTGAAATTAATGTTCTTTTGTTTTTCCATGCTTAAAGAAATTAAGGTGCCTATTTAATGCTTTTGAAGTGCTCTATCTCTTCGAGAGCTTCGAGCCAGTTTTTGACTCGGATTATGTTTTTGTGATTAATATGCCTGTTCCAAGGGTAATCTAACAGGATTACTTTAATCCCTCCCTCTGCTAAAGGAATAGCGCTGTATGGAGCATCTTCGATAATTAGAGAAATTCCTTTCTCCTTGCAGATTTCTAATTTTGATGCAGCTTGGCCCTTATGGTAATCTCCTGAATTTATTATTTCTATTTTCAAATCCCCTAAATGATGTTTTATCCAGACATCAACTTTAGACCTAAATTTTATTGGCCTATTTGTTATAATAAAGAGTTCATTGTCTATTACCAAATGGCGCAGCGAATCCAAGGCATGTTCGACAGGTTTGATATCCATTGGCTCGTGCGTCTCGTGAAATTCTAAATCTATTTTAATTCCTTCTTCTCTTGAAACTCCCCAAACTGATTCCCAGTCCCAATCCGTAAACTCTTCCTTTTTATGAAGTTTCCCAAATTTTTTATGATAGAATTTAAGCATAGCTTCAAAAGAGCTTGCTATTACTTCATCAAAATCTATTGCTATTTTCATAAAAATTAGAGTTGGGGAGTGTATTTAAATCTAAATAGGACGCATGTGCCCAAGTATTATTAGATAGCCGTAAAATATATATACCCACCTGCATATTAATAATTATGAAAGTTAGCATTTGGGACTTTGTAAATTCGGATATTAAAATTTGTGTAGACTTAAAAAAAGAATTAAAGGATGAGATTGCAACTAAAATTCTTAAAGATGTCTCTAACGTTGCAAAAAAACTTAAAATAAATCCTGCTAGGCTTTATGAGTATTTTGTTTGGCAAAAATCAGTTATACCCTTAAAAATAATTTATTCTATTGCTGAATTAACCGGTTTATCCTTGAATAAATTAGAGAAGGATATTATATTAATAAAACAGCAACATGTTCCTAGAAAAAATTCTGTCAAAAATCCTAAATTGCCATTGGAAATAAATCCCTATTTCACCTCAATTGTAGCAAATCTCTTTTTCGATGGTAGTGTGCCAAAAGACGGTAAGGGAACCTATTATAGCCAAAAAGACAAAAACTTAATGGATGATTTTCTAAAAAGAGTGGATTTTGTTTTTGGTGAAGTAGCACATTCTGTTAGAAAAGACCACAGAGGAGTGTTGGAATGCAGACTGCCGAGGTTAATAGGGGAAATATGCAGACATGTTTACAAAATAGATAGTTTTGGAACGTTTGATGCAAAAATGCCCAAGATGATTTTTGATTTAGATGAAGACCATAAAAAGGCGTTCATAATTTCGGGGATTATTGATGAAGGTTCAATATCTTATGATGGTTCAATAATATTTGGTATATCTAATGAAACTATGATAAAAGATTTTGATAATCTATGCACTAACATCGGACTTGAAACAAAGGGAGTCAAAAGGAAAAAAAATTCGGATGCATACTACATGTATATTTCTTTTAATAGATTTAAAGAGATTTTGGATGATTTTGAAAAGAGATATCCGTTAATTTCGTTGAGACATAAAAAGAAAGTATTAGACAAGGTTTTAGAAATAAAAAAACAGGAATTTTTTTATACCAAAAGTTTTTCTGATGGAAGAAAGAATAGATTATTGAAAGAAATTTCTAATGATAAGAAAACTATTAATAAGTTATCTGAAAGTCTTTTAATTCCTCCGAGAACTCTTAGAAGATATATGTATAAATTAATGAGCGAAGGTAAAATAAGCAGAACTAAAGCTGGCACGGGGTATTTTTACTATTCTAATTCCTAGACAGGATGAGAATGACCAAACTTATCTAACATAACCTTTAACTCTTTATGTTTTTTTGCATATTCCTCGAGAGTTTTGTGTTCCATTACAGCGTTTATGGCTTGTCTAAGAGCCATAGCCCCAGCCTTAGTCCCTCTGGGATGTGAGTGAATTCCTCCGCCCAATTGAAGGACGCAATTATTTCCTAAAATGTTCAAAACATCAGGGACAAGCCCAGGATGCAAGCCGCCGGAAGAAACTGGGAATACAGATTTTATCTTATTCCATCTCTGATGCAGGACTCCTTCTCTAAATAATTCTTCAATATCTTCGTCTCTCATTTCTTTTTCTAAAATCATAACTTCTTCTTTTGGAGAGACTAACTTTCCGACTACCGTTCCGATGTGAATATTATCAACGCCTACAAGTCTTGCTGAATCTGCAAGAACCTGCATTGAAGCTCCGTGCTTTGGATTTCTTGTAAATGTTGCATGCATTGCCCTATGAGCGTGAATTGCCTGCTTTGAATCCTGACAATGATTTCTCAAAGTTTGCAAACCTGCCCAACCTGCAGTAACTATATCGCACATTACATATTTGAAATTATAATTTGCTGCAATCTTTGCTCTTCTAATCATCTCGTTTGTTTCTGCTGTAACGTTTATGAAATAATCTTTTTTCTCTCCTGTTTCTTTTTCTGCCTTGTCCCGCATTTTCGCGCAAAGTTTTGCTCTCTCCTCAAAACGATTGAATTTTTGGTCTGTTAGATTCTCGTCATCCTTTAGGAAATCCACGCCTCCAACCCAGGCATTATATCCGACCTTTGCATGCTCTTCTGTTGTCATTCCGACTTTTGGTTTGGGAACAGTAGCTGTTAGAGGGCGCTTTGGAACTTTCATGAATTTTCTCACCCCAGGGATTCCAAACTGCGGACCATGAAAACTCTTAAGCATTATCTCTGGAAACTCGATATCTTCTATTCTTAAATTTTTCAAAGCTTTCATTCCAAAAATATTTCCAACGACTGAAGAATAAATCTGAGGCATGCTTCCAAGCTCAAATAGCTCTATTGGGTAGGCAATCTTTACCAAATCACCAGAAATATGAAATGCTCTTGCTCTTATTTTTCTTATATGCTCTTTTAGAGTTGTTAGTTCTGTCCAGGTTCCATTGCTAGACTCGGAGGCAATTCTTCCAATAGCTTCTTCGGCAGAAATTCCAGAAGCAGGTTCAAATCTGAAAAGACAGATTAAATCAGTTTTTTTGGGCTTGTATTTGAAATCTATAAAATCTAGATATTGGCTCATTTTAATTTGTTACTAGCAAATTGCCCCTTTAATGAATCCGGTTGGGACAACGGTTACACGAGAGGTTATTGACTGTGGTGAACCGCCTTCTTTTGTTGCAGTCATTGAAATCTTTAGCGCAGTATTCGGGGCATCTCTTGGAAGGTTAAACAAGACAACTACCTCTTCCTGCTCTTGCCCAGGAACTACATTTCCGCTCCAGCCCTTGTCTAATACCCAAGTATTTGCAATCTCGCTAGATACAGAAGCGGTCAAACTTTCTATTTTATCAACTGTCACAGTATATTTTGCAGCCTCATCTGATTTGAATATACAAACTAGTGATCTTTTGCCGCCAGTTCCAAGATTAACTTCTGCTCCACCTTGTCCGACACATTTAACCCCTAGCTTATCTGCCCCAAAGAGATTCTTAACTTCATTTCTAACACCTGTGCTTAAATCTTCAGTAATCTGCAAACCTGAACACATTATGCTTCTTACTAATATAATCCCTAGAATCAACATAGAAACTCCTACGACTAAAACAACGATTGTTCCAATCGAAAGTTCCAATTGTCCCTTTTTGTTTTTCATTTTAAAGTTATTGAACGCCTAGAGAGCCTAGGATGGCTGAGCATCCGGGTAGTGATGAGTCGGCCTGGCACATTTCTATAGTCTGTGAAAGATTTGAAACTGTTGTTACTATCGTCCAAATTATATAAACTGAGATTATAATTCCGATGGCAGAAAGTGCAATTCCCCAGATAGCCCAAGCATTTTTCTCCTTTTTCAGCTGAACTATGCCAAAAATTAAGCCAAGAATGCTTATGATTATTGGAAGAACTAAGACTCCGAGGACCGAGCCGACAATACCTAAAACAAAGGATGCTATTCCGAAACTGTTATCCCCTTTCCCCTCTTTTGCCATATTTGTATTTAGATTATAACACTTATAAATATTACTAAAAACAAAAATAAAGTTTGTTATCGGGGGCGTTTTACTTCATCATTAACTTGAACAACCCGCCCAGAACAAGTAGAACTCCTATCAATGTCCACCAGTTCATAAATGCCCCGTAAACGTTTGCGAGAACTATAAGCCCAAGAATTAACATCTTGATGCCGTGTCCCTTGTGGGGGCAGCACTTACACATCATATCTTTTGCCATATTTTTTAATTAAAATACCTCCTTATATTTATTTAATATTTGGCGGGTATTTATACTTTATTAGAAACTAAGATGGGGAAAGGGGGAATCGAACCCCCGCGGCACGAGCTTCAGTCGTGTGCTCTCCCACTGAGCTATATCCCCTCGAATAAGCTTAATTTAATAGGCTTTTAAATATTTTTAAAAGGTGTGAGTCGGACGTAGGCCAGATTCTGTAGAAGATTGTCTTGCGACAAACTCTTCTTGCTGACATCTGTCTATGCGAGCGGCTTAGGCTCTTGCATCGATGAAGACACTCGTTTCATCATATCTCTAACTTCAAAGCTTCCCTCAAGGTTCATCGCTCAGTTAGAGCTGTGTCGTTTCTGTAGTGGAGCTCTGCCTCACGACAGTATGCTTTCACATATCATCTTTAATGATGTCCGGACCTTCCTCAGAATTAGCGTTGATATTTAGCAGCGCTTGTCAATTTAATGACAAATCCCGTGATCAGCTATCCGACTCACGAATTATACGATGTTTATTGGGTTTTAAAGGTTGCGGTTTTCGATAGCATTATAAACTAAAATCTATTGCAAATATTATAAAAATGGTGGATCAAGAGCTTGTAAATTACTTGAAAGATGGAATTAGCAGAGGTTACGATTCTGCATTTCTGAAAAAACAATTGCTAGATGCGGGATGGAATGTAAAAGATGTTGATGAAGCAATAGCAGGATTAGATTCTGAAAAGATAACAACACAAGGAATAAAAGAAGGGAAGAAAGGTTTCAAGTGGATGAAAATTGCGGGAATCATTGGGATAATATTTTTCATCTTGGAGATTGTTTTGGCAGGGTATTGGCTTATTTCGACTGGAGGAGGACTAACTGACCAAGGCATAAGCATCCAGAATCCATCAAAATTTGTTGTAATTACAATATCAATTTTATTTTTGATTATGTTGGAATTGTACTTTTTTGGTTTTGTGAGGATGGGAAAGAAAACCGAATCTGGCTTGCTTAAATTCTCAGGAATTATTTTTATGCTCTTACCGATTGTAGTTGCTATCTTAGGTTACATAGGTTATACGACAATGAACTCCGTTTCAAACAATATGGCTACAGCATTTACCGGGGCGGCAGATTTATCCGAGATTTTAAGCCCCATTTATACAATCTTCACGGTTTACATAATATTTTTTGTTATTTATTTAATTGTGCAATTTTTGTTTTCTTTCGGGCTGATGAAAATCAAAGAAAAGGTTAAATTCTCTTTAACTTCGGGCATATTCCATCTTGTTCTAGCTGTTGCAACAACTCTGACAGTAGGACTTTTTGCTTATATTTTCATAAAATTAAAAGGCATGTCTAGTGAAGAGTTGTTTGGTTTATTGATGTCTGGTGGAGGAGATTTGCTTAGTATTTTATCAATAATCAAAATTATTGGATATGTAATGATAGTTGTTATGCCATTGGCTACTTTGTTCTCGTCGCTTGCTCTTCTTAACGCGTCAAAGAATTTTGAATAAAAAGAATAGCTTTTTTAAGGATAATTCATATACTTCAAAATGAAAAAGGGGAAGATTGACCTAGCCAAGTTAAAATTTGGTATTCTTGTACTTTTGATTTTAGTTTTCGTAACAGTTTACATATTAGCTACATTGAAGGGATACGGAATTTTTGATGAGATACAAAAATTTGTTGTTTCAAATCCAAAATTGTCTCCTGTTATATTCACGGGATTATTTGTAGTCTCTGCATTTTTCCCTCTGCCTCTTTTGACAATTTTTGGCTCAACAATATTTGGATTTTGGGAAGTTTTTGTCTGTTCATTGATAGGACACGCTATAAATGCTATGATCGTGTTTTATCTTGCGAGATGGCTCGGAAGAGATTTTGTAAAAAGTTTTGAAAAAAAGCACAAAACCGCAAAAAAACTTGACCTTACTTTCAAGAAAAATGGATTCAGAGACATAATTCTTTTGAGATTCTTTTATCCAATCCCGGTAGAAATTGGAAACTTGGCAGGAGGATTATCTGGGATGAAAGTTAGAGATTATTTCTGGGGTACAATGATAGGAATGACTCCTGTTTTAGTTGCATCAATTCTTGTAGTAAAAGGAGAATTATTAGACAACAATTTAATGCTTACGATTGCAACAATCCTTCTTATCCTGTTGATAATAATGCCACTGCTTTATTTGTCTGCTGCAAAAAAATTCTCTAAGCAAAAATATAAGGAAGTGAAAGAAAGCACGAAAGAATTTGTGGGTTTGAAAAAATAAAATTCTAGAATAATTTTCATTTGATATCAAATGAAAGCAAGCAGGAAGGATAAATTTCCAAAATGGGAAGATATTCGATTTTAAAATTAGCTATTAGTAGTTGCATGCTAAAACCCTCGGGTTCTTGGGTATTACACATCAACTCTATCAACGTTGTCTTCTTCAACGGCCTATATTGTCTCGTCTTGCGGACGACTTCATACTTAGATGCTTTCAGTACTTATTCGTCAGTGCGTAGCTGCGCGGCCTGCTTCGTAACAACCGCTAGACCAGAGGCACCCGAATACCGTTCCTCTCGTACTAGATATTCGTTCCACTCAGACAAATGCGCGCCTAGTAGATATCATACAAACTGTCTCACGTACTTATATTCAAAACTTATGTATTTGTTTTGTGTGGACTATACCATCATCTCATATTTTATTATGAGAGATCGACGTATTAATCATTTTATTATAATAAATGATTTCAGATTTTTCGGAATTGACGATTCCTATTTTCTTGTTAGAAAAAATCTAAGTCTCTACGGGGATGTAATTATTTAGTCAAGTGATTTTTCATTTGTTCTAAATCAGCTTTGGCTTTGTTTAGAGAAACTTGTAAAGATTTTACACTAAGATGTACTTCTCTTTCTACTTCTTTTGGAAGTCTATTTAATAAATAAGCTTCGACTGATTTTACATATTCTTCTGTATAACGAAGTTTCATGTTACTGTTATCTAAATTATATTGATGCATAACAGTACTAATTCTAACATCAGTATATGCTTCTATTCTTTTTGCTAAATCTTTTGTGTTCATTCTTTTCTTGCTCTCTTTAATCTTTTTAAAGATTTCTATAATTATCATCTTCCCTCGGTATTGCCATCTTCTCTTTTGGAGAAAAAGGTTTCACCGATATGAGTCGATTTTATTTTTCGTGCAATCACTCGCACGCAACGCCGTGATTTTTGATAGTTATTGCGGTCTGATCAAGATTCATTAGCTTTATTTTTTTGACGTTCTTAACCCAGCTAACGATCCCTTTTAATGCGTGAACTCCGACACCCTTGGTTGCTTATGCACAACCAGGATAGGAAGAGCCGACGGCGATGTACCAAACCGCCCCGTCAATATGGACTATCGGGAGCGACGAGCCTGTTGTCCTTAGAGTACCTTTTCTGTCACACACGAGTCCTATTAAAAAACTACGTGGGGTCGCTAGGCCCGACTTTCATCTCTGCATTTCTTGCTGTGCAAAATACAGTCAGGTGAGCTTTTGCCCTCGCACTCAACTCCAGATTTCCAACCTGGATGAGCTCACCGTATAGGCCCTACAGATATCTTTTCTGCAGGGTGCCGCCCCAGCCAAACTGCCCGCCTGTTGGTGTCCCCTCCCGGGTAAGCAATTCTAAAAAAAGTAAGTAGTATTACATGGGTGCTCCGTTTTCGCCAAAGCTAAACATCGACGCTCCTACTTATGCTATGTACTCTCTTTAAAATCGCAACAACAAGTTGCAGTAAAGGTTCATAAGGTCTTCGCTTCCCACTAGGCGACACCGGCATGTTCACCGGTTACTGGATTCAGAAGGTGCTGATTAGGGACAGTGACCATCTCGTTAAACCATTCATGCACGTCACCATTCAGATGACAAGGCATTACGCTACCTTAAGAGCCTCATAGTTAGGCCCGCCGTTTGATGGGTCTTAGCTCTCTTGAAAAAGAGTTTGAAACACCACCACTGGGCAGGTCTCACCGATTATACATGTCCTTTCGGATTTGCAATCGGCTACGTTTTTGATAAACAGTCGGACGGTCCTTGTTATTGCAATCTACAAATGCCTTCTAATATCAAAGACAATTATAGACACCCCTTCTACCAAAGGTACGGGGCTATTTATGCCGAATTCCCTTAATCAGTTTATACCTTACACGCCTTAGCCTTCTCAGCTAGAACACCAGTGTCGGTTCTTGGTACAGCT